>Ga0209342_10005354_pt1 | contig 13165 bp, 10 predicted proteins | sample RifCSP16_2_FD_184023 | JGI IMG/M metagenome (GOLD analysis project Ga0209342, IMG submission 184023) | Soil microbial communities from Rifle, Colorado - Rifle CSP2_sed 16_2 (SPAdes) (version 2) | ecosystem: Environmental > Terrestrial > Deep subsurface > Rock core/Sediment | place: Rifle... | reverse complement strand
CGGAAAGCTGCAGAATTGCCCACGGCTTCAGCCGTGGGGTAGGACAATAAGCACAAACCAAAACCGTTTTTAACGGTTTCAGACATTCGGAGAGAAGCTGCGGAACTGCAAACACGACTTCAACTGAAAACCGCTGCGGAATTGCCCACGGCTTCAGCCGTGGGTGGGACAACAAACACAACCCAAAACCGTTTCAACGGTTTCAAAAAAGGGGGAAACCATGGCACATGCACTCGTAAAGATCTTCATCCACTTCGTTTGGAGCACAAAAGGCTGCGAACCTCTCCTGAGCAATGAAAACAGGGAGACCGTGAAAAACCACCTGAAGGAGTACGCGGGAGAGAATTCCATCAACGTGACTTCGATTGCCGTCAGACCTGAACATGTTCATCTCGTGAGCTCGCTTTCCAGATCTCAGCGTATTGAAGATGTCATGAAACTCGTCAAGGGGGAATCCTCACACTGGGTCAATCAGAATGGACTGATCCGATCGAGATTTTCATGGCAGACAGGCTATTGGGCAGGATCCGTATGCTATCAACATGTAGATCGGTTGCGGGAATACATAGAACGACAAGATGATCACCATCGGACAAAAACGTTCCGGGAGGAATTCGAAGAAATATTAAGGAGAGATGGATACAATCAGGTGGAAATCGATACAATGCTCCGGTGACCAATGTTTGCAGGAATCAGTGAGAGGAGTGTTTCTGTTAGGGCGAATATTTCGTATTATCTGTCCCTCAACTCACGAGGAGGATATCAAGAGTGGCAAAGCAGCAAAAATTCAACGTCGGATTGATCCAAATGGCGGTATCATCAGATCCGGATGATAATCTGGCACGCGGTTTGGGGAAAATCGAGGAAGCGGCTCGAAAAGGAGCTCAGGTGATTTGCCTTCCCGAGCTGTTCAAATCCCGCTACTTCTGCCAGACCGAGGATTCGAAAGCATTCAACCTGGCCGAATCCGTTCCCGGCCCTACAACAGAGGCGGTGGGAGAGCTGGCAAAGGAACTCGGCGTGGTCGTGATTACACCGATCTTTGAGCGCCGCACGGCGGGGATCTATCACAACAGCGCGGTTATTGTCGATGCAGACGGATCCATTGCAGGCTTCTATCGGAAAATGCACATTCCCGATGATCCTTCGTACTATGAGAAGTTCTACTTCACGCCCGGTGACCTTGGATTCTCTGCTGTTGACACCCGCTTTGCCCGGCTCTCCACGCTGATTTGCTGGGACCAGTGGTATCCCGAAGGAGCGAGAATCTCCTCTTTGCTTGGTGCGAGCATTCTATTCTACCCAACGGCGATCGGCTGGCACCCACACGAAAAAACGAAATTTGGCAAAGCACAAAGGGAGGCATGGCAGACTGTCCAGCGAGGACATGCAATCGCCAATGGAATCTATCTTGCAGCGGTGAACCGAATCGGTCATGAAAAACCGAATGCGGGCTCACCAGGGATCGAGTTTTGGGGATCTTCGTTCCTGTGCGATCCCCAGGGGGTCGTTATGGCCGAAGCATCCATCGATCGCGAAGAAATCCTTGTCGCGGAAATAGATTTGGATCACCTGGAGGATATTCGCCGCAACTGGCCGTTTCTCCGCGACCGCCGCATCGATGCTTATCAAGGCATCACTTCGAGATTTCTCGACTCTCCCAAGAAGTAGGTCCCGTCATGCCCGAAGTGACCCCGCAGTATAGAATGCCCGCCGAATGGGAACCCCATGAGGCGACATGGATCGGTTGGCCCCACAATCTGACGGATTGGCCGGGCAAGTTTGCGCCGATTCCCTGGGTGTTTGCTGAGATGGCGCGAAGGATGAGCCCCGGGGAGACCGTTCGAATTCTTGTTGAATCCAAATCCCATGAACAGAATGCGCGAAGGATTCTCGCCAAAGCCGGGGTGGATCTGTCGAGGGTGGAGTTCTTCCGGATTCCCACCGACCGCGGCTGGACCAGAGATTCCGGTCCAATGTTTGTCCGCTCCATTCACAACAACCGGACTGTGATCGTCCGTTATCGCTTCAATGCCTGGGCAAAATATCCGAATTGGAAAAAGGACACTCTGATGCCCGGGAAGGCATCGAAGATGCTTCGGAAGGAAGTGATCGAAGCGGTGCATGAGGGTCGGCACGTTGTGCTCGAAGGCGGCAGCATCGACGTGAACGGATCAGGTTCGTTGGTTACGACAGAAGAGTGCCTTCTCGATTCCAGGACGCAGGTTCGAAATCCGGGTTTCCTGAAAAGCGATTATGAAAAGGTGTTCAGGCGTTACACGGGAGTGACAAATGTCCTTTGGCTCAACAAAGGGATCGTAGGGGACGACACTCACGGACATGTGGATGATCTCTGCCGCTTCGTGAAGAGAAATACCGCCGTCCTCTCTTCGGAGAAGAACAGCAGCGATGCAAACTACGTGCATCTGAAGGAGAACCGGGAACGACTCGAGGGAATGAGATTGGAAGACGGTTCAAAGATCCATGTTGTCGAGCTGCCAATGCCGGGGCCGCTTTTCTATGACGGACAGCGACTTCCGGCCAGCTACGCCAACTTCTACATTGCCAATGCAGCGGTCATTGTTCCGACCTTCAACGATCCGAACGACCGCATCGCGTTAGGGATTCTTTCTGAACTCATCACCGACAGACCTGTTGTCGGAATTCACGCCGTCGATCTTGTATTGGGTTTTGGCACCCTCCATTGCCTCACCCAGCAGCAGCCCCTCTAATTCTGTTGGTCGGTTCCGGTGTTTCTGCGGTTCGGACTTTGTGACCGTTGTGTTTTGGCGGTATTGATTTTTGAATGAAAACTAGTGCCTCTTCTGAAAAGAAATCTTGTGCCTGTTTCCCAGGAATACGCAAATTGATGTGCTCAACGGTTTGTGTCGCCTGCCTCGAGAAACGGTATCACGTCCCTCGAATAATACGGTTCCTGCGTGCACCAAAAAATGTATGTCAACCCCAAGTAGCGTTCACCGAATTCTGTGATATCAGTGATTGTAACTTGCTTTCTTGTTTCCGGATTGATGTGTTCGTAATTTCCCCATTGAACCGCTGCACCCATTGGAATTCTCGCGCTGTATTCCCTGATGAACCTGTAGCTGTTATTCATGTGTGATTTCTTGTTCACAAGAAGATCGGGGCCTCCGCCTCCGACACCGAGAGTCGCCATTATTTCGTAAAAGCCCCGCAAGTATCCTTGATCCTTCCAGGGCAGGAATTCGCCTGGAAGAAAATTGGCATACTGGAGAACACAACTGGTCGGGAACGATGCCTTGAGGACCTTCATTGTCTCTTTAAGGGCATCGATATAGGATGTGTCATCAAAGCCTTCCGGATGAAGCAATCCCTTCTCCCCGAACCCGACGGAGCTCTCGGGAAGGTTGATGCCCTCGATTCTCCCATCGAACTTCTTCCCGAGAGCTTGCAGCAATAGATGAAAACGCTTCATGACTGCCTTGTCCCATCGTCGGGCGACCCAGCCTTCCTTCACGTACTCCTTCTCATCATCGTCACTGAAATGGTACTGGGCGCTCACCCCGCCATGAAACTCCTGCCCTCTCAAAAGGTACTCCGGCACATTGACAATCGCAGTATCGAACGAGACATCCTGCAACTGAATAAAAAGCCTTTTCCCGTGGGATGTCAGATAATTCAGATCATCCTCAATCAAATCAAGCCGGTGCTGATTTTCAGAAGGCTCAAGTTCGCGCCACGTGTACTTGAGCTGGGCGCCGGCGACTGCCGATGTGGAAAGAAAGCGAGTCTCCTGGATTCGTTCTCGATCCCGCTCGAAGTAGATGAAATGCTTCATTCGGGATTGTGGAACGAGAGAAGCTGCCAAAATGATTGCAAGAAGCGCAGGCGCACTCATGGTGATGGGTACAGTGTACGGATCCGGTGCAAAAAAAACATCCCCAATGTTCTTCGTCTGTATCTTTTTGAGTCCTTTTCCCGTAATCACCGGACATGAAAGGAGGCCTTATGCGAATACTCATGTTCTTGTTTCTTCTGATTCCGTGCGTGATTTTTGCCCAATCTGCCCTGCATCCGTACGCCTCAGACAAACCGATCAGGGAGCCAAAACTGCTCCTTGAAGGAATCATCTCCACGCCGGATGATGATCTAAATGCCACGTTCACGGTGGACGGGAAGACCGTGTACTTTTCCAAAAATGTCCAGAACAGACTTGGAGTCATTCTCGAATCGCACTATGCGAACGGGAAGTGGACAAAGCCGCAGGTTGTTTCCTTTTCGGGTCAATACAGCGACTTCGATCCGTGTCTGACGGCGGATGGAAAGAAATTGTTCTTCTGTTCAAACCGGCCGGTTGCTGGAAGAAAACAGCGGGATTTCGACATTTACATGGTCGAACGCAAGGGAACCGGCTGGAGCGAGCCGATCAATGTGGGAGCTCCGGTCAACACAGAGGGGCACGAATTCTACCCTTCAGTGTCGAATGACGGAACGATCATCTTCAGTTCGAACAGGCCCGGAGGGAAAGGGGCGTACGATATCTACATGGCTGCACGGACCGGTTCCGGATTCGCGGAACCCGCAAACCTTGGAGACTCAATCAATGTCGCTACCTCGGAAATCGACAATTATCTGGCTCCGGACAAGAGCTACATTATCTTTGCCGGGTACGGAAGACCGGATTCGCACGGGAACGGTGACCTCTATATCAGCCTGTTCAGGAACGGGATCTGGACGAAAGCGCGTAATCTCGGTGCACCAGTCAATTCGTCGGAACGGGAATATTGCCCGGCAGTATCACCCGATGGTCGCTATCTCTTCTGGACAAGTTTCCGGAGTTTTGCGGACAAGCCGCTTGAGAAGCCGATCAAGTACGATGAATTGATCAGACAACTTCGCGGGACCTTGAACGGCGCGGGGAATGTTTATCAGATAGACATTTCTGCTGTGGGACTCGATCAAGAATAGAAGGAAAAGAAACAATGCCCTGGTTGCTGCCAGGGCATTGCTGTTGTATCAGGAGTACGTTTCCCTACGGTTTTCCACCCATCTTCTTGATCATCTCCTTCGCGTTCTCATTTGTTGAGTCCAGTTCCGGCGATTTGCGATAGTTTGCGATCGCTTCCTCAGTCTTCTCGCCCTTCATCAACGCTTCCCCAAGGCTGTCATAGACATTGGAGGAATTCGAGATAATTGTTTCGGGAAGGAATCTTGTTCTTCCCAGGCCAATCTGCTACATTGTGGAAGGAGAAATGGTCTACCTCCTGCCGATGACGCCATGAAGAGCAAATCCTCAAATCTGGTGACTTCGCTGGGCATCCGGGCAGCAATGCTGTGCGTTCTCGCGTCCGCATGCGAACAGCCGTTCAGTCCGAAAGGCTCCTTCAAGGAAGAGCTGGTGGTCTATGCAATCCTCTCCAACGTTGCCGATGTTCAATATGTGAGGGTTTACAGGACTTACGATCCTCCGGGATTCGATCCCTTTGGACACTTGACGGATAATCAGGTCACAGGTGCTCAGGTCACGATGAGTGAGGATCAAACGGTCATAGCTTTCCGGGACACCCAGATTGTCCGGAATGACACGATCAGATATCTCGCCCCCATCGACGCCTATGTTGCCGCTCCGTTCCGGGCATTGAAGGGAAAGAGTTATGCTCTGGAGGTCCAGACCCTCGATGGCATTTCCACAACAGCGAAAATCCGGCTTCCCGATGCCGGCAGCATTGTGGTAAGCAACATGTCGGCTTTGGTTGCTCCTTCCGCCTCAACGCTCACAACAATTGCCTTCGCGATGTACATTTCCCCGTTTGCGAAAGGTTTCATTCTCAAGTTCAACCTCCGGTTCGAGTCTCTGGAAGGTGGCATTTGGGTTGCCCGCCAGCGAGAGGTTCCCTTGGCCATAGTCCTGACGGCAGAAGGAAAGGAAGAGCGCTACTTTCCCACTCTGACGCGATCACCCGGAGGAGAAACGACCTACACATTGGTTTCACAGCAGTTCAAGATTCATGCGTACCAGACTATTATCGGAGAGATTTATCGCGATCACGGCGGGTCGGTGAGATTTACTTCGGCAGGTTTTGTCCTCACCCAGGTCGAACCGGCTCTATACAATTACTACGGAATAGCCAACGGATTTCGTGACCCGAACACGATTCGGGTCGACGAACCGGATTTCACAAACATTGCAGGTGGAGTGGGAGTTTTCGGCGGTTTTGTGCAGGACACGCTCGTCGTTGCGCTTCCCGCGATCCTGTGACATCCAAACGAGTACGACAAAGCGGTACACAGCAAGGCCCGCAAGGGACAATCTTTGGGGGCCTTTGTGTGAAGATGGCTGCAGCTCTCCTCAGAAGTTCTTCATCCATCGCTCTCGCAAAGATTTCTGCTTCTCGGAGAGCGTCCCCATATCCTCGAAGACGTGTCGTTTCATCCGTTGAACGAGCTTTGCGTTGATCGTGATTTCCTTTTCCCCCCGTCGGACCACGATTTCATAAGGATCTCCCACCTTCATTGCGGCGATCTTGCCAAACGTTTGCTGTGCGTTTTGTGCGTTTAATTCGCCTCCCATGAGTTTGACGATGGCGTCTCCCTCCTGAAGGCCGAATTGTTTCGTCTCATCGTTGATCGCAGAGATCACGATACTTCCCACACTGTCCAGTTGAAGGCTCACGCCCATTGCCGGGCGCGTGCCATCCGGCATGGAGGCATGGTACTTGAACCCGATTTTTGCCATGTACTCTTCCGCCGGGAGCGGCTTCGAACCCCTGATGTAGTCATTGATAAACTGACCGATTTCCGGGTACGTCTCCTTGATGAGGACATCGAAGAAATTCTTCTCGGGAAAAGGCTTTTTCTTCCCGTATTGATCAAGCATGTCGAGAAAGACTTCCCGCAATCCGCGCTTTCCGTTCGAGAGCTCCAAAAGGCGGATATCGAGCAATGCCGCAGTGGCGGCTCCGCGGTTATAGATGTTGCCAAACTGGTTGCCTCCCTCGGGCGTATACACTTTCAGCGCCATCTCCGTCAGGCTCATGTTCTTGTTGAAGTTGTCGTTGACATCGAGCTTGTTGGAAACCTGGCCGAGAAACTCCTCTGTTGTCATCAGGCCGCTTCTCAGCTGCATGATATCAGAAACCCATTCCGTCACTCCTTCATAGAGCCAGAGATGTTCCGAGGGGGTCGGGACGGCGAAGTTGTACGAATGAATGATCTCGCTGTGAAGATTGAGAGGCGTGAGAATATGCATGAATTCATGTGCCATGGTGCTGCGCAGCTGCGTGAACCCGTTGGGTGACATCGGAAGAACATAAATGGAACTGTACGAATGTTCCAGGGCTCCCGCACTGGTCAGGCCGTATCGCTGAAACGTCGGCCCGTCGAGGAGGACAAACAGAAACTTGTAATAGGGAACCGGCGAAGATCCGATGAACTCCCCTGCAGACTGAAGCACATCGTTGGCGAGGGCGAGGACCTTGTGAGCGCTGAATGCGGTGTCGACGGCATAGACGTACACATCGACGTCAATGTCCTTCACTCTTGTACGCGAAAAGGACAGTTTGCCGGCGAGAACGGGCGAATCGGCAAGGCGGTCATACGTTTCTGCAACGTAATATCCCTCATCATCGACATCCAACGCCGTTCCGATGATCCAGTCCGGTCTGTAGTGCACTTTCATTCGCACAGGGCTCGATTGAAGTCCCTGAAAATATCCGAGGATGCCGAACGTATTGAAAGCGGCGTAGTTGCTGTCGATTCCGCTCCCGCACATGGGAGCCACGCTGTTTTCGGTGACCCTTGCGTCAAACGAGTCTTCAATGTCGTACTGCAGCAGCGAAAGACGCTCGGGATCGGAAATCTTCCACTTGTTGGTCGAAATCTGTTCTACCGCAATGGGATTGCCGCTTCTGTCATAGGCCTTGAACGATTTCACAAATCGCCCGAAATCGAGGATGCTGTATGTGCCGGGAGCCGTGGAGGCGAAATTATAAATGTTGTTCTCACTCGTGAGGTTTCTTGTTGCCACCGACACGTGGAACAGATCATCGATGGGATTCGTGACATCGACATCGAACGTGATCTGAGGATCGGCAAGCTGATCCGACTGGAACGGAGCCCTGCAGCCTCCGACAACGAATGCAGCGGTGAGAATGAGGACGCGTACTGCATTTGAACGGGAACTGTTGATCATCATGATCTCCATGCGTGAGTCAAAGGATGAGAAAGAGGCTATCATTCATCTTACGCAACAAAAGGCGCCGAAGTTGCGGACATCCGGTTGGACTCTTTCATTGACATGCAGGTTTCAACAAGGTATATTCCATCACTCCTAACCTCAATCTTAACCTTCAACTTCCTTTCAGGATAGTTCAATGTCTCGATCAAAATCTATCTACAGTGCAATAGTGCTCCTGGTCATGTTTTCTTTCACCGGTTCAGCCCAGACGCTTCCCTATGATTCTCTCGCTCTTACTCTGTTCAAAATGTCCCTGGGTTCCGGAAAATCATATGAGGCGCTGACGGAATTATCGACAAAGATCGGCCATCGGATCAGCGGCTCCCCGCAGGCGGAACAGGCAGTCCAATGGACGAAGAAAACGATGGAGGAATTCGGACTGGAAAACATCCATTTGGAGCCCGTGATGGTTCCCCGTTGGGTTCGGGGAGATGTCGAAGAGGGGGCTCTTGTTCTCCCGGACGGGAAGAGAATGCCGGTGAAGATTACCGCTCTCGGGGGAAGTATTGCCACTCCGGCAAAGGGAATCACGGCAGAAGTGGTTGAAGTCCATTCATTCGAAGCGCTCCGTGCGATGGGGGACAAGGCGAAAGGCAAGATCGTCTTTTTCAACAGGCCTTTTGACAGAACCAAGATCAATACGTTTGAAGGATACGGCGGGGCGGTGGATCAGCGGGGAGGGGGAGCCATTGAGGCCTCAAAAGTCGGCAGCGTGATGGCGCTCGTGCGTTCCATGACTCCACGATTGGACGATTTCCCTCATACGGGCGGAATGGGGTACAACGACACTGTGCCGAAGATTCCTGGGGCGGCAATCAGCACCGTCGGCGCAAACTTGTTGAGCAATCTCCTGAAACAACATCCTCGTCTGAAGGTGTACTTGAAGATTTCATCCAGGACCCTGCCCGACGTTGAGTCGGCGAATGTCGTTGGAGAACTCAGAGGATCGGATTTTCCCAATGAAGTGGTTGTGATCGGGGGTCACCTTGACAGCTGGGACAAGGGACAGGGCGCCCACGATGATGGGGCAGGAGTGGTTCAATCGATGGAGGCTGTGAGACTCTTAAAGCAGTTGGGACTTCGGCCGAAACGCACTATCAGAGTCGTTGCCTTTATGAATGAAGAGAACGGCGGCCGCGGCGGTCAGGCGTACGCGGAAAAGAAAAGGCCAGGGGAAAGACACATTGCAGCGATTGAATCGGACATGGGCGGTTTCATGCCTCGGGGATTTACCGCCGCCACGGACTCTGTGCGGTTTGAGAAGATTGCACGCTGGGCCTGGCTGTTTCGTCCAATCATGGCCGATCGGATCCTGCCGGGTGGAGGCGGAGCGGATATTTCATGGCTGATTCCGCAAGGCGTGCCGCAAATAGCCCTCCTGCCTGAAACTCAGCGTTATTTCAACTACCATCACACTGACGATGACATCATTGAGAGGGTCGAAGAACGCGAATTACAGCTCGGTGCTGCATGCATGGCGATTCTCTCATACGTTCTTGCCCAGGAGGGATTGTAGGAAGTAGAACTGCGATCAGTACATGAAAAAGCCCGGAGCGATCCGGGCTTCTTTTTTTCCTGTGCCGTCTACTGCGGCCTTCTTCTCGGTCTCTGCAGACTGTCGGCGGGGTACCAGACCTTCATCGAATCCCTCATCGCGGTAACCCAATCAGTGAGAATCGTTTTCTCTTCGGGCGTCAGACGGGCATCCCTGTGGAGAAAGAGATACGACGGGAGGGGCATCTCGTCTTCCTCTATCTGTTCTGCAATCTGCTGAAGCTTCGTGAACTGCCTCATTGGTCTGTACGTTCCAAACTCATCGAAATTCAGCTCATCTCTGGCGTCTTCGATATGTGACTTCAACCACCACCCGACCGGCTGGACTTCTGCATACCACGGATAGACGGTATTGTTGCTGTGACAATCATGACAAGAGCGCTTCATGATGACCTGAACATCCGATGGAACTGGAAAAGTCAGGGAAATCTTTCCCTCCTGAGGTTTCTCAGAATAGTTCTTGTCGGGACGGATGAATTGCAGGATCAGGAATGCGCCCCCAAGCACAATAAGAATCCATCGGACAGTTTTTTTCATCAAGCTCCTTCTTGCTTCGCCGAGGTGGTCGGTGAAGATATGAGGTGGCTGGGTCGGAATCCACCCAGAGAGTCCCGTTCATCCCTCTGGAATGGCAATTCGTGTCACCAGACGATGTGTTGACACCACATTGGTTGGAACAAGGCAATTCCTGAATTATCGTTGTCTCAGCACATTGGACAGGCACTGGAGAACAGAATCTTCCGGGTTGTCATGATGCGCATCTAGACAAGGGACGTGCGCAAGCCGTCAAGCCGGGAGCGGTGGACTCCGGTGCCGTTTTTTCTGTTCCCTTTCCTCGACCTCAAGCGTCGTTATTTCTTTGCTTCATTCCAGCTCTTTTGCCGCGGCCTCAATGAGTCCTGCTTCCTGTTCCAAAATTCCGGCAACCCGAACAATCTCAACGTCCGCTTCCTTCCACTTCTTCTGTTCAATCGCCTCTCGAACACCCGGAATCGTCTTGACTCCGTACCCCGTGTAGAATCCGGGCGCGTAGATCATGTGTTTGAACCAGCTTCGGCCTGACAGGCCCTTCTGGTCAGTCAATATCCGTTCACTCTGGAGCAGTTTTTTGTTGACCGACCCGGTGACTGAAGCATTCGGAGTCCTGGCGGCGCTCTTCACGGCCGTGAGGGCCTTTGAATAGCGTTCAGCTGCACGTGTCAATGCGTCAATTGCATTCTCAAGTGGTGCGAAATTCAAATGCGGCGGTACTTCCTCTTTCAAAGGCGAAACAGAGATCTCTTTGGGATCGGCCGTCGCAGTAAACACTCCTTCTTCAATCTGCTTGTTCTGTTCCCTGACCTCATCCTGTTTGGTTTTCAGGAGCCTTTTCAATTCGTCGGAATATCGTTTTATCGTTTCGGCCAGATTTGTGAACTCGAAGGGGAGAAGCTCTGCGTCGGCTATCCGGAGCACTGCCGTCCCTGCGGTTTGGGCCAATGCCCGTCCATACGAGAAATCCGTATCCGCAAAATTGGTGTACCAATAGAAGTCATCGTAAATGGAATGATAAATTCCGCCGCCGTCTTCTCCGCCATATCCGATGTCGAGCGAAGCTATGCCAAGATGGTCTATGAAGGGCGTGTAATCGGATCCGGATCCAAGAGCACCGATCCTCAGGTCAGGCCTCGTTCGGACTTCATTCCTGTCTTCCGCGGAACGTGAATTCGCAATGCGGGCCAGCTGACTTCGCTTCCAAACAGAAATGTTCTTCTCCGGATCGACAATATCTCGGGCGACGGAATTGATGTACTTTTCCATTGAATGAGATCCTGCGACGCCGAGGTATCCGCGTCCGTTCGAATCGCTGTTGATATAAAGAACCGCTTTTTGTTTCAACTCATCGGCGTGAGTCTCGGCCCATTCAGTCGACCCGATCAAACCCTGTTCTTCGGCATCCCATGCACAGTAGACAATCGTCCTCTTTGGTCTCCACCCCTGCTTCAACAACTCGCCGAACGCCCTTGCCTCTTCCAGGACTGCAACCATTCCCGATGTCGGGTCCTGAGCGCCGTTGACCCAGGCATCATGATGGTTTCCCCGGAGGATCCATTCGTCGGGATACTGTGTCCCGCGAATCGTCGCGATGACATTGTAAATCTTCCTGATATCCCAATTTGACTTGACGTTCAGGCGTACCCTGGCCGGGCCCGGGCCAATATGATAGGTAATCGGAAGCGAACCTCGCCACGGCTCCGGGGCCACGGGGCCCTTGAGGGCGGTAAGGAGGGGTTGGGCGTCACCGTATGAAATCGGCAGAACGGGAATCGTCGTAAAAGTCTTGACATCTTTCAATGCAAGCCGCCTGGCTTTTTCCGTCGCTCCGATCCCGGGAGTCAGCGGATCTCCCGGATACAATGGCATGTCCATGACGCTTCCCCGTTGAACGCCATCCTTGTTCCGGTACGGGCCTTCTGGAAATACATCTCCCTGAAAATAACCGTCCTGCCGCGGATCGGAATAAATAATGCAGCCGATCGCACCCTTCTCGGCAGCAAGCTTCGGCTTGATTCCCCTCCACGATGCCCCGTACCTCGCGATCACAATTGCCCCCTTGACTGAAATCCCGAGCCGATCAAGCTTTTCGTAGTCCTCCGGAATTCCATAGTTGACATACACGAGCGGTCCGGTGACATCTCCATCAGCCGAATAAGCGTTGTAGGATGGAAGCTGTTCGTCCGATTGGCCCGAGGTGGGGTCGACTTTCTCCGGGGGCTCACGCAGGATCGCGGAGAATCGGACGGGCTCAAGGAGTTCCACAGCACGCTCCTTTGGCGTGGGAAAGAGCACATCAAAAATCTCGATTTTCGCATCGAATCCGAATTCCTTGAACTTCGTGAGGATCCACTCGGCATTCTCTTTGTCATACGGAGATCCAAGATGGTGGGGCCGGGCCGAGAGCCGCCTCATGTATTCCCGCATGTTCTCCGGGCTCGGAACGGACCGGAACTTCGATTCCCAATCCATGGATTGGGCCTGACTCGGAATTGGGGAGATGAATGGCAGAACATAGAAAAGGATGATGAACCTGGCTTTCATTGGTGCCTCCGCAAAGAATGGACAAGAGAGAAGTGAGAATATCCGGAAATGACTTGACACTTTCAAGAATCAGGGGTCAAGAAGGTCCAATCGCGGTCAAGAATTCCTGTTTCGCTTTTTGATGCATCTTCTGTATATTCAGGACAATCGCTTTTCCATCTTATCACTCCGACAGCAGGATGAACATGTACAATCGTAGAGACTTCCTTCTTACCTCGGCCGGGGTTGCAGGGGCATCGTTGATTCCCTCGACGGGCTTCGCTGAGCCGGCCGATCTCCCTGAGTCGATTCGCTCCCTCAATCCTACGCCGGACGATG
>Ga0209342_10005351_pt1 | contig 13166 bp, 7 predicted proteins | sample RifCSP16_2_FD_184023 | JGI IMG/M metagenome (GOLD analysis project Ga0209342, IMG submission 184023) | Soil microbial communities from Rifle, Colorado - Rifle CSP2_sed 16_2 (SPAdes) (version 2) | ecosystem: Environmental > Terrestrial > Deep subsurface > Rock core/Sediment | place: Rifle... | reverse complement strand
CGCCCCGCTCGCACAGTAATAAGCTTGTCAGAACTTAAAATATCTTTCACCGCTTTTTTCATATCTTCAAGCGTAATTCTTTCTAACACTTCCGCACGAGTGTCAAAATAATCAGCAGGAAGTTTAAAGCGATCAAGATACAAGAACGTACTCGCAATATCACTGTTAGAAACAAAATTATCAACAAGTGTATTAGTTATTGCTCGTTTTGCTTCTTCCAAATCTTCTTGCGTTAATGTATCAACAACGGTATCAATTGTATTTTTGATTGCCTTTTCAGCTTCAGCTAATCTATCCAAGGAAACAATGGTGCGCACCTGGAACATTCCTGGTTGTTCATCAGTTCCCGCAATTAATGATCCACGAATGGTATAAAATAATCCGGTATGTTCACGCAATTCAAACAACCGAGAACTCATAGAACCTAAAGCTCCTCCGCCAAATATTTGATCGAACAATAAATAAGCATCAAATTTAGGATGCTTACGCTCAATTGATAATTGTGCTAAACACAAAACAACTTGGTCACGATTAATTGTATAATTTACTTCTTTTGTTGGTACAGGAGTAAGCGCAGGACATTTTATTTCTTCAACTTCGCTTATCTTCCAATCTCCAAGTTCTTTTTCTAATACATCTTTTATATTATAACCTTCTAGCTCACCAACCACCGCTATATGAGCACCAAAAGGAGAAATGTATTTCTCATAAAAATCCACTAAATCATCACGAGAAATTGATGAAATAGATTCTTCTGTTCCAATACTTTGCTTGCTGTATGGATGATTTTTATAAATTTCTTCGCGCACCAAATGACTCACAAAAGAACGTGGCTCATCCCAGTACTGCTTAATATCGGTTAATAACTGATGTCGAATTTTTTCTATTTCATTCTCAGGAAATGTTGCTTTGGTAAGAATTTCTTTTAAAATACCCAGCCCAAAAACAAAATCACTGCTTAACATTTTCATAGCAATGCCACCAGGATACACGCCTATAGACATTCCACGCGATTCAATTGCATCAGCAAGCTCTTCGCTTGTGTAATTCTCAGTTCCTTCGGTCATCATATCTGCTACAAATGTGTATAATCCTTGTTTGTCTTGCGGATCATAGTGAGGACGTGCTTTGAATTCCAAAACAATATTAATTTTAGGAGTGATATCATTATCATGATAAAGCACTTTTAAGCCATTCGATAATGTACACAGTTGCGGTTTAGGAAAAGTAAAATGAGTCTGCTTTTGTACATCAACAGTTTTTGCATATACTGCCGGCTCTACCTCTGTTGAACGCACACGTACAGCAAGAATTTCCTCATCTTCAGTATCCGATTCTTCTTGCAACACTGCCCATTCACCTTTTTCACGCTCTGGCAATGGTAACACAAAACCTTTATGCGTAATAGCCGGTCGGAAATACGCAGCAACAATATCTTGCACTTGTTGTTTTAATAATTCTGCAGGTTGTTCCAAGCATGTAAATACATAATTTTCATCGCCTGTTGCAAGATACGCATGTCCAATGGCATATGCCTGATCTTCAATGCCTTCAAGAAGACTATAAAACTCCATTTGCGTCTTTTTAAAGCCTCTTTCAAACTCTGCTGCTCCGACACCATTTTTAGCAATATCTTCCAATTCTGCCATAATAATACGCTCAATTTCCGCAGCATCTTCTATTTTTTTTGGTTCAACCAAAATAAAGAAAACACCATGATCAAACAGCCCCCAAGATCCGGTTGCAACACTTGTGGCAAGCTGCGAATCATTCACCAATTTTTTATACAAACGTGAACTTTTACCTTTACCAAGAATCCACTCAAAAATATCAATGGCTGTATCTTTTTTATCCACTGCACCAGGAACAACAAATACGTATGCTAAGGTTGGTTGAGCTACATCGCGATATATTGTTAATGATTTTGATGCAATATCACGATGGAAAAAATTTTCTTTTTTAGCATAGTCTGGATCTTTTGGTATTGAACCAAAATACTCATTTGCCAAATCTACCACCTCATCGGTATCCACATCACCAACAACAACAAGTGTTGCATTGTTTGGTTTATAATGTTTTTTATAAAATGCTAACAAATCTTTGCCTGCAACACTCCACAAATCCTGTTTATACCCAATAATAGGATAATGATATGGATGATCAGCAAATATCATGCCAATCATCTCTTCCAACAAAGAACGCTCATACTGATCTTTGTATAATTTAAGTTCTTGGATAACTGCCTTCATCTCCGAATTGAGCATATCATCGTTAAACAAGCAGTTAGTCATACAATCGGCGACGACAGGGAATGCTTCATGCCAATGATGCGTAGGAAAATTGAAGTAATATCCAGTGCAATCGTATGAAGTAAAAGCATTACAATTACCAGAAAGTTTATGTACAAGAACATTGATATCTGATTCAGACAATGTATCAGTACCTTTGAAAATCATATGTTCAATAAGATGTGCTATGCCTTTTTCTCCCAGCAATTCATCCTTTGACCCAACATTATAAAAAATCTGAAAAGATACTTTTGGTATTTCATGCGATTCACGAATTAAAATGGTCAAACCATTATCTAACACTACTTTTTTAACATGTTGATGAACAGACTTTACTTCTTGTTGCATCATATTTTTCTCATCTGACATGAAATCCTCAAGTTCTATTGGTGTATTATTTTTTCCGACTAGATGCACATGCGCAACACATGCACTCATAAGAAGTATAGAATAACTAAGATACATTAATTTTACAAAACAAGATTGCATACATAATCCTCACAATAAAAATTTCATACTACCTTTTTTGAAAACAGCATAACGAGAAATGGAACTAATGCAAAGTTCACAAAAAACTTCTACTATGTATATAATAAAATATTTTTTCATAAAAACTTATATATGTGTTATTGTATCAAAAAACACTATTTATATTAATACTACACTATAACAGAAATAAAAACTGATCCCTATGCATTTTTTTACGAGCAACTTTCACTGCATCAACATACCTCCACTTTTTGCCATTACACTTTTTTTTATTGTCGGCATTATCTGGCATTCTGCCGTATCATTATTTTTTATACTTTTTTTAACAACACTGTGTTGCACTTTATTTGCCTACAAAAAACAGTTTGCATTTCCAACGCAATTCATTATGTGCTCATTTTTTGTATTAGCTGGCGCTTGGTTACATCAAAAAGAATTACGTGATTATGATGGATTTTATGCATTTATTGATAACAAAAAATTTTCTGTAACAGGAACAGTGATAGATAAAAATGAAGCAACAGTAAACCATCAAAAAACAACGGTTATTACTCTTGCAATTGACACAATAGCAACAGAGCACTCCACAAAAAAATGCAACAAAGTGGTGATGTTTTATGGAAAAAGCAACAACGCCTTCGTTGTTGGTGATACGGTAACTTTTTTTGATATGCATTGTAAAATGCCATCTAGTCGAGATTTTCAGCTCTACCAAATCAAAGAGCAAATTGTTGCAACAATATTCAGCAATGATGTGCATTATCGTATTGATTATCATTCACCATGGTCATTGCGTTACTGGATATGGAATGAGAAAACAAAACTATTAAACAGATTAGAAAATAAACTTTCTCAACGTGGATTTCAGTTTTTTTCTTCTTTATTTTTGGGAAACAGGTCGTATGTAAAATCATCCCTAGAAGAAACAAATGAACAATTCAAAGCATGGGGTATCTATCACTTTCTTGCACGATCAGGAATGCACTTAGCTCTTTTTATTTTTATCTGGCAAGCCATTTTCTGTCTTCTTCCTCTTCCCATGATTATAAAACAAATCATACTATCGCTCTTCAGCTGTATTTACTTTGCTTTAACGTGGACATCCACCCCATTCACTCGATCATTTGCACTTTTTTTGCTCAATAAAATATGCTTATTTAGTAAAACTCCTTTTCACACACTACACTACTTAACGCTTGTCTGTTTTGGATTTCTACTTTATTGTCCACTTTATTTGTTTTTTCTCGACTTTCAACTTAGCTTTGCCCTAACATTTGCACTCGCATGGTTTAACCAAGTAGCAATTCAACACAGATCTCAATTATCAAAATATTGATTATTTTGATCGCTATTACCTACGATAAAAACATTAACGCGCTACCAATAAAAAAAGGGGAGACAAATAATGTTGCCAAAACGTATTACAACATTCATGAGGCTGATGAGCAAATTTATCCTTATAACTTTATGCTTAACAGTTGGAACAATTCACACAGAAATAAATCATGAAATGTATTCCATAGATAATGATGCTATTTGCCAAACATGCCTCTGTGATTTTTGTGATGAAATTCGCCAAACAAGTTCGATCAAAACATATAAAAATCGAATTCATAAAAAAAATATTTCTCGCAAAAAAAAAATAAAAACAAGTAAAACAAACAAACGAGTAGTAATGGTATACATGGCAGCAGATAATGATTTGCGACCATTTGCAGCCCGTAATATTCAACAAATGGCAAACATTGGATCTAATAGCAATCTCACCATTGTCGTTCATTTAGATATTCGCATATCAGGAAACAAAAAAATTACTCGTCGATATCTCATCGAAAGAGACCAAGTATTACATATTGATCCCTATAATCCCCTTATACAACAAATGGATAGCGGAAACCCTGCAACACTTATTTCTTTCTGTGAATGGGCCATTAAAAATTATGCCGCTGATGAATACGATCTTATTTTATGGAATCATGGCACCGGAATTCTTGAACCACCTCATGGAAAAATTATCAATCCAATGGACTTGTTCGTATTCAATCCATCCACCCACCGGCTCGAACTTGACAGATCAATTGGATTTATGGATGCCATTGATCACTTAGAACCAAAACAACGAGGTGTCTGTTGGGATGATACAACGGGAAATTACTTATCGAACAGAAAGCTTGAAGCTGCCCTTGAAACAATATGTCAAAAATATCTTAATGGTAAAAAATTTGGCATTATTGGATTTGATGCATGCCTCATGTCAATGATAGAAGTGATGACCTTTATACAAAAATACGCCCAAGTAATGGTCAGCTCAGAAGAGGTTGAGCTTGGAATGGGATGGAAATATGACGAAGTATTATTCCCATTTACAAAAGAAGCGTTAAGTACCTTCGCCTTTGCAAGTCATATTGTTAATGCTTACAACAGAACATATCAATCAATAACTAATGATTACACGCTATCCGCAATCAATCTTAATTCCATTGAGCTACTAGAAAGAAATATTGATCACATTGCAAGGTTACTTATCGAATGCCTTGATCAACAAAGAACCACTATCCATCAAACAATAAAAGATAGTAAAAGCAAAATACTCTGTACCCATTTTGACGAACCAACATACATAGATCTGCATCATTTCTACAAAAATTTGTCAAATAACCTAAAAAAACTCTCCACAGAAAACAGCCACATAGGTTCTGTTGTAAAAAATACTCTTTTAACAAAACTTGACGAAGGTATGCATCTCATTGAACAACTCGTTATAGCTAATACTGCCGGTAAAAACTTAAAAAATGCGCGCGGCATTGCTATATATTTCCCTGAACGCGGCATTCACAGCTCGTACCAAGAAGCTATATTCCTTAAATCTAATTCCTGGGGAACTTTACTTTCTCGTTATATTTTTGGTTGATACATGACAATAGCGCGTTGTTTATATACACTTTTTATGTATACAACGCGCTATTGTCATTTTAAAACGAGAAAAAAAATGAACCAAAAGGAATCAAAATCTCTCTTGCTGCAAAAACTGTATGCCCCTTATAAAGAATGCGCATCATGCCCCTTAGAGCTGCAAACAAAACACAATTTTGTATGCGGCTATGGCAATCCTGAGGCACAATTAATGCTTATTGGAGAAGCTCCCGGCCAACATGAGGACGAACAGGGCGTACCATTCGTTGGAAAATCTGGCATGTTGCTCACTAAAGCATTAGCATGCCTTGGTATAGATAGAAAAGATATATTTATTACCAATAGTGTAAAGTGTCGCCCACCTCAAAACCGCAAACCAACCCCACAGGAAAGCAAAACGTATAAAAATTTATTTTTACTCAAAGAAATTGAAATTATCCGGCCAAAAGTCATCTGCACGCTTGGAGCAACAGCTCTTGAAAGTCTTCTTGAATCTCCTACAAAAATGAATGCTATACACGGCAAAGAGCTGTCTTTTAATGGCACTATTCTCATTCCAACGTTTCATCCTGCATATATTTTACGAGATCCAAACAAATTTGATGCCTGGTTTGCCGATTTGCAAAAAGCATGGGCGCTCAGCCAGTCTAAATAAATTTGTGACTGTGTATTATATTTTTACAAAAAAACAAAATTCAAGACAAACACTATTAAACGGGTGGTGCATAAGTGGTTGATAAGTGGTGCATAAGTGGTTGATAACTTGTTCATAACTTTTTTTTGGCCATTTTTTTGTGTTTTTAAACATACGATCTGATAAGCATATTCGCTGGGAGTTGCTCGATCTGAACGTTCCACTCACTGTTTTCAGAGTTATCAACCACTTATGCACCACTTATGCACCACCCACTTAAAAAAAATTATATCGATATGATCGCTGTATTGAGGAAAAAAACACCGAGTTATGCACCACCTACCCCTTCGCCTATTATCTTAAGAGATATAAATATCTTTTATTAAAGAGTCTTATAATAGGCTCCGGCGGTGGTTTAAAAAAACGACAGGCCTTTGGCGATTGTTTCTATAAAAAAGGGTCTGTTTGTTTTTACTATTGCCAGAAAAAAATAATTGTAATAAGCTTTGATTATGAGACTTGACATTGCGCCTACAGCACTCAATTTTTTGCTGTCGTAAAAATCTAGTCAAAAAACGATCACATTTATCGTTGTAAAAGCATTATGTACCACCATTTGAGGAATCTTGTGAAACTTGCGGATGTAATAGACGAATTAGTTGAAGAACGTGGACTGGAAAAAGAATCTTTGGGAGCAGTTGTTTGCGAAGGTATGCTTGCTGCTTACCAACGTAAGTATCCAGACCTTGCTTTGAAAGTAGAAGAAGACTCTGTCACAGGAGACCTTGTTGTGCTTGCTCAAAAGATTGTGGTGGCAACTGTTGATGATGAATACAGCGAAATTTCTCTCAAAAAAGCGCGCAACATTAACAAAGATATCGCTTTAGGTGATCAAGTCTGGCTTCCTTTTGAAGGAAAAATTGGGCGAGTTGAAGTACTCAGAGCCCGCCAAGTCATTGCGAGTAGAATTAAGCAAATTGAAGCTCGTGTTGTTTATGACCTGTTCAAAAATAAACAAGGCCACATTATCGTTGGTTCTGTGCACAAGGCTGAGCGCAATGGTATATCCGTTAAGTTTGGTGATGTTTATGCATTTTTACCGTATTCTCTCTCTATTCCCGGTGAAAAATTTGCAGTTGGCTACACTGTCAGAGCGTTGTTGAAAGAGGTACTTATCGAACCTCAAGGCGATAATCAGCTTATTTTAGATCGTGTTTCGCCAGAATTCTTAGAGGCGTTGTTTGAGTTAGAAATTCCAGAAGTGTTTGAAAAATTGGTTGAAATCAAGAAAATCGTTCGCTCTCCTGGATATAAATCAAAAGTTGCTGTTTTCTCGCATGACAGAAATATTGATCCGGTCGGAACATGCGTTGGAGTTGGTGGAAGTCGTATCAAACCAATATTAAAAGAGCTCAGTGGTGAGACAATCGATGTTTTTCTCTGGAGTGATTCGCTGCCTTTCTTTGTGACAAATTCCTTAAAGCCCGCTGTTATTGATCGAGTAGAGTTAAGTTCAGATAATACAGTTGCTCGGGTATGGCTTAATGAAGATCAACGATCATTTGCCATTGGAAAAGGTGGACAAAATATATCATTAGCCTCTCAAATTACCGGTGTAAGTATTCAACTTGTTCGTGAAGAAACTTCGCAAAAAGGTAAAGAAGATGCTAGTGATGAAGTGTTAATCGACGATCAAGATTAGAAAAAAGATGTTTAGTTTTGTATTATGCGAATATATGAATTTGCCCAATTGAATAATGTTTCGAGCAAAGATATTATAGAAAAATTGCAAACAAATGGCTTTGATGTTAAAAGTCATATGTCTATTTTGGACGAAAAAGCCCTCTCATTTCTCAATAAGTTATTTACAGAGATTAATGCAAGCACCAAAAAAGAAGCTGAATCGTTAAAAGAATCAAAACCTGTTACTCCGATTGAAAATAAAGTGCCTGAATTATCACAAAGAACGACTAAGGTGACGCCAAGATCATCTGAAAATAACAAACAGCAATCAGTTCTTGCAAAGAAAGACCAGTCAGCTGCTGTCTCTCCTGTTGAGTTAGTAGTCTATCAAATGAATGTTGCAGAACTTGCTGAAAAAATTAAAAAACCTGTCACAGATGTTATAGTTACTCTTTTAAAATGGGGTATTATAGCAACAAAAAATCAAATTATATCAGAAGATGTGGTTCATCGAGTTGCGAACCATTACGAAATTCCTGTTGTAAAGGTTTCTGCTAAGCAAGAGTCTGCTGAAGTAACTAAAAAACTTGCAAGTGGAGCTGCTTTAGAAAAAAGACCACCTGTTGTTGTAGTCGTTGGTCATGTTGATCACGGTAAGACAACCTTGCTTGATTACATCAGAAAAACGCGTGTTGCGTTTAAAGAAAAAGGTGGAATAACTCAGCATTTAGGTGCGTACGAAGCAACAACTTCCCACGGAAGTATTGTCTTTCTTGATACACCAGGTCACGAAGCGTTTGTTAAAATTAGACAACGCGGTATAAAAGTTGCAGACATTGTTATTCTTATTGTTGCAGCGGATGATGGTGTAATGCCTCAAACTATTGAAGCAATAAAATATGCTCTTTCCACGAAAGTACCAATAGTTGTTGCGATAAATAAAGTTGATAAGGTTGATTCAGCCCGCTTAGAGGTAATAAAACGACAGCTTAATCAGTATGGCATCACTGTGGAAGATTGGGGCGGCGATGTTATATGTGTTCCGATTTCGGCAAAAGTTGGAACTGGTGTTGATCGCTTACTCGAAATGGTTGCATTGCAAGCAGAAGTAATGGAATTGCGTGCGGAAATTAACGTTCCTGCAGATGGCTATGTTTTGGAATCAAGTTCAGAAAAAGGACGTGGTTGGGTTGTAACTCTTATTACTCAAAATGGAATATTAAAAGTTGGTGACTATGTGTTATGCGGTAACACTTTTGGTCATATTAGTTCTTTGTTTGATTCTTATGGTAAGCGCACTAAAGCAATTCATCCTGCATTGCCTGCGCAAGCAGCGGGTTTTGATGGACGACCAGAAGCAGGAGATTTTTTTAGAGTTGTGTCCAAAGATCAGTATTTGAAAGCGAAATCAGCTGGAGAAGGAAAAATTTCTCTTGCAGGTAAGCGCTTTATGTACGAAAATGGCATTAATATTCTCGTGAAGGCAGATAATCATTCATCTCTTGAAGCTATTGTAGAAGGCATCGATCGCCTTTCTAAAAAACAAAAAAAAGGCTTCAATATTTTGCGTCAAGATGTTGGTGATGTGAACGAAGGTGATATTGAGTTTGCATTCAATACCGGCGCACGAATTGTTTGTTTTAACGTAAAAACAGAAACAAATGCACATGTTCTTGCAGATCGTAGAAAAGTGTCGATATTGTACTATGGTATTATTTACAAACTGCTTGAAGATTTGGACAACATTGCTGAATTAGCAAAAGATATAGAAATGGTTCGCACTAAAATTGGTGAAGCCGTTGTCTTGCGTGTATTCGACATAAAAAAAGTTGGTGTTATCGCCGGTGTTATTATGCGTGATGGTCGCTTTACTCGTGATGGGTATGCGGTTATTTGGCGTGGTAAAACAAAAATTGGTGAAGGAAAAATTACAAGTCTACAGCGTGATAAAAAGTCAGTAAAAGAAGTATTTGCTGGTTTTGAGTGTGGCTTTATGGTAGACGGTTTTTCTGATTGGGCTCAAGATGATCGTGTTGAGTGTTTTATTGATGTTCCAAAAAAATAATTTTTTTTGACTTTTTGTATTGATGAAAAATAATTTTGGCGCCGCTTTATTGCGGCGTCATTTTTAATAATTACAATAAAACTTAATGAAAAAGGGTGTCGTTATGAAGTCAGTTTCTGAAGTTTCTGTGTTGATTGAGAAAGTGCGTCTTTCTCCCGTAAAATTTGTTGTTGTCACTGGTGGAGTTTGTTCATCTATCGGTAAGGGAATACTTATTGCATCTCTTGGTGTATTGCTAAAAGGGGCAGGATATTCTGTTTCAATTCTTAAGTGGGACCCTTATCTTAATGTTGATCCTGGCACAATGTCACCACTTGTTCATGGTGAAGTTTTTGTTACTGCAGATGGTGCTGAAACTGATTTAGATTTGGGGCACTATGAACGATTGGTAGGTCTCAATTTAGGCAGAGACTCTTCTGTTTCATCAGGCCAAATTTATAAGGAAGTGCTTGAGGGAGAACGAGAAGGTCGTTTTTTGGGCAAATGCATTCAAATGGTGCCACATGTTGTTGATGTTGCTAAGAAACGTCTTCTGGAATTTGCGCTCAAACACAATGTTGAATTTGTTTTACTTGAAATAGGTGGCACTGTTGGTGATATAGAAGGTGAAGTTTTTTTAGAAGCAGTTCGTCAGCTTAAGATGGATTTAGGACCAAAACATGTGATGCATTCACATCTCAGCTTGGTTCCTTTTCTGAGTTGGGCCAATGAAGTAAAAACCAAGCCAACACAACATAGTGTCATGGAATTAAAAAGAGCTGGATTGATTCCAGATTGTTTATTTTTACGTGCTGATAGAGCGATTGAAGAGCAGTCAATTGATAAGCTTTCAATCATGTGTGAAGTGAAAAAAGAATATATTTTTCAAGTATTAACAGTAGATCCTCTTTACAAAATATTTCTTGATTTGCAAGGACAGGGTGTGGGCGAAGAAATTCAAAGATTCTTCGGTCTTCCAGTGCTTAAGAAATCAGATATATCATTATGGAGTCAATTTATTGACAACATAGCACAAAGTAGACAGACATTATCTGTTGGCCTTGTAGCAAAATATGTTGGCAGCAATGATCCTTATATCAGCGTTATTGAAGCAATAAAATCATCTGCATATAATCTTAGTTATCACGTTAAAATAGTTACAATTGCAGCAGAGATGCTGGAGAAAGATTACCACAACCAAGATGCCAGTCGAGCTTGGCAGGACTTACAAAGTGTTGATGGTATAATTGTTCCAGGAGGTTTTGATTCTCGTGGTGTTGAAGGAAAAATTTTGGCGTGTAAATGGGCTCGTGAGCAAAAAATTCCTTACTTGGGACTTTGCCTTGGCATGCAAGTGATGATAATAGAAAGTGCGCGATCGTTGTTGCACCTTGAGACTGCAAACAGTACGGAATTTGATGCAGCAACAAAAGATCCTGTTATTTGCTTGATGAGCGAGCAACAAAATATAACGACAAAAGGTGCCAACATGAGGTTGGGATCTTATTTGTGTACGCTTGTTCAAGATACCCATGCACATAATGCTTATAAAACAGATGCGGTCTTAGAAAGACACAGACATCGCTATGAAGTGAACAAAAACTACAAAGAGCGACTTGAAAAAGCAGGAATTGTCTTTTCTGGTATACATACTGCCATGGATTTAATCGAAATAGCGGAAGTTAAAGATCATCCTTTTATGGTAGGATCTCAATTTCATCCAGAGTTCCAATCATCGCCCGTTAAAGTTCATCCTTTATTCAAAAGTTTCATTGAAGTAGTAGCAAGTGAGTGTAATAAAAGGCAGCAGCAGGGTTTGACAAAGCCAGTCCTTGTAAAAAAAGAGGTGAAAAACCTTCATTTTTAGCAAAAGAAAAAAAGATGTTGTTTTTTTGTGATTTTTAATAAAACAACATTTATTTTCTAAAATAGTGTTGAATGGCAGCTTTTTTTGTTGTTGCACAAATTTAAACAAAAAAAAAATTGTTTTTTCTCTGATCATGGTCACAATTAATAATGCTTTTAAGTATTTTGATTCCTTTTTATTAGTGGTTAGTTAAAAGGGATGGTTGAAAGCACTGTTTTAGTGACGAGATAATGGATTATGTTTTTTTGGGTTATTATACTACAATTTCTTCTTAGCTCACTTTTAAAGATGTAATCTATTATCTCAGTTTCTATTTTTAGCGAAAATCAGTAACCTTGTCCGTTGAATTTATATTCTCTTCGCGCTCACCCTGAACTTGTTGAAGGGTCAAGCGCGATGTATTATTTAAAGAATGATAAAAGAGCGCTCGAATACTATCCTTCAACAAGTTCAGGACGAGCGCGGTGGAAATAACAAAGAAAAACAAGCACATTCTATGATATCACTCGGCAACGTGTAAAAGCGTTCGCGTTTTTTTACTGAGCAAACTCATCAAAATTTCCATATTTTTTCTATCATCAGCAAGATCAGCCTTTGGTGTTTCAATAATTTTAGGAATATCAAAAAGTGCTGGATCATTGAATAATAACTCAAAGGCTTTAAGTCCTATTTTTCCCTTTCCAATGTCCGCATGGCGATCAACGCGAGATCCAAGGTCTTTTTGTGAATCATTCACGTGGATTGCTTTGAGCTTGTTGATGCCAATTGTTTTATCAAATTGCTTCCACATAAGGTCATACGACTTTTCTGTTCTGAAGTCATATCCAGCAACAAATGCATGGCATGTATCAAAGCATATACCGATACGTCTTTTATGGTCTGAATATTTGATTATTTGGGCAAGTTGCTCAAAAGTATAGCCAACTTGGCTTCCTTGACCGGCCATTGTTTCTAATAAAATGGCACCATGAGGCACCTTTGTGAGCACTTTATCTATATTTTTACTAATTCTTGCAAGACATGATTCTTCATCGGTGTTGGTATGTGAGCCAGGATGAAGCACAAGATAGGGGATAGTAAGATCTGCGCATCTGGTAAGTTCCAGCTCAAGAGCGTCGACTGATTTTTTTTCAAGGTCTGCGTTTGGTGATCCAATATTGAGAAGATATGATGCGTGAGTGATAACCGACTGGACAGATGAGCTTTTCCAGGCTTGTTTAAAGGAGTCTATATCTTGTTGAGAAATGG
>Ga0209342_10005349_pt1 | contig 13168 bp, 12 predicted proteins | sample RifCSP16_2_FD_184023 | JGI IMG/M metagenome (GOLD analysis project Ga0209342, IMG submission 184023) | Soil microbial communities from Rifle, Colorado - Rifle CSP2_sed 16_2 (SPAdes) (version 2) | ecosystem: Environmental > Terrestrial > Deep subsurface > Rock core/Sediment | place: Rifle... | reverse complement strand
TCCGTTCCAGTACAGCCGCCGTAGCTTCGTCGGCAAATCCCTCAAACCGGCGAAACGGTCCATCGCGCCTGACGAAAACGGTGTCCACCTGCCACAAGGCCATATCAACGGGCCGGTAAACAGGCTCCACAATGTCGTAGATCACAAAACCCTTCTCCTACATGAAAGCCGTCACGCGATAGAAATTGTTTGCGCCTTCTCCGAAGAATACGGTTTCGACTATCACGCATTCGGCGCTCCCCAGCGTATTGATGCTGCCCTCGAGAACGTCCAGTTCCTTGCCGTCCACGTCAATCTTGATGAGAAATGGACTTTTGAGCGTACGGCTTTCACAAAGGTCATCCACCGCAAACACGGAAACACGTCTGACATTCCAGGCGTTTTCCTCCGCATCCGTGCTGCGAGAAACGCATGCATAGCGGGTGTTCGGGCTGACATGCAGAAAGGCCTCGCCGGACACTGAATCCGCCGCGGCGATCAGCACTTCGGCGTCTCTCATTTGCGATGCGATGTGCGAGAGGACGGCCTTGTTCTCCGCGACCGGCTCGATCATGAGGTGCTTTGCGGTTGGAAACACGCGAAACAGGGCTTCGGTTCCCGTTTGCGCGCCGACATCGATGACCACGGCAGGATCGAACCCCAGGTTACGCATCGCCAGCATGCATCCCAGCTTGGAGGTTCGGTTCACTCGTTCCTGACCCATGCGCTATTTCATCCTTCCAAACATTCCGGCTCCACCGATCAGCGAGGCAATTAGTTAAGGGAACCTCTAATAATTCAAATGTAGGGTGGGTTGAGCGAAGCGAAACCCGCCGAACAGTATGATTTTGTTGGGTCCGCCGCTGACGCGGCTTGACCCAACCTACATGAGAAGCGATTTTTAGAGGTTCCCTTAATTCCATTCGTAGCGAGCTTGTCGAACCACGAACGGACAAAAACCTGATCCGTTCAATCACTTCCCGTTCGCCCTTCGACAAGCTCAGGGCGAATGGGTGAATAGGTCAAAGTTTCCTTAAATCAAGCAATATTACCAGCATGCATCGGCTGTCGTGTCATACCACCGGCGACCGCAGGAACTCCGGTAGACGAGAGAGTGCGGCTTCCCATCGGCTGCTGCGGTATCTATCGCCGTGTCTTCACCGTCTACTGAATAAACGCGGTCCAGCAACGACGCCGGCCGCGCGCCCCAGAAATAAGGAGCATCTATCGTTCCACCTCCGTCGCCGATGAGCTCGCGCGTGAACGCACCGGAGGTATGAACCGAGTAGGCCGTGGCGGCGCCATGAATATGGCCGCCGTTCTCGGCTTCAAGCGCCACCACCGGGATTCCCGACGCAGAAACAAAATCCATGCCGACCCCATGTAGGTGGACTTCACCGCCATCAGCCGCGATTCCTCTGAGCATTCCGTTTGATGCGTCGGTACCGGTCCGTAACACCGAACCATAGAAATGGAGAATACCCATGTTAGAGGGTGTTGGCTTGGAAGCGCGCGCGACAGCCGAATTGCCCGCTGCCGGATCGTTCGGGGGCAACATCATGAAAAGTTCCGACCCAAAAAACCAGCTCTCATCGCAACCAGCGCCATAAACCACCGCAATGGTGAACGTTGAGCTCGTAACTCTCAAACGGCTACTGTGCCAATAGTGCTGGCCGGTGCCCTCGCACGAATCTTCGCGCCATGCGTACGCCGACCCTTCGACGCCAACATTCGCCCATTGCGAACTTCCGCCGGAACTCCACGCAATAACCGCATACGCATTGACGGTGCCAGGAGGCGCGCTGTTTTTTAGACTCAGCGCCGAAAAGTTGAGGTTATTGCAAGTTCCGAGCGCGCCAAACCAGTGTGTCTTTTGGGCATCCAGAATCGTGACATCAATGCCGGCCCCAATAAAGCTGATGTAGCCTCTGAAACCGACGGTCCCGTCGCAGGCAAGGGACAACGGCCTGTCACTAAAGGTGCCTGGTCCGATATTCACGACGAGCGGATTTGTCTCGTTGGGACGGCGGGTATCTCTAATCCAGTTGTTTAACTGGAGAACGCTGCTCGTACAGTTTGCCAGCGTCCCGCAGTTCTTCTTGAGATGGACGACCTCGGCATTGGGATCATCCAGCGCGGCGCTGGCTTGCCCGCCGGCCAATGCTGAGAACGCAATCAGTACTGTCCTTAGAATCCATTTCCTAGTGAAGCGGTGCGCGCATGGTGCGCAATTTGCCCATTTGTTCATGCTGCTCTCCTTGTGCGTTTAACAACCCTCCTTTTCCTTGTCGAGCGACCGCGGTCCCATGGGTGGAGGCCCTCCCCCGCGGCCAAAGCTAAAGGATCATAATCTGCCGATCTGCGGGAAACCAGCTTCCGTTCTCCAGGCAATAAAGAGCGACTTGACCCCTGCGGATGATAGGCTGAGAATCTTTCCATAATTCCAAGAACATCGGTGGAGGAGAGTCATAACGCTGAAACAAAAAGCAAGCTGCGTGACAGTCGCGCTCGCCATGCTGCTGGGAGGTTTGACGGGCGCGAGTCCGGCGCTTGCCGCGCTGGTCGATCAGGACTGGCAGAGCCCCGGCGATGCGCAGTTGTTGCTCGATACGTCAACCGGCCTGCTCTGGCTCGACCACACCCCGACAATGGATATTTCGTACAACGACGTGACGGGCGCTCTGGGAACGGGTGGCACATTCGACGGTTTTCGCTACGCGACCGAGGCCGAGGTACTGCATCTGTGGACCCAGGCGGGCATCTCCGATACCAACTGGGAGGTGGTCAACATCGGCGAATGGGCGGCCGTCAGGGACCTCGCGAACCGCCTCGGCACAACCTCGCTGATCGAGACAACCCCGGGTGGCGGGTTGATTTACGGATCACACGCCCTTGGAATGATCGATGGCGGGGACGCAGGTTTGCTTCCCGACCAGCGCTGGGTGATGGAAATTTCCTATCTTGCCGGGGGGACGGATACCCGGACGTCACGCAACCATTATTTCCGTAACACAAGCGAGCACGATATGCACTATGCAAGCTATCTCGTGAGCGTCGTGCCTGTCCCGCTGCCGGGGGCCCTTTGGTTCCTGATAAGCGGCTTGTCGGTGCTCGCTTCCATCGCGCGCAAGCATCACCCGCACCACACCCGCCATATATCGCGATAGGCGGCCTCGATGTCCCGGGCGAATCCCGCGGCGTCGGTAAGCGGCGCATGCAGCAGGCGCGTTCGCAAGGTGGAGCGATAGGCAACGAGGCGTCCGGGGTCCCGCGCCAACGTCACCGCCACACGCCGGTAATCGTCCGGCGTGGCAGCAATCAGTTCGTCGAGGCCGAGTCCATGCAACAGACTCACGCCGACGCGGCCTGCGTGGCGGTCGCCGGCCAGGGCCACGACGGGCACGCCCATCCAGAGCGCCTCGCACGTTGTCGTGGTGCCGTTGTACGGGAACGTATCGAGGGAGATATCCACGCGATCGTATGTCGCGAGATGTTCATTCAGCGTACTGGCATGGCCGCGCAACTCTATACGGGCGGGCTGAATACCGCGGCGCTCGAATGACTCGATGAATCGCTGTTGCCAGACCGGACTATCCAGTTGTCTTGACTTCAGCAGCAGCCGCGCATCCGGAATGTCGGCCAGTATGTTGCACCAGACGTCAAACACCCTTTCATTCATCTTGGCGCTGCTGTTGAAGCAGCCAAACGTGACAAAGCCATTGGCGGAGGCCGGTGACAAGGCAACATCGCAATCGCCCAGCGGCGCGTAACAGAGGAATCCATGCGGAAGCCGCACCAACTTTTCCGTATGCAAACTGTCACTGGGACCGGGCGGATCAGCCCATTCGTCAGCCGGTAATCCATCTCGCGCAAGCCCGTGGTATTCGGATAGCCGAGCCATGTGACCTGCACAGGCGCCGATCTCATGCCGAAAACCCCGAGCCGATTGTTGGCCGTATGTCCCGCCAGATCCACGAGGATATCGATGCCATCGTTGCGAATCAGCTCAGACAACCGGTTGTCATCGAGATGCCAGACGTCTCGCCACCGGTCCGCGCGCCCGCGCAGACGGTGCGTCATGGGATCCGGCTGCGCCAGGTTGGCGTAACAGGTGACCTCGACACAGGTCCGGTCGTGGGCGGCGAGCAAGGGCTCGAGAAAAAATGCGACGGAATGGGCCCTGAAGTCCGGAGACAGGTAGCCAACGCGCAATCGTCTGTCTGGGTCACGTACATTGGAAAATGCCGCGGGCGCGCGCAGCGGCGCCCCGTAGCGCTCCCCGAACTGACGGTGCTCGCGGGCGCAGTCCCCGGCGTCGAGACCGTCAAGATAGGTCAGGTCGAACAACAGGGCCGAATGCCGCCGCGCGTCACCAGGGGACAGTTGGACCGCGATCCGCTGTTGCGCCACCGAATCAGCGAGCTGGCCACGTTCCTTGAGCGCCTGCGCCAGATTGTTGTGGGCCGGGACATGGTCCGGACTGAACCGCAGGGCCCGACGGCAGCTGTCCTCCGCCGCCTCGAACCGCTGTAACTTCAGTTGCACCGCGGCAAGCGTGGTGTAGACAACGGCACGCTGGGCAGGTGCTGTCGTGGAATCATTGCCAAGCGGTTTTTCCAGTACGGCGAGCGCCTCGGCATCGCGCCCGAGATCATGCAGGAGCATGCCGAGATTGTTGGCCGCGATGATGTTGGAAGAATCAATCGACAAAGCCGTTCTATAGGATTGCAGGGCCTCTTCAACCCGGCGCAGGGACTGAAGCGCAATACCGCGGCTGCAGTGTGCCATGGCATTTTCCGGTTCCCGGTCAATGGCGCGATCGCTGCTCTGCAGGGCATCCTCGAATCTGCCGCTGGCGATCTGGACTCCGGCAAGAGTTAACCAATTCTGCATGCGGCAATGTGACTGCATGAGACTTTCCAATCTGGTCTCGGTCTGTAGCGTATCCAGTCGAACAGAGTCAGACGCCGTTGCACTTCATTCCGCATAACCGAAATACTCAATGAACGGCCGAAGCATCGGCATGACGGACGCCATTTCGCGCTCGTACCGTTTCCAGCGGTACTTGGCGTGGTGGTAAATCGGTTGCGTCACCTGGTGATAGCTGGGCGTATTGATGACGGTGCGCTGCCGTGCGTGCTCGGTATGATCCAGCACGTCGTCGTGCCAGCCTGCGCCAAGGAAATCCAGCACCGCGCGTGTCTCGCGCTCCGCATTATCCACCAGATCTTCGTAGCGAACGCGTTGATACCGTAGCGGTAACGTGCGTTCAACGTTCTGCCACAAGCCCATCACGGCAGTGTAAGCGCGCGCCGTGTCTTCCAGCGCGAAGAAGTTTGCCATTGCCGGGTTGACGGCAAAACTTTGCATGAAACAACTGAGACAGACATCGCAGGGATGGCGCAACGCGAGTATGTAACGTGCTTGCGGAAAGACGCGCCATATCAGCGGAATATGCACAAGGTTGAGCGGCATCTTGTCTATCAACGCCGCCCCGGGCCGGCGCTCGACATGACGAACGACCTCGGCGAAATACGCCTCCCTGAGTTGCGCGATCCGCGCAGCGTCAAAGTCCGCGAGATCAACCCGCATCTTGCGGAAAACTTCCTGCATGCGCTCGGCGGCGGGTTTCTCTTCCATGGTCTGCAGCGCCGGGTGGCTGTCCAGAATCTGATCGAGCAGCGTCGTTCCGGAACGGGGAAACCCGACAAGGAAAACGGGTGTATCGGCACCCGGATCATGGGCGGCACTCACCACCTCCGCCAATCGCCCTGTCACCAGTCTGTTGGCGGCGGCGACTGCCTCCAGGTACGAATCAGCGTCCTTTCGCGCGGAGGGGTTTGCCGACGCCAGGTACCGCTTGCCTTCGACGAACAACGGAAATGCGCGCGCCGGCTCGCCGCTTCTGTCATGCAGTTGGCCGAGCAGCACCAGTATCTCGCCGAGCGTGGCCGCATCCGCCAATCGCCTGTCAACGGCGTCCAGTATCGCGATTCCTTCCTTAATGCGGTTCTCCCGCCGCGCCAGTCTTGCCGCCGCAAGCGCGAGCGCCGGATGTCCGGCCTGCAGCCCCAGCCCTTGATCGACACATGTCCTTGCCTCTTCGATCTGCCCCATTCTTTCCAGCAAACCAGCCAGCCGGGCGAGCACTTCAACGGTCTGTGGCCGGGCGCTCAGTGCGCGCCGGTACCGTGACACGGCCTCGTCGAACCGGCCCTGCCTTTCCGCCACGCAGGCGAGATTCGTCAAGGCCTCCGGCGCATCCGGCCTTATCTTGACGGCTTCATTCAGCACCTTTTCTGCCTCTTCGTAGCGCCCGAGAGCCGTCAGCAATCCTCCCAGATTACTCAGTGCTTCAAAGAAATCGGGTTGAACCGCAATGGCCTCGTGAAAGCTTCGAGCAGCCTCATTGACGCGACCCCTGCTGTAGTAAATGTTGCCGAGCAGGAAATGAGCGCGCGGCTGGGCCGGTTCCAGACTTGTCGCCTGCCGGAAACTCGCCACCGCCTCGTCCATTCTTCCCTGAGTGTAAACCGCGGCTCCGAGCGCGAAGTGGCAACGCGAATCGTCCGGCCGCAGACGCACAGCGTGGCGTGCGCTGGCTTCCGCCTCGCCCGGTTTTCCCAGACGTCGGCTGATCGTACTGAGATTGACCCACGAATCCGCATCCGATTGATCGAGTTGCACGATCTCGGCATAAAGCACGCGCGCCTCTTCAAGCCGATTCTCTTGAAGATACTGATCGGCCAGCGATTTTCTTGTATCGGTCAGGAAGCCTCGTGCCATCAAGCGATTGGATTCAAGAAAGGACACCGTAGCGGAAAGCTTGATGCCAAACGGATTTTATATCAAGCTGCCCTGATCACAAGGGCAGCAACGAAATACCCGCGACATGGCAATCGCCGCGCGGCCGAAAACAAAGTGTTGTGCGATTTTCCGCATGCCAGACGACAATGAGCTGACAAAAAAGTGGCGCTCCGAAGCACAGTCGCTTCTGCGCGCGAACCGTTTCGACGATGCGCGCGCATTTTATCGTCAGATTTGTGATGCGGAACCGGAGGATGCCGATGCCTGGCACGTTCTCGGCTCAGTCAACGGAATACTTGGCGACCACGCGGCAGCCGAAAAGTGTTTTCGCCGGGTGATCGCACTGTGCCCGGACAGGTCCGAGGGTCATTTCAATATCGGCATATCGCTGCGCAATCAGAATCGCACGGAAGAAGCGGCGATGGCCTTCCGCGCGGCCCTGAAGCACAACCCGGATTACGCGGAGGCGCACAACGCCCTCGGTTACGTGTTGACCATAGGGGGCCAGCGTCCGGCCGCAGAGCAGCATTTCCGGCGTGCCATTGCACTCAATCCCGGGCTCCCCGATCCCCAGGTCAACCTGGGGAATCTCCTTCGCACGCAGAACCAGAACGAGGAGGCGCTCGCCTGTTACCGCCGCGCGATCGAAGCGCGTCCGGATCATGCCGATGCCATGATCAGTCTCTCAGTCCTGCTCAGCAAGCTGATGAGAATCGAAGAAGCGATAGAGTGGGATCGTCGAATCCTCGCCTTGTATCCCGACCGGGCGGAAGTTCACTACCACCTCGGCAATGCGCTCCTCGGTCTCAATAAGGTCGAAGACGCGGTGGCTTCCTTCCACACGGCCTGGCAAATAAGGTCCGATTTCGCCGAGGCTGCCGGCGCGGAAGCGCAGGCACTGCAGAAACTCGGGCGATTCGAGGAATCCGCTCAATGCATTCGCGCCGCGCTCGATCGCGGTCAGCGCAGTGCGGCCCTGGTCGTCGCACTTGCAGTTGTTTCAAGGCGCCTCGGCCAGCGGGCGGAAACCATCGCGCTGGCGGAAACCATGCTCGCCCGGGACAAGCTCTCCGGCGACGATGCACGCCAGCTGCACTTCGCGGCCGGGAAGCTGCACGATGAACTGGAACACTATGCGGAGGCATTCGAACATTACCGGCAAGCGAACGCCCTCCATCACCGTCGTTTTGCGCGCGATGCCCACGACCGGCTGGTCAACGATTCGATTCGCTTTTTCGATCCTGACCGCATACGTAACATGCCCCGGTCGCGAAACCATTCCGAGCGACCCCTGTTCATCGTCGGCATGCCGCGCTCGGGCACCAGTCTCATTGAGCAGATTCTCGCCAGTCACGCACGAATTTTCGGCGGCGGCGAAATGAATATCATCAATCAATACGCCAACGGGTTGCAGGCGCGCCTCGGCGCGGACGCACCCTACCCTTCCTGCCTTGGCGCTGTCACGCCGGCTGCCTTGGACGAAATGGCTTCAGAATACCTTGACCGGTTGCATGTCATGGACCAGGCGGCTGTGCGCGTGACGGACAAAATGCCGCATAACTTCCTCCATCTCGGGATGATTGCAATGATCTTTCCGCGCACACGCGTCATTCACGTCGTCCGCGACCCGATGGATACCTGCCTGTCCATTTACTTTCAACCGTTCAACGAATTGCATGCCTACGCGTGCGACCTTGCGGACATTGGCTATTATTATGCGTACGAAAAACTGATGGCCCACTGGCGCCGGGCACTGGACGTGCCGATTTTCGAAATCAGGTACGAGGACCTCGTGGCGGATCCCGATCAATGGATCCCCCGGCTGGTGGAATTCTGCGGCGTGGAATGGGACGACCGCTGCATGCGCTTTTATGACACCGACCGCGCCGTCAACACGCCGAGCTACGAGCAGGTGCGGCAACCGCTATACGCCCGTTCGGTGGGCCGGTGGCGCCACTATGAAAAGCAACTGGAACCGCTACGGACCGCACTCCATCGGCCGACATGACGGTCCGGACCACGCGCCGGGACCTTCCCACGCGGCGCCAAATGATGGAAAATACCGGCCCATGTCAGAACCTATATTGACCGATGCGGCACTGAAAGAGCGTGCCAAGGGCCTTCTCAATACCAGGCAATTCGAAAAGGCCCGCGAGGTGCTTGCCGGACTCTGCCGGGACGATCAGCGCGATGTCGAAATCTGGATGCTGTATACCACGGCCAACGGGTACCTGAACCGTTACGATGACGTGATCGTCGCCTGCCAGAAGGTGCTCGAATTGGAACCGGATTCCCTGCCCGCGCTGAACGGCTACGCCAGCGCGCTCGCGGCGCTGGGGCGGCATGATGAAGCCGCGAACCGGTTTGCGCACCTGCTGCGCCTTGCGCCGGACAACCCGGCGATCCTCAATAATTACGGTCGCACGATGGCGCTCGCCGGCCACACGCGTGAGGCGCGCGACGCGCTTGAAAACGCCGTGCGCATACAACCGTTCTACGCCGAGGCCCGATACAATCTGGGTATTCTGCTGGAGGAAACCGGCCACGCGGCGCGGGCGCTGCAGGAATTCGAGAAAGCCGCGGAACTGAAGCCGGGTTTGCCGGACATCAACGATCGAATTGCGCGCCTGCGGGAGTTGGCCGGCGGCCCACCCGGCAACGAGCCGCCGGCGGTGGGCGGCTGAAATAACGAGGAACAACGCGGTCGCGGCACAGCCGCCGCCTTTGCCAGATGCCTTCTGGTTAGTTTCTTATTCCCGGCCCCGCCTTACTGAATACCCGTCAAGAATCGCGGTTCTTTTTCTTGCGGCGCGTGACACCGAACAATCCCAGCAGGCCAGATCCGAACAGCTAAACAGCAGCCGGCACGGGGACTGGTGGTAGTGGACAATCCGAGAAGCCGCACTCCGGCGTGATCAGGTTAGCATTGAAGTTAATGTTGAAGCCCGCGAACGGGCCACCGGCCGGCATGGGAATGCCCATCTTGCTGTCACCGTTGCCGTCAACCGACGCGAGCATCCACACCTTGTTGCCGGCAGGCGCGTTGGCCGCGTTGCCGCCTGCATAGCCCTTACCCGTCCAGAGGCAGTTCAGGGTGGTGGAGGTGCAGGGCGAACCCACGACCTTCGTGCCCACACCGGAACCGAATACGCTGTCCTTGTTGACGACGATGAACACGTCGATGTTGCTGCTGCTGGCCCAGTCGAAGAGCATGTGCATGCCGATCTGGCCTAGACCGACCGTCACGTTCAGCGCGCCGGTCTCGGTCGCCCCACCACCGAGGGTCACGTCGAACGAGTAGCTACCCGGCGCGAACACCTGAATGTCATGCGCCGCCCACGTGTAGCCGAAGAACGCCGTCGTGCTGGACGCCGTAACGTTCGCCCCACTGCCCGGACCGGTGTAGTCCGAGCTGGCGGTGTAGGCGTTGCCGTCCCACACCATCGCGACGTCATTGGTGCCACCAACGATGCCACTACCTGCACTCAACATCGTGAAGTTGGCGCGGTCGGTGGACCAGTCGTAGGGACCAAACACATTGGTTACCAGCACCGCATTGGCGGCTGGCGCGCCGAGAGACAGCACGATGCTCGAAGCAAGCAGGGTTTTCCGGATCAATAGCGGGTTCATGCTGACACTCCTCCATTATGTTGTTGTTAAAACTGCCTGGATAAAATACGCCTCCATCGGGCAAGCGGCAAGAAAATCTACCCAGCCCCACGTCAATCCTGTTGTCAGCTTTTCAAATCAGGTCACCACAACCTAGTTTTGAGGAGGACACATGAGCAATAAAAAATCCATTTTGACTGCGGCGGAGTGTGAGCAACGCGACTTTGTCCTCGTCTACGGTATTCTTCGGTTACCCATAGACCGCGCATGACGTTCAGGTATTTGGACCCGGTGCTTATACATTTAATACGGCGCTGGGTGGTGGCAATGCCGAATCAGGAACATTGGTCATGAATGTAGGCAGCGGTCAGCTCGGCATGCACCTGCTGCATGACTGGAACGGCAACCTTAACGTGGATATGGCGTTGGTTCTGGAAACTAACGCAATCTTTGGCTCGGGTAAGGCCTTTATCGCAAACCCTGCTGACTGCGGAAAGGGTTAGCTTGATATTTCTTTGGGCTGACCCATAACTGGACCCTCAGGTCAAGACAAGCTTATGCCACCTGTTCCCGGAATTACGCTGCGCAGTGAAAAACAGGCATCGGCCTGAAAACCGGCCAAATTCAGCAGCAACTCCTTTAAAAATTCAGCCCTACAACCACGTCTCGGCATAATCGTGCAATCGTGAGCGCCTGAGCTGGTTTTACGCCGGGTATTTAGCGGTCCACACATATATATAGACATAACCTACTGAACAGGTTTGATGTTGTGCGCCCTCCCCCCCCCCTCCTGGAAGAACGGCCAAACGCTGCTTGACATTTATACTGCTGCTGCGCAATATCTGAAACTACAAAGGGTGGAGTGGTGGTTACAGAACGCTATTAGTGTAAGTTAATAGGATGTACCGTGCTTCAACAAATACCCTTGAAGCGCGCGCCTACGCAGGGATCCACACACAACCCAGTATGCTCATGCACAATGCACATTGATGCGCATTGATAGGTACCGGTTTTGAAGAAACGTCAGGAAACCGATATCGAAAAGTATATAAAAAGTACATAATAAATAATATTTGCAACCAGGCCGTAAAAAAACTAAGAAGTTAAGCATCGACTTTAGGAGGAGTGCAGATGACGTTAATCCCAAGGATATCTCTGTCGCTCGCGGTGGCTCTCGCAGTGGCAATGCCAGCGACGGCTTTTGCTACCAATGGCATGTTCATGATCGGTTATGGCGCCAAGGCCACGGCGATGGGCGGTGCCGGTGTCGCCTATCCTCAGGACGCCATGATCACGGCGTACAACCCCGCCGGGATGACCGAAGTCGGGGAGATGCGTTTCGATGCCACTCTTGAGCTTTTCCATCCCCCACGCGCGGTGTCAGCCGACAGCACCATCGCTACGGACGTGCGCAGCAAAGATGACTTCTTTCCCATCCCGGCCATTGGCGCGGTCATGTCAGATAAAAGCACCCCGATGGCCCTCGGCATGGCCATAGTCGGCGCCGGCTTGGGAACCCGATACAAGCAACCCGATGGCACCTTTTTTGATGTCACCGGGGGCGCTTACAAACAAGTGGGCGTCTTCCTGATGCACATGGATATGCTCCCGAGCATGGCGTTCAAGCTGGACGAGCACAACAGTATCGGCGCCAGTGTTATCATCTCCATGCAGACCTTCCGCGCATTCGGGCTTGAAGATTTCACCTCCGGCACGTTTGGCTTCACCAATAGCACGGATAATCTGACCAACCGCGGCAACGACTGGTCGTTCGGCGGCGGTTACCGCCTGGGCTGGCTCGGCACCTACTTCGACAAAAGACTCAACCTGGGTCTCAATTTTTCGCCCAAGATCCACATGCAGAAGTTCAACAAATACTCGGGGCTGTTCGCGAATGATGGCGAGTTCGACATTCCCAAGAGCTATACCGCCGGGTTTGCCGTCAAGGTCACACAGAAAACCACCGTGGCGTTCGATTTTGAGCAGATATACTGGTCTGAGGTTCCCTCCATTGGTCATGAGGGCCCCACTACCACGGGTACGCTGGGATTAAACCCGCTCTGTCCAGGGGGCAGCACCGGCAGACCGGAATGTCTACTGGGCGGCGCGCTGGGAATGGGCTTTGGCTGGCGTGACCAGAAAGTCTACAAATTCGGGATCGATCATAAATATAATAAAAGCTTGACCCTGCGCGCTGGCTACAACTACGGCAGGACACCCATCCCCGAAGATCAGGTGATGTTCAACATGCTGGCCCCCGCCACCTCAGAGAGACATTACACCCTGGGTGCCACTTTTGCGGGCAAGGATGACAGCGACATCACGTTAACGCTCATGCATTCCCCCCAGAACGTCATCAAGGGGCCGACGATGTTTTCGGGTGGAAGCGCGTCCCTGGCCATGAACCAGACTTCAGTCAGTATTGCCTATGGACTTAAATTCTAGGGATTAAATAACTAGCGCGGGCAAAAAACCCGCGTCGATTGAGTAGGAGAACCAGATCATGTATTCAGATACACGTTTTAAAAAATCCGCTTTGCGCAATGCGGTGCTGTTGGCGCTGAGCATTAATGGTGCCGCGATGACCCTGAGCGCCGGTGACGCCCAAGCGGACCAACAAGCTTGCGCCGACCCCACCGGCCTCAACACCGACCGCGCCAACTTCACGATGTTGAGTGCAGGTAGTGGCATCGTTGGTGGCACCAATGACGTCGCGATGGTGTGGGACGGCAACGCCTACACCGCCAGCTCGGACTACACCGGTCCGGGCAGT
>Ga0209342_10005348_pt1 | contig 13169 bp, 9 predicted proteins | sample RifCSP16_2_FD_184023 | JGI IMG/M metagenome (GOLD analysis project Ga0209342, IMG submission 184023) | Soil microbial communities from Rifle, Colorado - Rifle CSP2_sed 16_2 (SPAdes) (version 2) | ecosystem: Environmental > Terrestrial > Deep subsurface > Rock core/Sediment | place: Rifle... | reverse complement strand
GTCGTCGATGGCGCGTCGATGGGCCTGGGGTTCCTTCTCGCCCTCGTGCTCCTTGGCATTTTCCGTGAGTTCCTCGGAAAGGGCTCTCTTTGGGGCCACCCGATACTCGGAACAAAGCCGCTCCTGATCATGATCCTGCCGACCGGCGGGTTTTTCGCCATGGGCCTCATGATGGGATTTCTCAACTGGATAGACCGGAAATTCTTCGGCGGCTCGGGATCGGGCGGCGGAGCGCATTAGTACAAGTCAAAAGTAATATTTGAATTTTGCATTATTGATGATCTCGTAAAAAGTCGAAATATCGCCTAAACCGTCATTCCCGTGAAAACGGGAATCCAGTTTATTTAGATAGTTACTTTAACGCTTGATACCCGCTTTCGCGGGGATGACGACTTTTTACGAATGTATCATTATTCATTTTGCATTTTTCCTTGACCCGGAGGGTGATATGCTGGAGCATGTCCTGACGATATTCGTTGCATCGGCGCTCATCAATAATTTCGTGTTTTCCCGCTACCTCGGGCTCTGCATCTTTTTCGGCGTGACAAAAAGGATGGAAACGGCCGTTGGGATGAGCTTTACCTTTACCGCGGTGATGCTGATAGCGGCGGCATTGAACTGGTTTATCTACACCTATGTCATGATTCCGTATCAGCTGGGCTTCCTGAAGATCGTTATTTTCATCGGAGTGGTTGCCGCGTTCGTGCAGGCCGCGGACACGATCATGAAGAAAGTGACTCCCGCCCTCTATTATAAATTGGGCATATACCTCGCGCTGATCGTGACGAACTGCATTATTCTGGCCGTACCGCTCATCAATGCGGAGGAGCACTACAGCCTGCTTGAGAGCATGTCGCTCGCCCTTGGATCGGGCCTCGGTTTCGGCCTCGCTCTTATCATCATGGCGAGCATCCGGGAAAAACTGGAGCTTGCCGACATCCCGAAATCGTTTCAGGGCCTCCCGATATCCTTCGTTCTGACGGGACTGATCGCGCTGGCCTTTTTGGGATTTTCGGGAATGATCACGCTGTAATAAATATCGGCAAGGTCGGTCGGTGACGAGGCCCGTTTCGTCGTTTGGTTACGTCGTTCGGCTTTTTGACGTTACCGTCAGACGCTAAACGATACGGGCATCGTAGCCGTAATCAGAGACCTTTTTAAAGAAGGTAAATGACTATGTATGAACAATTACTGAATTTGTTTGCCAATACCCTCCATAACGTGATGGGTGCATTCATCACCCGCCTTATCCCGCACGCCGGGGTGGGCGGTTCGGTCGAAGCCGTCGAATATGTGGCGCCAAAGACGATCTTGCTGGCGCTGGGCGTGCTCGGCGCGCTGGGCGTTCTCTTCGGGATAGCGCTCGCCATGGTCGCGGCGCGGTTCATCGTCAAAGTTGATCCGAAGGTTGAACAGGTGCGCGAAACGCTTCCCGGCGCCAACTGCGGGGCCTGTGGTTTCGCGGGCTGCATGGGGTATGCAGAGGCTGTGGTGGGCAATCCCGACGTGGCAACGAACCTGTGCGCTCCCGGCAAATCGGCAGTGGCCGAGAAGATAGCCTGGATCACGGGCAAAAAAGCGGAGAAAGTCGAGCCGAAGATCGCCCGCGTGTTCTGCCAGGGAGGGTCTTCCCTGAGCCAGAGGAAGTTCATCTATACAGGCGTTGTCGATTGCACTGCCGCGGTACTGGCCGCAGGCGGTGATAAGTCATGTGAATACGGCTGTATGGGATACGGCACGTGCATGAGGATCTGTCCTTTTGACGCGATCACGATGAGTCCTGACAACCTTCCGATCATCAGTCGCGAGAAGTGCACCGCCTGCGGAAAGTGCGTTGCCGCGTGTCCCAAGCAGGTGATCGAGCTCGCGCAGATGTCAAAAGCGGTGGTCATCAGCTGCCACAGCAGGGACAAGGGAGCGGACACCAGGAAAAAATGCCAGGTAGGGTGCATCGCCTGCGGTATGTGCGTAAGGACCTGTCCTGTTGACGCCATTGTGATCGAGAACAACCTCGCGCGGATCAATCATGAAAAATGCATTACCTGCGGCTTATGCGTGATGAAATGCCCCACAAACGCGATCAGAGATTATATTCCCGTGAGGCCGAAGGCATACATCGCTCCGGCGCTCTGCGCCGGCATCGACGTGTGCGCAAAGGTCTGTCCGGTGAATGCGATCTCCGGGGATGTGAGATCAACACATGTTGTCGATCAGGAGAAGTGCATCGGGTGCAGGATGTGCGAATCACGATGCCCGAAAAAAGCCATAACGATGGTACAGAGGGGTTCCGCGAGCGCGGACAAGAAGGCCCATAAGAAGGCGGAGGAACTGGTAGGCGCGTAACAGCCGGCCTCCCGGGGAAAAGTTTACACACGGAGAAATAACCGGACGATTCTGAAAAGGGGATGCGGAAGATTGCATTCCTTTTTTATTGGATATTTCCGCATGCGTTTTTTTTTGCTTGACAAAATCCGGCAGTTAGGCTAAAAACATTTCCACTCTCATATTCTTATATTGTATACGCGAACCGGAGGCGGCCATGAATCCAGAAGATATAAAATACCACAGAGATCACGTATGGGTGCGGGTTGAAGGCAAGAGAGCTACCATCGGGATCACCGATTACGCCCAGCACCAGCTCGGAGATATTGTGTACGTTGATCTGCCGGAAGCGGAAACGGAAGTGGATGCAGAGTCGGAGCTCTCCGAGATCGAGTCAACGAAGGCCACATCCCCCATAGTCAGCCCTGTTTCAGGCACGGTGGTGGAAGTGAACGAAGACCTTGCTGATTCTCCCGAGATCATCAATGATGATCCCTACGGCAACGGATGGCTCATTGTCATCGAGATGAGCGATCCTTCGGAAGTGGATGACCTGATGGCCAAGGACGAGTACGAAAAGTTCGTGAAGGAAGAACAGGAGAAGTAGTTCATGGAGCTGCGCAGAGCTGAGTGCGCCCGCCCCGGTTCCGATAGAGAGAGGACGCGGGCCGGGGGAGTGCGGAACAGCGGATCCTATTCCGGGAAACGCGGCGCTCGAGTCGGCTTATGGTACTAAAGCTTACGATCATCGGCGCCGGGCCCGGCGGGTACGTGGCAGCCATACGGGCCGCGCAGAAGGGCGCGCAGGTCACGGTCGTTGAAGACTACGAAGTAGGCGGCACCTGTCTGAACTGGGGATGCATTCCGACAAAGACGCTGATCGCGTCGGCAGAGGCGCTTGAGCATGCACGGAGGGCGTCGGAGTTCGGCGTAGAGATAGACGGCGCCGTAGGTTACAATCTCGCAAAGATCCGTGAGCGCAAGGACAAGGTCGTCGCGACCCAGGTTAAAGGTGTCAGGTCACTGTTCAAAAGTTGGGGCATTAGCCTCATCATGGGACGCGGTTCGATCCTTTCTCCCGATGTCGTCCGAGCGGTCCGGAAGGACGGCACTACCCAGGACATAAAATCCGATAAGATCATAATCGCGACGGGTTCGAGGCCTGCCCGGATCCCCCTTTTCCCATTCGATGGGGAAGCACTCCTGACGAGCGACGACGCCGTACAGATGAAGAGCGTCCCCAAAAGCCTCCTGATCGTCGGCGCAGGCGTGATCGGCTGCGAGTTCGCGTTCATCTACCGCGCCTTCGGCGCGGAGGTGACCATGGTGGAGATGTTGCCGCGGGCGCTTTCAACCGAGGATGAGGAAATATCGGCGATCATTGAGCGCGAACTCAAAAAAGCGAAGATCAGGCTTTTCACCGATGTCAGGGTCGAAAAAACCGAGAAGACCGCGGAGGGCGTCATGCTCTCGAAACTCTCCGATGGCCGGGAGCTCAAAACGGAGAAGATACTTGTCTCGATCGGGCGCAGCATGAATTCGGAAAATATCGGCCTCGAGGCATTAGGAGCGCGAAAGGGCAAGCGCGGCGAGATCATGGTGAACGATAAAATGGAGACGAACGTTCCGGGTGTGTATGCCATCGGTGATGTGGTCGGCGCCATGATGCTCGCGCATGTTGCTTCGCGCCAGGGTCTTGTCGCTGTGGAGAATGCGCTCGGAGGAAATATCCGCATGGACTACACGGTCATTCCGGCAGGCATATTCACCATGCCCGAAGCGGGGAGCGTGGGACTGCGCGAGAAGCAGGCTCTTGAGAACGGCTTGAAAATAAAAGTCGGAAAGTTTCAATACCGGGGACTCGGCAAGGCGCATGCCATGGGAGAGATCGCCGGCATGGTGAAGGTGATCTCGGACCAGGAGACCGATAAGGTGCTCGGGGTGCATATCTGCGGCGCCCATGCAACCGATATGATCCATGAGGGCGCGCTGGCCGTTCAGCAGGGAGTTACGGCAAAAGAACTGGGCTCCCTGATCCATGCCCACCCCACGCTTTCGGAAGCCGTCATGGAGGCGGCGGAAGATGTTCACGGCATGGCGATACATTCGCCGAAGATCAGTAGATAGCAGGCTGTGGATAGCGGCAGACAAGGGTAACCGATAAATACCCAACTCGATAAAAAAAGGCCGGGCATTCAAAGCCCGGCCTTTTTACGCTATGATTGTCCTTTGATGCCATGAGCCATCAGCCATCAGCTATGAGCTTCTTTTAATGTCCTTTGGACGGCTCGAGCAGTTCCACTTTACCGGTTTCGAGGCTGTATTTTGCGGCAACGATCTTGAGCGCTTTCTTGTCCACAAGATGCTTGATGATCTTGCTCTCCCGCGTGAGGGCTGTCGCAACGTTCCATGCGTTCTGGATGATCGCGGCCTGGAGCAGGTCATCGCCTTTTTTGCCTGTCGTTTTGACCCGCCTCACCGCGGGGGCGATCTTTCTCACGATCGCCCTGATGTTTCCCTCCGGTTTTCCTCCCTGAATCGTGGCGGACACTGCGCCGCAACGGTCATGCCCCATGACGATGATGAGGGGGACATGGATGTGTTCGACCGCGTACTCGATGCTTCCGAGAGCCACGGGATCGGCAACATTCCCCGCCACCCGTATAACGAAGAGATCACCGAGCCCCTGGTCGAAGATCAACTCAGGGGGGACCCTGGAGTCCGAGCAGGAAAGAACCACGGCGGAAGGGGATTGACCTTTCACCAGCTCCGTTCTTCTGACTGACCCGATATCCTTCTGGGCCGGCTGGCCGGAGACAAAATGCTGATTGCCGTCCATGAGCTTTTTCAGCGTTTCATCCGCCTTCATGAGGGGAGATGCGACTGCTTCCGTCGTGACAGGATGCGCCTTTTCAGCGCTCCACGACCGGTTTGCGGATACCGCAAGAGACATCAAGAGTGCTGCTGCGACGAGAGGTGTAACTCGAATACGACTTTTCATGTCAGAGGGCCCCTTTCGAAAAAAGTTATACTGCAGGATACCAGTGAATGCCTTCAGCAGGATGTTAAAAAAGTCCAAACCGCGCAGTAATTGTCATTCTGAGCGTTCTTCACGGCTTTTTGGATTCCTCCCACAACCTGTCCATCTCCTCGATCGTCATATCGTTCAGGGATTTACCGGCTGCTGCTGCGCGCTCTTCGATGTGCCGGAAACGGCGAATGAATTTGCTGATCGTCTTTCGGAGAGCGTCTTCCGGATTGACTCCGAGGAACCGCGAGATGTTGACAAGCACGAAAAAGATATCTCCCAATTCTTCTTCGATGCCGGCCGCGTTTTCCAGCTTGAGGGACTCCTTGAACTCCGCCATCTCCTCGTCCAGTTTGGGCAGTACCTCCTCGATACGCGCCCAGTCGAACCCCACCCTCGCGGCCCGTTCCTGCAGCCGGTGCGCGCGGATGAGGGACGGCAGGTCCCTGGGTACGCCTTCCAGTATGGATGTTCTCTGTTCGTACCCCTTTTCTTTTTTTTTGATCTCTTCCCAGTTTGCGAGCACTTCCCGGCCCGTCTCCAGCTTCACATCACCGAAAACGTGGGGATGGCGGCGTGTCATTTTTTCGACGGCGCCGGCAATGACATCCCGGATCGTAAATTCGCCTTTTTCCTCCGCGATCCGCGCGTGAAAGATGACCTGAAAAAGGACGTCGCCGAGCTCTTCCTTGATCTTTTCCGGAGAACTTTCGTCCAGCGCCTCCACGACCTCATAGCATTCCTCAAGGAGGAACGGCTTGAGGGACAGACTGGTCTGTTCACGGTCCCAGGGACAGCCGTCGGGACCGCGAAGCTTCGCCATCAGTTCCACTAATTGAATAAAGTTATCTGTCAAACGTTTTTCCCCCTGGATAACCACAGTGCCTTTCATAAAGCCTTTGTGCACTATAATATAGAACTGTTTTCAGGGCAAGCTTTTTCCTTGAAAGCTTTCCATTGATATGGTAATTTATCATAGTATACATCCTATCGCGCCTCATCATGAAAGGAGACAGGCCATGTCCAGAAAAATTTACTTCATTGCATTGATGTTCATATTTCTCACCGCGATGGGCGGTGGGCGAAGTGGAAGCTTTGAACGGGCGCCGCGTGTCGATAAAAACTTTGCCGTAATTGTTACCGACAACTCGGGCAACAAGATAGAAGGCGAAAAATTCAGCTGGGAGGGCCGGATCCACTTCTCCGGCTATATGGGCTTGGCCGAGGTTGTCGTGCCCTTTGACAAGATCAAAGAGGCAACCTTTGGAGAAAAGAAGGAAAAAAAGGTGAAGGTCAGCCTTCGTCTCAGGGACGGCTCGGAGACGGCATTCGATATGGATGCGGATTCCCGCTGTTACGGCGAAGCGGGTTTCGGAAGCTTCATGCTGACGGCTCAGGAGATCAAGATGGTCGCGTTTAAATAATGAGCGGCTGATCAGCAAGAATGGTTTGTCGTAAGTTCCTTCGCGCAGCTTTGCTGCGTTCAATTTGAACTCCGTAAGAGAAGGCCGCCGATTCCTGTCACTCTGATATATGATTCCCTGAGGAAGGTGGTATACTGTCATCAGCTATGATCGATACAGAGCGTTGTTCTCTAACGGAGCTTACCCGTGGATGGATTGGACCACACGTTAATATCAAATCGGCATCCCTCTATTAAGGCAAGACTCGATCAGGAGGGCAGCCTCATCCTTGAGGCGCATCGCGCAGGAGCGAACGGCGGCGATATTGTTCAGCGGCGCACCGAGCTCATCGACGGGACGCTCCGGGAGGTGTACCGCCTCCTTGAGGGTTCCGGCCCAATGCCCGCGCTTCTGGCCGTCGGAGGGTACGGCAGGGGGGAGCTGAACCCGCATTCGGATATCGATATCCTGTTTCTCTGCAGGGGCGAGGCTGACCGGCAGCGCTCGCCCGAAATGCTCTACCTGCTCTGGGACGCGGGACTGGATGTCGGGTACAGTGTTCGAAGCATCCCGGAGTGCGTTGATCTCGGCGGAAAGGATATCAGGATCCGCACCTCTCTCATGGAGTCCCGCCTTATCGCGGGCGACCCCGCACTCTACGCGGCATTTCTCAAGTCAATGCACAGCGAAGTTTTTTTTCAGCGGGTGTCCTCCTTTGTTACCGACAAGATCGCCGAGCGCCGGACGAGTCGACAGAAATACGGCGGTTCAGTCTATCTGAGGGAGCCGAACATCAAGGAAGGCGCCGGCGGTCTGCGGGACTTTCATACCGCCTTCTGGGTGGCTTTCGCGAGATTCAGGGCCGCCTCGTTCGGGGATCTTATCGCACAGGGTATCATAACCGGGGGACAGTATGCGGTGTTTCTCAGGTCGCGGAATTTTCTCTGGAGGGTCAGGAATGAGCTCCACTACGTCTCGGGCCGCAAGAACGACCATCTCACCTTCGACCTGCAGGAGCGGGCGGCCGCGGATTTCCGGTATCGCGACTCCGCGCACCTGCTCGCGGTCGAACGGTTCATGAAGGCATACTTTCTTCACGCCAGAAACATCAGAGAATTCTCGAATGTCATTATGAACGGCGTGCTTCCGAAACCGGCGCGGCGATGGTATACCCGTTCCCTGCGGCTCGGCCCGTTCTCCCTTATCGGAAGGACGCTCGCGCCGACCTCGGACGACCTGTTTCAAAGAGACCCCGGCAGCATCGTGACCGCCTTCGGCATCCTGCAGTCGCGCCATGCGGTCTTTTCGGACAGGCTGAAGTCAATGGTCAGGGGGCGGAGGATAGACGATACCGTTCGAAGGTCCCCGTCAGCCGTGAGCGAATTTCTTTCAATTCTCAACAATCCTGACAACCTTTTCGAGACGCTCTCTCTTATGAAAGACCTGCGATTTCTCGGCAGGTTTATACCGGAATTTCGCCCGATCGAGGCCCTTGCCAGACATGACTACTACCATAAATATACAGTCGATGAGCATATCCTTCTTGCCGTCAGAAGCCTCCAGGACCTGTGGGCGGGCCTCTATCCGAGCCTGTCCTCGCTCACGGAAGCTCTGAGGAGCGTCCGGAAGAGGTGGGTCCTGATGCTTACGGTCCTGCTTCATGATCTGGGCAAGGCGTTTCGGACCGATCATGAACGCAGGGGGGCCGAGCTCGCAGAGAGGATTCTCACGAGGCTCGGTATCGCAGACGAAGACAAAGAACGGATACTCTTTCTCATCAGAAACCACCTTCTCATGAGCGGCCTCTCTCAGAGGAGGGAGCTCTCGGACCATAAGGTGATAGCCGGCTTTACGCGTCAGGTGCGCGATCGGGAGAACCTCACTATGCTCTATCTCCTTACCTATGCCGATATCTCGGCAGTGAACCCTACTGCATGGACGCAGTGGAAGGCGGCGCTGCTCCAGGACCTTTACCTGAGGACACTTGTCCATCTCGACAAAAGCGCTGTGTCGACGGAAGAGGATCAGGTGAGGATCAACACGGCAGCAACGAAGATCAGGGAGGCCGCATTGCCACGGTTCTCTCCCGGAGAAGTTGACGCATTTCTGGCTGATGCGCCGCTGAGCTACCTGCTCCATACCCCTGCGGAAAAAGCGGTCCATCATCTGTGGATGATGAAAAGGCTCCCGAAGGAGAGGCTTGTTATCGAGCACCGGCATGATCCTGAGAAGGGATACACGGAACTCACGGTCTGCGCCTATGATGCATACGGCATGCTCTCCCGCGCTTCCGGGACGCTCGCCGCCAAGAACCTGAACATTCTTCGCGCCCAGGCATTCACCACGAAAAGCGGAGTGATGATCGATACCTTTCAGATAACCGATCCCGACGGAAATATCCATACCTATGAAGACGCCTGGGAGAGCGCGAAGTCCGAGCTGCGGGCGGCGCTCACGAGTGAGTACCGGCCGACTGAACCCGGCGTCTATATTTCGGAGAAGACCGTCCCGGCAACCCAGGCCCCTTCAGTGGAATTCGACAACGATTCCTCGGATTCATTCACGATCATCGATGTAAGCGCGCGCGACAAGGTGGGGCTCCTCTACCGTATGACGAGGACGCTCTTCGAGCTCAATCTCGACATCGCTTCGGCAAAGATCGTTACGGAAGGGACACGGGTCATGGATTCCTTCTACGTAACCGATCTGCTCAAAAAGAAGATCCTCGACAGCGAACGCACACTGAAGATCAGGGAAGCGCTTCTCAAGGCGCTTGAATAGAAATGAAGAGATTTCTGATAATCAGTTCAATCCTCCTTTTTGCCATGGTTGCGGCACTCGAGATCTATGTGCGGAGCGATGCGTTCTCGGAGCGGATACGTCCGCTTGTCGTTGATCGGGTGGCGGCGTTTTTTGGTTCCGACGCGCAGATCGGCGGGGTCAGTGCAAACTTCATCCCTCTCTCTCTTGACGTGCGCGATGTAACGCTCAACAATGCCCACGGCGCGCGGCTGGCCGGAATCAGCAGGGTGAGGGTATATATCAATCCCTTTCCGCTCCTGATAAAGAAGATCAGCATACCGGAGATCGTGATCATGGATCCGGAGATAACCATTGAACGCTCAGAACGGGGAGATACGAATTATTCCGCATTTATTGACAAGGTCAGGACAATGATCGCGAAGGGCAAGACAGAAGGCAAGCCGGGCACGGACATCAGTCTGCGCACTCTGAGCGTCAAAAACGGAGGGATATCATTTGCAGATAAAGCAACGGCATCACGTTTCGCGGTTTCCGGCCTTGCGATGCAGGTCAAGATGGACCTTTCGGGCAGGAATATTCGAGTCACGGTGAAGTCCGATACGGTCCAAATTCTCGCGCCTTCCTATCCTGAATTTTCCGGCAGACTCAAGGCCGCCGCATCGTACCGCGCCGGCAGGCTCCAGATTGAGTCCCTCGAACTCTCTTCAACGGACATGAAACTTCTCGTTTCCGGCGCTGCCGGCGCTCTCCCTGACGGCGATATCCGTATGAGGCTGCAGTGGCGGGTCGGCCCTCAGGCGATGAGAGGGTTTGTCGAAAGAATGCGTCCCTTCAAGGGAGAACTCGGACCTTCAGCCGAAGCTGACGCCGTGATAACCGGAACATTCGCTGATCCCTCCGTAAAAGGCGGTCTCGCTATCAAAGGGCTGTCGATGCATGACCTGCGTCTTGATCGCGCCGCCGTATCGTTCGCTTACCGGAACAAGGTCCTCGATATCACCGGAAGGGACTGGAAGATATCAAAGGGCGCAAAGCATCTTGATATCGAACGCATCACGTCTTCTCTCGTTTACCGCGACAAGGGCCTTGACCTTCAGCGTTTTGATGTTGACGCCGGAGATATGGACGTCCATCTCATCGGCCGGATGCATCCTTCAACGGGTTTTGATGTCGTGCTTGCCGCGGAATCATCAGGCGCGGGCCGGACGATCTCATTTTTCACCCCAATGCCCTTGGAGGGCGGGATCAGCATGAGGGGAGGCATAACCGGGCCCTTTGCCTCGCCGCGTTTTGAAGGGGCGCTTTCCGCCTTGCCGCTCATGGTAAGGGGCGTACAGTTTGATGCCGTCCGCGGCACGCTCACGTACCGGGATAAAAAAATCACTCTCTCGGCAGGGGACATCCAGCGGCAAACCTCGCGCTATACGCTTGAAGCGACAGCCGATTTTGGCCCCCCGGAACCGGTTTATACCGCCCGGCTCAATGTTATTCGTTCGGAAGTGACAAGCATTGTTTCGCTGTTCTACGCGCCCCCGCTGCCCCTCAAGCTGTCCGCTTCGGGCGAGCTTTCGTTCTCCGGAACGATACGTGATTTTTCGGCTGGAGGGCATCTTACGCTTGACAAGGGCAGCGCATACGGGGAGACATTCGATCGCGGGACCATATTGGCCTCCTTCACGCCCCGTCGGGTGACATTTCCCCGGATCGTCCTCTATAAAGGCAGCGGCGTTGTTAAGGCGTCGGGCTGGATCGGATTCGACAAAACATACTCAGCGGAGCTCGAAGCGAGAGGGATTAACCTTTCAGACGTCAATCATGTCTCGGGCCTGTCACTGGGGGGGCACTTTTCGCTTGACATGGCGTCATCCGGAAGTTTTTTGCGCCCTGCTCTCAAGGCATCTCTTGAGGCGCCCGCGTTATCGATTTCCCGGGCCCCGATCGGTGGTTTTATGGCTGACGTTGAATTGCAGGGAGGCATACTCAGTTTTGAAACAGCTTTGAGCGATGAGCGGGGAAAGATGGCCGGCGCCATCACGCTTCGCCCGCCGTATCCGTGGAGAACCGAGGCCACGGTCAACCTGAGCGGTATTGATCCGTTTCTCGTGCTCGGGAAGGACGACCTGACGGCGAGGTCGACTTTGGTCGTTGACGGAAATCTTGAGCTGAGCGGCCAGGGCGTGGACGCTTCCCGGCTGAACGGCGGCCTTCGCCTGCGACGCCTGAGCCTCAGCATGGGCGATTATCGAATAGAAAACGATAAAGAAGCCCGTATCGGCATATCCGGAGGCAGGCTTGCTCTCAGGTCAGTGAGCTTCAGCGGACCGGAAACGAGGTTCTCCGTCTCCGGCGGGGCAAAGCTCCTGAAGGAACTGGATCTTACCTTCGAGGGCGGCGCAGACCTCTCACTTCTCAAACTATTATACAAAGAGATCGAGTATGGCAGCGGAGATGCCGATGTTGCTCTGTCGATCACCGGCGCTTGGAGAAATCCCGAGGTCTCGGGAAAACTCCGGGTCAGCAATGGAGATCTCAAGATCAGAGACATACCGCAGAGATTCAGCGCGCTGAATGGAACGGTCGAATTCGATCGGGAGAGGATCACAGCCGACGCGCTGACCGGGGAGGTGGGAGGCGGAAAACTGAGCATGTCCGGACGGGCGCAACTTGCGGGACTTGCGCTCCAGGATTTTTCAACAACAATGTCATTCGAGAACGTGACGGTGCGGTATCCCGAGGGGTTGACTTCGACGCTTTCCGGGGAGCTTGCATACGATGGAGATGCGGCGGAACAGACCCTTTCCGGCGAGGTGGCGATCATGCGCGCACGGTATGAAAAATACGTGGAATGGAAGGGCATGCTGGTGGACATGGGGAGGAGCTTTTATCAAAAAAAGAAGACCGATATCGGGTGGATCGGCAATACGCAGATCAATATACGGTTCCATGGCAAAGACAGCATTATGCTCCAGAACAATCTTGCCAAGATGCAGATCGGCCTGGATGTTCTGCTTCGCGGCACGGTGAACCAGCCGCAGCTTGCAGGCCGCGTCGAGGCAAGGAAAGGGGTCGTCTATTTCCGGAAAAATGATTTTAAGATACTTCATGGGGCCGTGGATTTTGTCGATCCGAGCAGGCTGAATCCGACGCTCGATATTCAGGCGGAGACGAGAGTGCGGGAATATCATATCCGGCTGGCCCTCTCGGGCACCGCTGAGCGCTCCACGCTCTCTTTTATATCAGACCCGCCGCTTTCGGATGTCGACATCCTGAGCCTTCTCGCACTCGGCAAGACCGGGCCGGAACTCGCGGGGAAAGAATCGGGCGTGGGCATGAGCGAGGCGGCCTCATTCGCCACAGGACAATTTCAGGACATCTTCGAACGCAGGGCGAGGAGCCTTACTGGTCTCGACCGTTTTCAGGTGGATCCGTACGTGAGCAAGGGCAATGAAACCTCGGTCCCCCGGATCACCGTGGGCAAGGAGATCATACAGGACAAACTCTTCGTGACCGTTTCATCGAACGTCGGCGCCACGGCGCCTGAGCAGGCCTACCGGATCGAATATATTCTGGACAAGCACTTATCGCTCGTCGGTGAACGGAATGAGATAGGGAACATCGGGGCTGATGTGAAGTTCCGGTTCGAGTTTAAGTGA
>Ga0209342_10005346_pt1 | contig 13171 bp, 13 predicted proteins | sample RifCSP16_2_FD_184023 | JGI IMG/M metagenome (GOLD analysis project Ga0209342, IMG submission 184023) | Soil microbial communities from Rifle, Colorado - Rifle CSP2_sed 16_2 (SPAdes) (version 2) | ecosystem: Environmental > Terrestrial > Deep subsurface > Rock core/Sediment | place: Rifle... | reverse complement strand
CGGGGTCGCGGCCGCGATCAGGTCCACGGCCTCGCTGAAGCCCATATCGAGCATGCGGTCGGCTTCATCCAGCACCAGGAGTTCAAGGCGCGAAAAATTGATGCGGCCGTTCTCCAGGTGGTCGATAAGCCGTCCCGGGGTCGCCACGATCAGGTCCACCGGCTGGGACAAGAGCCTCTGCTGTTCAAAGTACGGCATGCCGCCGAGGATCACGCCGGTCCTGAGACGCATGAACTTCCCGTATACGCGGACCGCTTCGGTCACCTGGTTCGCCAGTTCGCGGGTCGGGGTGAGCACGAGCACGCGCGGACCTTTGGACTTGCCGGGTGAAGTTGACGGAACGCTCAGGCGCTGCAGGGCCGGCAGCACGAATGCCGCGGTCTTGCCTGTCCCGGTCTGGGCAGAGGCGATAAGATCGTGTCCCGCCAGGGCCTTGGGGATCGCCTGCGCCTGGATAGGCGTGGGCGCGGCATAGCCGCATACGCTGATGGCCTTGAGAATGGATGGTGCAAGCTGCAATTCTGAAAAAGACATGTTACTCCTTTATGTTTCTGCGTCCGGACCGAAACGGCCAGCGTCAGAATGGTTAATGACATACCAATGCATATCTTTGACAGATATATCCTGTCAAAAGACGTGTTGGTTCCGGATTCTCCGGGTCAGGGGTTAGCGTGCGGGCCGCAAGGGCACACCAGTGTCCTTGAGAACGATGACGGCAACAGCACAAATATGACCGGCAAACTCACATCGTTCGCCAACCATGCATGCTGCCGCAAATTCAGAGTGGAAACTGAAAGCAAGGGGGGTCAGAGATCGATGATATTAAATGGCGGGAAAAAAAGTAGAACAGTGCCTACAGTCAAATACCCGTCATGTTGTTGAACAGTCGCCGGGTATAATACACGTTTTAAAATAAATAGCAAGTCTTTTTTATCATAAATAGAGCCTGTATTTTAACTGCTCAATCGCAAAAGAACGTCATTCCCGCGAAAGCGGGAATCCAGTTATTTAAAAACCTTCTGGATGCCGAATCAAGTCCGGCATGACGATTTAAATAAAGACTCTAAATAGCCACAAATATCCCAGGCCAGGAAGGTATCAACGGCGTCATATCAATGCTTAATGCGAACGATACCCTTTACAAGCGCATAGTTTGGTGCTATTTTTACCTCATGTGTCTTGATGGATATTGCCGGATACGCGGAACGATTAAGTTCTTTGCGGGAGTTGTAATACTGGTCTTGTTCTTATTTACGATGGCCGGCGTTTCTCATGCAGAGACGGAGAAGGAGGATACAAGCAAGGCCGCGGAAATATTGCCGGCCGTTGATACGCCGGCCGAGCCAGGAGATGCCGGGTTCTGGGACAAGACCTGGGATTATCTGGTCAACGGCGCGAGCATCACCGTGGGAACGGGTCTCCGGCAGGCGGAAATGACCGTAACGCGGAAAAGCGATGGGGCCGTAGGAAAGATCGCTCAGCGGGATGAGCAGGCGTATTTTTTAAGTTACAGCACACGGCCGTCGTTCCTCAGAGAGTCCAGCTTCGGCTACACCTTCATGTTGAATTACTCTCATTTCAACATGGACAAACAGCAAGTGGCCAAAGATGTATATCAGGACATCGGAACCAGGGTACGGGGAAACTTTGCCTATGTCGTCCCGACGTTATTCCATCAGTGGGGAGAGCACCGGTATAAAGGCAAATTCGTCAGGCTGGGCATAGGACTCGGGCTGGGCGTCACAACATACAGCGGCAATATCAGACTCTCGGACAATTCGACCGTCGCGGTCTCAAATAAATCATATGCTCTCACTATTGCCGAGAGCGCTTTTCTCGAAGCCCGCTATCGTCACTGGGGCGTAAAATTAAGCGTGGCCGGACCGACCGTGGATAATGATACGCATAAAATCCAAGTGTCGGACGTCTCCGTCAATCTGGGTTACTCATTTTATTTTTGATCTGTGCCGGAAACCTCTTGCTCCTCGCGAAGACACTCCTACGATCTCTTCTTAGACAAGTGTTCTCTCTTGCCAAAGTCAGAATCTCGGATTATAGTATATACAAGAATTTGCCGCCGAGAACACCGGGCACTATAATCCGTAGCGTCGGGGTTCTTCCCCGACGAATTCTCGTTGCCCGTAAAGGGCAACGCTACAGAACGGTTATTAATTTCGGATTGGACGGGAGTTTTGTAATGAGCAGGAAAGCAGTCGCTCTCATATCCGGGGGCCTGGACAGCGTGCTGGCCGCGCGGGTGGTCATGGAGCAGGGCTTCGAGGTCGTGGGGCTCTATTTTACCACGGCCTTTTCGAAGAGCTTTGGAAAAGAACAAGGCACTCCCGCCGCGCGGGTATCGAAGGCCATCGGCATGGAACTTCGCGTCATGGACCTGGGGCAGGAGTATATCGACCTCATCCGCAGCCCGAAGCACGGATACGGGAAGAACATCAATCCCTGCATCGACTGCAAGATCTTCATGTTGAGCAAGGCGAAGGCCGTGATGGACGAATTGGGCGCGCCGTTCATCATCACCGGCGAGGTTCTCGGTCAGCGGCCCATGTCGCAGCGTCTCGACACCCTGAACATCATCGAGCGCGACTCCGGACTCAAGGGCATGATCCTCCGTCCCCTGTCCGCGAAGCTCCTCCTTCCGACAAAAGCCGAACTTGAGGGCGTCATCGACAGGGAAAAGCTCCTCGACATCAGCGGACGGTCCCGGAACCCTCAGATTAAGCTCGCCGAAAAATACGGTATCACCGGTTATTCCACGCCCGCAGGAGGCTGTCTGCTCACGGACGAAAATTTTGCGGACAAACTCCGCGACCTGTTCGCTCACGATCAGGCAGTCACCCCCACGGACATCAGACTGCTCACCGTCGGACGTCACTACAGACTTGCATCAGGCGCCAAGATCGCTCTGGGCAGGGACAACGGAGAGAACAAGATCCTTGTCTCTCTGGAGCAGCCGGGTTACCACCTGTTCATGCCTCACGGTTTTCCCGGGCCTGTTGCCCTTTTTGCGGGCGAGCCTTCGCCCGGAGAAAAAATGATGGTCGGCAGCCTGATCCTGAAATACAGCAAGAAGGTCCCGGGACAAAAGCGCGGCATCCGTTTTGGGCGTGAGGTCTTTGAGCCAGAGGAATTACTTACGGATCAAATTACAGAATTAAAGAGGGTTGGGGCGCGAGGATAACGACAGATCCGGGATGCACGATATAGGATGCAGGATGCGGGATGCCGGCATTCGGACTTCAATGGTCGGTTTAAGAATTTATCGTGCATCATGAATCTTGCATCATGTATCCATTTTCATACTGAGGTAACCATGCCCGAGATAACCAGACAAGCGGTCGAAGAATATCTCTCATCCCTCTATGCCAAACCCGTGCGTCTTCTTACCATGACCGAGCAGGGCAGACAGGAGGCGGGAGACGATCTCAAGGGTTTCGGCTATGGAACACCTTTATTCCTCGAATACGAGGTCAGCGGCGAAAAAAAAAAGGCGGTGCTCGAAACCATGGCGCCTTCTTCGTACGGACACGACCATTTCTCCGATCGCGCCCAGGCTATTCTCTGGGAACACTCGTGTTTCAACAATCTCCCGCGCCATGTCCATTCCCTGGACAGCGGCGCGTTCCTGGATTCAGGCAGGATCATCTCGACCGGTCCGACTAAAGAGTTTTTCCTTCTCACGGAGTTTGTGACCGGAAAAGGCTACTTCAAAGACCTGGAGCGCATCAGGGACTCGGGCAAGGCCGCGCCACAGGATTTTGACCGGACGCTCGCTCTCGCCGGCTATCTTGCAGAGATCCACGCCAAAAAATTCGATTCCCCCGGCCTTTACACCCGGCGTATTCGGGAGCTCCTGGGCCACGGGGAATGCATCATGGGCCTGATCGATAATTACCCGAAGTCCTTTGAATTTATAGACCGAGAACTCCTCAAAAAGATAGAGCTCGCCTGCATTGAATGGCGCTGGCGCATCAAAGACCATTCAAGCCGTCTCTGCCAGGTGCACGGGGATTTCCATCCATGGAATATCCTGTTCCGCGAAAACACGGATTTTTCGCTCCTGGACCGCTCGCGGGGGGAATGGGGAGAGCCCGCGGACGACACCGCCGCCATGACCATCAATTACCTGTTCTTTTCGCTCCAGCGCTCCGGCAGGCTCGAAGGAGATTTTGAAAAGATGTGCGGCCTCTTCTGGGAAAACTATCTCGCGAGGACCGGAGACAGGCAGATGCTCGAGGTCATTGCACCGTTCTATGCGTGGCGCGGCCTCGTCATCGCAAGCCCGGTCTGGTATCCGCATCTTTCGACAGAAGTGCGGAAGGCTGTTTTCAATTTTATTCTGAATGTGCTCGGAGACGACCGGTTCGATCCCTCGGCTGTCAACAGGTATCTGACATGAACATTGAGCAGGGCTTCGGAATATGGATAACAGGGCTCCCGTCATCAGGCAAGAGCTCCGTGACAAGAGAACTCGTCAAAAAACTGGAGGCGCAGGGGACACGCGTTGTCGTTCTGGAATCGGATGAGATGAGGAAGATACTGACGCCGGAGCCGACCTACAGCCCTGAAGAGCGCGATTGGTTCTACCGCACGCTGGCCCTCCTGGGAGCGCTGCTCACCCGAAGCGGCGTCAATGTGGTTTTCGATGCAACGGCGAACAAGCGGGCCTACCGGGACCACGCACGCGCTCTCATACAAAGATTTATCGAGGTCTATGTGGACTGCCCGATAGAGATCTGCCGGAAAAGGGACCCCAAGGGGATATATGCCCGCGCGTCTTCAGGCCGGGCAACCGGGGTCCCGGGCGTCCAGGCTTCGTATGAGCCGCCGTTGAGACCGGAATTGACCGTTGACGGACAGGCCTCTCCGGAAACCGGGGCCAAGGCCATCGTCAACAAACTCAAGAATTGCAATACGTAAAGAGATCACTATAAACAGTTTTTTCCTCCCTATTTAGTAAACTCATTTGACTGCCCGCCGCCCATCCGATAATATGTCGGGATTATGGGCAAGAAGATTACCTACGAACGCTGGATAAATCTCTATCTTCCGGATAACTGGAATGAGCGGGAAGAAATGGGCTATGTGGTCTTGGAAAAAGAGGGCTGGCCCGGCATGATACAGCTTTCTTTTATCGAGAGGGATAACACCAGCATTTCATCTCATGAAGCCGCTGTTGCCCTCCTCGAAGACGTTCTCGAGGACCGTGATGTCCCTTTTCCGCGCGAAGCGATAAAAGTGGAGGAACGGGGAGAGACGAGCATAGCGACCGTTGACTATACGTATAATGAAAAGGAAGAGCCGACGCACTGGCGTATCTGGTTTCTTGTGGATAAGACCCGCGCGCTTATGGCGGCCTATATCAGCGACCCCGGGCACGACGTCCCGCACCTCGAAGAGGCCGTGAGTATCGTTGCCGATATTGAGTTTATATCGCTTTTGGATAATGATGCCGATGGCGGGTCCCTGTCGAATATGGACGATGACGCCACCATCGAGTCCATTGCGAACACGGACGATTAGCCTTTCTTATACGTATTCCCTCAGTACTTTGCTCCTGGCGGGATGACGGAGCTTTTTGAGGGCCTTGATCTCTATCTGTCTGATCCGTTCTCTCGTAAGGTTAAAGAATTTTCCCACCTCTTCGAGCGTATGCTCGCTGCCCTCCCCGATGCCGAACCGCATCCGGATGATCTTTTCTTCACGCGCCGTAAGCGAAGAGAGTACCTGTTCGATCCGGTCAGAGGCCTCGCTGTTCTCAAGCAGCTTGAACGGCGAAATGGATTTTTCATCAATAATGACGTCTTTGAGCTCCTTCTCCTCCGAGAGGATCGGCGTCTCGAGGGAAACGGGCTCCTGGATCGCCCGCAGTATCTCGGTCACCCGCACCACGGACAGCCCCATAAGGTCCGCCACCTCTTCGGGCGCAGGCTCCCTTCCCCGTTCGCGCATGAACTTCGCATAGATACGGCTGATACGCGTGCTCTCCTCAATGAGGTGGACCGGCAGCCGGATGGTCCTTGCCTGGTCGAGGATGGCACGGGTGATCCTCTGTCTGATCCACCAGGTCGAATACGTGCTGAACTTTGTTCCCTTGCCCGATTCATACCGGTCCGCGGCCTTCATGAGGCCGATATTGCCTTCCTGGATGAGGTCGAGGAGCGTCAGCCCCCGGTTGACATATTTTTTGGCGATGGAAACCACCAGTCTGAGGTTTGCTTTGATCAACTCGTCCTTGGCGATCTTGATGCTCGCTTCTTCCTTCTCGATCCGCCTGACGATATCCTCCATCGTTTCATCGTCAAGCCCGAGTTTGATCCTGTCCGCATCGAGACCGCGCTCGGCCTGCTTTCCGACAAAGAGAAGCTTTTTGATCATCTTTTCAATTTCGCGGTAGGAAAGGCTTGTCTCGCGAAGCGTGGCCGCCGCCCTCTCCCCATCGCCTCTCGCCACCTGCCGTTTGAGCCTGCTGTAAAGCCGCATGAAGTCGGCCTCGTATGAATCACTCCACTCTCCCGGATACCGCAGAACATCCACCGCTTTCACGAGGCCCTGTTTTATGCTTTCGCCGAGGCTTAACACCCTCGGGATGGCAAGGGGAGAGCTCAGGACGATCTCCCTGAGGACCGCCTTTCCTTGTTCGAGCATGCGGACATATTCCTGCTCCTCTTCGATCTTGAACATCGGGAATCTGCCCACAGACCTGAGGTAGGTATCCACGAGATCGGCCGCGGTAACCTCCTCAGCCGCCTCGGCCACCGCTGCCGGAGTAGGTTCTTCTTCCTCTTCCTCGAAGACCTCTTCCTCCAGCTCTTCGACGATCTCTTCCGGCATGCCTTCCGGATACGCTGCTTTTTCTTCTGATATCGCAACCTTGCTCATACGATTAATCCCTTCCTGATTCAATTATATCAAAAACAGGACCGTGGTCAAACACTAATTTTAATTTTATATCCTGTTTCTTTTTTTTTCGCGGGCATCATGTCCATGTTCCTAAAGCATGACAAGCAAAGAAACCTTCCGACATTTATCCCGCTTTGGATGCTTTTTGTGGTATACTTTCATTCGTTATGGACATGTTGCAGGCCCTTTTCCCCGTTTCAGGCGTAAAAACCTGGATATTCATACCGCCTCTTGTTGCCCTGATCGTCTCCGCCTTCACTTCCATGGCCGGCGTATCCGGCGCATTCATCCTCCTGCCGTTCCAGATGAGCGTCCTCGGCTTCACCAGCCCCGCCGTCAGTTCCACGAATTTCGTGTATAACATCGTGGCCATCCCGAGCGGCGTCTACCGCTACTTCAAGGAAGGACGCATGGCATGGCCGCTGACATGGATCGTGATCGTGGGGACCTTGCCGGGCGTGTTCATCGGCTATTACGTCAGGATCTCGTACCTCCCCGACCCGCGGACATTCAAGCTCTTCGTGGGATGCGTGCTTCTCTATGTCGGCGGCAGGCTCCTCTACGAGCTGTCGGACCGCGGAGGCGCGGGCAGGGCCGGACAGAACGAGCTTGATAAAAAGTTTGCGGAACGGGCCAAACGTGCGAAAAGCCGGCAGCATTCAAAAACAGCGGCGGGCCTGCCGCCCGAGGCGGTGGTCAAGACCCTGAGCTTCACGCTTTCGAAGATCGAATACGAATTCTGGGGCGAGCGGTTCAGCTTCAGTGTGCCGGCCATGTTCGCTCTTGCCTTTGTCGTGGGCGTGATCGGCGGCATCTACGGCATCGGAGGCGGGGCGATCATCGCGCCGTTCTGCGTGGCCGTGTTCCAGCTGCCGGTCTACACGGTCGCGGGAGCGGCGCTCCTCGGCACGTTCCTTACCTCGATTGTCGGGGTGATCTTTTACAGCGTTCTGCCGGCGGCGAACGGGATGGCCACGTCACCTGACTGGGCGTTGGGGTTTCTTTTCGGCATCGGCGGGTTCGCAGGCATGTATATCGGCGCCCGCCTCCAGAAATTCGTCCCTCAGAAGTTCATCAAGCTCATGCTCGGCATCATGATCGTCTCTCTCGCGCTCAAGTATATCACGCAGTATTTTGTTTAGCACTCCCCGGTAAACACTACCCGCACGGCGCAGAGAGCACAGCTTTTTTGCGCCTTGCCCCTGCCCTCTGCCCTTTGCTTACTTCAATCCCCTGCTCCCGGGCTTCACGGGAATGCTGCCGCTCTTGCACAGGGGGCACGTCTCCGGTGTATAGGTGGGAACATCGAGGGTCACGAGAGCCTTATAGGGAACGCCGAGCTCGGCCTTGCCTCCGGATCGGTCAATGAGCGAGCCCGCGGCCACAACCACTCCGCCCGCGTTCTTCACGACCTCTATTGTCTCTTTTGTTGATTTTCCCGTGGTGATAACATCCTCCACCACGAGCACTCGCTCGCCGGGCTTGATCGTGAACCCCCGGCGGAGCGTGAGCTTTCCCTCCACCCGCTCGGCGAAAAGCGCGCGCACCCCAAGCGCACGCGCCGTTTCATGCGAAACAAAAACGCCGCCGAGAGCAGGGGCGATCACCGCGTCTATTGTTCCCTTCTTGAAGTTCTCCGCCAGCGCCGCACAGACCCTGGTTGCGATGTCCGGCTGCTGAAGAACGAGGGCGCTCTGGAGATATTGACCGCTGTGCAGTCCGGAAGAAAGCAAAAAATGGCCGAAGAGCAAGGCCCCGGTCTTTTTGTAGATGTCCAATACCTCGTCTGATGTCATGGATATGTTTTACTCCTTTAATTTTTGGGGCCGCAGATTTTCGCAGATGAACCGTAGCGTTGCCCTTAACGGGCAACGTTATTCGTCGGGGATAAACCCCGACGCTATCTTCTTTTTCTCCGTGCATCTGCGTCCGAAAAACCTCTTTCAATTTCTTCTATAATTTTTCTTACCGCTTCGCGCCGGTCCTTCGCTTTGAGAATCGGCCGGCCGATCACGATATAGTCCGCCCCGGCTGCAACAGCCTCGGACGGGGTCATGGTCCTCTTTTGATCATCCATCCCCGCCCATTCAGGCCGTACGCCGGGCGTAAGGATCACAAAGTCTCCGCGGACCGCCCTCCGCAGCATCTTTATCTCCCGGGGCGACGCGACCACGCCGTGCATGCCCGCCCGCTGTGCCAGCCGCGCCAGGTGGCACACCTCCCGTTGGAGCGACCGCATGATCTTCAGTTCCCGTCGAAGGCTCTTTTCATCCATGCTCGTGAGGACCGTCACCGCAAGCATGCGAGGCATGGGCAGGTTGTGCTTTTCCGCGGCCTCCTGCGCCGACGCAGCCGCCGCCTTCATCATTTCGAGCCCGCCGAGGGCATGCAGGTTGACCATGCTCACGCCGAGTTTCACGGCCTCGGCCGCGGCCCCGGCAACAGTGTTCGGAATATCGTGGTACTTGAGGTCAAGAAAAACGCGTCCTTCCGCGCCGATGATCTTGCGCACGATGTCCGGGCCGCACGCCGTAAAGAGCTGGTGGCCGACCTTGAACATGCCCACGGAATCCTTCAGCTCTGCCACAAGCCCGAGCGCCTCTTGCTCGCTGTCAACGTCAAGGGCAAGGATAAGGCGGTCCCGTACCGACAATTTCGAATTTTGGATTTCGGATTTCGTCATTGAACTCTAAAAGGCTGCTGAAAAACTGTCTTTCCGTGTCATCCCTTCGCACAGCTCAGGGCAAGCTCTGAACCCTTCGCTATCTGTCACCCTGAGCGGAGCGAAGGGTCTCGCTTTCTCTCAGGGCAGGCTCCGTGAAGGATCTCACGTAGTTGGAAAGGCGAGATTCTTCGCTACGCTCAGAATGACATTTTTCGGTCTTTTTCAGCAGCCTGCCTAATATATCCTGAGAGAACTGAGAAGTCTTTCTTTGAAAATCTCGGCCAGTGCCTGAATGTTCGGCACCGTCAAAAACTCATTCGCATTGTTTGAGAACAGCACCCACGACTCAGCGGGAAAATCCTGGGTTTCCTGCGACATCTCAATGTGCAGAGAAACCTTCGGCAGCGCCCTCACCGTGATCGCCATATCGCTTCCGATGATGCTCTGCGCCGGTTTGGCGTCAAAAAGAGGCAGGAGGGATTTCGCGCGGGTTATGATCTCCGCCGCATACTGGGTGATGGGAAGTTCCACCTTCTTCCGAAAATCCGAAGAAGGCTCGCCGCTGAAATCCCCCAAAGAGCGCCACGGTAGTTCATGTAATTGAGTGCCGGTTGAGAACAGGTGGTCGAGAATTACGGACGCGTGGTTATCGGGTGCGTTCTGCCCGTGGAGAAAGATCCCGCTGCGCCTGATCACATAATCCTGGCCGAGCATACCGAGAAGCAAGGCGTCTTCCTCTTCGTTGTAGAGGGCGCTGATCCGTTGGGCGATTTCCGGAAAAGATGCGTGTTCCAGGTCTTTCACGGCGGTCTCCATTTCAGGTCGTTTCGGGTGAGATTATACTCATAATGGCCATAAAGAACAACAGAAAAAAGACAGTGGCATGGTCAAAAGAAGGCGGCGACGGGAAGACAGGGGGAAAAGAAAGCGGCATAAAATCGCATTATGCCTCTTGCTTGATCCGCTGGATGATCTCCACGATCAACTCTTCGATATTGATCTGAAGCTGAATAATGTCCGGCGGCAGGTTTTCTTCAAAACGGTATTGCGCGCTTTCCTCGAGAAAAAGGCTGTAGATAATTTCTTTTACCTGTATCTTTAATCCGGCAAACAGTTCCTTCGGACCGACAAACCCTTTTTCCACCAGGAGCGCGCCCAGCTTCTTGAATCCGCCCGCCCTTTTGTGCAACTGGAGCGCTGTTTCCAGATTTTCCCGCGAGAGCTTGCCGTCCTTGATCAGTATTTCTCCAAGCCGGTCCTGCGCGTCCGTTGATGATGCGTAGATGATCTGACCGTCCTTCATATGCACGGATTTCTCCGCATCGGCGGTACGAACGGTCAGTGTGCCCGTGGCCATGCTCGTCCCCAATTCCTCCAGAACCTCGGACAGGGGAGTATCTTTAATATTTCCTGAAAGCGGTATAGACATAACCATGCCGGTTGATAGAAGCGGTCGTATTGTTATCGTCCCGGGACCTTTCCCGCTTCATCGGATTAAAGGGGCAAGAAATACCCGGCACTGTTCCGCATGCTAATACTCGAACTTGATCCCCGCGCCTCCGAGGGTGGTTTCCCCTGTTTTCAGCTCCATGGTGATCATGAACTTTTGGCTGATCTTCCATTCGAAGCCGCCGAAGACGTAAAGATTCGTATCTCTATCGTCCCTATACGAGCCGTACACCGCGGCAAGTTCGACCCCTGCGTACGGCGTGAACTTATATCCTCTTTCGGTAAGCGGGAAGCCTTTGCTGAAAATGGTCGAGAATGACAGCTCGCTGGCATTGCTGCTGTTTATCCAAACAGTATCAAACCCCACGTCCACCGACATGTCAAGGGGAACGCCTTCGGTCTCCTTGATGAGCTGGTACTTGAGGTCCGCCCCTACGAGTCCGCCGATTTTATCATCCGTGCCGAAATCCGCCGTCATGACGCCGAACTTGACGCCAATCTCGAACAATGCGCCCATGCCGTAGCGAAACGCGGGATAGTAGCTCTTGTAATCATCACCCAGGGTAAAGTGTATCCCGGTCTGGGTCATGCCGGGGTCTACGCTTTCTGCGGTCATAAACTCGTTCTGAGTGAATGTTTTCGGAACCGCCGCAGCCTGCCCGGCGTACAGAAGCAACCCGATCGCCGAGAAAATAACGATGTATCTCTTCATTACTGTTGGCCTCCGTTCTTTGAGAGCTGGCTTTTTGTGACTTTTTGTCAGCGAACTATATCATCAAACAGGCGCATTGACAAGAAAAAAAATGGTGAAGGGATGGCTCACGAAGAACAAGCGCAAAAAGGGACACTGATATACGGTTCGGCGCGTTGATACTATACAGGATGCGGAACAATGATTCTTACGTCATCCTGAACGAAGTGAAGAATCTCTCCTGCAGTTGGAATTACCGGATTCTTCGCTTCGCTCAGAATGACAATCATTGTGCGTTGTCGGTCTTTTTCAGTGTCTGAGCAGACACCGCCTCATGCGGCCTGCTTTATCCGTCTTTGTTCAGCTCTATATTCCAGTACAGGTAGTCCCGCCAGCTCAACGGCGCGTTCCTGATCCCGATGGAAAGCGTGACCACGGGCATCCACCTCGGCTTGAGCGGCGTTCTGATCAGTCTCATGCGCGCTTCACGCGGGGTCCTGCCGCCTTTTTTGTTATTGCACGTCAGACAGGCGGTTACGATATTGTCCCACGTGGTCTCGCCGCCCTGAACGATCGGGGTCACATGATCGAAGGTAAGTTCCTCGGCAGGATATTTACTGCCGCAGTATTGGCAGGTATATTTGTCCCGCAGATAGATATTGGCCCTTGAGAACCTGACTTCCTGATTGGCGCGTTTGACCTTGACGAGCTTGAGCAGGCGCAGGATGGAGGGAAGCTTGAACGAAATAGTGACGCCGCGGATTTCCCGGTCGTAGAAGTCGATTACCTCGACTTTGCCCTGCGTGAGCAGGGTGATCGCCCGCTGCCAGGAAATGATCTTTAACGGCTCGAATGTGGCGTTAAGGAGAAGGGTACGTTCCATCGCACTCTTTGCCCCGAATGCTGCTCGACCGCGGCATTTCAACGAAAGCCCTGCACCTCGCGGCCGCTTAAAACAGTCAAATTTTCACGCAGTTAATGTAATAAAATACATAAAACTTTAGAATTTGTCAATAGATTTTAAAAACCGTATAATAGTAAGCATGTCCGATACCCTTGACGATAGGATTGAAAAGGCATCCGCTGCAAAAGAGGAGGAAGTTGCCCTTTTTGTCCACGACCCGTCGCCCCGGGTTGTAAAAGCGCTCCTTGCGAACAGAAATACGGGCGAGCAGGAAGTTTTAATCATCGCGAACAGGAAAAACCTCCCCGGAGATGTTCTCGAGGCGATCGCAAAAAACAAACGATGGGCCGAGAGCTACCCCATCCGGCTGGCCCTCGCCAAAAACCCGAAGACCCCGCTGTTCGTCGCGCTCTCGATCGCGCGCTACCTTCGCCTGTTCGATCTCGCAGAGATAGGCCGCAGCCATTTTCTTCCGCTCACCTTCCGGCACAAGATCGAGAACATCATCGGTGAAAAAATACCGACCTTGCCGCTCGGGATCAAG
>Ga0209342_10005345_pt1 | contig 13176 bp, 17 predicted proteins | sample RifCSP16_2_FD_184023 | JGI IMG/M metagenome (GOLD analysis project Ga0209342, IMG submission 184023) | Soil microbial communities from Rifle, Colorado - Rifle CSP2_sed 16_2 (SPAdes) (version 2) | ecosystem: Environmental > Terrestrial > Deep subsurface > Rock core/Sediment | place: Rifle... | reverse complement strand
GAAAAGCTGTCGTCCGCGGCTGATTGCCCGGAAGGGGTCCCGTTTGATGATGAACAGGGAGGATTGCGGTGTCATAATATCGCCACGCCCTGTACCAATTTGGTCATTCAACGACTTCTTGATACCCTCATGGGCCGTATTCGGCGCCTTGGTAGCGTCGATTAAACCTCCTGTAGACGGCGTTGTCAGAAAGACCAGCCCTGCCAGGATAAATATCACCGGGGTCATTACCCTTTTTGCGCCCATAGTCTTTCCCTTCCTTGTGTAAATCCATTATAAGGCCTTACTGTAGTGGAAGTCAAAAAGATCTGGATCTATTATGGGGGTCATCGGAGTAATGTCTATGAAAATTTCAATACATAGCGTTCATTGGCAAAGTTGATGTCCTCACCAAAAGCAGCCTTCAGCTTTTCCCAATCGAGCTGGTTCTCGGCAAAGAGTTCGGGAAAAATCTCTTTCAGCCTTTGCAGCCTGATTTGCTTGATATCGAGTGATTCTCCGTTCATTTCTTTAACTTCTCCAGGAGTCTTTTCCCTTTGTCCGTAATAGGGAAGATGCGGATAAAATAGCAGTATGGGGTTTTCCTGTCAACAGAGGTATAGACCGGTTTGATTTTTTGCCGGGAGTGTGCTATTCCAGATAACATGAAGGATAATGAAAAGGTACTGGAGGTCCTCCGCCGGCTGAAGAGGGAATATCCTGACCCCGTGACCGCCCTTAACTTTCAGGCCCCTTTTGAACTGCTCGTTGCCACCATGCTCTCGGCGCAGACGACAGATGTTCATGTCAACAAGGTTACCGGAGGCCTTTTCAAGAGGTATCGATCCATTGAGGATTATGCAGATGCCCCTGCGGAGACGTTTCAGAAGGAGGTCAGCTCCATCAATTTTTATAAAACGAAGGCGAAGAATATCCAGGGAGCAGCGAGGATGATTATCGAGAGATTTCATTCAGAGGTCCCAAAAACGATGGAGGATCTGATCAGCCTCCCGGGGGTCGCCCGTAAGACGGCCAATGTCGTGCTCTCCAATGCCTATGGCCTCCATGAGGGAATTGCCGTGGACACCCACGTCAAGAGGGTCGCCTTCCGGCTGGGGATTACAAAGAACGAAGACCCGGTCAAGGTAGAGAAGGACCTGATGGCGATCACTCCTAAAAAGGACTGGGGGGACCTGTCCCATCTCCTGATCTTTCACGGCCGGAAGATATGTCAGGCAAAGAAGCCGAGACACCAGGAATGTGTGTTGTATGATATTTGCCCGTCGAATAATATATGAAAATGGAAAAAACAAATCTCCCAGTCTATGAACCCAAGAAAAGGGTCGGCCTCGTGGTCGTGATCACGGGCCCCGGAAAGGGAAAGACCACCTCTGCACTGGGGATGGCCTTAAGGGCCGTGGGTTATCAGATGAAGGTCTGCATCATCCATTTCATCAAGGGGGATATGTATGCAGGAGAGATGGATGGCATCCAGAGGCTCTCCCCGGAGGTCGAGGTCCATCTGGCAGGAAAGGGGTTCTGCGGCATTATGGGCGACACCCTAACCTTCGAAGAGCACAGGACCAGTGCACAGGACGCCATAAAACTTGCAAGGGAGAAGATGCTGTCAGGGGCGTTTGATATCCTGATCCTGGATGAGGTCAACAATACCCTGAAACTCGGACTCATAGACCTTCCTCAGCTCATCGATATCATCGACAACAAGCCACCGCTGATGCACCTGATCCTGACAGGGAGGGATGCCGACCCTGAGGTAATCAAGAGGGCCCACACGGTTACAGAGGTGCAGGAGATAAAACATGCCTTCAGGGAGGGGATAGAACCTCAAAAAGGCATAGACTATTAAGACGGATGAGTAGAAAAGGGGACAGATTTATTTTACAAAAAAATGTAAAATAAATCTGTCCCCTTTTCTACCCATCCTACAGCAGGCCCTTGTCCGCGAAGCTCAGATATCCCCCGTCCCCCATGATGACATGGTCGAGGACCTTGATGCCCAGGAGCTCCCCGGCGGCAACAAGCCTCTTGGTGATCTCTATGTCCTCAGGGCTCGGTGAAGGATCGCCGCTGGGATGATTGTGCAGGAAGATGACTGAGGCCGCTGAATTCTTGATGGCCTGGATGTAGACCTCTCTTGGATGGACAATGCTGGAGGTCAGACAACCCTCTGAGACCGTATAGTCGGCAAAGATCCTGTTCTTTCCGTCTAACATCAACAGCCGGAAGACCTCCTTTTTCAGGCCGTGGAAATACTGGATATAATGCCGGGAGACATCGTAGACGTCCTTACTGGAGAGCACACGCCTCCTCTTACTCAACGGCTGGGTCACGGCCCTTTTTCCGATCTCCAAGGCCGCCTTGATCTCGGCGGCCTTGGCTAGACCCACTCCTTTGATGGCACAGAGCTCATGCACCGTGGCCCCGGACAGGGCCTTCAAGTCGCCGTAGTGCCGGATGATCTCCATGGCCAGTGCCAGGGCGCTCTTCCCCTCGCTTCCGGTACGGAGCACGATCGCCAGCAACTGGGCCGGAGAAAGGTGATCCGCGCCCTCCTTGATCAACCTCTCCCTCGGCCTCTCCTCCTCCGGCCAGTGATTGATGCCGGCCTTTTCCATATTGTATTTTGTCTCTCCCTTCGATATACTTTTGAATGCCATGACCCGATTGAACCGGATATACAAGGAACTGGGAATCGCCTTAGACGGGCTCAGGAAGGGGATTCTTGAGATCGCGATTACCACCAGCGAGAACGCCCAGGTCGCAAAGCTCCTCTTCCGCATCTTTGAACTTGAGAAAAAGGTTGACAGACTCTACACCGATATCGGCAAAACGATTTATGAGCTCCGCCACCTCCCATTCAGCGAGGTCCTCAACAATCCGCACATTAAAGATTACATGGAGACTGTCAAGACCATTCAATCAGACATCTCGAAGATCGAAAAAGAGATCCATCTCCTGCGGGAAGATACGGTCAAACCAAAACTCGAAGAATTAAAACAATATATGCGGCGGGGCGGCTATACTGTGGAAGAGGTCACTGTAGGAAAAGAATCTCTCATGACCGGTAAGACGGTGGGAGAATGGCCCCTCCCTCCCGGCGTTATCGTGATAGCGGTCATCCACCTTGACCTCTTTACCATCCCTGCGGAAGATCTGTGTCTTGAGGCAGGAGACCGGGTCTTTCTCATGGGATCAAGAGACAAGATCAACGAAGTGATTTCGTTATTTGCCTCCTCTGAGCACCTCGCCTGAAAGGGCGTCATTCACCATACCCGACAGGCGTACGCCGACCACCTCATTCACGAAGGAAGGGTCTTCAGGGTCACTGCCTAAAAGCACCTTCAGATAGTTCCCGGTATACCCCTTAAACATATCCGTAAGATCATCCCGGTTCTCCTCAACAAGGATATCCACCACCCTTCCAATGTATCTCTCCTTAAACACCGTGTTCTTTCCCTCACCCAGACCCCTGATTACTTCGCTCCTCCCCCGCTTGACATCCCCCTTTACAGTCTCCTTCAAACCGGCAGCGGCAGTCCCGGACCTCGGTGAATAGGCAAAGACGTGAAGGTAGGTGATGGGGAGTCTCTCAATCAATTGGCAGGTCTTCTCGAAATGGAGCTCCTCTTCCCCGGGATAGCCGACCATCACATCACACCCTATCCCGGCATCCTCGATCTCCTTATGGATCTTCGACACTAAATCCCCAAAAAATTCTACGGTATAATTCCGGTTCATCCGCCGGAGTATATCGTCATCCCCGCTCTGGAAGGGGATATGGAGGTGCCTGCAGATCCTGTCTTCTGAGGCCATAAGACCAATCAGCTCATCCGTGATCTCTCTCGGCTCTATGGAGGAGAGCCTGATCCTGGGTATCTCTGTCTCGCTCAATATCCTCTCCATCAGGGACGCAAGGGTCGTCTTTGGATAGAGGGGAGAGAGGTCCCGGCCGTAGCCGCCGAGGTGAACCCCGCACAGCACGATCTCTTTGCATCCGGACCGGTCCAATGCCCTGACCTGTCCGATCACGTCATCAGAATTAAGGCTCCTGCTCCCGCCCCTTGCAAAGGGTACGATGCAGTAGGAGCACCGGCTGTCACACCCATCCTGCACCTTTAAAAAGGCCCGTGTGCGTGCCGGAAAATCTGTAGGCCCGGGATGGGAGAATACAGAGGCATTCGAGATGTCCCCGACAAAGACCTGATGCTGTTCAGTGTGATTCCCATCCTGTTTCAGGTAGTCCATGATCGCATACTTCTCTTCATTCCCCAGTACCATCGAGACACCCTCGATACCGGCCACCTCTCCGGGCCTTGTCTGGGCGTAGCACCCTGTCACAATGACCCTTGCCCTGGAGTTCCGCCGGATGGCCCCCCGGATCAGCCTCCGGGATTCCACGTCCCCCTTTCCCGTCACCGTACAGGTGTTGACGACATAGATGTCGGCCTCATCATCGAAGGGGACGATGGCATAACCTTCACTCCCATTTTTGATAGCAGACTGTATCACAGCAGTATCGTATTGATTGACCTTACACCCGAGTGTAGAAAAGGCTATCCTCGTCAATCCGGAGACCTCCTGAAAACCCTTCTCTTAAGAAAGATAGCGGTCATGGCCGCTATGGCCCCAATCCCGTCTGCGGCCCAGTCTTTAATATCAGATGTCCTTGCCACGACAAAGGATTGATGAAACTCATCGCTCGCGCCATAAGTCAGGGTAATCATCACGGTGATGAAGGCAAGCCAGAAAAAGTTTATGTCGCTCCAGGTACCCTGCAGGGCGCGGAACAGGAGCATGGCAAACACCATATATTCTGTGATGTGGGCTGCCTTATCAAAGTGTGGAAACGGATCTACATCTACCGGAGAGGACATGGAGGACATGATAAACACAAGTCCGGAGAAAAGGACCACAGGTCCCCATAGAGAGATAAACCTCTTCATAGCCCGCACACCTGCCTGACCACCTCCCCTTTCAGAGAGGCGAGTGTGGCGGAGGTGATCCTGACCCGCAGAAAATCTCCTATAGAGATCCCCTCCTCCATCGGTATATGGACAATCTTATTCCCCCGTGTACGGCTTGTGAGATTTCTCTTGTCCTTTTTACTCTCTCCCTCGATCAGGATGTCAAATTCCCTGCCGATACATGCCTGGTTCTTCGCCTGGGTGATGCGGTCCTGTATCTCCAGCACCCGGCTCAGCCTCTCTTCACTGACCTCACGGGGGACCTGTCCATCATAGAGGCGTGCTGCGGTATAGGGCCTCTTGGAATATTTGAAGGCAAAGATGCCGTCATACTGAATCTCTTCGATGGCCCATAGGGTCTTGTCAAAGTCCTCCGCAGTCTCCCCCGGAAACCCTGTAATGATATCCGTGGTGACGGCCACATCCGGGATGGCCTCACGCAGCCTGCTGATCTTGTCCCTGTATTCAGAATACGTATAGTTCCTCTTCATCCGTTCAAGTACCGCATCAGAACCAGACTGGAGCGGCAGATGGAGATGCTCGCAGACCTTCGGCAGTCTCATCATCGCATTGATGAGCCTATCGCTGAAATCGGCTGGATGTGAGGTCACAAATCTTATGTTCATAATCTCTGAGATATCATTGATCCGGTGCAGGAGGTCCGCCAAGTCGGTATGGCCTCCGGTGTCCTTCCCATAAGAGTCTACGTTCTGGCCCAGCAGGGTCACCTCTTTATAGCCGGCGGATGCAAGCCCTCGGATCTCACGGCATATATCCTCCGGCCGCCTGCTCTTCTCGCGCCCCCGCGTATGGGGGACGACGCAATAGGTGCAGAATTTATCACACCCGTCGACAATATTTATATAGGCCTTTACCGGGTGGTTCCGAGTTATCGGGAGGCTGCTGGAGGGGAAGGGGCCAGATTTAAAATCTGTCCCCCCTTGGGGAACTAACCCCTTTCTCCGCCTCTCCGTAGAGACCGCACCCTTTCTCTGCCCCTTCTTTTTTTCAAGGAGCCTGGGGATATCTGAGATATTGTCTGTGCCGAAAACCATATCCACATAGGGGGCCTTCTGCACGATCCGCTCACCCTCTTGCTGGGCCACGCACCCACCGACCCCGATCAGGAGGTCCGGATTTTTCTTCTTAAGCTCCAGCAGCCGGCCCAGATCGCTGTAACACTTATATTCCGCCTTCTCTCTGACACTGCATGTATTCAGGATAATCATGTCAGCGCCGTCAGGAGAATCCGTCAGGGAATAGCCCAGATCGGACAACACCCCGGCGATCTTCTCGGTATCGTGCTCATTCATCTGACAGCCAAAGGTCTTGATAAAAAGCTGTTTAGCCATTAATATACACCTCCACCAGAATTTAATATCGTAACATTGTTTCCCCGGAAAATGCAATATAAGGGGCACAAAGGTATCTTTATGTTCAAAGCATTTTGTGTGCCAGTAAGGTATCCCCATAGTAATGTTATGCGTTACCGATAGGCGGGACATTCCTGTCCCGCACTTAGAATAGCGGGGTTGGAAAACCCCGCCTATCGGGTGAAGCCCACCGAACGCCCCTGTTCGTGTGCACCTCTACGCCAGATTGCACAGGTTTTAATTCAGGTTTGCCTTCTGTGTCCTATCTGGTGTAATATCCCCTCTATCATGGATAACAGCCTTGACTCTGCACTCTCCAGATTCTTTAACTACATTACCGTAGAAAAGGGGCTCTCGTCCAACACCCTGGAATCCTACCGGAGAGACCTCACCTACTACACCGCCTACCTTCAGGAAAGGGACATCCATTCTCCGGATCAGATCACCATCCAGATCCTGAGGGAATATCTGTCTCAGTTCATGAAGCAGCAGAGGTCTATCTCCTCCATCAAGCGGTATATTGCGGCGATCAGGCATTTCCATAAATTCATGCTGCAGGACAGGATCACCCGCGTCAACCCTACGGAGTATCTTGAGACACCGAGGGGATGGCACCGGCTCCCAAAGACACTCTCCTTCGCAGAGGTCGAGACCTTACTGAGACAGCCTTTGGAAGATAAACCCACAGGACTCAGGGATGGAGCCATGATAGAGCTCCTCTATGCCACCGGACTCCGGGTCTCAGAGCTAATCAAACTCAAACCCAACAATATCAATTTAGAGGCAGGATTTATCAGCGCCCTCGGGAAGGGGGGGAAGGAGCGGATCGTCCCGATGGGGGAGTATGCCTTGGAGAAGGTGAAACGCTATATCGAACGGACGAGACCGGCGCTCCTGAAGGGCCGCACCTCTCCCCATGTCTTTGTCTCCACATGGGGAAGGGGCATGACAAGGCAGGCCTTCTGGACGATCATCAAAAAGTATGCAAGACTTGCGGGGATAGACAGGGAGGTCTCACCCCACACGTTACGGCACTCCTTTGCCACCCACCTCCTCGAGAGGGGGGCAGACCTGCGCTCGGTCCAGATGATGCTCGGCCATGCAGACATCTCCACCACCCAGATCTATACCCACATCAACAGGGAGAGGCTCAGGAAGATGCATGCCGAGTGCCACCCGCGGCCGTGAGGATTGGACAGGGGCATAAGTATGGAGGCCTCCGCCCCTTCTTCTCCATAACGAGTAATACTCACAATCTTAGAATTTTTAAAAATCGAGGTGTAAAAGCTTACCGCCTCTTTGGCTTGACTGTCGAACCACAAGAAGGGAGTGATTTTTGGGTGGTTCGATTTCACGGTAGCGCATGGTTGGGTCTTCATAAAAACCTTTCTATTAATATATCTTCCATATTTCTTCTTGAATCAATTACGGCAAGAATGTAAACCTTTTGTTCAGATATCCTGTAAATAACTCGCCAAGGTGAAATGATTAATTCCCGATAACTCAATATGCCATATGCTTTTAGTTCTGGAACAATTCTGCCTCTATCGGGGAATTGATTCAATGTGTTACATTTTGACTTAATTTTCTCGAAAATGACAATAGCGGCATCAACATTATCTTGGGAGATATAGTCAATAATGTTTCCTAAATCTTTACTCGCTGGTTGAGCCCATTCAACCCCAAATCTTCTCATAGTCTATTTGCGTGTCTTTCTTTTCATTAAATTTTCATCAATTTGCCTGAAAAGATCTTCTTGTTTTATGGTATTGCCTTTTGGGATGGCTTTTTCCCCGTGAGCCAATATCCTCATCAAGTTCAGAGAATTGATTGTTTTCTCATAGGACTCCGCGTCCTGGATAACCGCACGTGGTTCACCATTCTGAGTAATTATCACTGGTCTGTGAGTTTCATTGATTTGGGATATTAAATCAGCAGACCGGGACTTCAAGTAAGAAATAGGTTTAATGTCTTCTTTGATTTTCATAGTCATCACCTCCAGTCCATTTATAGTACCAAATATAGACTGAATGTTCAATCAATGTCAAGCTGCGTAAAATCCAACGTTCATGGTGGCCGCCGCTGAAATGACACTCACCAGGTTTAATTCTGGTTTGATTTGTTTAGTCATGTTTTCCTCCCCTCTTACGTCTTACTCTTGAATTTCCAGATCTGGATTCCATACGACCTCCCACAAATGCTGATCCGGGTCCTGGAAATAGCCTGCATAGCCACCCCAAAAAGTATCATGAGCCTCTTTCACGATAACTGCCCCGGCATTTCTGGCTTGCTCCATCACAGCATCGACTCTTTCTCTCGAGGAGACGTTGTGCCCGAGCGTGAACTCTGTCGGGCTTGGAGCGCCTTCTGAGATACCAGAATCTCGTGAAATACTCTTTCTCGGCCAGATCGCAAGTTTCACACCTGCCTGTAGGTCGAAGAATGCGACTGCGCCGTACTCGAATTCTTTGCCAATAATGCCCTGCGTCGGGAGGCCAAGCCCGTCCCGATAAAACCGGAGCGATCTCTCCAAGTCATCAACCCCGATAGTGACAACAGTAATCCGTGGTTTCATATTCACGCTCCATGTCTAAGCATAACGTCTGAGGTCACAGGTGCGGCAGTCGTTTCGCCGCATCCTGTGGATGGAGCGACCCATTTTTTTAGGGATTACTTTATTTGCTTTATGCCGAGATCCTTGCATATCTTTTTTGTGAGGTTATCGTTGATTTCTGTATGCCGCGGCACAGATGATCGTTTGTTTTGAATTGGATTCCACCACCACGAATGACGACTACCTTCTCTGATGAATTCACATCCTTGCGACCGTAAATATTTCAGCAGATCATTGCGTTTCATATAGCAATTTTTTCTTCTACATATCCCGTTCCTACCGCAGAGAGCGCGTCTTGACGATTAAATTCGAGAGCTTCTTTCAGGGTGGCTCGAAGGCTTTCTATTAACTCTTCACGAGTATGTTCTTGACAGTTTACCCCTGGAATTTCCTCTATCCATCCAATCCACCAATCACCCTCTTGCTTTACTATAGCAGTATATTCTGCATTCATAATTTGCCCCCTTTCAGATAGTGTGATTATACCTTAAAATCCACTAATTCAGGTCTCTTTTTATTGCCCTAACGCTCGGCATCAGCGGCGGGCGGTCTCTGCCCGTCCGTTGCAGCGCGAGTTAGGCGATACGTTCGACAAAACTGTTCATCGTCCGGCTACGTACCCTGCCGGAGGCACATCCTTATTGTGCCCAGAGACGAACACTTCACCTATCTTATGGGATTCCGGGGACACCATACGCAATTATCCATTGAGTATGGGAATCAGCCGGCGAATAATTCAGTATGGTGTCCCCAGAATTCACCAGAATTGTCTGAGCCGGTATCTGTTGTCGTTGTATCAATGGAGATAAACTTGTTCATCGTATGTTCCCCTTGCTGGAGCGGGATGCCGGCGCCGCGGCTTATTATTGAGCTGAATATTAACAAGCCCAAAAAGGGCTGTCAAGGTGAATTCTATTGAATACATCGTGTGAAAGATTTGATTTGCTTTTTCCTTCTCTAATGACTACAATTTTTGTATGCAAACGGCCAAAATCAGACCCGCATTACTTCCCTCTGCCTCATGGCTAAGTCCCATCGAACTGGAGACGATAGGGAAATACATCCATCGGGCCTCTGACCGTTATGGCAATAACCTGGGTCAAGTAATACTCTTCGGCTCAAGGGCAAGGGGCGAAGGAAATGAAGAGTCGGATATAGACATAGCCGTTATTATAACAGCAGGAGACCGGCATGTCCGGCGCGAACTGCTTGATTTGGCCACAGAGATCTGGCTGGAGACCGGGATAAAGATCTCTCCTCTGATCTTTTCATCAGAAGAATTTGAGACACTCTCACGAATGGAGATGGGGATTATAGCCACGATACAGAAAGAGGGGATAAAGTTATTATGAGTGAAGAGAGGATACAGAAAATCCAATTGGAGATAGAGGCCGGCAATGAGTCACTCGATGCTGTAAAAACTTTGATGGAAAAGGGGTTATACCGGAGCGCCATATCCAGAACCTACTATGGGTTGTTTCATTATATCAGGGCATTGCTGTACACACAGGGATTGGAACCTAAGAGTCATGAGGGCTTAGAGCATCTATTCGGGCTCCACTTTGTAAAAGCCGGCAGGGTGGATAGCGGGAGCGCCAAGCTCCTGGCACGTCTGCAAAAATATCGTGAGCAATCCGACTATGGTCTGGTCACCGTCTTTACCAAAGGAGACGTGGAGCAAGAGCTCTCGGAAGTGGAGCGATTCGTGCAAAGCATCCAGGGTTATTTGAAGAAATAGACCCGGGCAGATTTGCCCGGTGTATAATAAAGGTGTCCCCTTTATGCTCTAAAAATTATCTAAAAATAATATCTTGCCCTGATTTCCACCCTGTAGTCATTCTGTTTTTCACCGTATTCGCTTAAGCGCTCCCCGGTAATGAGCGAAGCCTTCATCCTGAGTTCAAGGTTTGTTATTCCGGTGTATAGCAACTCAGGAGAAAGGGAGAAGCTCTGGTCGGCTATATTGGATATTCCTGTTATTGAAGGCGTGAAATAGAGGATATCCAATGGCTCTTTCTGACTTATTCTGAGATAAAGATATTCCCTGGCCGGGTTTATCCGCCCGTAATTTCCTTCGGTGATTTTCAATCCCTTTTTAAGGAGCATGTCGCTCCCTGATGCGAGATATGAATCATAGGCCGTGTTTATGAAGGAGAAATAATCCCTCATCTCATCCGTGGTAAAGCCTGTTCCGTTTCTGTAATACTCAAGGATATACGTCGTTTCCCTTTCCGTGAGAAACCTTATCCCGGCGAGATAGCTCTTTGCATCGAACTCCTTTTCAAAGAGATTCCCGTCGCTGTCGATAAACCGTTTCCTGTAATCTTCAATCACTGCGAACTCTCCGTGTATCTCAAAGTTGGTGGTGATGTTCCTTGAGAAGTCCACGCCATATCTTGCAGTCTTGCTTCCGCCTGTGAGGAGGATAACGTCCATGTCTGTATCATAAAACAAAAGGTAGAGTTTCCCTGCAAGATTAATCTTATCAACCTCCCCAAAGGTATCATTTATATCCTTATAGACAGGGATGAGCACGGGTGTTATGGAAATGGTCTTCAGGGGGCCTTCAAGGCTCTTTATATAATCCGCTGCAGCGACGATAAAGCCTTCCAGGCTTAGTTCCGGGTCGTCAGGATTCTTTGGCCTGTCAACAAATGCCACCGGATTCCATGCGTACCCCTTGCCCCATTTCAGCATTTTTTTACCCATGTCTATGGTCAGCGACGATGAAGGCTTCAATGAAAGAAAACCTTCGTAAATAGTTGTCTCCTGATCTTCGCCGAGATATGATTTTTTATAGTCCGTGTTCGTTCTGACAAAAAGGCGCGTAATGCCTTTTTCCAGACTGCCCTCTAATTGCAGCGTGGCATTATACTCTTCAAGTGTAGCGTCTTCATCCCGGTTGTAAAATATGAGCTTATAAAGAGACGTATCCTTGTCGAGTCCGAAAAGCACCGGCCTGAACTCCGCATAGCCTCCTATGTGATAAGGCTTTTTCTCTATTTCGGAGAGGTCAAAGGTATATTCTTCGGGAAAAGCAGACGACGGAAGACAGAACACAGAGCACAGGGCATAGACCACGGAAAATGTCAAAGCTGCTTTCTGAATGGTCTGTCTTCCAATGTCTGACATCTGTTCTTTGCCTCATCTCAGCGACTCAAGATTCGGCATAAAGGTGAGGGTGAATACTTCGTCTTTAAACTCCCTTTTCTTAATCTTAGCAAGAATCATAACGGACTTATACCCTTTGTACAGCGGGCTGTCGGTCTCGATGACGGATGGGCGCACGATCCCGCCGCCGAAATCCTTTATCTCTTTGAAGTAAAGAGTTTTTATAAGCATGAGAGCCTCTGTGAGGCACTCTATTTTTGTCGGGACTCTTTTGTTCTTATCAACCCACATCTTCACCCTGTCGTAGGCCACCGTCTTTGTCTTTGCCTTCAGATGCAGCAGATATTCGTCCCCTCTTTCCTCCGTCTGCTCAACATTGTATTCAGCCGCATAATCCAGTTGCAGGATATCGGCGTTGTTGAAAACCCCTCCGACTATAGACTGAAGGCTTGTTGTGCGGATGGGCTTTCCCACGTTCGGGATATAAAGCCACATATTGTCTCCGAGCCTTAATGAGCTCCTCCCCTTTTCGCTGGCAGGGGCAAGAAAAAGGAAAGCGACTTTGTCAACTCCCCTTTTAACAGTAAAGAGGGTATATTCTTTTTTACTGCCGTCAGGCTCTATATTTATGAGCTTCCTATAAGACTCGTACGACTCAGGGTTCAGGTTTCTGTCAACCTGTTTTAAAAGCTCCGCGCCGTCTATGGCATGGACAGGGATCGCATAAAATAGAAAAATAAAAGTGATGATGATTTTAAACATGCCTCAGCGCCTCTATCGGCTCCATCCTGGATGCCTTAAACGCAGGCTGAAGGCTCGCGATGACCGAGACGATTATTACCGTTACGGATATGAACAGGAGGTCGGAGGGCGTTATTTTTGCCACAAGGAGCAGCCCGGTTTGCTGCCCGAAATTAAAGGTGATCTTCAACAGATTGAGGACAAGGATAATCGAAACCCCCACGATATTGCCAATAAGAGCGCCCACGATACCGAGGCAGAAGCCTTCTATCATGAACATGGAAAGTATCTTGCCCGGAAGAGTGCCTATGGCGGCTATTGTCCCTATCTCCCGTATCCTTTCATAAACGGCCATTATCATGACGTTCATGAT
>Ga0209342_10005344_pt1 | contig 13176 bp, 10 predicted proteins | sample RifCSP16_2_FD_184023 | JGI IMG/M metagenome (GOLD analysis project Ga0209342, IMG submission 184023) | Soil microbial communities from Rifle, Colorado - Rifle CSP2_sed 16_2 (SPAdes) (version 2) | ecosystem: Environmental > Terrestrial > Deep subsurface > Rock core/Sediment | place: Rifle... | reverse complement strand
AGCATGTTGATCAGGCCGCAGGAGAGGCCGCAAGGCGCGTATCTCTTCACAGTATTGTATTTTCTGGGTCCGTGCCTGGAAATCAGACATTTTCGTATCTTGGGACCAATGGTGTGGCTTATGCGTGGTGCATTGTGCGTGGCGCAACGAGTGTTGAGTCGGCCTCATACACCGATGGCAATAGCAATGCTGCCGTTGGTACAGATTCTATAGTTGTGTCGCTTACTGGCGCAAGAATAGCTGCGATTGTTGCGTCTTGCGCTGACGGTGTTTCCGAAACTGGTGAAACAGCCAGTCTATCTAATTTGGATCAACAAACAAGTTCCGGGTCAGGGCATGCGGCCGGACGCTATGCAATGATTGGCTTTACAAAATCTTCAGTTACATCGTCTTATACTACTACTCAACTTGAGCTTGGATTATTAGGCAATTATATTGTTTATCTACAATAGTTCGCCAGCTATTATTGTTTTCAATGGCGATCCGCAGGGTGCCGGGAATTTTGGCTTTATCCTTGGCTGAAAGGAACTTGTTATGAACCGAGATGCAGCCGTTGCAGAAATCCAGTTAATCATGGGCTTTCGCTCCGATCTTGCCACATCCGCTGTGACCGCGCTCCAAAATGCCCAGTCCCATTTCGAGCAGAATTGGCAAGACCCAACGAACCTTCCCTGGTTTCTCATCACCGAACGTGCAACAAGTAGCACTGTCATCTACGAAGAGCGACTTGCCCGACCTTCCGACTGGCTTGGCGATGTTGAAGAAGATGGTCTCTGGCTTACCAATTCGGATGGAGACGAAGTGCTCCTTGAGAAAGGTGACATCGATGACCTTCGTGCAATCTATGGCAACGACGATCCAACCTTCCCTATCGCCTATGGCTTCGACGGCCTTTACTACCGTCTCTTTCCTGCGCCCAACGCGAGCTATCCCGCCAGAATGCTCTACTACGCAACAGACGCTGCACTTGCCCTAGGCTCCACCGAGAATGCCTGGCTCAAATACGCACCAAACGTGTTGATCGGCTATGCTGGCATAACCCTTTGCTCTGGCGCAAAGGACGGCCGTCTGCAAATCTTCCAACAGCGGATGCTGGACGCTGTTGCAGCCGTCAACGCGAAATCGCTTGCTATCCCCTATGTAGGAAAACAATCCACTATGGGAGAGGATCAATAACATGGGTCTGGAAAGCGCTTCATTTCTCAACGGCCTTGTCACCACAAATCCTGTGTCGGGTGACGGTGTTGCACAGGGCGATGACCATTTTCGGCTGTTAAAGGCTGTGCTTAAGGCTTCGTTTCCTAACATCACTGCAGCACGTTACCTTGAACAGGCGCGGGCAGATGCCGCCGACAGTGCAACACCTGCCCTCTGGGCAGCTGCGACGAACTACGTCAACCTGCTTGGAACAACAACTATCACCGGTTTTGACAGTGGCGTGAGTGGTCAATGGAAACTGGTCCGCTTTGATGGTGCAAGACAACTCACGCATCACGCAACCACCCTTGACCTGCCCAATTCCGCAAATATTACAACTGTTGCTGGTGATCACGCACTTGTACTTAATCGTGGTATAACTTCAAACATTATCGTTGCTTACTATCGTGCAACAGGGAAAGCCTTAGTTGAAACAGACCAGTTCCCCTCTTCCCCTGCTCAGGGTGACATAGTCTACCGTAATGCAAGCAGTTGGGTGCGACTTGCAGCTGGCACAAGTGGTCATGTGTTACGCACACAAGGCGCTGCTGCTAACCCAATTTGGGCGGCTGAAACGGCCATTCCTGTCGCAGACCAGGCAGGAATGGAAGCCGCTTCTTCAACCTCTACTTTTGTAACTCCAGGCAGACAACACTTTCACCCAGGGCACCCAAAAGCAGGCGGCAACTTCGATGGCACCGGTACCCCGGCATTCCGCAGCGGTGACTATGGCATGGGAGCGGTAACTGATAATGGCACCGGCTCGTACACTCTTAACTTAGATACTGCGTTTTCTAATACAAATTATTGGTGTGCTACATGGGCAAACACAATTACCGGTCAGAGAAATGTTCTGACAGACTCCTCTGTGGTAAAAACAACAAGCTCAATGGAGTTTGACTGTGGTACCGCAAATCTATCTTCGGTTGACACGGATAATATATACGTAACATTCTGGGGTGACTATGCCTAAGCGTCAGACTGTGCGTTGTGGCAGAACGTGGGGGCATGTGCTTTGAAACGCATTGTTTACACGCGCCATGATGGCAGGGTTAGTGTCTGCGCACCATCGCTGACCGCTCTCCGGTACATGACGGGTGGAGGCGGGCGCTGGGACGACTACCCGCCCGGATTCATTGACCGTCAAATCGTGGCGCAGGCTGAATACGGCGTCGGTGAAAGAGCGGCTGTCCGATTCGTTCATGCTATGCAGTTTGGCGGCTGCACCGACGCCGAGGCATACGCCATCATGCGCGACCGCTATTGCGCGCACCTTGGCACTGGTTGTGAGCTGTGGGACGTGACAGATGTGCCACAGGACCGCTGGTTCCGGGATGCTTGGCGCCGATCACATAACGGCGGTCCAATATACATCCACATGCTAACTGCGCGCAGAATACAAAGACGACGTCTGTTAAAAGCTAACCGCATGCTTGCAGCCAGCAGAGTTTGGGCCGCAGAGTCCCCTGAGGCGCTAAAAGCGATTGGGTTCCGTTGACATGGCACACGTTAGAGTTGAAAAAGTCGCCGCACAAGGCGTTTTAAAAACAACTGATAGCCCTTCACACCGAGCACCTCCTGAGGCGTGGACGGACGCCTCCAACGTGCGCATTGCAGCGGGCGTCTGCTCCCGTTTCTCCGGCCACTCTTCCGTGATGGGTACGCCTCCTATCGCTCCTGCGCACGTACTTAACATTGACAACGACGGCGACTCTTTCTGGCTCTACGCCCAAGCGGCAGGAGCGAGTAGTAAGGTCTATGTTTTCAACTCTGGTGTGCACACTGACATCTCCCAGGGGGCCGGTTACACTGTTACCGACTACCGCCTCTGGAACTCCTGTGTTTTTCAGGGCATCCCGATTTTAAACTTTGGCAACGGTGTTCCTCAGTACTGGGCAAACTACCTTGTTGCAACTGATCTCGCCAATCTGACTGCTTGGCCGGCAGCTACCACCTGTAAGGTCCTTCGTGCCTTTGGCAACTACCTCATCGCACTGAACATCACCGAGTCCGGCGTTGTCTATCCACATCGTGTAAAGTGGTCCGACGGTGCTGCCCCTGGAACCCTCCCTGTCACCTGGGACGAAACTGATCCTATCTTTGAAGCAGGAGAACTTGACGCAACTGACGTCGAAGCAGGCGCCATACAAGACGGCCTTATGCTACAAGATGCCTTTGTGGTCTACAAATCTGGATCAACATGGCTCTTGCGCTTCATCGGCGGCCAGCAAATCATGTCTCTCAAACCCATCCATCAGGCATCTGGAATTCTTGCCGCGCGTTGTGTGTGTCCTGTCCAGCCTCGTCGTGACCGTCCAGAATTGCACTTCATAAAAACCGACAGCGATCTGGGCATCTTTGACACCAAAAGCTTTGTCTCTGTTGTCGAGGACCGTACACGCAAGTGGCTTGAAGCTAACATCGACTCCAAAAATTATGCTAATTCTTTCGTCTTCAACAACGTTGCCCAAAGTGAAGCTTACTTTTGCTTCCCAGAGAGTGGTGAAACCGACCCGAACATAGCGTGTGTTTGGAACTATGTTGACAACACCGTCTATTTCCGCGACTTTGTCGGAGTGCATGCGGCTGCAGGCGTGACTGAAGTTGCTACAGCTGAAACCTGGGCAACGATCCTTTCTACTTGGGAAACAGTTTCTCCTGCAAAGTGGCAAGAGTCTCAGAGGCGCAAGGTTGTCATTGCGGACCAGGCAAATACCCTTCTTCAGCAGTTTGATTCCGGGCTTGATTTCAACGGCGCTGCCTTCACTGCTTCTTTGGAGCGGCGTGATCTCGCTGTCATCGGCGAAGACCGGGAAGGAAATCCGATTGTTGACTATAACGCGAGAAAGCTTTTCTCCCGCATCTGGCCAAAAATAACAGGTGCGGCAGTGCGGGTTCAAATCGGAGGGGCAGAAGTTGCAGGAGGTGACGTCACTTGGGGTCCGGAGTTCACTTTCAACCCAGCAGCTGGAAAACGCTACATCGACTGCGGGGTCACTGATCCGACCTCCAGCAATGTCGTCCCTTGTAACACCCCATTCATGGCGATCCGTTTCAGCAGTACCGCATCCGCTGCTTGGCAGCTTGAAGGTTATGGAATTGATGTCGAAATCGGGAGTGAACTTTGATGCCGGTGGAGCTTGAGCGGCCTGGAAACCTGACCGATATTGATCGCGTCTTGGAGTGGGTGTGGGCGCAGCTAGTGCGCCTAGAGCAGGGGTTCAATCTTCCCCAAGATTTTTTGACGCTAAATGAACTGTATGTGGAACCTTCACGCTTGTACACAGGACTGACCGTGTTAGCGCACGGACCTGCTGACGGCGGCTGGGACCCTGGTGCTGGACAAGGAGTTTATACGTACTATGGTGGAGCTTGGCATAAACTTGGGTAGCCTACAATATGTGCCCTATGAGCAAATCACGAACGTGCTAGAAGCGCGCTTATTGGAGCTTTTCAAGTGCAACCAGCATGAGTGGGAGTTCTACACTACGCAGGCTGAGCTGCTGGCTCGGGTGAAGGATGGGCGTGATCTTCTCTGGGTTGCGCCAGACACCCATTTTCCCGACGCCTTCATGCTGGCCACCAAGCACATCTACCCGAGTGGAAAAACCGGCCTGGTTATCTCTTCCGCAGCAGGCTTGGAGATCGTAAAATACCTGCCCGCCATGTTTGCCGCGGCTAAGAAAGCCGCGGAGTTGCTCAACTGCGATCGGGTTGAGATGGCCGGCCGAGATGCCTGGGCCAGGCTGCTTTCTCACTACGGAGTTAAAACACTTTCCCGCAACTACATTCTTGACCTCTAACAAGGAGTGCTGCAATGTGCGGTGGCCCTAAGAACGTAACGCAAACAACCCAACAGGTGCTTTCTCCTGAACAGAGAGAGCTGCTGAACCTCGGCATGACCAGCGCCAAAGGGGCTATGGAATCGCAGCCGCCTGTGCCAGGCACACTCGGTTTCACTCCTGCACAGGCGGCTGCGCAAGAAAGCACTCTTGCAAAGACAGGTGAAGGCGGAGCGGTTTCCAATCTGGCAAACAAGCTTGGTGGTGCGCAGAGCTTCCTTACGGGCGACGTGATGAAGATGGAGAGCAACCCCTATTTACAAAGTGCGATTGACGCCGCTCTTCGCCCTATCACGGAGAACTTCCAGCAATCTGTTATCCCTTCCATCCGCTCTGGTGCTGTGCAAGCTGGCCCGACGGCGCTTGGCGGTTCCCGCACACAGCTCGCGCTTGGAAAAGCTTCTGGCGACTACATGCGCCAAGTTGGCGACACCGCCTCATCAATGGCCAACACCGCCTATGGGCAAAATCTTGAGGCGCTGGTGAAGGGCACTGCGCTTGCCCCGCAAACCATGCAATCCATGCTCTTCCCTGAAGCTGCAATGGAAGCTGTGGGGGCGCAGCAGCGGCAACTTGCTACCGAACAAGCCTACGATCCCATGCGGCAGAATGAGCTTGACTGGTCGCGTGCGCTACAGTTGCTCGGCGCTTCAGGAAGCACGCCGGGCGGTGGCACCACTAGCACAGTAAACCCCGCGACCGGTTCCGGCACATCTGGGGCACTTGCGCAAGGCATCGGTGCTGCTCTACCCCTGCTTATAGCGATGTCAGACCGCCGCTTGAAGCGTGACATCTGTAAGATCGTAGATGACGTTCGTGGCTTTGGCGTCTATGTGTTCCGCTATCTTTGGGGTGACACCCTTTACATCGGCTGTATGGCAGATGAAGTTGAAAAAGTTCTGCCCGCTGCTGTTGGCAGAACTATCAGTGGTTACAAGTACATCAACTACGCAATGCTTTTCTGAAGGAGCACTCTAATGGACCCTCTTTCCTGGCTGTTCCTCTCCAACCCTTCTGGTGCAGGGCAAAGTGCAGAGCAGTTCAATACGACTGCCGAAGGCATTTCCCCCACCGGCACGCCGCAGCTCGGCCTTGCTGACATCCTTGGCGCATTGAAAACCACCGCGCCGAAACCGCAATTCAGTGGCGGTATTGCTGGCACACAGCTTCCCTATCGCACTGCAATGCCGGACATCCTGCCCCAACAAATGCAGGCGATCACAGCCAGTGGGCAGCAACACTTGCCGACTCTTGGCCAACTCTTTGCAGGGAGATAGCAATGGCAAAGCAGCAACCTCTACCCCGCTCTGACTACGGGGCTCCTGATGATCCGCTCTCCGCGCTCTTTCGTGCATTCATCGACATGTTCGATCCGCGACCGCCAATGCAGGAGAGTGCCGCACGCACCTATACACGCCCGAAAGAAAACATTTTTGATGAACTTGCTACCGGCAGTCTTGGGGAAGGTTGGCCGCGTGAGTCACAAGTTGAACCTGATTTTGACCAGCAGATTGCAGCCGACCAAACCCGCCGGCAACGTAGCTCATGGTCGCCGCAAGCGCAAACTCCACCACTTCCCGAAATGAATCCGGCTTTTCATCCCTCGCAGGAGGAGCGTGACTTTATCCCTTCTCCAATGCAAGCGGGCTCTCTGATGCGCAGCTTACTCGGCTTGCCAGAGCCGAACCCGCTCTTCCGTCCACAGGAAGCGGAAGAAGGGGTCATGCCTTCCATGGGGAACTTGCAGTCCTTTGCGCGAATGCTGGCAGAGCAAGAAGCAGAACCACTGCCGCAGCCGCAACTGCCTCCAGGCTATCGGCAAGAGTCGGTTCGTGCGAGAAGGGTGAAGTAGTAACTTGTGGGGAAGCTGGTGTCACGGTGGGGTTGACCGTGACGTCAGCTTTTTGACCTTGAAAGGTTGAACGAGATGGCAACCATGCCTGATTGGCTAGCAGCCCTGAACGAACGGTTGAGTGCTGTTCCCCCTGATGTAATTGAAGCTCGAAAGCGTGAAGCGGACGAATCTGTAGCGCGGAAAGCTGAAACGAGAGAAAAAGCACCGCCAGAAACAAAGGGCGTCCCTGAAATTGGCTTTTGGGATTTGCTTTTAGGCCGTTATGGAGACATTTCCTCAGGCGAAAAAATCGCTAAGGCATTCACTCCTCCCGGACAGCCCATTCCAGAGCTCCCAAAAGACATAAAACGCGGTGGGAAAGTCGAGGAGCGTCTGCTACAGTCTAGCGGAAAGCCTGCGCCTCCAATCGCTAGAGACCTTGCTGAAGGTGTAGCGCTTGGGGATGTTTTCTACGGCGCTGGGGGCGAGGAAACGGTGCCTGCTGGCACAGCACAGAGCGTTCAGAGCGCGCCTTCTGCCGGTCCCACCCGTTTCACCAAACCCCTTACTCCGGCTGGTGGCAGTTGGGACACAAACGACCCGAAAGTTAAGCTCTTCCTGCTGCAAACAGCACTGTCCGCCTTGACTGGCGGGGTCGGTCAAACCCCAATGGGTATTATCGGTAACGCCCTTGGCGAGGGTGGCGAGGCCGTTGGCCGACTGAATAAACTCGAGCAGGATCGAGAAGTTACTAATCGTGAGATGCGCCTGAAGGAGGAGCAGCTTGATATCTCGCGCGAAGGCTCACAGTTGAAAGCGCTCCGTTCTCGCAATGCAGCAGCAAGCGCTGTGAAGGACCTCGACCCAGTTGCACAAGCCTACTTTGCGCAACGCATTAAGGGTTTGAACCAGGAGGACATTTTCAATCCGGAAGTAACCCCCTCCGACCGTTTCAACACAATCATGGAGGAAACAAAAACGCTTGACATCAAAACCCGTTTGGCCAGTGGAAAGCTGCGGGCGGCAGAGTTCAGTGACCAGCAGATTGCTTCCGCGATAAAAGATCCTGCCATTACACAGCGCCTACTTTCCGCTGTCCGCGCTTCCCCAACCGAAGCCGCCCTGTTGCAGAAACGCCTTGACGCTGCTCGTGGAGTACCATCCGATGCCAAACCCCAGGGAAAGAAGTAGCCCTTTCTCCATGATTGATGTCACTTCTCCACTAGAGGGGGTGACACAGCCGCAACCACAGATCCTGGACGAGCTTCTTCGCCAGCCTGAAGAACCCAATAGGCAGGAGGCGGTGCTCTCCTCTCTTGTCGGAGTCAAACCGCTCCCAGCTGAATCCAATACCCTTACCGGCACGGGCAAGGCGGAGACGGTCTTGGGGGAACTAGGTGCTGGCATACAAGGCGGAATACGCCAGGTTGCTTCCACTCCCTTCGCCCTTGGTGGCCTAATGGCAGCCGCAATGGGGGCCGATGAAACCGCTGTGAAGTGGGTTGAATTTTCACGAGAATTTGCAGAGGGTGGTGCACAGCGAGGGGTTGCAAAACTCGAGGATCTCTCTTCCAATCCTGTTTCCTGGGTACGCTATGTTGCCGGCGTGACTGGGGAAAGCGTACCCTTTTTGCTTTCCATGCTTGGTGGTGCAGGTGTAGGTGGCGTATTTACACAATTGCTGGCCCGTCGTGGGGTGGATCTTGCAACACGAAACGCGATCCTGGCAACTGTCCCTCGCAATATGGCCTGGGGGGCGTTTGGCACTGCAGCAGGGATCGAAACTGGTGCAACAGCACAAGAGTTGCAACAGGCAACGGGAGAGGTCCGGCCGCTTGCCAGCGTTGCTGCAGGCACGATGAAAGGCGCGCTTGAGTCACTTTTCCCTGTTATGCTTTCGCGTCAGTTTGGGCTTACTCTTGGGGAGGCGGGGGGGCTTTACGACCGCTTTCTCAACAGTGTGGTGAAAACAGAAACCTCCCGTGCAGGTCGAGCTGCACTCGGTTTCGGTACCGAAGCGGTAACGGAAGCTCTGCAAGAGGAGATTGACATCCAGGCGCGAAGCTACTTTGACACCCAGTACTCTCCAACCAGTTATGATGCTTGGTCGCGGCGAGCTAACGCCTTTGTTGCGGGTGGTATCGGCGGCGGCATCTTTTCCTCCATGACACCGAATGATGCCCGCAAGCAACTGCAAGACAAGGCGGTGCTGGATGTTGCGCGGGAACTTCCTGGCATCTATGGTGCGGAAGCAGGGGAGGTTTCCACGGTTGACCCGAAGTACATTTTGCAAAGTAGCGCTGCAGGACTCGACACCACCGCTGGTCTTGTCCACACCACTTCGATGGACGATCTACTGGGGAAAACCGACCTGCGCCAGCGAGGGCTCTATGCTGCTGTGGTGGAGGGGCGTGAACCTACCTTTGGTTCCCAAGCACAGGCGAATAATGACCACGGTTACTACGGCGGCACTGGCTTTCTGCGGCTTGATCCTAATAAGGTGCAAAGGAGTGATGTTACTGCTAGCGTTGAAGACCTCCCTTCTAGTACGAATGACTCCCGCGTCTCCTTTGCCCCGTCACTCAGCAATGAGCAGGCCATTATTGCACTAGGGACACTGCAATCTGCCATAAATATCCGCAACAAGGCGACACATACCAGAGACAGTCTTGCAGCCGAGCGCTTGCTGGCCCAGGCGAATCAGCACTACCGGATCGCAGTCGACGCTGGCGTGCGCGTGGAGCCTATGCCGGATGGGCAGGTCATGCTCCGCGATCCAAAAAAGGTTGCACAATTTGCCGTGCGAGCGGAAAGTGTGCAGCCGCAGCTTTCCCGTGGGAAGCTGAAAGGAACCGTTTGGCGCCCAGGAAACAAGGGCTACTTTCTGTTCTCCAATCTAACCGCAGACACCAGCGGTGGTGTTACTGGTCGTGTGGTAGATATTGAAAACCTGCTTCCAGGGGATCTCACGGCCTTCCCCACATACGAGCTGTCCCGTCAAGTGCTGGCATCGCAGGCGGTGTCACGGTATCTTCAGCCTGGACCGGCAAAGGCGCTTGGCATAACTGCACCAAACCCGCAGGTGCTGCAAGACTTCGTTAGCTACCTTGCCAACACCAACACCGTTAAGCTCAACAAGGACTCGACCGAGCGCTTCATGCAACTGGTGGATCGTGGCCTGCGGTTGGACGTTACCGTTTCCACGCCAGAATTCGCCCTGTTGCGTCAAGTGCGAGAGGAAGAGCTGCTTCGCGCCCCAGCGGGAGAGGTAGGTGTTGAAAAAATCGGACTGCGCACTGTCAAGGGCAGTGCAACGCGGAAATCGCCTTCGCGTGTTACCCGCTGGGTCAGTTTTGCTAGCCCACAACTTGCGGATTTTTTCGCTGCGCAGCTGCACGGTAATACGCTGCAAAGCATTTTGGTCGGAAAGCTTTCGACTTCGCAGCTACTGAAGAAAAGTGCGTCACCACTGGCGAAAACACTGCGCGATCTTGCGAACTCTCTTGGGTTGAAGGTTGATTTCGCCATCGAGGTTGTTGCTCCCGGCACACTTAACGGCGAAGGCGTTAACTACAGCGTTGCTGATGTGATTTTGACTGAGGGTGGAAAGCCTCAGAAGAGAGCCGTTTTCAAGGTTGACCCGTGGTTCTATGCACAGCCGACAGAAGGTGGGAAAAAGCTCACCAAGAAACACGTTACAATAAGCTATGCCGCACGAGGCAGTAATGCTGGAGTTCAGCTAGTTCCGGTCAACGCGGAAACTACCGCTTGGCAGAAGACAGAAGTTCTTTATAAAGGGAGCAAAACAACACTTGCTACTGTAGCGTTGAAAGAAGGGCTCACTCCGCAAAGCAGCCGTACGGAAGTGGGTCCTGATGGCAAAAAGCTCAACACCGTTCCACGGGATGCTGCACAACTGGACGCGAAATGGGATGGCAAGAAGTTGGTGCTTGAGTTTGTGCGCTTCACTACTCCACAGGAGTTTGAGAAAGCCAATTCAGCGTCGCTGAAAAGTGGAAAAATGCGTGCGGTAAAGAATCTGGCCGCTGAGGACGTAAGAGCTTGGCAGACCAGATCGAAAGCTCCGACGCCGGCTGAGTACACTCTGGAGATGTCAAAAGCTGCACAGCTGGCAAAAGCATTCGGAATGCCCGACATCAAGATGTTCATCACCAACGAGCGTCTGGCGGAATTCTGGGCAGATTTCTCCTACATGTTTGGGCAAGTGCTGGTGGCGCATGAGTGGGGACAGCTTTCCAGCGGGGAACAGGAGCTAATCCGCACCGCTTATCAGCGGGAAGCGCAAGTGGCGGCAAGTCTCAGCAATGAGCAGCGGCTGGTGCGTGTGGCAGCTCACCCCATCCTGGAACGGGTGATCAAAACACGTGGAGAGAACACCCCCTATTACAGCTTCGAAGAATGGCTTGTCTCCCACATCGCACGAAGCATCGCCAATGTTGACACACATGTAGGTGTCGTGCGCGAATTTCTCAAGAAGGTTGGGAAGTGGATTAGCACAGGGCTTAATGCCTTCGCCTCCCGCCCGGACTGGGTTGGGAAGTTCGACCCGAGAAAGGGTCGTGCACACGAGGTTGTGGAGGACTGGGTCCAGCGCTTGCAGGCGAGAGGGATTGACGACCTGGGCCGGGAAGGGTTTCTTACCGATGCCACAGTGGCTGCGCTGCGCAAAAGTATCGCGGAAAATGCAGCAGCTTTGGAAGGGTGGAATATGGACTATGTTACAGCCTTCCCCCAGCGTGCCAGCACGGTACAGATCAGGAAGCTGCTTGAGTACTTGCCCAAGGACGCAGTTGAGGACAGGAAGAAGCTCGAAGGTTTGCTTGCTTTGGCGGACAGGCACAATACTGTGCTGGAGTGGACCCTTGGCCTGCACCAGCTGCAGGATATGAATCCGCACATAGTTGGATTGCGGGATTACCTTTCCCTGACGAGGGCAATGGAAAATGATGCGGTTAGCTGGGCAACTCTTGCAGACGAGCGGCTGCGCGCTGTGCAACAACTCAATCGTGAAAGCAGACAGGGGCTGTGGAACCTGATATATGATCTTGACCAGATGGTGTATCTTGATGCAAAGAAGCTTGCGAAGAAGGAGATCTCGCCCCGTTGGCCAAACGAGCAGGAATTGCTTTCCCTAGTCCGTAAGCATAAACTTGATGCCGACGCGTTTCAGTTGTACAGTGAAATCCGCAAGGACTTTTTCTTTTTCCTCTCCAACCTAGAGACGGTAGGTGTTCGCAATGCGGAGGAGAAAATCACCGATCCGAAGAAGCGGGAGGAGAAGATTGTTGAAATTCGCGGGGAGATTGCACAATTGCGTTCCCGCCCCTACTTTCCCCATATGCGGTTTGGTAAGTATGTTGTTACCGTTCGTGACAAGAGTCGCAAAACATTGTTCTTTGCTACCTTTGACACGAAACGGGAGCGGAGGGCAGCACTAAATGATATCATTCAGGAATATGATGTGCCTGCAAAAGGTTTCATGGTGGAGGATGAAATCTCGCCTGCGCTGCAGCAATACGTCGGCATGCCGAAGTTTGCCCTGGATAACGTGAAGGAAGCTCTTGGGCTCAACGAGGAAATGTTGTCCCCTGCGCAGCTCAAAGACCGAGATATGCTAGAGGCAATGGCCTTTGACGCTTCTCCGCAGGAAAGTTTCCGCCGTAGAATGCTGAAAAGGAAGAATGTCCCAGGTTTTTCTCTCGACGGCATGCGTGTGTATGCGAACTACTTTGCCCGGGCAGCGCGGTATGTTGCGCGAATGGATTATGCAGGGAGGTTAGAAGAAAGCATTCGAGAAGTGCGACGGAGCAGCTCCCCCGTCAGCAAGGATACGCGTACCCGGATCGCAACCTACATGGAGCAGCACTATCGGGAGCAAATGAATCCGGCCGGGGACTGGGCAGGAGTGCGCTCTTTGGGCTTCATGTGGTATTTTGCCTTCGTGCCCAGCACGGCCTTTATTAACCTAACCCAGCTACCACTGGTAACAGGACCATTTTTGGCAAGCCGTTTTGGCGACCTTGCAACGGGAAAGTCTGGGGCGAGTGCTGTCTCCCGTGCGATGCGGGAGTACTTCGGCAAGCTAAAGGGGGAAGCGGTTGCTTCGGATGCGTTATCGGAGGCGGTTGACCAAGCGCATGTGGACCGATTGTTGGATGACGGGTTCGCTACGGAACTCGCAGCGATCAGCAACGGCAGTGTGCTGTCACGCACGGTGCTGGGCGGGAAAATGTCTCGGGGCATTCGGCTGCTGGCGCAGTGGGGCACCACCCCTTTCGTCTG
>Ga0209342_10005342_pt1 | contig 13180 bp, 10 predicted proteins | sample RifCSP16_2_FD_184023 | JGI IMG/M metagenome (GOLD analysis project Ga0209342, IMG submission 184023) | Soil microbial communities from Rifle, Colorado - Rifle CSP2_sed 16_2 (SPAdes) (version 2) | ecosystem: Environmental > Terrestrial > Deep subsurface > Rock core/Sediment | place: Rifle... | reverse complement strand
AGACAGGAACCGGCAATAAGTCCGGCAAAAGACTGCTTGAGACATTGATAGCCCAACCGGATTTTTTGTTTGAAGTTGACCGCAACGGACGTATCTATAGCTACATTGCCCAGAATCAGAAGGAACTATATGTCGCGCCTGAAAAATTTCTGGGCAAGACCGTAACCGATGTCCTTCCGGGAGAGGCCGCCGGAATTATCATGGAAGCAATCGTGGAGGCCGCACGTGCAGGACGGCACGAGGGAGCGCGGTATGCACTTGATTTTCCCGACGGCAGAAAATGGTACGAGCTTTCCATCACCGCCAATGGCGAACCGAGATCGGCTGACGCCCGTTTTATGGTTTTAGCGCGTAACGTTACGGAAAGCATGAAGAACCTGGAGGCGCTGGCCCAGAGCGAGGAGAAATACCGCACCATCATTGATTCTATGCAGGAAGGATACTTTGAGACCGACCTGGCCGGCCGTCTGACGTTCGCGAACAACTCTTTGTGCAAAATATCAGGGGTCGACTCACATGACCTGATCGGCATGATTTATCACGAGTATGTTGATAAAGTGAATGAAAAAAAGGTATATGATGTCTTCAACCGAGTTTTCCGAACAGGGACATCGGAAAAAGCCGTCGATTGGGAAATCATAAGAAAAGACGGCTCCCGAAGAATAATCGAAACATCGGTGTCCCTGATAGTAGGCTCCGATGGCGCGCCCGCAGGTTTCCGGGGCATCGTTCATGACATTACCGCCCGGAAAAAAGCGGAAGGCGTGAACCGCATCCTCAGCGGTATATCAGAAAAAATCCTGAGCGCGGATCTTTCCCTTAAGGAACTGGGGGATATGGTCATCACCCACGCGAAGGAGCTGACTCATGGCGAACAGGCTTTTGTATCCGAGTCTGACTTCGAAACGACCGGCGCTGCCGGCAATAAGGACTCAGGCGCGATGCGCCAACGCATCGTTGCAAGCACGATGCCCGATGAGGTGCAGCAGGCTATGCTGGACATCGGCCGCGGCGGCCGTGAGCGGATTCTCGGCCATGAGTTTAACGTGCAAGAGGCCTTTTATGCTAATGACGCTTCAAAACACGAACTATACAGGAGCCTTCCGGCCGGGCATATTCACATTCAACGTTTCCTGGTGGCCCCGGCAATCATGCAGAATAAACTGATGGGCCTTGTTTGTGTCGCAAATTCACCGAGAGATTATACCGAATCCGACCTGGAGACCATGAAGCGGCTGGCGGGAATGTTCGCCATTGCGATAAACCGCATATGGAACGAAAAACAGATCAGAGTCTCCCTGAAAGAAAAAGAGCTGCTTTTAAAAGAGATACACCACCGCGTAAAGAACAATATGCAAATCATATCGAGCCTGCTGGGGCTTCAGTCTTCCCACGTTAAGGATAAGCGGGATGCCGCTCTTTTTGAAGTCAGCCAGGACCGGGTCCGCTCAATGGCGCTGGTCCACGAGAAGCTGTACCAATCGGAGAGTATGTCGGGCATCGACTTTCAGGATTATATTGCCGATCTGGTGGAAGAGCTGCACAATTCATATTACCTGGGCGATAGGGTGAATATTGCAATTAATGCAAAAAATATATTGGTCAATATAGACGACGCGATTCCCTGTTCGCTCATTATCCATGAATTGGTATCGAATGCGATGAAGCACGCCTTCCCGGACGGGAGGAATGGAAACATAACAATCGAATTTTACCAAGACGGGCAGAACAGCGTGCTCCGGATCAGGGACGACGGGATCGGTCTGCCCGCCGGTTTTGACTACCGGAACACGGAATCTCTGGGACTGCAGCTTGTCAACGCCCTTACGCAGCAGCTCCGTGCTTCCTTTGAAGTTGATTCCACAGGAGGTACCGCATTCACGATTGTATTCAGGGGGCATCCATGAGCAAAGCGAAGATCCTTATCGTCGAGGATGAGCTGGTCATCGCTCTCAGCATCCAGAAGAGCCTGGAGAGCCTGGACTATGAAGTCACCGGGTTCGTCGCCACCGGCGAGGAGGCAGTCGATAAGGCGCTCGGTCAAAATCCTGATCTGATACTCATGGATATAATATTGTCGGGAGCGATCGACGGCATCGAAGCGGCGCGCCGGATACGAAAGAAGACCGATATACCGATCATCTACCTCACCGCTAATGCCGACAGCGCGACCGTGGACCGGGCCCGCGATACACTCCCCTACGGATATTTGAACAAGCCCGTCAATGAACGGGACCTTTTTACCAATATTGACTCATCGATCTACAAACACCGGATGGAACTCCGTATCGGTGAGAGCGAACAAAAATACCGCGACCTCATCGAGAATATCAACGACATCATTCTGACAGTTGACGAGAACGGAACCATAACCTACGCGAGCCCGCAGGTTTACGAGGTGTCCGGTTACAAGGCGGATGAAATCTTGGGGAATAACTTTATTAATTATATATATTCGGAAGACCGGAATAAGGTATTGCAGATCTATGCCGAAAGTAAAACAGGAGTCAAAAAGACCGATGAATACAGGGTCATTGCGAAATCAGGCGATGTAGTATGGCTGCATACATCCGGCCGTCCCAGATTTATCGAAGGCCGTTTTCGGAGCATCAGCATCATATTGAGCGATATCACAAAGCAGAAAAAAGCCGAAGAAGCGGCGAAAAAGCAAGAAGCATTTCTTGGGGCAGTATTTGATTCGATACAGGACGGCATATCGGTTCTGGATTCAGATTTCAGAATCGTCAGGGTAAATGAAACCATGAAAAAGTGGTACAGCCATATGCTTCCCCTTGAAGGGAAGCGTTGTTATGAGGCGTATCACATGCGCGGCGAGCGCTGCGAGATCTGCCCGAGCAGCCGGGCCTTCGAGACCGGGAAACTCGAGGCGGACATCGTGCCCCTGATTGTTCCTGAAGGCCAGGTCGGGTGGCTCGAAGTGTTCAGCTTTCCCATGTTAGGTGAGCGGGGCAATGTATCCGGCATCGTGGAGTATGTCCGGGACATCACCGCCCGCGAGAACGCTGAAGACGAAATCAGGCGCAAAAACGATGAGCTCGTGGCCGCCAATGAAGAACTCCAGACAATAATTGAAGAGGTGGAAGAGACCAACCAGGAATTTGAGAAAAAGAATAAAGAGCTCCTCAGGACCCAGTCCGATCTCGCCCATCGGGAGGCGTTGCTTCAAAGCATATTCAGGGCCGCGCCGGCCGGGATCGGCATGGTCCATAAACGCGTGATAAGCTGGACAAATAAGATGCTCTGTACCATGACAGGGTACACCGAAACGGAACTCTATGGGCAGAACGCCCGGATCCTTTATCCCACCGATGAAGATTACGAATATGTAGGCAGGGAAAAGTATGCACAGATAGATGTTAGAGGCACCGGTTCAGTGGAAACCCGATGGAAACGTAAGGACGGCACAATCATTGATATACTCTTGAGTTCGACACCTCTGGAACTCAGTAATCTGGACGCCGGCGTTGTTTTTACCGCGCTTGACATTACCGAACTGAAGCGGGTGGAGCAGGCGCTTGCTGAAACCGTGGAAAAGTACCGTCTCCTTGCGGAAAATATACCCTATAATATGTTTGTTCTTGATATTAATACTTTCAAGTATATGTACACCAGCCCTGCGATAACGAATATTCTCGGATATAACGTTAACGAAGTGTTCAAATTGACATTAGATGATGTCATTCAGCCGCTCGATTTGGTGCGGGTAAAAAAAATAGTTAAGGAAGAAATCGCAAAGGATGGACAGCCGGGAGTTGATCCGAACCGGATAAGGAATCTTGAGTTGGAACAGATTCATAAAAACGGATCAATTATTGCGACCGAATTAACGGTGAAGTTTTTGCGTGATAATGACGGCAAAATTATCGGAATTCTTGGCATTTCACGGGATATATCGGAACGTAAACGGACGCAAATAGCTCTTGAGGAGAGCGAAAAGAAATTCAGGATGATAATAGAGAATTCTCCAATCCCAATCTGTATAATGGATAATAAAACAGGCAACATCATTTATTTAAATGAAGCTATCACGAAAATACATGGTTATACTATGGATGATATTTCTAATATCACCGAATGGGAAGAGGCGGCGTACCCGGACCCCGCATACAGGAAAAGAAACAGCGATGGCTTGAAGGAGGCTATCCGCGACTATTCGGCCAAAGGCCGTGGTTTTAGAACTTATGAAATAGATATCCGCTGTAAAAACGATTCCTACAAGCGCGTTGAATTCCAGGTGATGTTCATGGGCGACCAGACGGTCTTTATACTGAACGATCTGACGGAGAAGAAGATACAACAGGAGATGATGATACAGACGGAGAAGATGACCTCGCTGGGCGGTATGGCCGCGGGCATGGCCCATGAAATAAACAATCCGCTCGGAATAATTCTACAGGGGATTCAGGGGGCTTTGAGCAGGCTTGACCCAGGGGTAAAAAAGAACAGAGAAACTGCGGTGAAGCTCGGAACCGATCTGGATACCATCCTGGCTTACCTGAAAGAGCGTGATATACTGGAATACCTGAACGGCATTCAGGACGCAGGCCTCCGGGCCGCTAAAATAATAATCAACATGCTCCAGTTCAGCAGGAGGAGCGAGACCAGCATTGCGCCGGTTGACATCAATCTGCTCATCGACAAGACAGTCGAGATAGCCTCCAACGATTACGATTTGAAGAAGAAGTATGACTTCAAGATGATACGGATCATCAGGGAGTATGACCCGAAGCTCCCCAAGGTCCCATGCTCGGAAACAGGTATAGAGCAGGTTGTCCTGAATCTTCTGAAGAATTCGTCGCAGGCCATGGCGACCATGAAGACCGAGGGGTACCGGCCGGTCATAACAATAGAGACCGGCATGGATGGAAAATACGCGCACATAAAAATTACAGATAACGGCCCCGGAATCGAAAAGAGTTTCCAGAAACAAATATTCGAGCCCTTCTACACCACCAAGGGAGTGGGAATGGGCACCGGCCTGGGCCTTTCAGTTTCTTACCATATTATAGCCAAAATTCATAAAGGACAGATATCCGTTGAATCAGACGCAGGGAAAGGGGCGACTTTTACCATAAAACTTCCTATCAAGAGGCCGAAATGAGTGAAATACGGGTGATAATCATCGATGATGAAAAAATGATAACAAGGATGCTGAAAGGATACCTGGAGGACCATGGCTTCGCCGTCAAAACAGCCCACACCGGCGGGGAAGGACTCGCGTTGCTCGCCCGGGAGCCTTTTGACGCGGCGATTATCGATCTCAGACTTCCGGATATGGACGGAAGCGAAGTCATCACCAGAGGGATAGAAATTCAGCCGCATATAAAATGCTTCATCCACACCGGTTCTATCGATTATATGCCTTCGGAGGATCTTGTATCAATGGGGATTGATCTTGATTCGATCATACATAAACCGATTCTCAATATGGAGGATATCTGCCGAATGATAGAAAAAAAGGTCAAGAAGGGTTAAGTTGCCTGGGGTTAGATTAAAAATCCAAAATTTAAATTCCTGCCCGTGTCTCCTCCCCGGTGCGAAAAAAATTCATCGTTCGATTTAAGAGTGCAGACATCGGCGCAGAATATGTTATCCGCCGGAATCCCCTCCTCACGGACCGAGCGTTTTATGTTTTGCCACAGGTTGAGATAGAGCTTTCCCTTTATCTCGTTAACGTCGGCCGGAAAGAGATCAGCTACTTCTCTTCCCACTACGTACGATTCGGGGCCGATAGAGGGAAGGATATACAGGTGAACGTCGCGGTATTCAGAGCCCCACCGGCGTTTCATCTCGCGGACCAGTTTCCGGGCAATGGCCAGCCGCGTACCCCTCCATCCGGAGTGCACCGCGCCCAGGACCCGTTTGAGCGGATCATAGGCGAAAACGGGAACGCAATCGGCGGTGCGGATGATAAGGCAGGTCCCGGTAAGGCGGGACAGGAATCCGTCCGCTTCCCCGTAGACAAGCGCATCATGCCTCGGCGTTTCATGTATTATAAGTATGGTATCCTCGTGCAGCTGATTAAGCGCCACTATGTTTTTTGTTTCGATACCGGTGCATCCCCGAATGAGTTCTTTTTCACGGGCGCGTATGACTTCCGATTCCAAGGCGTAATCCACCTCGTTGGCCGATTTCGCGATCACGCCGATTGAAAGGTTGCCGAACGGGGTTTGGAGGCGGTAAACGCCGTCGTCATTCTTTACCAGTGAAACCATAATCCTTATCACCGCGAATCAGCGCTACAGTAGAATATCATACCTTTTTCGTTTGGAGAACCCGGAAATCTTCCGGTACCCTGCCCGTATTAGCTTCTCGATTGCTTCCGGGAAGAGGTTCCCGACCTGTTCCGGCTTATGCGCGTCCGAGCCGATAGTTATCGGTATGTTGCATTTAAAAAAAATCTGAAGTATGCGGTCCGAAGGATACATTTCCCGCACCGGATGGATCATGCCTGCGGTGTTGATTTCGGCCGCGAGGCCGTTGACAGACATTATTTTTCCGATTTTTTCAATAGAAGGACAGAAGTCGCGGTTTGGCCGGTGGCCGAATTTTTTTATGATTTCGAAATGGCCTATGATATCGAAAAGCTTGGAACCGGCCATGGATTCCACCGCCGAGTAATACCGGGAGTATATCTCGTCGATGTCGCGCTTCCGGTAGCCGTCGATAAAATCGGGATGATCGAACGGCCAGCCGTCGATAAAGTGGCAGGAGCCGATCAGATAATCGATGCGAGGGTCGGAAAGGTATTTCGTGTCGAAGCTGCCCGAAAGCGGGAAGTCCACCTCAAAGCCGAGCCTCACCGCTATTCTGTCTTTGTATCGTTCCCGGCAAATTTCTATCGAGCCGATATACGGTTCAACCTCGGACGCTGACATGGCATAACCATCCCTGACGGATTCCGGCAGGGGCGCGTGGTCGGAAAAACCGATCTCCCGGATGTTTTTCGACAGCGCGGATTCAATATATTCCTCAACGGTTCCCGAGGCATGGCCGCAGCGGTTTGTGTGCGTGTGATAATCGATCATGCGAATCAGTATCCGTGACGCGAGTAATAAAAGGAGATGTCGTTGAGGGTCTCGTATATGCGGTCGTTCAGCGCAGCTTTCTTAATGAAAAACTTATCGATCTTGTCGTCATTGCCGTGCCTGATGACGGAGAGCAGATACCAGAGGGGATGGACGAATACGTCGGAATTGTCTTCCTTGCGGACGGTGTCGTGCGTAAGTTTATCGTTCATTATCGTTTCCATCTGCTGCTCGGCGCTGTATTCGTCCATGTCCTGTTCCGGGTATTTCATCCGGTAGAAATGAGGATGATACAGGTAGAGGACGAGGATCTTTTTCAACCTGAGGTAGAGAGAGACCAGCTCAATGTTTCCGATTTCGATAAACCTCGGACGGATGACGATCTTGTCGATGTTGAAAAAGTCGCTCTTGTTGGGATAGAATGAAAGGAGATAGCGTATCCGGTCCGGGTTCATGATGAGCGAATTGTTGCCGGGAAACTGCAGGCCCGGGTACATGATTTCGATGACGGAGTCGCCGTGCTTATAGCGGTCCTGCTTATACAGGCTGTCAAAGCGGTTTGAGAGAAGCGTGTTTATATCGTAGGTTAAATCATCATCGATATTGACGATATCATGCCGCATACCGTGGAGCATGTATTCGTTGTCAAAATATTCTTTTATGTCAAACATGTGATAATAATCCTTTCACAATATTGAGCAAGTACTCAATATTAGGGGGATATTTTATTCTCCACCCACATCCGGCTGGCGGAGAACGTGATCACCCCCGGTTTTTGAGCAGTAACAATGTTGATTAAATATAATTAAAATTTGCCGCTTTTGTCAATTATTTAAGTTATTAATCCGAATATTAATATAACAGAACCGTAAAAATCGTTAATTGATACACCATCACGCGTTTTGTGATCCTTTTGATTCAGGATCACGGCGATAGCATGCCGCGCTTTCAGAAAAATCTTTCCTGATACTATAAAAAATGCTAAAGTAGGTGGGTCATATGGCCGAATTTTAAATGGGCACAACCCAATTCATGGATGAATGGGTATCCCGGGAGGTTTCTTATGGGCGATCTCATGAAAAAGGAGGATCGTGAGATTAAACAGGACGAAAGGGAGGTCGATGCTGACAAGATCAAGGAATTTCGAAAAAAAATTTCTGATGAAACATATCTTGATCATGCCATCACCAGAATAGCTACTGATCTATCTCACTATCTGACAAAGTAATACAGGGTTTTAATCAATCCCCTGCGGTTTTAATTGATTCATAACAATGATGATAAACGCGCCTCTCCCCGGTCCGAGGGGGAGAGGCTCATTATTGTGAAAAGGCCATATGGTTAGAAGAGATTCTTATTTTGAATTGCAGCATAACAGAACGCTGAGAATACTGTTTTTCCTGCTTTTCGGTGCAGTCATTGCGGGCCTCGTTTTTATCTTCCGATATTTCTTTTGGCCTTTTCTGTTTGCCATGCTGCTCTATCTGGCATTGCAGCCTGTTTTTAATTTCATCATGCGCTATATAAAGAAAAGGGGCATAAGCTCTGCGATCATGATCGTATTCCTTATTCTTCTCATACTGATTCCGATGTTTTTCATAATTGCCGAGGTGGTAAACCAGATTTTCCATCTCTATTCAGTGGTCCAGGCGGAGATAAAAGCCGGAACCATTAAGGATATGTATAACAGCGAGTATGTCCAAAAAGTCCTCGCCTATCTGAATATTGAAGCATCTGATATCACCTCCAGGGCTACTGAATTCATCCAGAAAATATCGGGCATGGCTCTCTCAAGCGCCCAGGCCATGATCGCGTATCCGCTCAATTTCATCATCAATTTCTTTTTCCTGCTCCTGATGCTTTTTTTCCTGTTTAAGGACGGAGGCAATCTTGGGTCCGTATTTTACAAATTCATGCCGTTCCCCGATGATCTTGAGAAGAATGTCATCAGCCGCTTGAAGGAGGTCATCAGGGTGCTCCTGACCGGCAATCTCCTCGTCATGATTGCACAGGGGCTCATGGTCGGCCTCGGACTTTTCGTCGTCGATATACGGCTCGCCTTCCTTGGAGGGAGCATGGCGACGATTCTTTCCTTGATACCGGTCGTCGGCACCACCTTGGTGTGGCTGCCCGCGGTCATATATCTTATTGTCGCCGAGGAATACCTGAAGGCCCTGTTCCTCGGCATCTGGTGTTTGTCCTGGTACCTCCTGCTGGAGAATCTGGTCAAGCCCAAGGTCTTGGGGAAAAAGCTTAATTTTCACCCGGTTGTTTTATTCTTTCTGCTCCTGGGCAGCATACAGGCATTCGGTCTCCCCGGCGTATTTATCGGCCCGCTTTTGCTCACTCTGTTCTATTCCCTGTGGGAGATATATAAGATGCTGCAGGAGTATGATTTGTACAATCCCAATGAGTAAATTAAGGGACAGGATTCCAGATATACAGCTGCTCAAATTTTCTAATTATACCATAAATAAATTGGTTTTCCACATATAACGCGATTTCCCCCCGCCGCCGGCGGGGGGAAATCGAAACTATATGTCAAATACCAATTTATTCATGGTATACTTTCCAATTATTGGTGACATCTTTCGCGCTCTGGTTAGTATTGTGCATCAATTTCATCCTATGAGGTGGAGAATGCGTATCCTGGTGGATGCAGATTCATGCCCGGTCGTGATCAAGGATATCCTGTACCGGGCAGCCGAACGGGTCAGGGTTCCGCTGGTCCTTGTGGCAAATACGCAACTGATTATCCCGGAATCAGCTTTTATTTCATGCATTGAAGTACCTGCCGGTCCTGACATCGCGGACGACCGCATTGTTGACATGGTAGAGGCGAATGATCTGGTCATTTCCGCAGATTTGCCCCTCGCAGACCGTGTCATCAAGAAGGGCGGTTTTGTGCTCAATCCCCGTGGTGATTTTTATACCGCCGAAAACATCAAGGACTGTCTTGCCACGCGCGATTTAATGGATGTTCTCAGAAACAGCGGCATAGATACGGGCGGACCCTCTTCGCTCAGCCAAAAAAACCGGCGCTTCTTTGCCAATCAGCTGGATCGCTTCCTAATGAAGCATTGTTGTTAATGAAGGTAAGGGGTACCACCGGCAGTTCAGCTGAAGTTGAATCACCGTAATATATCTTGACATTTTCATCAATCGGGATAAGCTAAGAAAATCTTGGAAACCATGATTGATTGCACATAATGATTATACAGATAATCAAATTCACCTTCATTATCATCGGGATCATTCTTGCCTATGAAATTCTGCGCTTTATAATAAAGGATAAAATCCTGAAGCGTCTCTACCGTTCCGTAAGGCAATATATTTCAGAATATAATATCAAGCTTGATACATACAAGTTCATGAACAAGTTCATCGTGAAGCAGGAAATCATGAACGATGACGAAATTCACAACGCAATCCTGGTTCACTCCCGTGAGAATGGGCTCAAGATACAAGAGGTCGACGAGCTTGTTGAACAGTACATTGAGGAGATCGTTCCCTTTTTCAACCTGCTTTCGTATTATAAAATCGGCTTCTGGATTGCCAACTTTTTCCTCAACATCCTGTATGAGGTCGTCATTGACCGCGAAAATGCCGAAAAGATCAGCATGATACCCAAGAATTCCGCCGTTGTCTTCGTCATGAACCACCGGAGCAACGTTGACTACGTACTGGTGGCGTTCATGCTGGCCCGCAATATCTCCATCAGCTATGCGGTGGGAGAATGGGCGCGCGTGTGGCCCCTTGAGTACATCTTCAAATCTTTCGGCGCCTATTTCCTCAGGCGTCAGTACCGGGAAAAACTATACCACCTTGTTCTTGAAAAGTATGTCCAGATGATAAGCCGGCAGGGTGTCACGCAGGGCATTTTCATTGAAGGCGGACTCACCCGTGACGGCAGGTTCCGTGACTCAAAGATCGGTCTCCTGGACTATATAGTCAAAATCAAAGACAATCACGAATTCAAGAATGAAATTGTATTCGTCCCTGTTGGTATCAATTATGATTGGGTCCTGGAAGATAGGGTACTTATTAATGAATGGAAAGAGCATAAAGAAAAAACCGGTTTCCGGGAAAACATAAGGTCGTTTTTCCGCATTGTACTGAAGATTCCGTTTATTATACTATTTAATTTTACGCGTTATATAACCGGAAGGCTTAAGCAGCATGGATATGCCAGCGTAAGCTTCGGTGACCCGGTTCCGGTTTCAGAATTCCTGAAAAAGCATAAAAATTTTTTCAAACTTAACCGGCATGATCGTCTATCAGCCGTAAAAGATCTGGCCGACAACCTTCTCGCCAGAATCGGCAACGTGGTGCCGGTAACTCCCGTATGTCTTACTTCAAAGGCAATACTGATGATTAACCGGGACAGCTTTGAACGGGAAACCCTTATCAATACAATAATCAGGATCAATCATGAGCTTAAAAAACGGAAGCGCCGCATCGTCATCGGTAAGGCCTTCAAAAGTTATCAACAGACGATGGATACCCTGAATATCGAAAAAAGCGATCGGAAAAAGGAACTGGTCTCCTTCGAGGAAGATTTTCTCGGAGTCAACGAGGCTAGAAATACGGCCCGCATCGCCCTTGAAATTCTCACAAGAAGAAATATTATCAGTATAAGAAAAAAAGAGATTACCATAAATAAAAAATATATGGCTTTTCTTGAGTATTATGCTAATTTATTGCATTATAAAGACTGAAGTAGGTCTATAATTGCCGCATGTGTCGCGACTATCAATTACTGCACCGAGGATCCAGGCGGCATGAAAACCGGTAAAACAATTATAAGCTCTCCTAAGAACCTTTCAAAAAATGAATGGGTGGTCTTAGTCCATGGCATGCTCAGCAGTCCGCGGGCCATGACGAGAATTGAGAAGGAACTGATCCCAAACGGGTACCATGTAATAAATTTTGGTTATGACAGCCGGGAAAATTCCATCCAGACCGTTACCGATGACCTCGACAAAATTATACGAGGGCAGATTCCGGGCGATGTCAGGGCTGTTCATTTTGTAACACATAGCCTCGGTGCGCTGGTAGTTCGTTATTACCTGTCGGAAAGAAAAATGAAAAACCTCGGACGGTTTGTCATGATCGCGCCTCCCAACCAGGGTTCGGTCTGGGGCAAAAGCCTGGTAAAAAACATTCCGGGCGTCAGGCAGCTCCTCGGCATATCCGGCGAAGAATTGCAATATTCACTGAAATTCCGGCCAACACTTCCTCCTCCCTGCGAATTCGGAATAATCTCGGGCGGTACCGGAACGAGCAGGGGCCTCAATCCCTTCATTCCCGGCGACAATGACGCAACGGTCGCGGTTTCGGAAACCATGATGAAAGGAATGAAGGACCATATCGTAATTCCGGGGCAGCATACGATGCTCCTGTTCCGGAAACGGGTTATCGACAATGTTATATCCTTCCTGGGGACCGGGAAATTTATATATTAATTTAATTGGCAACTCCTTGCAACATCTCCCCTGCACAGGAACATTCGTATTTTCAGAAATGGAAATCAATTCCGCTAATCTGTTTATCCATGAAACTGTTTTAAAAGCAGATTCAGCTTAAAATAATGATGCCATGAGCGGATAGGGGAGCAAGGTCAAATAATAAAAAACGCCGGGCTGTTGCCCGGCGTTTGAATGATGCTGTCCCGTTTCATTATAGCATCAAAAAGGTAACGGGACTGGCTCAGATTTACTTCAATAATTCCAGTATAGTCTGGGACTTTGCGTTCGCCTGTGCGAGCATCGATGTGGCTGCCCGCGTCAGGATCTGGTAGCGCACGTAGGACGACATCTGCTCGGCCATGTCGGTGTCCCGGATCCTCGACTCCGACGCCTGCACGTTTTCGTACGCGTTCATCAGACCCTTGGCGGCATGCTCCAGGCGGTTGTAGTACGCTCCCAGGTCCGCCCGCTGCTTGGAGATGATCCGCAGCGCCTCGTCGCAGAGCCCGATGACCGAGTTGGCCTTGGCCGGCGTCGAAATGGAGATGAACGTGAGCACCGTCGGGTTCCTGAGGCCCAGGGCCGCCGTGGTCATGGTCTCGATGAAAACCCGCTCCCGCTGGTGCATGTTGGGCCCCATGTGGAACCACATCGACGCGGTCG
>Ga0209342_10005341_pt1 | contig 13181 bp, 10 predicted proteins | sample RifCSP16_2_FD_184023 | JGI IMG/M metagenome (GOLD analysis project Ga0209342, IMG submission 184023) | Soil microbial communities from Rifle, Colorado - Rifle CSP2_sed 16_2 (SPAdes) (version 2) | ecosystem: Environmental > Terrestrial > Deep subsurface > Rock core/Sediment | place: Rifle... | reverse complement strand
GACTTCCACGAAGAACGCCACGGCGAATCCCGCCGCGGCGACCATCACCCGCTCGCGCGGGGAGAGCTTGGCGAGCCAGGCCGCCGCGTCGGCCCGGAGGTTCCGGAGGAAGTCCATTAGCCCCTCTCTCCCGCGGCGTCCTGCGGGCTCATCTGGAGGCAGGTGAGCCCCGAGTCGATGGAGAACTCGAACTTGCCGTCGGCCCGCCGTCGGGCGCTCCCCGACCGCGCGTCCCCGAAGCAGCGCGAGCCGCGGAGCGCCCCCACCAGCTTGTCGACGCTCTCCGCGCCGTCCGTGGCGCCCTCGAGGTGGAGCTTCTCGCGGGTCACGTCGATCCGGTCCAGCCGGACCTTCACGTCCGCGGGGACCCGCTGGGAGAGCTCGGCCAGGACGTCGACCGCGGAGGACCTGGGGAGCGAGGCGCCGAGGGTGCCCCGGCCGCGCAGCACCGCCTGCGCCTCCTCGAAGTTGGGGTAACACTTGCCGATGATCTTCGTCTCCGCCTCGCACAGGGCCCTGTCGAGCAGGGTCTCCTGCCGCGCGAGCGCGAAGGCCTTCACCCCCGCGCTGGCGATGGCGAGCAGCACGAGCAGCGCGGCGAAGGTGCCGAGCCGGGCCACCTTCCCCTTCAGGTGCTCGAAGTCGCGCGTGTACGCGAGCGCGCCGCGGCGGAGGTTGAGGCGGGGCCCGCGCGCGCCCTGGTGGCCCCGCAGGGCCAGCGCGAGCGCCAGGGCCAGCCCGGGCGCCTCCTCCGGCGGGATCGCCTCGCCCGCGGGGCCCGTGAGCTCGAGCGGCGCCACCGGCGCCTCGACCGCGGGGGAGAGCACCTCGGGGAGCCCGCGGAGGCGCGCCAGCTCGCCGGCGAGGTGGACGCGCGAGAGGCGCCGCGCGCCGGCTCGCGCGCCCCAGGCGCGGAGCGTGGCCCGCAGCTCCCGGACCAGCGGGGCCAGGGCGCGCCCGAGCGCCTCACCCGCGCGCGGGTCGCGGGCCTTCGCCGCGAGGGGCTCGACGAGCGGCGGGCCGCCCGCCTCGGACGCCAGGAGCAGGTGCCCCTCCGCGTCCGGGATCCCCAGCTCCCGGGCCACCGCGCGGGCGAGGAGGTTCGCGCCGAAGGGAAAGGTCCGCGCCGCCTCGCACCGCCCGGCGACGACCACGCACAGGCTGGTCCGCTCCGCGCCGATGTCGACGACCAGCTCGGCGTCGATGCCCTCCGGTCGATCTTCCGCGCCCCCTTCGAGGTTCGGCTCGGGGCGGGCGGGGGCGGGCGGTGCGCCGGCGGCCCCCGTGGCGAGGAGCGCCGCGTACGCCGGCGCGGGAGGGAGCACGGCCCGCGGGTCCACCCCGAGCTGCGCGAGCGCGCCGAGGAGCGCGGCGAGATCCTCCTTCCGGGCCACGCCCACGTACAGGTCGGTCTTGCCGCCCTGCGGTCCGCCCAGCGGCTGCCAGTCCCAGGCCACCTGCTCCAGGTCGAACGGGATGTGGCCCTCCACCTCGAACGACACCGTCTGCTCGATCCGCCTGGGATCGGTGAAGGGCAGGGTGACGACGTTCGACGCGACCCCGGAGCCGGGGAGCGACGCCACCACGTGGTCGAGCTGCCAGCCTCGAGCCGCGAGCAGCTCGCCCACCGCCGCCGCCTGGCGGGTGATGAGCGGCGGGGCGTCCGCACCGGCGGGGGAGAGGGGAGCGCGGGCGTGGTCGATCACGACAAAGCCGCGGTAGGTGCTCTCGAGGAGCACCGCCTTCACCGCGTGGGCGCCGAGATCGAGCCCCAGGATCCTCTGCGACATGTGCTACTCCTCGCGCCAGCGGATGAGCCGCCCGACAGGCGGCTGGCCCGCCTGGCCCGGCTGGCCCGCCTGGCCTGGCTGGCCTGGCTGGCCTGGCTGCGCGTCCGGCGCCCGGTTCAGGTTCGGGTCGAAGCTCACCACCGCGTCGATGGTCCTGGTCACGTCGCCCGCGGCGCCGAGCGACCGGATCCGGAACGCCATCGATCTGTCGGTGAACGGATTCTTGGGGTTCTGCGAGAGGTACTCGCTCCGTACCTTCACGCCGAGCGCCTCCACCACGCCCGCGAACTGGACTGGCGTCATGGTGAGGAAGCCGCCCATCCGCGCGTCGGCGAGCGCCTTGCGGAGCCGCTCCGCGAAGCCGGGGTCGGCCACCAGCGGCTGCGAGGCCGGGTCCGCCATGAGCCAGGCGAACCGGAGCTGCTGGAGCGGGTCGTCGGTGTTGACGTTCATGCCTGCCTCGCGGGGAAGGTAGACCGTCAGCTGATCCCCGAACGCCGCCATGAAGGCGTCGGTGACGCCCGCGATCAGGTGCAGCTCCGCGAGCGAGTCCAGCCGGGCGTTCTTGGCCCGGTACCGATCGCGGCCGCGGTCGTAGGGGAAGTTCTCGTCGCCGAACCCTTGCTCGAACGGGTTGGGCGGCACCAGGAACGAGCAGTTGCCGGCGGGGAAGCTCGCCGTGAGCGCGGAGGAGGCCGCGTCGTCGTCGGCCCAGTCGCGCAGGTGGATGAGCAGGTCCGTCCGCGAGTACCGCTGGCCGTCGGCGCCCTCGCGATCGAAGAGGCCGTCCCAGCGCGCGTCGCAGGTCATGCGGAGGAGCGACTCCACCTGCGGCCCGAGGCGGCCGCTGGTCTGGAGCGCTTCGAGCTGGGCGTTCACCTTCTGCCCCTCATCTTCGATCCGCGCCTCGAAGCCGCCCTCGAAGTCGCCGTAGGTCGCGGTCGGCCGCGCGGGCTCCCCTTCATCCGGGCGACGCTCGGGCCTCTCCTTCGCCTCCTCGGCGGGGAAGAGCGCGTCGGTGAGGAGCGAGCCGACGGGCACCAGGTTCCAGAGCTGCGGACGGGGGCAGGGGGCGCCCGCGCCAGCCGCTCCGCCCGCCTGGCCGCCGCCGGCGAGGGCGCCGGTCACCTGGCAGGCTCCGGCGGCCATCTGGTCGAGCTGTTGCTGGAAGGTGAGCACCAGCCGGGAGAGGTTGAGGCCGCTCCGTGCGAGCGCGCCCGCGCGGAGCTCGTCCCGGGCGTTGCCCGCGATCCGGAGGCGGACCTGGGTCTCGTAGGAGAGGTCCACCGCGAGCGCGGTGAGGATCGCGATGGCGACCAGGGCCAGCAGCAGGGCGGCGCCCCTGTCGGATCGTGCCGGCCTCGCGAGGGGTCCGTTCATCTAGAAGTCCAGCGGCCGCGTGAGCGCGATCCGCGTCTCCGTCGAGAGCTCCGTCGTCCGGCCGTCCGGGAGCTTCATGGTGAGCTCGAACCGCACCCGGGGAGGCAGCTCGTTCGCATGGTCGACGGAGCGCGTCGACCACTCCTTGACCCAGTCCCGCCGCTTCGGATCCCAGTACCGCACGCGGAACGACTCGACGTGGTCCGCCACCAGGTCGGTGCGGCCGCCCCGGTCCGCCTCCTCGTCGACGCGCGCCCTCTCGCGCCGGAACAGAGCCTCCTCGCCGGGCTGGTCCGGATCGGCGTCGAGCGTGTACTGCACCACCGCCTGGTCCGACTCGCGGGCGTCCTGGAGGAGCCGCTCGTGGGCGAACGTCGTGAAGGTGAGCTCGTCCTCGCGCCCCAGGAACAGGCTCGGCCGCTCGCGCATGCGGGTGTGGTCGTAGTGCTCGGAGAGGAACGCCATCGAGGCCTCGCGCGCCAGCCGCGAGAGCGCGAGCCCGGCGGCGGCGTAGCGATCGCCCTGCGCCCGGGCGATCTCCTGGGCCCGGTCCACCTGCCGGAACGCGCCGATGGTCATGACGCCCATGACGGCGGTGATCGCCACGGCGATCATCACCTCGAGGAGGGTGAGCCCCCGCGCGGCCCGCCGGCGGCTGGACTCCGCCCGGCTCGGCTTCACGGCGTCCCCTCCGGCGCGAGCACCGCGAGGTGCGTCACCACGCTGAACGACTCGTCCTGCGCCCCGTCGCGCCACGAGACGGTGAGCTTCAGCTCGCGGACGCCCTTCTTGATCTGCTCGCCGATGACCGCCAGCTGCGCCTGGAGCGTGGCGGTCAGCGCCGCCGCGCCCGGGAAGAGCGTCTCGGGGGAGCCCTCCTGCGCCTGCCCGCCCTGGGCCTGCTGCCCGAGCAGCCGGGCGAGGTCCGGCGCGCCCTCGCCGCCCGCGCCGGTGAGCATGGCCAGGATCCGGTCCGGGCCGAGCTCGACCCGGGGCTTCGACACCTCGGCCTTCCAGTGGACCTCCGGGTGGCCCTCGTCCTCGAAGCTGCCCTCGTCGTCCTGGTCGAAGTCCTTGAAGCCGGTCCGCTCGAACTGGTCCTCGAGCTCGGCGAGCTTGCCGCGCGCGAGGAGGGTAGCCACCTCGAGGTTCACCGCGCGCGTGTGGTTGCGCAGCGCCGCGCTCACGAGCTGCGAGACGGCGAGCATGGACGCGGCCAGGATGGCGAGCGCGATCATCACCTCGAGCAGGGTGAAGCCTGCCGTCTGGGCTCGGCGGAGCCGTAGCCTGAAGCCTGAACCCTGAACCCTCCTGCTCACTCCCGCACCTCCACCTTGCCGGGGACGATGCGGGAACGGCCCGTGAACGGCTCCACCACCACCGTGTAGACGTTCTTGCCGTCCACCACCGGCACGTAGGCGCGCTGCGCCTGCCCCCCCGGGAAGAAGTAGACGTAGGCCGTCCCGGCCTCGAAGGCGTCGCGGCGCCCCTCCACGTGGACGGGGCCGAAGGCGGTGCGCCCGGGCAGCTCGCGCTTCCGCAGGAGGCGGTCCGTGAACTGCCCGAACTGCGACCTGGCCAGGAGCTGCCGGATCTGCTCGTCCTTCTCGCCAGGGAAGCGCTCCTCCAGCGGCTGCTCGGGCCGATCCGTCCCCGCGATCCCGGCCGCGCCCGGTGCGCACTCCGCCCAGAAGGCCCGCCCCTCGAGGTCGAGGGCGAGCCGGCAGGTGGCGTGCCGGAGCGCGGCGGTGTCGAAGAGCGCCCGCATCGACCCGGCCACCTCGCCCGCCGCCTTGCGCGCGTTCGCGCCGGTGATCGAGTCGACCGCGGGCACGGCGATGGCGGCCATGATCGCGATCACCGCGAGCACGACGAGGAGCTCGATGAGGGTGAAGCCGGGGCTGGCGGAGCGGCTCGGCACGCGTCCCTAGTAGTTCACGAGGTCCTGGTTCTCGTCTTCGCCGCCCGGCTGGCCGTCGGCGCCGTAGCTCTTCACGTCGTACGCGTCGGGGTGGGCCTGGCCGGGGTAGAGGTAGACGTACTCCCGCCCCCAGGGGTCGGTGATGCCGCCCTTGTTGTTGTTCGGCTTGATGAACTTCTCCTGGATGAGCGCCGGGATCCCCTCCTCGGTGGTGGGGTAGCGCCCCTTCATCACCCGGTAGGCGTCCACGCCCTGGCTGGCGATGTTCTGGACGTCGGTCTTGGCGCGGTCGGTGCGGGCCCGCCCCGACGCCCCGACGACGTTCACCGCCACGGCCGCGGCGATGAGGCCGAGGATCACCATCACCACCATGATCTCGATGAGGGTCATGCCGCGCTCGGCGGCACGCCCCGCGACATGCTCGGGGCGAGCGGACACGGGCTGGATGGGGTCGTTCACGGTCAGCCTCCTGCGAGGTTGTTGATCTGGAGGATCGGCATGAGGACGGAGAAGACGATGAAGCCCACCACCAGGCCCATCGCGACGATCATGATCGGCTCGAGGAGCGAGGTGAGCGCGCCGATGGTGGTGTCCACCTGGTCCTCGTAGGCGTCCGCGACGTTCCCGAGCATCTCCTCGAGCGCGCCGGAGCGCTCGCCCACGGCCACCATGTGGTAGACGAGCGGCGGGAACTCCCCGGAGCGCTTGAGCGGCGCGGCGATCGACTCGCCCTCCCGGATCGCGTCGCGCGACTGGTCGATCACGTCGGCGAGCCGCGTGTTCCCGACCACGTTCCTCACGATGTCCATCGCGGTGAGGAGCGGGACGCCGCTCCGGAGCAGGGTCGAGAGCGTGCGCGCGAAGCGCCCGACCGCGATCTGCCGGACGACCGAGCCGAAGATGGGGACTGTGAGCTTGAACCGGTCCAGGCGGGCCCGGCCGGCCGGCGTCGCCTTCCAGCGGAAGAAGAGCCAGCCGGCGGCGCCGAAGAACAGGAGGATCGCCCACCAGTACCCGGCGGCGAAGGACGAGATGCCGATGGTCACCCGCGTGTACCAGGGGAGGACCGCGCTGGTCTGCTCGAAGATCCGGGTGATCTTCGGGATCACCACCGTGAACAGGACCCCCATGATGCCGGTCCCGATCAGCATCATGAAGACGGGGTAGGCCATGGTGCCGAGGATCTTGGATCGCAGGCGCGCCTGGCTCTGGGTGAAGTCGGCCAGGCGGACCAGCACCACCTCGAGCGCGCCGGAGTGTTCGCCGGCCCGGATCATGTTCACGTAGAGGTTCGAGAAGACCCTCGGGTGCGCCGCGAGCGCGTCGGCGAGCGAGGCGCCCTCGTTCACCCGCTGCTTCACGTCGCCCAGGACGCGCTTCAGCTTCTCGTGGTCCACCTGATCGACGAGCGCGGTCATCGCCTCGACCAGCGGGATCCCGGCGTGGACCAGCACCGCCAGCTGCCGGGTGGTGACCGCGAGGTCGCGCGCGCTCACCCGCCCCAGGACCCAGCGCTTCACGTCGACGTCGCGTGACGCCTGCTGCTTCGCCTGCTTCTCGCCGAGGACCTCGGTGAGGAACACGCCCTCGCGCCGGAGCACGCCCCGGAGCGTCCGCGGCGAGTCCGCCTCGCGGAGCCCCTGCACCGGCTTTCCAGCGGCGCTGAGCGCCTTGTACTCGAAGACGGGCATTCGGTTACCGGATGTCCTCCGCCGTCACCGACAGCACCTCGGCCGCGGTGGTGATCCCGCGCGCCACCTTGTACGCGCCGTGCTCCATGAGCGTGACCATCCCGCGCTCCACCGCGGCGCGCTTGATGGTGGTGGCGTCCACCGACTTGAGGATGAGCGGCCGGACGTCGTCGTCCACAAGCATGAGCTCGTAGATGCCGGTCCGGCCCTGGTAACCGGTCCCCTGGCACGCCGGGCACCCCACCGCCTTGTAGAGGTGGGCGGGGTTCCCCGCCTTCTTCACGATGTCGTCGGTGAGCCCAGCCAGCTCGCACTCCTCCCTGGTCGGGACGTAGGGCTTCTTGCACCCCGGGCAGAGCACGCGGACGAGCCGCTGTGCCAGCACGCCCACCAGCGAGGATGCGACCAGGAAGGGCTGCACGCCCATGTCGACCAGCCGGGTGATGGCGCCGGCCGCGTCGTTGGTGTGGACGGTGGAGAGCACCAGGTGCCCGGTGAGCGAGGCCTGGATGGCGATCTCCGCGGTCTCCAGATCTCGGATCTCGCCCACCATGATCACGTCCGGATCCTGGCGGAGGAAGGAGCGCAAGCCATTCGCGAAGGTGAGCTCGATCTTGGGGTTCACCTGCACCTGGCCGATCCCCCTGAGCGGGATCTCCACCGGATCCTCGATGGTGAGGATGTTCAGATCGGGCGAGTTGATCTTGGCCAGGGCGCCGTAGAGCGTGGTGGTCTTGCCGGAGCCGGTCGGCCCGGTGACGAGGACGATCCCGTGGGACCGGGTGATGAGCCCGTCCATGATCCGCAGCTGCCAGGCCTCGAAGCCGAGCTCGGCCAGGTCGAGCACCACGTTCGACTTGTCGAGGAGCCGCATCACGATCCGCTCGCCATGCGCCGTGGGCACGGTGGAGAGCCGGATGTCCACGTCCTTCCCGGCGATCTTGATCCGGATGCGGCCGTCCTGCGGGAGCCGCTTCTCGGCGATGTTGAGGCCGCCCATGATCTTGATGCGGCTCGCGATGGAGGCCTGGAACCGCTTCGGGGGGCGGATCACATCCCGGAGCACGCCGTCGATCCGGTAGCGGACGGAGATGTCCTTCTCCTCCGGGTTGATGTGGATGTCGCTGGCCCGCTCCTTCACCGCGCGGAACATGAGCGAGTTGACGAGCCGGATGATGGGGGCCTCGTCGTCCGCGTCGAGGAGGTCGGTCGGCTCCTCGAGCTCGTGGGCGACGCTCTCGAGGTCCTCGGTCTCGAGGTCCTCCATGAGCTTGTCGTGCTCGTCGGCGGCCCGGTCGTAGACCTCGTTGATCGCGTCGAGCACGGTCTGCGGGGTGGCCACCTCCGGCGCGATCGGCGCGCCGAGCAGCATCGACACGGAGTCCTGCGCCGAGGTGTCGAGCGGGTTGGCCACCGCCACCCGGACCGCGTCGCCCGCCCGGCCGAGGGGGAGCACCAGCGCGGCCTTGGCGAAGTGGATGGGGACCTTGGCGCTGAGCTCGTCGGGCACCGCCTCGGGGTCGATCCGCTCGAGGAAGGGGAGGTCGAGCTGGAGGGCGAGCGCCCGGAGCACCTCCTCCTCGGTCACGGCCTTCATCCGGACCAGGATCTCGCCGAGGCGCGAACCCGCCGCCTCGCCCCGCTGCAGCGCGAGCGCCTCCGCGAGCTTCGCCGCGGGCAGCCCCGCGGTCTCGGCCAGGATCTCGCCCAGCGGGCGGCCGCCGAGCCGGAGGGGCGAGCGCGGGACGGACCCGCCCTCCTCGCGCGCGGCCGGCGTGGGCAGGGAGACGACCTCGGGCTGTGCTTCCGCTTTCGACATGGTGGATCTCGAGAGAACGGACGGGTGCGTTCCCGTCATTCCTCCGGCGCCGGCTCGCTCCCCTGCGGCGCGGCCGGCTCCTGTCCCGGAGGCGCAGGCGGCTCCTCCTGCGGCGCGGCGGGCTGGGGCTCCGGCGGCGCGGCCTGCTCCGGCGCCGGCGGCTCCGCCCCGGGTTCCTGCACCTCGGGCTCCACGTCGAGCCGGTCGACCGGCTCGCCCTCGCCCGGGGGCGGCGCGGGGACGTCCCGGCCGAGCGGCGTCCCATTTCCCGGCGTAGCCGGCCCGCCGGGCGGGGCCGGAACGGGGACGGGGACGGGCGGAGCGGGCGTCTGCTTCGCGGCGTCGGGGCCGCCCGGCGGCGCGGTGAGCTTCTCGCCCGGGAGGCCTGGTCCGCCGTTCTGGAGTCGCTGGGTCTCCTCCTCCACGCCCTGGCGCATGCGCGCGTACGGCCCTGCCTTGCGCGAAAAGTCCACGTCCACCGAGTAGCCGGGCTGTCGCCCGTAGAACTGCTCGATGAACTCCTGCTGCTCCTTTCGCCTCTTCTCGTAGATACGCCGGTAGTCGCCCTCGTCCCGGATGATGTGGGGCGTGAGGAAGAGGAGCAGGTTCGTCTTCTGCTTCGTGGTGTCGGTGTCGCGGAAGAGCACGCCGATGAGGGGCAGGCTGCCCAGGAAGGGGATCTTGTTCACGGACCGGACGTGCCGGTCCTGGATGAGCCCGCCGATCACGATGGTGCTCTGGTCCTTGGCCACGATCTGCGTCTTCACGCTCCGCTTGGAGGTGGTGGGGCCAAGCGTCGGATCGGTGCTGGCGATCTCCTCCGTCTGCTCCTCGATCAGGAGCCGGACGTTCCCGCCCTCGTTGATCTGCGGCTTGATCTTGAGCCGCAGCTCCACGTTCTGTCGCTGGATGGAGGCGGCCAGGGAGGACACGCCGCTCGAGCCGATCAGGCTCCCCACCGCGGAGCTGGAGGTGCTGCTCGTGTTGAGGAGGTTCGAGATGCCCGACGGGAAGAAGCCTGCCTGGAAGGGCACGTTCTGGCCGACGGCGATCTCCGACTCCTCGTTGTCCATGGCGAGGAGGGTGGGCGTGGAGATGACGTTCACGTCGGAGCTGGTCTGGAGCGCCTGGATCAGGACGCCGATGGAGGGGATCTTCAGCCCGAGGTCCTCGAGCTCCGCCGAGGTGGGGCCCACGAAGCCGGTGAGGAACCCGCCCAGCGCGATCACGTTCTGCGGGCTGAGCGAGCTGATGCGTCCGGGGGCGGAGACGAGGGGGAGGACGCCCTGGTCCCCCTTGTAGTCGAGGTTGACGGTGGTGTGGGCACCCACGCCGAGCTGCCTCTGGTCCCGGAGGTTGACCTCGAGGATCACCGCCTCGACGAACACCTGCCGCCGGGGCCGGTCCAGCTTCTCGATCAGCCGCGAGATGGCGACGAAATCGGCCCCGCTCGCCTGCACCAGGAGCGCGTTCTGCGTCTTGTCCGCGGTGACCTTCACCTCGCCGCTGAAGAGCTCGGCGGTGACCGCGGCGGTCCCCGCTGCGGGGGCGGCGGCGGTGCGCTGCCCCTGCAGCGCCGGGCCGCCGAGCGCCGGGGCTGGCGCCGGGGCCGCGGCGGCGCCGGGCCGCTTCGCCTGGCCCTGGGCCAGGTTGGAGAGGGTGGTGGACAGCTCCTCTGCGTTGGCGTTCTTCAGGAACACCACGTGGATGCCGCCGTCCGAGCCGGTGGGCACGTCCAGCTGCTCGATGAGCTCCATCAGCCGCTGGTAGCTCTTCTCGTCGGCGATGACGATGAGCTTGTTCGTCCGCTCGTCAGGGAGGACCTTGGTGATCGAGACCTCGCCGGCCTCCGCGACCGGGGCCGCGGCCGGCCGCCCGCGTCCCGGCGTGGAGGGGGCTGCCGCGAACCCGCGGCGCGTCCCGGGCCGCCCCCCCTGCTGGGCCTGGAAGATCTGGTTCACCTTGTCGGCGATGTCCTTCGCCGAGGCGTACCGGATCTGCACCAGCCGGATGAGGTCGCCCGCGCCCGCCCGGTCGATCGACACGAGCATCCGCTCGATGCGGCGGATGTTGAGCCCGATGTCGGTGATGATGAGGGTGTCGGGCGGGATCGACTGGATGTCCGCGCCCTGCGGGGAGATGAAGTTCCCGAGCACGCCCCGGAGCTGGTCCGCGTCGGCGTACTGGAGCCGGATCACCTTGGTGACGATCTGCTCGTTGGCGGGGGTGCCGGAGTCCGCGTCGACGTAGGTGGGGATGGGCAGCTTCTTCGCGTCCGGCGAGCGCTTCAGGCTGTAGTACTTGCCGGTCGGGTAGACGACGATGTTGTTCGCGTTGAGCGCCGCGAGGAACGCCGCGTAGGCCTCCTCGGCGGTGACCGGCGTCTTGGAGAGGAGCGTGATCTTTCCGCGCGCCACGTCCTCCGTGTAGATGAAGTTGCGGCACGTCCAGCGGCTCGCCTGCTCGAGCACGTCCGTGATCTCGGCCTTGTTGAAGCTCAGCATGAAGCGGCCCGCGAGCGGCTTGCACCTGGCGTTCGCGGGCGCGAGCGTGGTCTCCGCCTCGCCTGCCTCGCCCGCCGTCTCCGGCGCGGTCTCTGGCGGTTCGCCCTGAGGCTGCTGAAGGGCCGGGGCGCGCGGAGGGATGGGCCGGCCCGGAGCCGGCGCCGCGGGGGTGGTGGGGCGCGCCGCCGGCGAGGGCCGCTGGTTCTTGTCGCGGCGGTACGGTCCGGGCGGCCGGAGCGGCACCTGCGCGAGCGCGAGGGCGGGCACCAGGAGGAGCAGGGGGGCGAGGAGCTTGTGCATGGGGGGCTTTCGGCCTCCAATCAGGGGCCGGTGATGTCGTACTCCTTGCGGACGGGCTGGCCGCCGCGCTCCAGCTCGATGGTCACGTGGCCCGCCTCGCGCAGCTTCTGGTAGAGCTCGAGCGCCTTCTCGGGCGAGTTGATCTCGTACCCGTTCACCCGCTGGATCACGTCCCCGTTCTGGATGCCGATGGAGGAGTAGAGCGAGCCGGGCTGGATCGAGAAGAGCTTGAAGCCGTTGGCGACCCCGTTCTTGAAGGACGGCACGATGCGCGCCTGGGTGGCGATCTTGTTCAGGTCGGTGAGCGTCGTCTCGATGACGCCGCGGTCGATCTCGTACTTGTTGGCCCCGACGGTGCGGACGCCCTCCAGGCCCGGCGCGGGGGTGCCGGGGCGCGGCGGCTGGGGCACCGGCGCGTAGCCCAGGTTCCCCCCCGCCGCGGCGACCACCTGTTCGCCGCCCTCGAAGTCCAGGTACTCCTTGGTGCCGCCGTTGCAGATCACCGCCACCACGCGGAACGCGTTCCCGGTCGCGTCCCGGCCGGCCTTCACCCGGCGCAGCTCGAGCAGCTCCGCGCTCTGGACGGCGTCGCCCACGGCCACCACCGACGTCTCCCGGGTGTTCAGGTCCGCGATGGTCGCGAGCGAGGAGCGCGTGTCCTCCGCCACCACTCCAGCGACGAGCGCGAGCCGGAGGTCCGACTTCACCGGCTCCGCCTCGGGATCGCGGCAGTTCTGGGGCTTGGGCGGCAGCGCCGGCTCCGCCTCCTCGGGCGCGGGGGGTTCGACCCCGATGAGGTGATAGAGCCGAGCCTCTTCGAGCACCACGGGCGGCGGCCGGGGCGGCGCCGAGGTCGGGATCGCCAGCTCGGTCCGGGGCTTCGGTCGGATCACCGCGCCGACGAGCGTGTTGGCGGTCTTGGCCAGGAGCCACGCCGCGACGAAGAGCAGCGCGAGGTTCGCGGTCCAGGCGTATTTCCGGAAGAAGAGGTCGAGCATGGAAGCGCCTGCGAAACCAGAGCAACCGACGTGCCACCCGCGCGGTGCGCGGCCCCCCTTCAACGTCGCGTTCGGACTCCGAAATCCCGGCAGCCTGCCCGCCTGCAGCAGAGCGCGCCGTCCGCGCCTGCCATCTTGGCAATCCGGTCCAGCGCGCGGCGCGCGACGGCGCCAAAATGGCAAGGAGCAGGCTTCGAGCAGCCCATGGCCGAAGCCGAAGCGGCCGCCCGATCGCCTACCCGCCCGGCTCCTGCCCGCCCGGGCCAGGCTCGACCAGGCGGCCAGCCTCGTCGCGATCGAGCTTCCGGTAGATCGTCCGGGCGGCGATCCCGAGGATCTGGGCGGCGAGGTTCTTGTCCCCCTTCGTCTGCCGGAGCGTCTCCCGGATGACCAGCCGCTCGATCTCCTCCATGGTCGTGCCGAGCGGCACCACCAGCGCCGGCGGCGCATCCGGCGCCAGCCCCCTCGACGGGCCCGGGGCGGAGGGGTGCTCGGCCTGCGGCTCTCGCAGGGCGGCGGCGGCGCGGACGGCCTCGGGCAGGTCCCCCACGTCGATCGTCTCGCCGCGGGTGAGGATCACCGCGCGCTCCACGGCGTGGAGCAGCTCCCGAACGTTCCCCGGCCAGCCGTACCGCTCGAGCGCCGCGAGGGCCGCTGCGGTGAATCCGTCCACGTGCTTGCCGTTCTTCTCCGCGAAGCGGCGCAGGAAGGCGCCCGCCAGGAGCGGGACGTCCTCGCGCCGCTCGCGGAGCGGCGGCAGCCGGACCGAGACCACGTC
>Ga0209342_10005338_pt1 | contig 13185 bp, 18 predicted proteins | sample RifCSP16_2_FD_184023 | JGI IMG/M metagenome (GOLD analysis project Ga0209342, IMG submission 184023) | Soil microbial communities from Rifle, Colorado - Rifle CSP2_sed 16_2 (SPAdes) (version 2) | ecosystem: Environmental > Terrestrial > Deep subsurface > Rock core/Sediment | place: Rifle... | reverse complement strand
CGACGATGCGGAAGAATGAATAGTCCACGGCCTGGCCGGGCTATTCATTCTTCCGCATCGTCGTTTCCTTTGTCCGGTTTGTGCGTTTTAGGGGTGACGGTCCCGGCGTCATACTTGCCGGGTTGTTCCCGAACGCCGCCGGTCGCCGGTCGTGATTTACCAACCTGTTGCCTTGGCGCCCCGGCAGCGCTGTCGCCGGAGATGCTGCTCAAGTCTTGGAACCGCCCCTGCGCGCGCATCTGCGCGAAATGCCGGGCGAGGTCGGCCATTTCTTCGACGGCCCGCAAACGTTCGCGCAATGTCAAGGCGCACCAGCGGCGAAGCTGTGCGCGGCGGCTGCCTTCCCAGGTGGTCAGGCTCCAATCAATCGGCGTGTTTGGATTATCCATGATGATTTCGGTCCTCCAATATCCAACGCAGATGCTGGATGTCGTCCAGATCGCGCGGACGGTTGGCCGCCTCTTTCATGCGGATCAAGGCGGGGTAGAGATACTTGTGTTTCATATCCGTTATCGCTCGTGCAATGCCTCGTTATGCCGGGCCGTAGCTCGCGCTGAATCCTCGACCGGCGGATTCATAAGGCCACGGGCCTGTTGAATTTGCAACGTGCATTTTATGCACCTTGCCCTGCTTCCTGAGTCCGCCCTCGGAAAAGCGGTACCCGAAAAGCTCGGACATCCGATTCAGCGTCAGCCGCACCGTCTCACCGGCGAGCCGCACGTCCAGGGCGGTCTTGCCGTCCTCGGTCCGATACAAGATTACTTCACCGCGATCCCCAGCTTGTGTCCGTGTCATCATCCGCTTCCTCACCGACTTTTGCTCGCGGCTGCCATAACCTTGTCGAGCCGCTGCATGAAATTCCGCTTTGCCTTGTGGCGGGTGCGCACGGCGTCGAGCCAGCGGGTGAATTCGTTTTCCTGGTTCGTGCGCTGCATCAAGTCACGTATCTTGCCGACGAGCGCGGCCGCTTCGTCGTAGGCGCGGTTGTTTGCCTGCTGCACGATGTCGTCGAGGCGGTGGCGGTAGATTTCCGCCGCGTCGGTGGGATGATTTTTCTCGCGCGCTTTGGCAAGGTCGAACCACAGGCTCTCGGTGCAGCCGCCGTCCCTGGCCTCCTTGAGCGCCGCGTCGTTGTCGCCTTCCCAGAGAAAAATCTCGACGAGCAACGAGTGGTCGCGCGTCATCCACGACCAGCGGCTGCGGTCGCGTTTCTCGGCTTTCAAGAAATCCTCGCGCAGCCAGGCGAGCGCTTTCGCTCGCCATTCGTCCCAGGCGCCGGCGCGTTCGGTGCAGGTCTTGAGGCGTTGGTATGAACTCAAAACGGGTTGCTGCCGGTATTGCTCCCAGGTCAGCGCGATCGCTTCTTCGTGCCGGTTGCGGCGGCCGTATTCGTCGGCGAGAAATTCCACGAGCCGGGGGTCGGGCCGGTCGGGAAAGGCCTTGCGGCCGCGCTCGGCCCAGTCGAGGGCTTCGTCGGCACGGTTGGCCGCCGCGAGTAGATCGGCGATTTCGAGAAAGCGGTAGGGACTCGTGAGATCGCGGCTCTTGATCGCGACGAGCGCGTCCGTGTCGCCGGCCTGGTGCGCCAGCGCTTCCATGATCGAGGTGATGCGGAAATAAGAGGTGGAATCGCGCGTGTCGCTACCGCCCGGCCCGCGTACCGGGACTTTCTTCCATTCCTTCTCGGCAAGGGCGCGGAAGGCGCGCAGGCCGTCATCCCCAAGCAACGGCGCATAGTCCTCAAACGCGAGCAAATCCCAATCGTCACGCATTAGGATGTCGAAGAACTGTTTGCCGAATGCGGCGGGCTCCGGCGGCGCGGCACGACTGGCCTTGAGATGCAGCTCGGCGACCTGGCGCAAGAGATCGCCGAAGCCGCCGCCGGAGTCATCGGTGCGTTCATAGGCGGCGATGCCGCGCTTCAGGGCATAGTGGGCCAGCTCGCGCGCCGCGTCCGCGTGACCGTCTTCGATGAGCCCCGCCATCAGATCGACCGCCGGATAGGCCCGTTCGATAAGGCGGCGCATGCCGTGGTAATCCACGAAGCCGCTGACGGCGAGGGCCTTGCCGACGGTTTCCTTGAGCGCCTTGAGGTCGATACGGTGTGCCGCCTGCGAGCGCACCGCGCGCGCATCCAAGCGGCTGCGCAGGCCGGCGTCGTTGCGCGCCTGTTCGAGAAGCAACTCCGCAAGCTGCTCGCGCGGCGCACCGCCGAGCCATTCGCGGATCGCGGCGAGGTCGTCCTTGCCGCGTTGCGCGGGCGGCGCTTGTTTCTGACGCGCCAGCCAGGCAAGCCCCGCGGCCACGCCGTGCTTGCAGAAGACGCCGTCGTCGCCGACCGGGCAGGTGCAGGAATAACCGAGCGCCTCGTTTTCGGCCCAAAGTTGGACGGCGTATTCATCGCCGCCCTCGACCCGCGCGTTGATCGTATTGTCGCTGACGACAAGATCGGTCACGGCGCCGGATTCGAAGTAGGCCGCCCCGCGCGCGAACGCGCGTTCGCCGGCTTCGATGCGTAAATGGGCCTCGGTAATCAAGTCGCTTAGTCCATGCGGTTTGGAACGGTTCATATTATCCCGGTTGGTGGCTCAGCAGGTGAGACAGCGGCCCTCACCTTCGATATTGACCTGCCGCGCGAAGAAGCTGTTCCAAGACTTTCTTGCGCAAGGATTTCGGGCGCAGGACTTCGACGTCCGGGCCGTGTTTCAGGGTGTCGAGGACGAGTTCCCGGTCATCGGAATAGGGGATTTCGAGGATGTAGCAGCCGTTCTCCATCCGTCCTTTCTGCTGCGGATGCCAGGTTTCATCCGCCACCCAGCGGGCGCGCTCGGGGGTGAAGCGCAGCACGGCGGTCCGGGCACCGGGGCCGGCAACCCCCGGCGTTTGACCGCCCGGTCCCATGTGGCTACAATGAAAAATAATGTAGCTACATAGAGGAACCGCCATGGAAGTCTCGATCCGCGACATGAAAAATCGCCTGTCGAAGTACCTGAAGCTCGTGCGGACGGGCAAGGAAGTGGTGATTACCGACCGCGGCCGGCCGGTGGCGCGGCTGACGCTGGTCAAGTCGGCGGCCGAGGAGACCGAGGCGGAAGTTATTGAGCGTATCAAGGCGCTGCCTTGGGTGCGGCCGGGCAAGAGCGGCAAACCGAAGGGTTCACGAAAGGGCGTCACGCTTCGCGGTAAAGGACCCACGGCGGCGGAGATTGTGTTACAGGATCGGGAATGATCCTGTATCTCGATACCTCGGCGTATGTCCGTCTTTATGTTCGCGAAGAAGGGCACGAACTCGTATGGCAGGCGTCTCAAAAGGCGCAACAGATCGCCGTGCACGTGATCGCTTACGCCGAGATGCGGGCCGCGCTGGCCAAGATACTTCGCATGGACCGCCTGACCAAACCGGAAGTCACCTCTATCAAGAAACTGTTCGAATCCGACTGGGATAAGACGCTGCGCATCGCCCCCGATGAGCGCATCATACGCCGCGCCGGCGATCTCGCCGAGCGTTACGGGTTGCGCGGTTACGACAGTGTCCATCTCGCCGCCGCGGAATCGCTGGTTATCGACCAACGCCATCCGGTTCATTTCGCCTCCTTCGATGACTCCCTCAACGAGGCCGCCGCCAGGCTTGGCCTGCAAACCCTGAGCGACGGCGTCTCCACACGCTGAGCGCAAACCTCCCCCCATATGTTAACCCGGCAGTCGGCTCGCACCGTGAGCTACCGATAGCTCACGATCTCTCTGAGCCGCGCCCGGTAGCTTTCCGTACCGCCATATTTTCCGGCTTTGCCACCCACCGGACCTTTACTTCATGCGCCGCAGCTCCCGGTTGACTGCCGTGAGATCGAAGGTTTCGGAATCGAAATCCCCGCCGATTCATTCGCGCGTCTCTTCGTATTCCTCATGCCTCGGTCGCGCTGTGCTTCGAGCAGGTGTTCGTAGCCCGGCGGGCAAGCGCGGCTCGCGGCCAAGCAAGAGTATCCTCCGCTTGCCAGGATGGAATACGGGATGTATATTTATATCGAGTTACATTATGGGATACAAACATGACCACAGTTTCCCTGCGTCTCCCGGACAGCCTCATCAAGGAGGCCGACAAGCGTGCCCGCGAGTTGCGCGTCCCGCGCGCTGAGTACATTCGTCGCGCCATCGTGGCGCTCAATACACAGGTCACCGCCGAACAGCGCCGCCGGCGCATGATGGAGGTTTCCCGGCGCGTGCGTGGCGAGAGCATGCGCGTGAACGCCGAGTTCGACGCCATCGAAGACGCGCCGGATGCGTAAGCGCGGCGGCATCTGGCTCGCCAACCTCAACCCCCGGCGCGGCACCGAACCGGGCAAGATTCGCCCGGTACTGGTGGTCCAAAACCAGGCGCTGCTCGATGCCGACCATCCCTCCACGCTGATCGTCCCCCTGACGACCCGCTTGGTCGATGACGCCGAGCCCCTGCGACTGCGGCTGCCGGCCCAGGGCCGTTTGAAAAAGGATTCGGACCTGATCCTGGACCAGTTGCGCGCCATAGATAACCGCCGCCTGGTCGAAGGACCGCTGTTGCAATGCTCCGTTGAATTCATGGCGCGTGTCGACGCCGCGCTGATTGAAGTCCTGGGCCTGCTGTCGGCGGAATCCTGAGCGCACATGGTCCTGTTCACCGCGCGCGCTTCAGCATCCGGTTGACCTCGGCGAGATCGAAGGTCTCGGGGTCGAAATCCCCGCCGAACCATTCGCGCATCTCCTCGTATTCCTCGTGTTTCGGGTCGCGCAGCACTTCTAGCAGGTGCTCGTATCCCCAAGGACCGCCGCAGTCATCGGGCGGGCAGGTGCGCTTGCCGGCGGTGCAACGCGGGTAACGCATACCCGGTTCGAGCGTCAGCACTTTCTCGATCTTGAGTTCGTGCTCCCAGCCGTCGCCGAAGTCGTATTCGTAGATCAGCTTGTCGCCTTTACCGACGAGCTGGTCGAGCCGCACGTTACGCTCGTTCCTGAACATGTCGGGAAATTCACGGCTGGGTGTGCCGTATTGCTCCATGCCCAGCCTGAACGCGTGCATGTGGCTGTCGGTCCAGCCCATCGTGGCCTGCAGGACATGGTGCAGTTTGCCGAGCTTGATATCGTCCGGGACTTCGATGCGGCGCCAGATCGGTGGGGCAATATGCCGCAGCGCGACCTTGATTTGATAGATCTGTGTTTTGCCTTTGCTCATCGTTGTTTCTCCGTTTCGTTATATCGTTGTGCCGCCAGGCGCAGCCTTTCGGCCACTTCACGGCGGAGCGACGCCGGTGCGATGACCTCGACGTCCGGCCCGTAGCGCAGGATATCGAGGATCAGTTCCGTATCGTCGGAATAAGGGACTTCCAGTATATAGGTGCCATCTTTCTCGTAGCCCTTCTGTCTGGGGTGCCACCGTTCGTGGGCAACCCAGCGCGCACGTTCGGGCGTGAAGCGCAGCACGGCCGTCTGGATTTTGCGCCCGGCGAAAATGCCATAGCCACTGCCCAGTTCCGCGTCGAGCGTTTTGTCCGGGACGTTGCGTGCTTTGGCATCGAGCAGCGTTGCGCGGCGGATAGAATCCACGGCGAAGGTGCGCAGCGCCTGCTTGCCGTGATCCCAGGCATCGAGATACCAGTTGTCGCGGTAATGGACCAATCGCTGGGGCGAAACTTCGCGCTCGGTTTCTTCATTCCGTGCCCGATGGTAATGGATCAGACGCAAACGACGGCGTGCCAGCAGCGCATGCGCGATGGCTTGGAAGCAGGGCGACTCGATTCGTCGCGCCGCCATCGGCAGCACGCGGATGCGCCGCGCGATTTCCTCGAAGGAATGGTCGTCCTTTTTCAGCAGTTTCCGGATACGTTCTTGCAGCGGTTTGATATGCGGAGTCAGCAGGCCGGGCTGGAGACGGTCGAGGAGATGATGGAAGGCGAGGAGGGCGTGGATTTCCGAGCTGTTGAACCACAGACCGGGCAATTCATGCCGTGGGTTTTCCGGGTCGGGTTCGTAGAGCCGATAGCCGCGCATCTCCCGGTCCCATGGGATCGGCGCGTTGAGCCGTTCGCGCAGATATTCGATGTCGCGCTTGAAGGTGGCCTCGGAGACGCCGAGTTCATCCAGGAAATCCCGGATCGGCACCACGTCCCGGTTACGCAGCATCCGCTCGATTTTGTAGAAGCGTTCGGAGCGGTCCATCCTTTCCCCTCCCGTTTGTTATTGGGGTAGTGAACCGCAAGCCGCCGCCGGAGGCAAGCTGGATATATTAAGGTGTCCGCAAGTTAAGGCTGTCTTATTGGTTTTAAGCCGGATCGTGTAAAGACTGCGTTCAGTCAGTTGACTTGGCGTCTCTGCCACGCTGCCGTTGATACAACGTATATACCAGCAGGAAACCCCTTATGAAAACCAAAGCCCAGAAGTGGGGAAACAGCCTGGCCGTGCGTATCCCGCGCGGTGTCGTTGAAGAGGTGGGGCTTAAACCTCACGATGCCCTGACCATCGAGGTGAAAAAGGGTCGCATCGTTCTTGTGCCGGTCGGGAAGACCGGGCCAATTCCGCGCTACCATCTTGAAGACCTGGTGAAGAAAATCACTCCGAGAAATCGCTATAAGGAGGTGGACTTCGGCCCGCCGGTCGGGCGCGAGGTACTGTGATGGCAAGGTGTGTTCCGGAGAGCGGCGACGTCGTATGGCTGGATTTCAGTCCTACAGCCGGACACGAGCAGTCCGGTCACCGGCCGGCGCTCGTGCTATCGCCCGCGTCTTACAATGCCCGCAGCGGGCTCATGCTCTGCTGCCCAATCACAAGCAAGGTCAAGCCTTATCCCTTCGTTGTGCCGATCTTGGGCGGCTCGGAAGTCGCCGGCGCCGTCCTGGCCGACCAGTTGCGGAGCATGGACTGGCGGGCGCGGGCAGTGGTGAAGAAAGGGAAAGTCTCCGAGCGCACGTTGCACGAGGTACTCGGCCGGGCCGCAGCGTTGCTTGTCTGAATCGGTTTCTTCTCGCCTCGATTCCGGTCGGTCAGAAGCCATCTAAAAAATACGTTTGAAGTATCGTAGGGAAGTATTGCTCACCCCGAGTGGCCTCGACTGTTCTCCAACGGTGAGCAATGCTCACCTTACATCCGTTTTTGAAGTGGCTTCTTCTTCAGCCAGCTTTGCGACTCAGGCCGATGGCGCGGCGTTCCAGCGCATGCCGTAGAAACTGTCCGGTGTGCGAAGCCGGGTTCTGCGCCATGTCCTCGGGCGTGCCGGCGGCCAGCACCTTGCCCCCACCGTCGCCGCCCTCGGGGCCGAGATCGATGAGCCAGTCAGCGGTCTTGATCACGTCGAGATTGTGCTCGATGACGACAACGGTGTTGCCGTGGTCGCGCAGGCGGTTCAGCACCGCCAGCAGCTGCTGGATGTCGTGGAAGTGCAGTCCCGTGGTCGGCTCATCGAGGATGTATAACGTACGCCCGGTGTCGCGTTTGGACAGCTCGCGCGCAAGCTTGATGCGCTGCGCCTCGCCGCCGGACAGCGTGGTGGCGCTCTGTCCCAGCGTGATGTAGGACAGGCCGACGTCGAGCAGCGTCTTGAGCTTGTGGCTCACGGCCGGGATGGCGCTGAAAAATTCCGCCGCCGTTTCAACCGTCATGGCCAGCACTTCGTTGATACTCTTGTCCTTGTAGCGGATGTCGAGGGTCTCGCGGTTGTAGCGCTTGCCGCGGCACACGTCGCACGGCACGTAGATATCCGGCAGGAAATGCATCTCCACCTTGATCAGGCCGTCACCCTGGCAGGCCTCGCAGCGCCCGCCGCGCACGTTGAACGAGAAGCGGCCCGGTCCGTAGCCGCGTTCGCGCGCCATGGGAGTGGCGGCGAACAGCTCGCGGATGGGTGTGAACAAACCGGTATAGGTCGCCGGGTTGGAGCGCGGCGTGCGCCCGATCGGCGCCTGGTCGATGTCCACGATCTTGTCGAACTGGTCGAGTCCCTCGATGGCGCGGCAGGGCGCCGGTTCGAGCGCGGCCCCGTAGAGGTGCTTGGCGACCGAGGCATACAGGGTGTCGTTGATGAGCGTGGATTTTCCGGAACCGGAGACGCCGGTCACGCAGGTGAAAAGCCCCACCGGTATCGATACATCCACGTCTTGCAGATTATTGCCGGTGGCGCCGCGGATCACGATCTGGCGCGCGGGATCGTTGCGCGTCCGCCCGGACGGAATGGCGATTTCCTTCTCGCCACGCAAATAGGCGCCGGTGATTGAGCGCGGGTGGCGCACGATGTCCTCGGGCGTGCCCTGGGCCACGATCTCGCCGCCGTGCACGCCCGCCCCGGGGCCGATGTCCAGCACAAAGTCCGCCGCGCGGATGGCCTCTTCGTCGTGTTCCACCACGATCACGGTGTTGCCCAGATCGCGCAGGCGCCGCAATGTGTCGAGCAGGCGCGCGTTGTCGCGCTGGTGCAGGCCGATGGAGGGCTCGTCGAGCACATACATGACGCCGACCAGCCCGGCGCCGATCTGGGAGGCAAGGCGAATCCGTTGCGCCTCGCCGCCGGAGAGCGTTTCCGCCGCGCGCGCGAGCGTCAGGTAATCCAGTCCGACGCTCACCAGAAACCCGAGACGGTTGGCGACCTCTTTCACAATCTTGGCGGCAATTTCGCCGCGGCTGCCTTCGAGGCGCAGGGCATGGAAGAAATCCAGCGCCGCGCGGATCGGCAGCTGGGTGATGGCGTGCAGCGGCCGGTTCTCGATGTACACATGCCGTGCCTCGAGTTTGAGGCGCGATCCGCCGCAGGTTTCGCACGGCTGATGGCTGAGATATTTCGCCAGCTCCTCGCGGACCGAGCTGGATTCGGTCTCGCGGTAACGCCGTTCGATGTTGGGAATCACGCCCTCGAAGGCGTGCTTGCGTCGCGAGTGCAGGCCGCGTTCGCCGAGATAAGTGAAGGTGATGATCTCCTCGCCGCTCCCGTGCAGGATCACGTTGCGTATTTTTTCCGGCAGCTCCTCGAACGGTTTGTCGAGATCGAATTTGTAATGCCTGGCCAGCGACTCCAGCATCTGGAAATAAAATGCGTTGCGCCGGTCCCAGCCGCGAATCGCCCCGGCCGGCAGCGGCAGGCTGGGGTCGCTGACCACGCGCGCGGGATCGAAGAACTGGCGCACGCCGAGCCCGTCGCAGGTCGGACAGGCGCCGGCCGGGTTGTTGAAGGAAAACAGCCGCGGTTCGAGCTCGGACAGGCTGTAGCCGCAATGCGGGCAGGCATAGCGCGCCGAGAAAACCATTTCCTGCGCGCTGCGGCCTTCGTCGTCCAATACCACGGTGCGCACCAGGCCCTCACCCAGACCGATCGCGGTTTCGAAGGATTCGGCCAGACGCTGTTCCTGTCCGCGTTGCACCACGACGCGGTCCACCACCGCCTCGATGGTGTGCTTGATGTTCTTCTGGAGTTCCGGCGCTTCGTCCAGCGAAACCACCGTGCCGTCGATGCGCGCGCGGATGTAACCCTGCGCGCGCAGCCGGTCGAGGATGTGCGCGTGCTCGCCCTTGCGCGCCTCGACCATGGGCGCGAGCAGCATGAGCTTCGCGCCCTCGGGCAGCAGCATGACGTGATCCACCATCTGGCTTACCGTCTGGGCGGACAGCGTCACGCCGTGTTCCGGGCAACGCGGCTCGCCCACGCGGGCGTACAGCAGGCGCAGATAGTCGTAAATCTCCGTCACCGTGCCGACCGTCGAACGCGGGTTGTGCGAGGTGGATTTCTGCTCGATGGAAATGGCCGGACTCAATCCCTCGATCAGATCCACGTCCGGCTTTTCCATGAGCGCCAGGAACTGGCGCGCGTAAGCCGACAGCGACTCGACGTAGCGGCGCTGGCCCTCGGCATAGAGCGTGTCGAAGGCGAGCGAGGACTTGCCCGAGCCGGAAAGCCCGGTGATGACAATGAGCTTGTCGCGCGGCAGGTCGACGTCGATATTCTTGAGATTATGCGTGCGTGCGCCGCGAATGCGGATGGTTTCCATGCTGCTCGTATCGGTGTTCTGATCAAGCCCCGAGGGGCCCGGCCAGAACTGCAGGATTTATGGGCAACCTGTTAATATACGCAAAACAGAGTATTTTTCCCAACGAATCCAGCAATCAAGCATGCTTCCCTCTGAACGGATGAACCCCCTCGAGCTGCGGGCGAGTATCGGGCTGGCCGGTATCTACGGTCTGCGGATGCTGGGCATGTTCCTGATCCTGCCGGTATTTGCCGTGTATGCCGAGCATCTGCCCGGCGGGCAGAGCCATACCCTGATCGGTATCGCGCTCGGCGTGTATGGCCTCACCCAGGCGATCCTGCAGCTGCCTTTCGGCATGGCCTCGGATCATTTCGGACGCAAGCGCGTCATCTACTTCGGCCTGCTGTTGTTTGCCCTTGGCAGCTTTATCGCCGCTTCCGCCCATGACATTTATATGGTGATTATCGGACGCGCCATCCAGGGGGCCGGCGCCATTTCCGCGGCGGTGACGGCGCTGCTGGCGGACCTCACGCGCGAGGAACACCGCACCAAGGCCATGGCCGTGATCGGCATGACCATCGGCCTGACCTTTGCGCTTTCTTTGGTTTTGGGGCCGGCGCTGTACCACCTGATCAGCATTCCGGGAATTTTCGCGATGACCGGCGTGCTGGCGCTGCTGGCCATCGTCGTGGTGAAGACCGCGGTACCGGATCCGCGTCACAGCCACTTCCATTCCGACGCCGAAGCGGCTCCGGCGAAACTGCGCGACGTGTTGCGTAACCGCGAACTGGTCCGTCTCAATTTTGGAATCTTTGCCCTGCACGCCGTGCAGATGGCGATGTTCGTGGTGGTGCCGTTCGCGCTCAAACAGACCGGCGGCATCGACGCCAATCACCACTGGCAGGTTTATCTGCCGGTGATGATCATCTCGTTCCTGTTCATGGTGCCGCCGATCATCTATGGCGAGAAAAAGGCCAGACTGAAGGAGGTCTTCATCGCTTCCGTGGCGCTCATGCTCATTGCGCAGATCGCTTTCGTGACGGCGATCCGGTATTTTTGGGGCATCTTTATCGTGCTTTCGCTTTATTTTGTGGCGTTCAATATTCTGGAGGCGAGCCTGCCTTCGATCATTTCAAAAATCGCGCCCGCGGGCTCCAAGGGCACGGCCATCGGTGTATACAACACCTTCCAATCCCTCGGTTTTTTCGTGGGCGGCGTCATGGGCGGCCTGCTGTCGAATTATTTCGGCGCTTCCGCCGTATTCATGTTCGGTGCCGGGCTTATCGGTGTCTGGCTGGTTCTGGCGTTTCGCATGAAACCGCTGCCGGTGGTGAAAAACCTGATGTTCCCTGTCCGCGAATTGAGCGCGGCGGAGGCGCGCCGTCTGGAAGAAAAGCTCGCGGGTGTGCGCGGTGTGACCGAAGCCAAGGTAATTGCCGAGGAGAGCGTGGCCTATCTTAAGGTGGACGGTCGCCGGCTGGACGAACAGGCGCTGCATGCACTTCTGCCTTCGACCTGAAGCCTGTCAGATTTATTTGTGCAGCTTTTTTCACTGCCCGCTTTAGAATATCTGCATAAAATGATGAACCAGTGCTGATTCTAATACTGGATTGTAGCCGCGTTTGAATCTGGCTATGATGAGCGCACCCTAAACTTCACGGAGAATGTTTTATATTTAAGGTACAGGGCTCTGTGATCAACCATTGGAGAATCGAGCATGGCACGCGGTGTAAACAAGGCAATTCTGGTAGGTAATCTGGGTCGGGACCCGGAAGTTCGTTATTCCCCCAACGGCCAGGCGGTGGCGAATGTCACGCTGGCGACGTCGGAATCGTGGAAGGACAAAACCAGCGGCGAAAAGCAGGAGAAAACCGAATGGCATCGCGTCGTGTTTTTCGGACGTCTGGCGGAAATCGCCGGTGAATATCTGAAGAAGGGCGCGCAGATCTATGTCGAAGGTCGTCTGCAAACGCGCAAGTGGACGGACAAGGATGGGCACGACCGCTATACCACCGAAATTGTCGCCAACGACATGCAGATGCTGGGCTCGCGCGGCGGTGCCGGTGCCCCGAGCAACGACAACTTCAATCAGGACCAGCCGGCGGATAACACCGGCGGCGCCGGAGCCAAGAAGACCACTCCCGCCGTGGCCGGGGAATTCGACGACGACATTCCCTTCTAAGCGTGAGGAGTGAGGCGCAGGCGCGAGGTGTGTTACGCCTCGCGCCTTACTCATTGCGCTTCACGCACTTAACCGGGTGGCCAGCGCATGATGCGCCCACCGAGCAGATGCAGATGCACATGAAACACCGATTGGCCGGCATCGGCATTACAGTTCAGGACGGCGCGGTAACCCGACTCGGCGATTCCGGAGTCTTTGGCGATTCGTGCCGCGGCCAGAACCAGTTTGCCTACGAGGCCCGCGTCGCCGGATCCCAGGTCATTCAGGGTGGCGATGTGTTTTTTCGGGACTACCAGAACATGCAGTGGGGCCTGGGGGTTGATGTCCTTGAACGCCAGAACGTCGTCGTCTTCGTACACCGTGTTGGGCTTGATCTGACCAGACACCATTTTGCAAAACAGGCATTCTGTTGTCATAAAGGAAGCCCTACTTCGTTCGTCCTGTCATAAGATTGCGTCCTACTGCGCTACGCTTCGTTCGTCTTGTCATCATATAATTTCCCCTGGAGTTCTTGAGGTGCCGCGCCCGGCGAGGGCCACTCGTGGGCACAGCATAGTGCGGAACGGACGGTGAGAAAAGGGCGGGCCTGGAGCTGGCAGATCGCCAAATGCCGTCTATATATATATTCGTTACAGAGATAGGCAATATTTTTTGCGGGAGGTGGAAGATGCCTATGTATGAAGAGCCGGTGGTAGGCGCCTTTTACGAGGACGAGGATGGCCGGTCGTTTGAGGTGATTGCTTTCGATGAGAACGACGGATCGATCGAGATCCTGTACGGTGACAGCACAACCGAGGAGATCGATCTGGATGACTGGTATGGCCTGGACCTGGAACGGCTTGAATCCGACGAGGAAGACGAAGACGATCTTGAAGAAACGGATACCGGCAAGGCGCCGGACGATGACGTCAATCCGGATGAGGACGACGACGATTCCCCGGATGACGACGAGTAACCAAACGCCTTTTTAAAAAAATGCGGGCCTGCGAAGGTCAGGGGCAGGCCGTCCCCGGCCTGCCCGCTCGACGC
>Ga0209342_10005336_pt1 | contig 13189 bp, 15 predicted proteins | sample RifCSP16_2_FD_184023 | JGI IMG/M metagenome (GOLD analysis project Ga0209342, IMG submission 184023) | Soil microbial communities from Rifle, Colorado - Rifle CSP2_sed 16_2 (SPAdes) (version 2) | ecosystem: Environmental > Terrestrial > Deep subsurface > Rock core/Sediment | place: Rifle... | reverse complement strand
GGGCTCCCTACATCAAGGTCGGCGGCGACTGGACCAAGGTCAACCTGGGCCAGCCCACTCGCAGTACCAACTTGCTTTCCTGGTCAACTACCAACGCCAACGTCTACATATCGCACGGCGGCCATTACATCAAACTCGGCATCCTGCTCAAGAACGGGTGGCAGCCGGTGGGTGACCAATTCGCCTTTCCTGTTGGGCTGACTGGACTAACCCGCACGGGCGACACACTTTATCGGGACGGCGAGCCGGTGCTGCTGCTGCGCAAGCCTGTGGTCTATGACCTGGATGATCCCAAGGACACCCGTCCGATTGCCCATGAGTTCGTGAGTGTGGCGGGCCAACCATACATCCTGTTCACGCTGCCTGACCTAACTGGTATGGTCAGACCGCTGGTGGACCCGCAGTTTTCGAGCCAGCCGGACGCGGCGGCAGGCAAAGACACCTATATTCGATCATCTGCCCCATTTAATGCGCGCAATTATGGCACTACTGTTGATCTACTCGACGGTAGTGACGAAAAAGCGCTGATTGAATTCGATTGTTCTTCTATTCCCGCCACTGCCACTATCGAAACGGGTCAGGCTGCTACAATTAGTCTTTATCATTCTGTACAGAGCAGTTCTGTTTCGTTCACATTAACATTTTATTCCATCGCCAGTGGCAATGCCGATTGGCCAGAGGGTACTAAAGCTAATGGTACTGGGGTAGCTGGAGATTGTTGTTGGGATTATAAAGATCAGGCGGCATCTCCAACGGCCTGGGCCGGTAGTGCAGGATTGAGCACCGCTAACACTGATTATGAGTCTAGTAGTCTCGGGTCCGTCAACGGCAACCGGGCGGATGCGGTGGGTACAGAATATAGCACTGTACTGACAGCCAGTCGTATAGAAGGCTGGTTTGGGGTAAGTAACACCAATTATGGGCTACTAATTACCTGTGGCGCTAATTTGGGAGCTATTGCATCTTCCGACCATGCCACCGCCGGCTACCGTCCCAAGCTCGTCATCGACTACACCGAGGCCGGCGGCGGGACGGTCAGCGTGAGCGTCTCAGATGCGCTCACAGTCAGTGAGGCAGTGGTGCTCCTAGTGCCGGTCTATTATGTGAGTATATCCGATACGCTGACGGCTGCCGAATCCAAAAGCGTCAACCTGACCATTACCGTCGTCGCTGCTGATGCTATTGTCGCCACGGATACACTTACACTAGCCTATAACCTCGGATTGTCTATCTCAGATACATTGACAATCGGGGAATCTACCAATGTTTTGATTCCGGTATACTATGTCAATGTATCGGATGTATTGACAGTTGGTGAGTCAGTATCACTGTTGATACCAGTTCTATTCGTTTCCATTTCGGATTCGATGATTGTATCTGAGTCAGTCGCAGTCATCGTCATCAGCCCCGGCGATCTGGCCATTTCGGTATCTGATTCCCTTACAGTAACCGATACGATTGTTATCCTGCTCCCCATTGTCTATGTTTCTGTTATTGATGCTCTAGATATCACCGAGACGCTGGGCCTGACCATACCGGTCAACGTATCTGTATCCGATGCACTGACCGTCGCCGAATCGACGGCGCTACTCATTCCGCAATTGTTCATCGCTGTCGCCGAGAGCTTGACTATTGCCGAGGCCGTTAGTCTTCTGGTACCGGTGCTCTATGTCAGTGCAAGCGAGGCGCTGACCGTTGTCGAATCAATAGCATTGTCCATTGTCATACCTGGGGCCGCCATTACTATCAGCGTGTTGGACAGCCTGACTCTAGCTGATGTGGTAGCCCTGGCCATCGTCACCATTGTAGTACCCGCCAGCCGCGTATTCGTTGTGCTAGCAGAGGATCGCACGTTCGTGATTCTACATGAGGACCGGACGTATTCCGTTAATCCGTAGGAGGTTACAATGTTCGAGGCTATAAAACTGCCGGCCTGGCTGCGTAGGCGACAGGAACGCATGGTTGTGCGTGGTTTCTTCCGGGTGCAAATCGCGGATCCGGACAAAGGCATCGTCGGGGATAGTGGCTGGATCCAGAACCAGATTACAAATCTGGGCCGGCAGGATTTCCTGTGTGCCCTGCTTGGCAACACGACCGGTAGCAAGCAAGTGACGCATATGGCCCTGGGCAGTGGTACGGCTCCGGGAGCGGCTGCCACATCATTGAATTTGGAGCTTACCGGTACTAGTACCGGACGGGAGGCAGTAGCCGTCAGTATCAACGCCAGCACTGCTGTCCAGTTTGCAGCCACATTCGATAGTGACAACATCACGGCCGCCGTCGCTGCTCTCTCCAATATCGGACTGTTTGCCACGTCAGCCGTCACGACGGGCACATTGTTCGCCGGCAATACATTTGCCTCTTCGGCCTACGCCACCAATCAGGCCGTGCAGGCCAGCTATGTTATAAGCTTCGCGACGAGCTGATACCGATGGATATTGATGTTCTGCTCCGAGACCATGCTGGCATCAAGTTGGACATTGCATGTGGTGGACATAAAAATCCCGACTTCGTAGGCCTTGATATCCGATCACTGCCGAACGTAGATATCGTTTGGGACGTGAACATGCACCCATGGCCGCTACCCGACGATTGCGTCATCATGGCGACTGCCAGCCATTTGCTGGAGCACATTCCCGGCGTGGTCATTGACAATGGGCATACCCGCTTCCCATTTCTCGAATTCATGGATGAGGTATGGCGCATCATGCGAGTGGGCTGTGAATTTTACATCGTGGTTCCACATGGCAGCAGCCAGGGTTACATGCAGGATCCGACGCACTGTAACGCCATGAATCAGACACGCTGGGCCTATTTCGACCCGGTGAACGGTGGGAATCTTTATGCCATCTATCGCCCTAAACCCTGGGAGATACGGGACATCAAATGGAGTCCCGAGGCCAACATGGAGGTGGTGCTTGCCAAGCGCCCTCTTGCAGCGGACTAAATCTCCCGTCCGGCCCTATCGTACCATCGTTAACGACAGCGGACGTTCCTACAATACCCGTTTACTCGTGGGCACGGCCACTACTGGCCTGGTGCGCATCGAGTGGGTGCAGGCTCGCTTTGGCCAGGTGGTGCCCTGTAACTGGAGTATGGGCGTGCTCAATCAATATCTCGATTCGTTCATCCCGCTGCGCTATCAGGTGGCCGATGCCCAGAACCTAATCGTCAAAGAGGCCATCAACAAGGACTTTGAGTGGTTGTTGCTTTATGAACACGATGTCATTCCGCCGGCCGATCTCTTCATCCGGCTGAATGACTACATGCACAATGAGGCGGTGCCCGTGGTGTCCGGCCTCTACTACAGCCGCTCGGTGCCGGCGGAACCACTGCTGTACCGTGGGCGCGGCACCTCCTACTACACGGACTGGCAGATGGGCGATAAGGTTTGGGTGGATGGTGTGCCTACGGGCCTGCTGCTCATCCACATGGGCATCATCCGGGCCATGTGGGCGGACAGCGAAGAGTACATGGCATTTGGCCAGAAGACGCGGCGGGTATTCGATACACCGCGCCAGGTGTGGTTGGACCCGGAGAGCCGGCAGTATCACATGAAGGTGGGCACCAGCGACCTGGAATGGTGTACTCGTGTCATGCAAGGTGGTTACTTTGCCAAGGCCGGCTGGCCCAAATACCAGGATATGGAATTCCCGTTTCTGTGTGATACGAATATCTTCTGCCGGCACATCGATCCGGATGGCCGACAGTACCCACCCCAGGGGGCTGAATATCCGTGGAAACAAAACAGTATCGACTCATCATCAAAAAGGGCTTCGATGAACGGCTTGACCAGACTAGCCGGGGAGACATCTTCGAAGTTATCGAGGCTAACAGCCGGGTTGTCATCCTGGAGCGTGTCTACCACGAACCGGATCCTGCACCGCAACGGGCGTTAGCAACGGACGCCAATATCCTAAGCATTAACGTGCAAGACAGTATTGGCCTGACTGATGAAATAAGATGACGACAAATCAACACTTCGAGAAAAGAATAGCGGCTGTTCTCGAATGGAAATTCGACTGGCGGGCGCTAACCAATGGTAGCCCTGGCGGTGATGATGACTGGCTGGCTGCTGGTGAAACCATCACGGCCGGCTATACTATTACCGCTAGTCCTACCGGTACCGGAGCGCTAAAAATCGATAGTAGCGCCAGGACAGACAGCAACACGAGCATAACCGTATGGTTGTCAGCAGGTGTAAATGGCGTGACCTATACTGTGACGTGTCATATCGTCACCAATGCGGGGCGCACGGATGACCGCACTATCTATATCTACTGCAAGTCGAGATGATGGGATGGAAGCAATCTCGGACCCTATCGCAACCGAACACCTGTCTATCGCCCGCTTGCATCCGCATCCGGAGAACTACCTAAGCCATCCAGAGCGGGAAATCGACGACCTGCGCGCCAGCCTGCGCCAGTTCGGGCATGTGCGTTCCATCGTCGTGCAGATCCGGCCCGACGGAGACTACACAGTGCTAGCCGGCAACGGCATCCTGACAGCGGCTCAGGCCGAAGGACTACCCTGGTTGCTAGCCCGCATCGTGCCCGCCACCTGGACGGATGCCATGGTCAAGGCGTACTTAATAGCCGATAATGAGCCGGCGCGTAAGGCAGAACGGGACGACGTGCAATTGCTCTCATTGCTGCAAGAGGTGCAGGCTCAAGAGTCGGCGCTGGTAGAGGCAGCCGGTTTTAGCCAAACGGAGTTGGAGCAATTGCTGCACACAGTGAAACACCAGGGGCCTGCCGGCGATGATCCCGGAGCCCAGACGGATAGAGCCGAGGAGTTGCGGCAGCAGTGGCAGGTAGAGACAGGGCAGCTATGGCAACTTGGCGAGCATCGCTTGATTTGCGGTGATTGCGCCGATCCGGTCGTGGTGGAGCAGCTTATGCGCGGGGAGAAGGCTCAGTTGATTTTCACCGATCCGCCCTACGGCGTGGCCATCGGCGCCAAGAACCGCCTGTTAAATTCCGTCCTTCCTTCTGGACGGAATTCAACAGATATTGAAGACGATTCGTTGTCGCCGCAGGAACTCAAGGCCAACCTGCTGCCGGCGTTTGCGAACATGCGCCGCCTGGTCATGGCCGACGACTGCACCATCTTCGTCACCGCCCCCCAGGGAGGAGAACTTGGCATGATGATGATGATGATAGAGGCCGGGCTGCCGGTGCGTCACGTACTGATCTGGAAGAAAAATCAGCCTACTTTCTCACTAGGCCGGTTGGACTACGACTATCAGCACGAGCCTATCCTGCTGACCTGGGGCAAACGCCACAAGCGGCCCATGGCCGGGCCGCAGCGCACGTCGGTGTGGGAGATCGACAAGCCGAGAGCGTCTGCCGACCATCCGACTATGAAGCCGGTGGAGTTGGTGGAAAACGCTCTGCTCAACAATTCCGAGTATGGAGATACTGTCTACGACGGCTATCTCGGTTCCGGCACCACCCTGATTGCGTGCGAGCATCTAGGCCGCCGTTGTCGGGCTGTTGAAATTTCAGCGGCCTACGTGGCCGTGGCGCTGCAGCGGTGGTCCGATATGATCGGTCGGCAGCCGAAACTCATGGAGGGCGGTTAATGTGTCCATCTCCTGGGACCATGACCAACCCCTCGCCCGCTGCCAAGGTGAATCCGCCGCCGCCGTTGCCGCCCTGGGCGATTACGCTCGCATGGGGCCGCGGCGCTCATTGCGCGAATTGTTGGAGCGCTATAGCCAACAGGCTACCAACGCGCAAGCAACGGGTAAGCCGCCAACTGGTCACTGGTATACCCTGTGCGGTTGGTCTACCCGCCATGACTGGCAGGCCCGCGTCATCCGCTTCGACGAGCTGGTGGCTCAGGCCGAACAGGAGTTGTGGGAGCAGCGCCGGGCTGAGTTACGCCAGCGTGACTGGGAACAGGCCGGTGAACTGCGTGATCTGGTGGCGGCGGCCCTGCCTTCAGCCAACCAGTTCATCGAATCACGCCGGCACACCATTCGCGGGCAGGACGGTCAGCCCGACCGTGAAATCATCACCATGTCGTTCGATGTTACTGACTTGAGTCGTGTACTTGAAATTGCCAGCAAATTGCAACGGCTGGCAACCGGAGATAGCACCGAAAATGTTGAGCTTTCCGGTTCCGTCCTTGATAGCCTCATATCCGCAGAACTGGCGCGACTTGCCCACCAGCGGCAAGCGCCAGCTTCTGGTGAGACTACGGGAGAAGCGTCTGGCTGAGATGTTGCCGGTCGAACAGAAATCGGTAGCCCTAACCTGTCCTATGCCGCTGTCGCAGTACATCGTCGGCGCCTGGCGAGTGGTGGAACCGGGGAAAGAGTATGTTCGTGGCTGGCATATTGATGCTATCTGCGATCATCTGGAGGCCGTGACCCGGGGGGAAATCCAGAATCTCATCATCAACATCCCCCCCCGGCATATGAAGAGTTTGACCGTGTGCGTCTTCTGGCCTACCTGGGAATGGACCTGGCAGCCGCAATCGCGCTGGTTATTTACATCCTATGCCGACACACTGGCCATTCGGGACTCGCTCAAGTGCCGGCGTATCATTCAAAGTCGGTGGTATCAGCAAAACTGGGGGGATGTGTTCCAACTGACCGGCGACCAGAATCAGAAGAGCCGCTTCGAGAATGACAAAACCGGCTATCGGATGTCCAGCGGCGTAGGAGGAGTAAGCACAGGGGAGGGCGGGGACCGTGTGATCGCGGACGATCCCATCAAGGCCATTGATGCCAGTAGCGAAGCCATGCGTAAATCAGTCATCGAGTGGTGGGACCAGTCCATGAGTACGCGCATCAATGACCCGCATAAGTCGGCCAAAGTCATCATCATGCAACGCCTACATGAGCAAGATCTGACCGGGTATCTGCTCGACAAGATGCAGACTGACGGGGAACATTATGAGCATCTCTGCCTACCTGCCGAATATGAGCCGACGCAACATATCACTTGCCTGGGCTGGAGCGACCCGCGGTCCGAATCGAACGAGCTTCTATGGCCGGCCCGTTACAACGACAAGGCCATTACTAACTTGAAACGAGCGCTTGGAAGTTACGGGACTGCTGGCCAACTACAGCAACGACCGGCCCCAGCTGAGGGCGGGATGCTCAAGCGAACCTGGTGGCGGTTCTGGATACCGCAGGGCAGCCAATTGTCTCCTGTGACAACTCGCCAGGCTGATGGCACCTGGTTTCAGCATCCGCAGATAGAATTGCCAGATCAGTTTGATGAACAGATCCAGTCTTGGGACATGGCATTCAAGGACACTAAGTCTTCGGACTATGTAGCCGGCGGTATCTGGGCCAAAAAGCAGGCCAATCGATTTATGCTCGATCTGGATTGGCGACGCATGGATATTGTGGAGACTATCAAGGCCGTCAAGGCTATGACTATCAAGTGGCCGCTCACCTTTGCCAAAATCGTGGAAGACAAGGCCAACGGGCCGGCAGTGATCCGCATGTTACAGAATGAAATCCAAGGGCTTATCCCATTTAACCCAGAGGCCAGCAAAGAGGGACGGGTCAATGCTGTTTCGCCACAGATCGAGAGCGGCAACGTCTATCTACCCCATCCATCGCTCTGTGTCTGGACGAATGGTCTGATTGACGAATGTGCGGCATTTCCCAATGGCGCTCACGATGATCGGGTGGATCAAATGAGCCAGGCATTGCTACGATTCTCACCGGTCGAATGGGACGTCTACTAGATTCAGTGGATACTATTATCGCCGCCATCGGGCTATTGTGCATCCTGGCCGGCCTTTACCTGTGGCTGGGTCTGGCTGCCAGCCTCATTACGCTGGGCCTGGCCCTGATCTGGATAGGGATCCGGATGCCTGAACCTGGTCTTCCGGGCCGTGTTTCACCACGACGAAGCGAAAACGAATCATGAGTCTCATAAAATCCCTGGTGCCTACTAGTTTGAAATTCAACCCGGCCGATGCATCGGTCAACTGGACCCATGTCGAGACCCTGGTGCATGGACCGGGCGCGCCACCCTGGGGCGACCGCAGTACCGGCGATGGCAACAGCGCCGCATTTGCCTGCTTGATGGCCATCTGTACTGCCTATCCCGAGGCGCCCCTGCGTATCTACCGGCGCGATAGCAAGGGCAAACTCAGCGAACTACAGAACCATCCACTGCAATTGCTCCTGGACAATCCAACGCCCAACGGTGAACTGACTGCTGAGGAATTTTGGTTCTGGACTCAATGGGCAAAACATGCACATGGCAATGCCTACTGGCTCAAAGTGCGGGCAGTCAATGAGCACTCTGGCAATGTCGTCGAACTATGGCCCATCAGCCCTACCCAGATAACGCCGGTCAGCATGGGTAATGACTGGATCTCTGCCTATCGTTGGACCTATGCGCCGAACAAGTGGAAGGATGTGCCGATTGAAAATATCGTGCATTTCCGGCTGGGTATCGATGATCGCGATCACCGGCTGGGCCTGGCGCCGCTCAAACGACTGGTGCGCGAGATCGGGGGAGATGACGAGGCCAACCGGTTCACGGATGCGCTTCTCAAAAACTTTGCCGTGCCGGGCCTGGTCGTGATTCCGTCCTCTACGGCACCCATGACTGAAGAAGTGGCTGACAATATCAGCAAGAAGATCAACCAAAAGTTCGGCAGTGATAATCGGGGCAATATCGCGGTGCTTTCGCGTGAGGCCAAAATTGAGCAGTTCGGCTTTAGTCCAGAAGAGTTAGATTTAACGGCTCTGCATCGCCTGCCCGAGGAACGCATCAGTGCCGTGTTGGGCGTGCCAGCCATCGTAGCCGGTCTGGGCGCCGGTCTAGACCGGGCTACCTATGACAATGGCCGGGCTCTAAAGGAATGGTTCACGGAAAACAAGCTCGGTCCACTCTGGCGCGCCGATGCCAGTAAGATCAACCGCAGCTTGAAGCCGGATTTCACCAGCGACACCAACATCCTGGCTCAGTTTGATGTAAGTGATGTACGGGCATTCCAGGAAGATGAGGACGCCAAATACAACCGTCTCAACATCGCCGTACAGGGTCAACGTCCCTGGCTGTCGGTCAATGAGGCCCGTGAGGAGATAGGCCGGCCTCCTGTGCCCAGTGGCGATAATCTAATTGAGCCACAGCCGCAATCATTGCAACTACCACCAGGTCAGGGCAATGGCAACCGCAATGGGCAGGAACAGTTGCAGGACAATCAGAATGGCGCCGGGGGCAAATGGTATTTGATGGAGGATGAGCAGCGCCGCCCTTTTGGCAGCCGGGACCGCGCAGCATCCTTACTGCTCATGTTTCCCTAAAGCAGTTTGATTTGCAGCAGTCGGCTGATGACTACCGGCAGGAATTGGAGGCCCTGATCCGGCAGGCCCAAACCGGGGAGATAGAGCAGACTGAATTCGAGAAGCGAGCTAAGGAATTGACGCTTGCCTTGTTGCTATTAACCTTCCTGGGTGGAAGCCGGCTGTCATTGACACAGCTCAACACCAATGTGGAGGCGCAGATGGCGCTCGTCCAGGCAGAACGTGAGGCCCAGATGGGAACCCGCAACCTGGCCAACGACATTTATGGACAGCGCATGTTCGATCCGGAGAGCGACCGGGCCGGTGGATCGACAGCTATCCAGCGCATTGTCAGCCGGGTAGATTTATGGGTCGGCAGCATCCTGGGTATTTTCGCTCTAGGCCAGATGCACCGGCCTGACGATCCATTGTTGCGTTGGCAATATGGACCTACCGAACACTGTGATGATTGTCTGCGCCTACATGACCAGATACATCCGGCCTCGGCCTGGCGAGCGGCAGGCTGGCAGCCTCGCAGCCGACGCCTCCAGTGTCGCGGATTCCAGTGCCAGTGTGAATTCTTTGAGGACGAAGGGCCGGAGATAGGGAACTTCTGATGCTCAAGAGCTATGAGAACAAGCAAATTCGTGAGTGGAATCTGTTGCCTGAAAAGTTATCCTTATTGCCTAAACATCTGCGGGATTATCTCAATCGTTCAGATTTCAGTCCGCGGGGGGTCTATGCATATGGTATTCCATTGGATAGGTTCAATCGGGATGAGCTTATGCGCCTAATTATTAGCTTGGGCTGCCCAGAGGAGATGGAAGGCCAGAGATAGGGGACTTCTAATGCTCAAGGACTATGAAGACAAACAAATTCGAGACCCACATCATAGAATCCGTGAACTTCTCACGGAGGCGGAGATTATCGAGAATAAATATCTGAATGGGATTGTTTCATCCGAAGAGGATGAGGCTAGAATTGTTAGTCTACTACGGGCGGTCGACCGGCTGGAATTTGATGAAATCCCCAAACAGGAGATGAAACCAAAGCTGGTAGAAACTATCTGGGTCGTGGGTGAGATTTTGAGTTTTCATGACCGCTCCTGGATTCTTCAGGGAGTTTTCAGCACAGAAGAAATAGCCAGGGCTGCTTGTAAAGAAACCAATTGGTTCATCGGACCAGTTCCACTGGATTCCGAATTGCCTCCTGAACCCATGATATGGCCCGGTGCCTATTATCCGAATAGATAGAATGTTTCCCCGCGTCCTTGCCCTCGTTGGCGACATGGATGGCTGCGCGCTTTGGCGTGTACTTCAGCCATTTACGGAGTTGCAGCGCCAGGGCTATCCGGCAGAATGGGGGGCCCGCGGCGATGACCGCCTGGCGAATATCGTGCACGAGTTCGATGCTGTCATCATTCCACGTCTGCACTGGCCGCCAGAGGAACGGGAGAATGGAGACCGTTGGTTCGAGGCGCTGCACAATGCCGGCATCGCTGTCATCTATGAAGTGGACGATGATATGGTATCGGATGATTTTATACGCCGGCTGGTGCAGATCCACAGCCGGGTACCGCGCAAGGCCGAGGAGACCCGGGATGCCATCCTCCACACTATGCAGAGCGCCGACGGGGTGACAGTGAGTAGCCAACGCCTCGCCTCCACTATCCGGCGCTACACCGACAGGCCGATCATGGTTGTGCCGAATTATATGGATCTAGATTGGTTCCGGGCCGTGCAGGCCAAAGCAGAGCGCACGGTCAAGGGACTATCCATCGGCTGGGCCGGTGGTATCCGGCCCGACTACGACGTAGAGCAGATGGCGATCGCCTGGGGACGTATCACCCAACGCTATCCCGATGTGCAGTTCGTCATTCAGGGCTGGCAGCCGGACATCATTACCCAGGCTGTGCCGGCAGAACGGCTGCATCGGCTGCCCTGGATGTCCATCCAGGAATATCCGACCGGTCTGGTCAACGTGGACATCGGCTGCTGTCCATTGACTGATACGACATTCAATCGGGCCAAAACTTTTATAAAATCTATGGAATACGCGGTCAGTGGCGCTGCTGTTGTGGCCAGCCCGACCGTCTATGGGCAGATCATCGATCATGGCCACAATGGCTATATCTGTAGCAATGCGGACGAATGGGAGGATGCACTGAGCCGATTAGTAGAGTCAGCCAACATACGTAAACGCATGGCTCAACAACTGTTATGGAAAGTCGAGAAATATCACAGTCTACACGACAATGCCTGGCGTTGGGTGGACGCCTGGGCTCAAATTGTGGAGCGTTATCGACTGCGCAATCAGGGCCGGCGCATCATTACGCCCACGCCAGCCCAGGTGCGAGAATTCAGCGCCAGGATAATGATCTGATGATACCTGACCCATTGCAAACGATACCCGAACGTGATACGATGGAAGCAACCAGGCCGGACGTGGCATTGCTCACTGTGCCAGTGGATTATATGATGAAGCGCCGGGAGTTGTTGCTGATTGAGTTGGCCTACATTGAGGATGTGCTAGGGCTGCCCAGGACGAAGGAACCGAGGAAACGATAATGCCATTGTGTGCTAAGGGCGTGGGTTCGCATTGTGCCCCTGTGCAGCGAACATCTGGCCCGGCATCTTATGCCTGATGAGGGAGTAACGCCCCGAAACGCGAGAGCGTAGCGCGGAGGGAGCCCAGCCGGGGAATAACATGCTCCCCAGGGGGCACGCCCTTAGCACACAATATCGGAAAACAAGGAAATGATGATGGTGGAAACCATTCACATGGCAGAGTCGGATATCAAGCAGCATACTGGAATAATCAGGGCGACACACCTGGTTCCATCTTATGTCCTTACTCCTGGCAAACTGGTAGAGAATAGACTAATTGCTCAATTAACCGAACAATTAGCTGAGCAGATCATGGCAGCCATTTCAGATGGCCGGTCTTATTTCGTACAGATTGATGATGTGTTCTTCTATCCCAATGTGAACCTGGAGCCTTATGAAATGTTTTCCTATGAGCGATCTGCTCTAGTAGCTCTGCAGGATGGTAAGCACGCTGAGATAGATGAGTATGCCATACCAATTGATGGCGCTTCGCCCACCTTCGGTGATCGCCGGTATAGTCAGCGGGGAAAATCAATTGAGGTTGCTATTTTACCAGATGTGACACCATGGGCCGATCAATATGATCCATCTATCGCCGTGGAGATTCGTCGTTTTGAGCAGGAAGAGATAAAGATTAGAGGCGAATACATAACTTTGTGGCGACGGATAGAATAGATGGATAAACTCTGCGGCGGTGTGGAAATAGAAGGCGGGGACACACAGGGTTCTCTGGCACCTGCGTAGGGGCGCAAAGCCAAAGCCAGAGCATGAATACCGCTAGTCGGTTCGAATCCGGCCCGCAGAGATAGATAGTACAACCGAATAAGTCGCTGAGTAGTACTTGGTGGCGCATTTCTCGACCGCTAAAAGGTGGCGAGAGGTGCGCCACCTTTTTTATTCCTGGAGGTGCCCTGTGCCCTGGTCCGTAGATAATCCGCCCGCCGTGGCCCAGAACTGGACCGATGCCGAAAAACGCAAATGTATAGAAGCCGCCAACGCTGTGCTGCAGGATGGTGGCAGCGATGAGGATGCCATCTTTGCTTGTATCCATGCCGCCGGCAAGAGCGCTGAGCTGGTAGGTGCCAAGGCAATCATGAAATCCGAAAGTGATGGTGATCATCCGGCTAGTCATTACCTGGTCGTTGAGGATCCGGAGAAACCATCCACCTGGCACTTGCGTGTGCGCGATGTGAATGGCGACCTGAATCATACCCTGATGGGCGCGGCCTGGGCAGCCTGCCATGAAGATTATCGTGGCAATCGCTATGAGGGACCGGGCAAGGAAGAGGCTATTCGTAAATTACGTCGGCTCTACGCT
>Ga0209342_10005335_pt1 | contig 13196 bp, 12 predicted proteins | sample RifCSP16_2_FD_184023 | JGI IMG/M metagenome (GOLD analysis project Ga0209342, IMG submission 184023) | Soil microbial communities from Rifle, Colorado - Rifle CSP2_sed 16_2 (SPAdes) (version 2) | ecosystem: Environmental > Terrestrial > Deep subsurface > Rock core/Sediment | place: Rifle... | reverse complement strand
AGAGGAAAAGCAGCTCCTCTTTCCGCCTTTCGAGATCGATCTGCAGCGCGGCGAGATTCGCAAGGGCGGGGTGAAGATCGAGCTCACGCCGAAGGAGTTCGAGCTGACCGCGACGCTGTTCCGCAACCTGGGGAGGCTGATGTCGCGCGGCCACCTGCAGGAGGCGGTGTGGGGAAGGAGCGGCGATCTCGCGACGCGCACCGTGGACACGCACGTGAGCCAGGTGCGCAAGAAGCTCGACCTGAGGCCGGAATCGGGCTACCGGGTGGTGCCGATCTACAACTACGGTTACCGGCTGGAGCGGACAGGCGACACGGTGCAGTAGGCCGGCGCCGCGCGGTCGTCAGTAGTTCTCGCGGAAGTAGATGAAGTTCTGCGGCTGGCTGCCGTAGAGGCCCCAGGTCGCGCGGGCGGAGGGGTTGTCGTCGTAGGGAGCGCCGGTCCACGCTCCCTGGAGATAGGTCTTTCCTTCGGCCGCGAGATCGACCGTCAATGTGGTGCCACCGGGGATGGTCGCCGCCGGCGATGGCTTCGTCAGTTTCAGGCTCCCGACTCCGGCAGCGAACGCTCCGCCGAGGGAGATGTGGCTGTCGCCCATGTTCGTCGCGTCGATTCCGCCAGGACCGTTGGTGTAGGAGCCCAGAGACAGATTGGCCGCAGACAACGAAGTACAGTTGTCGACGGTATTGGTGGCAAATACCGTTCCGTTCCAGAACTGGGTCTGGATCGGGATCGGCAGATCCAGGTTCTGGCCGCCTGAAGCGTTCTGCAATCTGAGCCGGCCGAAGCGCACTTCCGTGGTGACGCCGAGGCTCTTGTGGTCGTCCACGCTGTTGTTGTCCACGTCGAGATCTAGCGTGTCCATTGCGACGCTGTCCGAATCGGACGGCGCCACACCGAAGGCGAGCCCGGCGTACGGACCGTCCACGAACGGCGACGCGGTGAGACGCTGGATCGCGGTCTGCACCGCGATGCCGCTCGCGACGCCGTTGCTCCAGCTTCCCGAAGAGGACGACCCCGCTCCGGTATTGACGCGCGAAGTCAAGTTGGTCGCGCCGCTGCGTGCGCCGAGATTCAGGTTGCCGATGGCCGACAGATCGAGCTTGGCGTAGGCGCCGTCGTAGTTCAGGGTCGTGCCGCCCTGCGTGTTCTGCGCGGTGAGCGTGAACCCGAGGTCGAGCCGCTCGTCCAGGTAGGTGAAGGTCGAGTCGGGCGAGCAGCCCGCCGCCGCGCGCGTGGTCACGCTTCCAGCCGAGAGCGCGAACTGCTTGGGCCGGAAGCGGCCGACGTGCCCTGCGTTCAATGTTGAGCCGTCATAGCTGCTGACGCCGATGATCGTGATGCCCGCGGCGATGTAGTTGGACGTGAGCGAGAACAAGCCCACGTTTCCGGCCTCGTTGTAGCACCAGTCTGTGATGGTCGCCGTGCCTCCCGACCACTGGGCCGCCGTCACGGTCGCGCCGCCCGCGCAACCGACGCCGCGCGTCACCGTGCCTGCCGCGACACCGGGGAGATTCGCGTAGACGCCGACGCCGGTATCCCAGGCGAAATTCGGCGTGTCGCCGTTGCCGGTAATGTCGATCACGTCCGTCCCGCCGAAATCCGGGAAGCCGTCGACCGGGGCAACGTCCTGGCCTGCGGCCCACTGGTAGGCCGCGAGCGTCATGGTGAAATTGTCCCCGGCGGCGGCGAGCAGCGGGTCGGTCGCCGTGGTCCCATGCTGGATCGGCGTCGCCGCGTTCGCGCCGCGGAAGGCGATGCCGAAAGGCCTCACCACGAACGGGCCGCCGGTGCCGGCAATGGTCACCGCCGGCGCAGCCGTGACGTAGCGGAACTGGAGCGTAATCTGGCCGGCGTCGGCGTAGCTGAAGTTGAACGGCGCCTCGGCGTTCGCCGTGGTGAAGGCAAAGCGGATCGTCGCGGGATAGGTGCCGGCCGCCCCCGGCGCGAACGTGCCGCTCGGCGAGCCGCCGGTTGCCTGCGTAGCGAGCGTGACGTTGCGCGTGCAGGTCGCCGGGTTGTTGCAGATGGCCCCCACTTCGACGTCCACTTCCGAGCCGTTCGGGAACACCGAGGTGCACGCCCCGGTGGGAACGTCCGTGCGCACCGCCTGGAGGTAGAGATCCTGCGTGCCGAAGCCGGCGTTCGACGGCTTGCCCGAGATCTGGTTGCCGATGGCGAGCGACGCGTTCGAGCCGTTCGAGATGCGGAACGCCGAATCGACAAAGCTGAACGTCGGATCCTCGGTTCCGTCCTCCGCCGTGCCGAAGTTGTCCAGCAGATTCACCGAGAGCGAAACGACCGCGCTCTGGCGCAGCCGCACGGCGAAGCTTGTCTCGCCGCCCGACCACTGGTAGGTCGCGGTCGAGCCGCCGCTCGGCGTCCAGATGCCCGCGCCCGACACCAGCGTCGGCTGCCACACGGCCGTCGCCCCGCCCGCGGAAACCGACAGCGTCACGATGCGCGTCGCTCGCGGCGCCGCCGCGCTGTGGTTGACGGCGTGGCCGGTGATCGTGATCTCTGCGTAGTCGCAGTTGGCCACCGTCGTGGCGAGCGCGCTGATCGCGTAGTGGCTGAGCGCCGGTCGCAGCGCAAGCATGTGGGTCGCACCCGCGTCGTTCGCGGGAGGCGGGCCGTTCAGGACGGCGTCGCGCGTGCCGGTCGCTCCTCCCGCGGCGAACAGCTCGTGATTCACCTCGATCGACAGCCCGAGGTCGTCGTTGGGCGGAAGCGATGATGCGTCTGCTCGCTCGGTCATCGTCGCGGGGGGGCTCCAGGTTCCCGACGAGTTCGCCGTGTGCGTGCTCACCAGCATCGAGCCGTTCGGCGCGTTGATGCTCGGCGCCGAATGAGTGAAGGGAGCGCCTCCGGACGCGGTCGTCTGTCCCGCCTCGGCGATGATCGGATCGGAGGTGTCGACGGCGGAAAAACTGATGATCCCGCCCGCCGCTCCGGCGTGCACCGGCGCCCCGCCGAAGAACCACGAGTAGTAGTCGGGCTCGCCGGCTCCTGGCGGGCCAGCTGCCGTACGCCGGTAGATGAAGACGCGGTTTCCGTAGCCGCCCGTGCCCCCGCCGGTGGTCTGGTCAATCGAGTTGACGAGCGTCCACGCGGCGGGCGCGGTGATGGTGGTAGTGCAAGCGCCGCCGCTCGTGTTGCTGCAGGGGCGATAAGTGACGCTCGCGATCATTACGTCGTTCGCCTGGGTGGCGGCCGGAACGGCGATGCGCAACTCACCCGCCGGGCGCAGCGAGAAGACGATCCCGACCCGGTTGTCGGTTCCGGCGCCACTCAGGTCCCAGTTGAGCGTCGTGCTCCCCTTCACTCCCGATGCGGTCTGCAGTTGGTAATGAAGCGAGATCCCAAGGTCCCGCGTCAAGTTGAGCGCCGAATCGAATGACTGGCTCCACCCGGCACCTTGCGTCACGGTCCGGTCGTCCATGATGAACCCGGCGACCACCGTCATCGCTGCTTCGGAATAGGTGGTCTCCGTGCCGGTATCGAGGTCGCCCGCATTCGCGAACGCCACGCTGCTTGCCGGGATGGTCGCCGCGAATTCGAACGGGTTCGTGTTGTCCACGCCGCGGAAGGCCGACATCTGCGCGGCGAGCGAGCTGCACGTGCCGGCCTGCGAGAACGAGAAGTTGTCGGCCGCGGTGTTTGTGGCGATGCGGTAATAGACGTACATCTCGAAATCGGTGGCCGGCGTGTTGGTGTAAATCTGGGTCCACCCGGCGCCGGGACCGGTGATCGTGGCGCTCGATTCTCTCGAGAGCACCAATGTGATCAGGATGTCTCCCGCCGCGCGCCCGGCGGGCAGGAATCCCGCCCCGGTGAGCGGAGTGCCGACCGCGCCGCAGTTGTTCCGGCTGCTCGAGGCGCCCGGGTTCACGTGCGTGATGCCGGGACCGCCCGCACCCGAATTGCCCTGCTCGGAATCGCGGTACTGGACCTGCGCGTGCGCGCCCGTCGCGGCGAGAAGTGCCGCCGCCAGCAAGAGGATTGTGCGGACGAAAGTCATTACCGGTCGACCGGAGAGCCTAGCATCGGCGGCAGGCGGGAAAGCGTGAAAAGCTCCTCGATCCGAGAAGCGTCTGACGAGCGGTCCCGCCCGGGCACCCGGCGGCCTCCCGGCTCAGCGCAGCGCGCGGATGCGCTGCTCTGCGTAGACTTTCAGCTCCGCGCTCACCGGCCCGGCCGCCAGTGCGCGCTGGAATGCCTCTGCCGCCTCCGCGCGCTGCTTCAGTGCCTCGAGCGAGATCCCGAGCGCGATCCAGGCCTGCGGATTCGCAGCCTGCAACTGAAGCGCGCTTCGATAGGCGTCGGCCGCGTCGCCGTGCCGGCCGAGGCGCTGCAACACGGCGCCGCGAAGGACGTGGAAATCGGAATTGGTCGCTGCCGCGGCTTCGGAGCCTTTCAGCACATCGAGCGCCGCGGGCAACTGGCCCCGCTCGATGTAGATGCGAGCGAGCGTGACCGCGAACGCCGGCTGCGCGGGATCGACCGCAAGCCCTTCCTGCAGCAGCCGGCGCGCCGACTCAAGCTGGCCGCGCCCCAGGGCGAGCACGACGAGCGCCTGGCGCGCCGCCCGGTGCGAGCGGTCGTATTCGAGGGCCGCAGCGAAGTGCTCCTCCGCCTCCGGGCCGCGGCCCTGGTTGAGGAGCGCGACGCCGCGACGGAACTCTGTTTCCGCCTGCGCCGCGGGCGTGCGCGTGCGCTCGCGCCGCTCGACGCGCGGCTTGCCGGCGGGGGCGGAAAGAATACGCGCAGGCGGGACGTCGAGCGCCAGCGGAGCCGCAGGCTTGCCGCCGGCCTCGCGTGCCGCCGGCTTGGTTGGGGGTTTGGATACAGGTGCAGCGGGCTCGGCCCGCGGCGCCGGCGCCGGACGTGCCGCTCCCTCCCCGATCGGCGTTTCGATCGAAAGCGCGAGCTTGAAAGTTGCAGGTGCCTTCACGGCTGCGACGGGCGCCGCACGCTTCTGCGGCTCCGCCGCAGGCTTGGGCGTCTGCGCGAGCGGCGGGGCGTGCTTCGCAGTCGACTTGCCGGTGCTCTTGGCCGCCTTGAATGCCAATTCCGTCGCAACCTGTCGTGGCTGAATTTGCCAGGCCACCCAGCCCACCCAGCCGAGCGCGATGAGAATCAACACCGCGACGATGCGCCAGAACCACTCGTGCCCTGAACCCGGGCCTTCCACCGCGCGCACCTGGCGCGGCGGCACCGGGCCCTCGGGGCTCGCCAGCGCGCTCCGGTGATCGAGGTCGCGCAGCACCTTGTTGATCAGGCTCACCGCGCCGCCCCCTCAGTCTGCGGCGCGCGTGAAGGTAACGCTAGGCCACCACCAGCGGCGCGGGCGCTGCGCGGCGGGAGTGTCGAGCGCCGCGGCACGCACGTGCCGGCGCTCGATGCGCTCGCCCCCCTCGCCGTACAGCGCCAGCAAGGACTTGTGCGCAAGAATGTTGACGAGCCGCGGGACGCCCCGGCTCGACCTGTAGAGCATGCGCCGCGCGCCGGAGCCGAGCAGCGGTGCCCCCGAATATCCCGCGACGCCTAGCCGGTGCGCGAAATAGGTCCCAACCTCGTCCTCGTCGAGCGCGCCGAGCCGGTACTGGAAGGTGATCCTCTGGCGCAGCTGCCGGATCGCCTCCGAGTTGAGCTTGCGGTCGAGCTCGGGCTGGCCGAACAGCACCACGTGGAGGAGCTTGCGCTTTTCCGTCTCGAGGTTGGTGAGCAGGCGCAGCGCCTCGAGCGTGTCGAGCGGCATCGCCTGGCTCTCGTCCATGCACAGCACCACGCGCTTGCGGCTGCGCGCGAGGTCGAGCAGCGTGCGCCCGATCGCCCTGAACAGGTGGTGCTGGTCCACCCCGGCGTCCACCCCCGTGGCGAGCTCCTCGGCGAGCGCGAGCAGCAGCGTGCGCGGCTCGAAGCTCGGGTTCGGGATGTAGGCCGACACCCAGCCGTCGTCGAGCGTGGCGAGGAACTTGCGGCATAAGAGCGTCTTCCCGGTGCCCACCTCGCCGGTGATCTTGATGAAGCCCTCGCCGTTCGCCATCGCGATGAGCAGGGTGTTCAGCGCCTCCTGGCTGCTGCGGCACGGGTAGAAGAAGCTGGTGTCCGGCGTGATGCCGAACGGCGGCTCGCGCAGCCCGAAGTAGCGCAGGTAGTTCACTGGGGCCGCGCGTGCGGGGCCATGCCGCGCAGGCGCTCCTGGGTGTCGCGGACATCCTGCTCCCAGACGCGGTCGCCGTGGACGACGGTCGGCTTGAGCAGGATCACGATCTCGCGCTTGACCGACTGGCGGTCGGCGTTGCGCAGGAACCCGATGGCCTCCGAAATCCCGGGGGGACCACCGCGGTCGTCGCGCACGTCCACCTTCATCAGCCCGCCGATGGCGACGATATTGCCGTCGGTGACGCGCACGATAGTGTCGGTTTCGTTGATGCTGCTCCTCGCGAGCGGCAGGGTGATCGACGGGATCGTCCCCCCCAGCTCCACGCGGCGCTTGCTCTCGGTCACCTCGCTCACCGACGGATGGATGTGCAGCATGATGCTGCCGCTGTCGTCGATCTGCGGGGTGACGTCGAGCAGCACGCCGGAAAAGAAGGGGGCGACCGTCACGGTCGGCGTCTGCTGCGTGGTCGTGCCTGTAGTGGTCGTCACCGTCGAGACGTTGGTGACGAAAAACTCGTCGGTGCCCACTTTCAGCACCGCCTTCTGGTTGTTCAGGGTCGCGATCCGCGGGCTGGAAAGCACCTGCACGTTGCCCTGCGACTGCAGAAACTGCAGCAGCGTGGCGAAGTTGGTCGTCTGCAGCGCCAGCCCGAATATCGCTCCGATCGGATTCGCCGCTCCGCCCAGGGTGAGCGCCCTTCCCACGATATCGGACGTTTGGCCTCCTGCGCTGCCGGTGCTCAACGGCTGCCCGGGGCCGCCGAGCCGGGTATCAGGTGAGATCTGCCCGGCCTGGAAATTCGAGCGGAACAGCGCCCAGTTGATGCCCGCCTGGTAGCCCTCCGAGAGCGTCACCTCGACGATCTTCGCCTCCAGCATCACCTGGCGCTCGACCGCGAGCCGCGTCTCGCGCAGGAACTGCTCGACCGCCCGCAGCTCGGGCGGCAGCGCCCTCACCACCACGATGCCCGATTGCGGGGACACCACCACGCTGCGCCCTTCGGCGGTGCCGACGATCGCAGCGAGCGAGGTGCGCAGCTCCGCCCAGAAGTCGCTCGACTGCTGGGTCGACACCCGGCTCGTGTCGATCGAGCGCGCAACCGGCAACCCCGCACCGGGCACTGCGCCCGGGATCGGCTGTGCCGCCGACACCGGCTGCGGCGCGCCGCCGCCCCCGGAAACATCGCTCACCGATCCCGACTGCACGCGCAGGTCGCTTGTGCCGCGCCGCTGCCCGGTGAGGTAATTGACGCGAAACAGGCGCGTCTGCAACCCGGGCGCCTGAATCGAGATGCGCGAGCCCTCGATGCGGTACTCGTAGCCGTAGAGCTCGCGGATCGAGTCGAGCGCCTCCTCGAGCGTCACGTCCTTGAGGCTGACCGAGATGGCGCCCGTTACCGCCGGGTGGACGAGCATGCTGTAGCGCGTGCCGCTGACGAGCGACATGAACACCTGCTGCGCGGGCGCGTTGCTCACCGACAGATCGAAGCGCGGCTCGATCGGCTTTCCTGCGACCTCCGGCATCTCCATGCGCAGCGGCGGCAGCAGCGCAGCGTCCACCTCGCGCGGCCGCGGCTCGGGCTTGCGCGCGGCGGCCTTGTCGAATTCGCCCATGATGGCCGGATTGATTCCGGAAGGCGGGGCGGGTGGCGCCGCGCAGCCGGCAAGCAAGCTTGCGGCGAGCAGCCATGGCGTGATGTTGATCGTGTTCATCGGTCAGCCCTCTTTGCGCGTCGCACGCGCGGCCGTTTGTCCACTTCCGGGATCAGCTTCAGCGTTTCCAGCTCCTCGCCCTTGCGCAGCACCACCGCGCTCTCGGTGATGCGCACGACCTTCGCCTCCCCGAACGTGTCCCCGACCCGCACCGTCTGCCCGCTGATCACGGCGAAACGGCGATTGGGCGCGATCAGCACGGATTCGAGCCGCGGCCCCGCGGCCGCCGCCGAGCCGGGATCGGACTCGGACGCGTTCGGCGGCCGCGTCGGGTCTGCGAACGGCGCACCCTGCGCCGCCGAGGCGAGCAGCGCGCAAAAGACGCTCGCGGCAAGCCGGATCATACGATCAGCCAGGCCTGGTCGAAGCTCACCGTGTACACGGTCAGCTTCAGGGTCAGCACCGGATACACGTCTGCCACGAGCTCAGCGCGGCCCCAGTAGAGCTGCGTGGGCAGGCCCTCGAGCGTCTGCAGGTACTCGTAGAGATCGAAATAGGCCCCGCTCACCGTCATCTCGACACCGTGGCGAAAAAGGCCCGGCCGGCCCGCGCCGCGCCGCGCCTCGCCGAGCGGCGTTACCGCGAGCGTCTTGAGCTCGAGCAGGGCCAGCCGCTTGTTGCGCTCGAGCATCCCTTCGAGCACGGGCCGCATCTTGTCCGGGGCCGTGAAGCGGCGCTGCTCCTGCGCGATGCGGGCGTTCAACGCGTCGAGCTCGGCGCGCAGCGCGAGCTGCCGCTTGCGATTCGCCGCGTCGGAGTCTCCTCCGCTCGCGCGCGCCATGCGCTGCAATTCGACCTGCACCTTTTTCAATTGCTCCTGGTGCTGGACGGACTCCGCGCCGAGCCGCTTCTGCTTGGAGCGCAGCGGATCGAGCAGCGCCGCGTTGACAAGGAACACCAGCACCAGCGCACCGGCGGCGAAGATCATCGCCCGCTCGCGAAGCGTGGCGGCATCGATGCGCTGGGCGTAGCGCTTGAGCAGTGCTTTCACGGCCTCGCGCCTTTTGCCGCCGGCTTCGCCTCGGCCAGGCGCAGGGGCGCCGCCAGGGTGAATTCAACGAAGCGCTCGGGACCCGCCGAAGGCGCCTTGGCTGCGCCGGGCGCCCGAGGCGCAGCGGCCGCCGCCTTCGCGGCCAGCTTCAACTCGGTGACCCGGCGGCCGCGCATCATCTCTTCGTTGTTGAGCGCGCGCAGGTACGCCGGAACGAGCTCGGCGTGCAGCGCGCGGCCGCGCACCTGCAGGTCGTTGCCGCCCTCGCCGACGGTGAATCCGGTCAGCCACACCCCGGCGATCGATTGCCTGCCAAACGCGGCAAAGAAAGGCGAGACGCCCTCGGTATTGCCCAGCTCGCCGGTGCTCAGCACCGTCAGCATCGACCGCCGCGCCTTGATCTCGGCCTCGAGGCGGGCGATGTCCGCTTCGAGAGCCTTGCTGCGCGCCTGCGGGGAAAGCGCGGTGCCCAGCTTGACGAGCTGCTCGCGCTGCGACGCCACCTGCGCCCGATAGTCCTGCACCACGCGCTCGGACGAGCGCGTCTGCACTACGGCGAACACGTACAAACCGGCCACGCCCAGGAAAATCAGCCCGAGCGCCTGCAGCATCGTCTTGGCGGAGAAGTATTTCTCGCGCCTCAGGAACAGCGGGTTGTAGAGGTTGATCTGCTGGCTCATCGCCCGGCCTTCAGAGCGCTTTCTCTTCGCCGCGCAGCGCGGCGCCGATCAGGTGGAACAGCCGCCACTCCCCCTCCCGGTCGAGCGAAGCCTCGGCGCCGAAGCTGAGCGCTTCCTGAAGCCTCAGGGGCTCCACCGGCACGTCGAGATTGCTCGCCAGGTGCGCGACGATCCCGGAATCCGCCGGCTCGGGCCCGACCAGAAGCTTGGCCACCGCGACGAACCTGAACTGGCGGTCGAAGTGATCGAACGTGCGCTGCAGCTCGAGCGCGACGCGGCTCATCGCCTCGTCCCGCGCCGGGCCGGGGGCGGCCAGCAACTGGTCCATGCCCGCATCGATGCGCCGGGACAGGTACAGCTCGCCGCGGAAATTGATCGTCAGCAGGCCGTGGCCGGGGTTGAAATGGAGCAGCGCGACGCCCCGGTCCTGCGGCTCGAAGAGCGCCGCGATATTGCGCTGGGCGGTGTCGGCGGTCTCGATGACCGAGAGCGGGATGCGCGCGGCGTCGAAGCGGCCGATGCGGCCCTGGATCACGTCGTTGCGCGCCGCGACGGCGTACATGGAGTGGGCGCGGCCGCCTTCCGGCGACTCGGGCGGGATGTCGAGCACGTCGATCGTCGCGTCGTCGAGGTGGTAATCGAGCAGGTCCTTCACGCGCCAGCGCACCGCGGTCTTCAGCTCGGCGGGCGGCACGTTGGGCGCCTCCACCACCAGCATCTGGTACTCGCCGGGGGCGAGCAGCGTGGAGCAGCGAAAGCGGTCGAAATGCAGCTCCCTGGCGATGCGGTCTGCACCGCCGAACTCGCCCTCCAGCGCGCGCGTGCCGCAGCGCCCGATCGCCGGCTTGCCGTTCGCCCCGCGGCGCCCGTGCGCGAAGCTGAGCGCGCCGGGCTCGATCGAGATCGCCAGCCAGCCCGGCTCGCGCTCGCCCCGCCTCCACGGCCACATCATTTCGCTCGCCTCGCCAAAATGCTTTAAAATAGTTTAATAACCGATTGTTGTCAATGGGTTTTTCTGTAAGAAAGCCTCAGAGAAGTTGACGCTGGTTCTAGCTTCGATTTCCGGACGGGGCGATAAACGATCAATTGGTGCGGGTAATCGTCAGTTGCAGCTGCCGGTTCACGTAATTCGGCGCGTTCTGCGCAGTCGTGCATGGAGTCGCGAGGTTGCAGCCGGTCGAGGTAATCCGGTACACGTTGACGGTGGCGGTGCCCTCTGTCTCGCTGCCGACCCGCGAGCACTCGACAGTTGCGTAAAACCCTGTCAAGTAGGTCGCCGTGAACGTCAGGGTCTGCGGCGCCTGAGCGCCTCCGGCGATGCAGGTCGCAAGCGGCCCTCCCGGATTTTGAAGCACCTGATATGCACCCCAGTCGATCCCGGCGCGTGCGGCCTGGTACGCGCGGGCACCCTGCTCGTCCTGGATTCCCGCTTCGAGCTGGCTGGTGGAAACGGTGAGCAGATACACCGCGATCGCCGCTAGCGAGACGATCAGGAACAGCGCGAGCATCAGCGCGAATCCCGCTTGGCGCGCGTACACAGTGATTGCGCGCTTCACGGCACGTTGCTCACGTGGACCGCGTGATACAGGCTCACCGTTTCGGTCTCCCCGCCCGACATCGTGCGCGAAAGCGTCAGGCGAAGCGTCAGCAATCCGATCTGCGGTGCCACGTTCTGCTCGTAGCTGAACGTGCATCCGGTAACGTTTTCGGCGATCGGCGCACTAACCTGCCCGGTCGTGACCGCCGGGGGGAAGGCCGTCTGAATCGGATAGTTCCAGTACCGCGTGAGGGTTCCACCGGCGCACTCATAGCGCACCGGACCGGTGATGACGAAGAAGCGCTTGCCCGGGGAGTCGTGAAGAGTGCGCTGGAAAGTCGTGCTTTCGAAGTTGATTAGGTCGCGGCTGCTACCGCTCGTATCCACGCTCGTGATCTTTGCGGTGTTGCCAGACAGAGCGTAAGCATTCTGGCCGGTGAAATCGGGGCCGTAGTTGTTCAGCACGAGGTAGTCGTTCGCTACCGCCGCGATTGCTAACTCGCCTATAGAGGCTAAGCATGTATCGGCGATGTCGAAGCTCAACTGATCGTCCGCCACCCCGCCGGAGCAATTCGGCGTGGCGACTGCCTCGCCGCCGTCGCCGCGATAACGGCCGGCGGTGCGAAGCGCGAGGAACTCGACGCTAGTCCCGTCCACGCGAACGCTGTTCGGCAACGCGAGCCGCACATCGCGGCCGATGCGCTGCAGGGCGTTGTCGGCGATGTCGGTGAGCGTGGCGCGCACCGTGACATCTGTCGCCTGGCGCAGCGGATAGACGAAATAGATCGTCGCTCCCACGATGATCGCGACCACCACCATCGCGATCACCAGCTCGACGAGTGTTACGCCGCGCTCGCGGCATCGCTGCGAGTCAGGGCGTGTTGGGTGCATAGCGCAGGCGGTAGCCCTGCTGGTTGATGGTCACGCCCGCCGGGGCGGTGACGGTTACCGTAATGCGCAACGTGTCTCCGGCGTTGACGTTGGGCAAATCGCCGTCCGCTGTCTCGACCGCGACTTGCACCGAATAGCCGTCGAGCCCCTGAATGGTGGTGCCTGTCGCGTCCTGAATGGGGTTCGGCCCGGACGAATTCGCCATGGCCAAGCCGTGGTAGTCGTTGACGTGGTCGAAGCGCGGATCGGCAGGACTTGCATTACGCGTCTCGGCGGTTGTCGAGGGGGGCGTGGTATCCGGACCGATGTTGTCCACGTGCGCCGCGCTCGTGCAGCCTGTGGTGTCCGCCGCCGCATAGACGTTCGGATCGTCGGGGTCGCAGTAGGTGAACCCGCGCAACTGGATCTCCTCCATGAGCGACGTGGCGATCGCCACCGCCTGCTTGCGCACGACCGGGTCCACGCTCGCACGGGTCGTCTGGTTGTAGAGGATCAGGATCCCCGAAAAGCCGACCCCGAGGACGATGATGAAGACGACCACTTCAATGAGCGACAGGCCGAGCGAGCCGCGCCTACTGGACATAGCCCGTCTCCGCGTTCACCGTGATCGACTGCCCTCCGACGGCGATCGTCGCGCCGGCGCTCTGGCCGAGCCCGTTGAACGAGAAGGTCCCCACAGGGCTGAGGGTGACACCGTCCGGCGCGCTCAGCACGTACTCCTGGCCGGTCAGTTGCGTGAGCCGCGTCGTGCAGCCCGCGTCGTAGCAGAGCCGCAACTGACTCGCCTGAACTTCCACATAAGTTGTTCGTCGCTGCGCCACTGCCTGGCGCTGCGCGTACCTCACCGCCGCCTTCACCTGCTCGTAGAACCAGCCGGACTCAAACTGACCAATGTTGAACTGCGGAATGACGATCGCGGCAAGAATCCCGGCGATGATGATCGTCACCACCAGCTCGACGAGCGAAAACCCGCGCGCACGGACCTCGCGCGTCATTTCGCCGCTCCGCCCGGGCGCTTGGCCAGATGCTCGAGCACCAGGTCGCGCTCCTTCCGGGCTCGCGCATTGAGCGGCGCGAGTCCGACCGCCTTGTCGGCCCATTCGCGCATTGTCGCCGCATCCGCCGGCGCGGCAAGCAAAGTACCGAATTGGCGCTGCGTCGCGATCCGGCCAAGCAGATTGCGCGGCTCGCGCGGGTTCGCGGCGAAGCCCGCGGC
>Ga0209342_10005334_pt1 | contig 13196 bp, 3 predicted proteins | sample RifCSP16_2_FD_184023 | JGI IMG/M metagenome (GOLD analysis project Ga0209342, IMG submission 184023) | Soil microbial communities from Rifle, Colorado - Rifle CSP2_sed 16_2 (SPAdes) (version 2) | ecosystem: Environmental > Terrestrial > Deep subsurface > Rock core/Sediment | place: Rifle... | reverse complement strand
ATCCGCTGACCCAGGAGGCGGTCTACAAGACGATTCTCCTGAAGCGCCGGCGCGAGTTCCATCGCCGCGTCGGGGAAGCCATGGAACAGCTATATCCGGACCGCCTGGAGGGGCTCTACGGCCTGTTGGGGCACCACTTTGCGCTGGCCGGGGAGCGGGACAAGGCCATCCAATACGCTCGCAAGGCGGCCAGGCAGGCGATGGCGCTATACGCCTATGACGATGCCGTGCAGAACCTGCGCGCCGCGCTGGAGCTGATCTCGCCGGGGGAGGTGAGCGAGATTCACCTGACCCTGCGGGAGGAGTGCGCCGATGTCTTCGTCATGCTGCGCGACGGGTGGCGGGCGATCGAGGAATACGGGCAGGCGCTGCAGCTCTGGCGCGGTCTGGAGGGCTCAGACCGCATAGCGGGGGTGCGCCTCAACCGCAAGATCGTGCAGGCGGTCACCGACCTGAAATGGTCGGTCAGCCTGGAGAACCTGCGGCGCGCCAACAGCGCACGCGAGAAATCGCGAGCCGGCCTGGAGCAGGCGCTGGAGGAGCTGAAGGGGGGCCCGCCGCATGTGGAGACCGTGCGGGCCCTGATTGCGCTGTCCACGGACGCCTGGCGCATTCAGGAGCCGCCGGACTGGGACGCCGCCCAACGCTTCGCCGAGGCCGCGGTGGAGATGGCCGGCGAGCAGGACAGCCCGGTGGATCTGTCTCAGGCATACGGGGCGTTGGGCAACGTGCTGGACGGCCGCAGCCGGCTGCGCGAGCACCTGCAGATGGCGGAGCAGCGCCTGGCGATCTGCCGACGATCTGAATTCAGCGACCTGCGCGAGACCCTGGAGGCGCTGCGGGGGCTGGGGACCGCGTTGATGTATGTGGGCGAGTACGCGCAGTCCCTGCCCTACCTGGCGGAAGCGGAGGGGCTGGCAAACCGGGTGCAGGCGATCGATCAGACTGCCAATCTGCTGACCGTCCAGGCGCAATGCCTGTTCAGGACGGACCGTTGGGACGAGGTGCTGGGCCTGGAGGACAAGTGGCGCGAACTCGAACGGCGCCATCCCCGCGAACGCGTGGGCGCGACCTGCTTCCTGGTCGCGCTCAGCGCCAGCGTGCATGCGCTGCGAGGCGACGCTGAAAAGGCGGGGTCCTTCGCCCAGGAGTCTTTTGACTTCATGGTCTCGATCTCCGGAAAACCGGAGCAATGGCAGCGCAATCAGTTCTACTGAAGATCGCTGCCGCTGTTGGCACAGGGCGAGTTCGCCCTGCTCCGCGAGAGTCTGGAGCCGGCGCTACACCTGTCCGGGCAGCCCGTGCAGCGAGGCACCATGGCGCACGACCATGCCGTGTGCATGATGCTGGTGGATGCTGCGACGATGGCTGCGGACGAGGCTGTCCTGGGGCGGTACGCGCCCAGGCTGGAGGAGTTGGCCCAGCGCGACGGGCACTTACCCTACCTGGCGGTCGCCCATCGAGCATTGGGCGTGGCGCATCGGCTGGCCGGCGAGCACGCCCAGGCGGAGGCGCGGCTGAAGCAGGGCCTGGAGCTGTTCCAGGGGATGCAGGCCGGCTGGCAAGTCGGGCGGACGCTGTGCGAACTGGCGGGGTTGGATCTGGCCAGGTCCGACCGCCAGGCCGCTCGCGAGCACTTCACCCGAGCACTGGCTGCCTTCGAGGGGCTGGGGGCCGCCCCCGACGCGGAGCGGACCAGGCAGGCGCTGGCGGCGATCCTCTAGCCCTCCGGGGTTGGCCCCTCGGCCGGCCCCGGCTGGTCGCCTATCTCAATCGGATCCCCCGATCCCATCAGTACCCGCACCCTGTGCTTGACGAGCTCCGACTCGAGCGGGACCACTGGCTCGGCGAGCTCGCGGCCATCCAATTCCACCTTGCGCACGCCCTGCGCCAGGCCTTCCGGATTCTCCACTTCAATCTCATAGAGCGCTTGCCCATGCCGCAGCCGCAGGCTGAACCGGTCCCACGAATGTGGAATGACGGGATCGACCGTGAATCGATCCCCGCAGATCTTCACGCCCAACACTTCCTCGATCCAGGCCCGGTACATCCATGCCGCGGAACCGGTGTACCAGGTCCAACCCCCCTGGCCTTCCCGCCCGGGCAGTCGGTAGACGTCCGACGCCACCACGTAGGGTTCGACCCCGTAGCGCCAGACCTCTTCCGCATTCCTGGCGTGCTCGATCGGGTTGAGCATCCTCAAGAGGCGGACGGCGCGATCGCCGTCGCCGCTGCGCGCAAAGGCCATGGCAAGCCAGAGCGCGGCATGGGTGTATTGGCCGCCGTTCTCCCTCACCCCCGGCGGGTAGCCCTGGATATAGCCGGGGGAGGGGGCAGCCTTGTCGAAGGGCGGCTTGAACAGCAGGGCCAGCTTCTGATCCTCGAGCACCAGATTCACCCAGGCCGACTGGATGGCCATTCTCGCCCGTTCACGGTCCCCCGCCCCGGATAGCCAGGCCCAGGATTGGGGCAGGGAATCGATCTTCGCTTCCTGGCTGGCCGCCGAGCCGATGGGAGAGCCGTCGTCAAAGGTCGCCCGCAGGTACCACTCCCCATCCCATGCCTTGCGCTCTACCCGGGCGGCAAGCTCGCTTGCCTGCGTCCGGTACTGCCGCATGAGTTCAGTCTCTCCCATCCGATCGGCGAGTTCCGCCATGCCGGACAGCACCTCCACCAGGAACCAGGCCAGCCACACGCTCTCGCCTTTCCCCTCCACGCCCACTCGATTCATGGCGTCGTTCCAGTCACCGGTCCCGATCAGCGGCAGCCCGTTCGGCCCGGCCGTCAGCCCGCGCTCGACCGACCGGCGGCAGTGCTCGAAAAGCGAGGCCTGCTCTGGGGTGGCCGTGGGCTCCAAGAAGAGCTCGTGCTGGTCGTCCTCCAGGAGCGGCGCCCGCATGAAGGGGATTCTCTCCTGCAGGATGCCGGCGTCCCCGGTCACCCGGACATACTGGGCGACCGCGTGAGGGAGCCAGAGCAGATCGTCAGAGACTCGGGTCCGTGTCCCTGCATCGGCGGGCGGGTGCCACCAGTGCTGCACGTCCCCCTCCCCGAACTGGTGCCTGGCCGCCAGCAGGATGTGCTCCCGGGCCAGTTCGGGCGCGGCCAGCAGGAGGGCCAGCACGTCCTGCAGCTGATCGCGGAAGCCGAACGCTCCGCCGGACTGGTAGAAGGCCGATCGACCCCAGATCCGGCAGCTCAGGGTCTGGTACAACAGCCACCGGTTGAGCAGCAGATCCGCCGAGGGCTCCGGGGTCTTCACTTGGATCGCGCCCAGCAGCCGATCCCACCAGGACCGCGTTTGGTCGAGCGCAGCCTGCACGGCCAGGGCCTCCCGGTACTGTTGCACGAGCCGCTGGGCTTGCTTGAGCGAGCTCGCCTGGCCCAGCATGCAGGTCAACTGCAGCTCTTCGCCCGGGCTCAGTTCAATCCGGGTCTGCAGCGCAGCGCACGGATCCAGGCCGGCGCCCGTCCGCCCGGATAGACCGGCGTATTGCATGGCCGCGGGTTTCCTCAGGCTTCCGAGGCGGCCCAGGAACTCGGTCCGGTCCCCGGTGAATGACTCGGCCGCCCGACTCATGGCGGCGAAAGCAACTCGATCCGGGTAGTCCGGATGGTATCCGTTGGTGGCGAGCAGCGCGCCGCTTTCCTCATCCCACTCCGTCACCGTATGCAGCTGCGAAGCCTCATGGCTCTCGCCCAGCGTCCAGGTCAGGTAGTAGGTGATCGATAGCCGGCGGCGCCGGCTGGAGTCGTTGCGCAGATGCAGGCTCTGCAGTTTCACCGGCGCGCCTCCAGCCGCATCCATCGGGACGAACACGGTGAGGGTTTGCTCGATGGCATGGCTGTTGTGCTCGAAAACCGTGTACCCGGCGCCATGCCGGGCACGGTAGGCGCTCGTTTCGCGAACCGGCCTGGCGGTCGGAGTCCAGTAGGTGCCGGTCTCATCGTCGCGGATGTAGATGGCTTCCGAGGGCGGATCCAGCACCGGGTCATTCGACCAATCCGTCAGGCGATTGCGCTGGCTGTTGCCATACCAGGTGAACCCGGATCCAGATTCGCTGACCAGCGCGCCGAAGCTGGGATTGGAGATCACGTTGATCCAGGGGGCCGGGGCGTGGGTGCCGGGCCCGAGGTAGATGACGTACTCGTGCCCCTCCGGCGTGAAGCCCCCCAGGCTGTTGAAGTAGGGCAGCTCCATGAAGGCCAGCGGCGCGGAGGGTTCTTCGGCGACCGTCCTGGTCCGGATGCGAACGGGAGCTTCGCGCGTCTCGGAGCGGGCGGCCAACTGCTGCGACAGCGGCCCGCGCGCCGCGATCAGTGAGACTCGGGCCGCGGCCAGGAACAGGGCCAGATCCTGGGCGGGCATCTGGTCGATGCTGAGCAGGAATACGCCTCCCGGCTGGTCGACCGCGGTGAACATGGCCCGGGCCTGGATCAGGCTTTCCAGCTGCTCCTTGAGCGGCTGCTCGTAGCTGCTGGATTCTTCATTCAGGATCACCAAGTCTGCCATCAGCCCGTGCTGCCGCCAGTACGCATGCGCCTGCAGCAGCCGGCGCACCAGGCTGATGTCCCGGGCCTCACCGATGGTGACCAGTGCGATGGGGAGGTCTCCGGACACCCCATACGGCCACAGTCCGACCTGGCCTCGCTGGTTCTCCCGCAGCCGATCCGCCGGCGGCCGCAGGGCCGGGCTCGGATATAAGAGGTAGCTGGCCAGCTGCTGGAATCGGCGCGCCTGATCCGGCTGAATGCGCAGCAGCCGCAGCTCCAGTTGGGCGGCGGCCCAGGCGAGCTCCATGGCCTGGTCGATGGCGGCCGGATGGCTGTATTTCTCAAGCAGCGCCAGAACCTTCTCCCGGCTCTCTCCCGCCGCCAGGACCAACGAGAACTGCAGGCGCTCCAGGGGCCGCAGCCGCACGGTCCTGCGCAGGCTGAGAATCGGATCCAGCACGTACCCCTGGCTCCCGGTCAGCCGCCCGCTGATCCGCAGCGGTCGCTGCATGGTTCCGCCCCGACCGATGAAGTGGCGCCGGTCGGTCTCGAATTCGAAGCGGTGGTCGAAATCCTGGTCGAAAGTCAAGCGATGCCCGACGAAGATCGAAGGCTCGTCGGGGCTGCGCGGTCGGCGGTAGGCCAGGAGTGCCTCGAGTCCGCTGAGCGCTTCGGTCTGGATGAACAGCTTGTTGAAGGCTGGGTGCTGCCGGTCGGCGCGATGCGGCGCCAGCGCCAATTCCACGTAGCTGGTGAGTTCCAGGTTGCGGATGCGGGCGGAATGATTGACCAGGCTGATGTGGCGGATCTCCACATCGTCCTCGGGCGAGACAATGATCTCGGTGGTGGTCTCCATATTGCCGTCTTTGCGGTGAAGCACCGCTCGATCCAAGGTGAAACTGGCAGAGTAGTCTTTCACCTGGCCGCCCACGGGGTGGTAGGCATTGGACCATAGCCGGTCGGAATCGGAGTCCCGGATGTAGCAGAACGAGCCCCAGGCATCTCGCGTGGTATCCGATCGCCAGCGGGTGATCTGGAACTCCTTCCACTGGCTGTAGCCCCCTCCGGCGTTGGTCACCATCAGGCTGTAGGCGCCGTTGGAGAGCAGCTGGGTCTTCGGGGTGGGGGTGTTGGGCGTATCGAATCGGGACTCCGACGGCACCGCCTCCGCGGCCCCGATGCGGAAGGAGGCCCGTTCTCGGGTGGAAACCTGGTGGATCGGCGGCGAAATCGGGATTCGCTCGAAGAGCAGAGGCTCGGCCGAGCGCACTCGAGGATCCGCATGAAATCGCCGCTGCATCGGGCTATCGTGGATGAAGTTGTCCAACGCCAGCAGGGCCATGCCATGATGGTGCGCCATGTAGGCCCGGATGATGACGCCTCGCTCGCCCTCGCGCGGGGCGGGCGCACTGAAATCGACGGCCTCGAAGTAGCCATGCTCGCCCAGCAGCCCGCCACGGGTGAGCAGCTTGAGGTTATCGACCGCAGCCCGAGGCGCCAGGCCTAGCGCCAGCAGCGTGGCGTAGGGGGCCACCACCAGATCCTCCTCCAGGCCTCGCCGCAATCCCAACTCGGGCACACCGAAAGCGCGGTATTGGTAGGTCTTGTTCAGGTCCAAATCCCCAAAGGCCGACTCGGAAACCCCCCAGGGAACACCCCGGCGCCGGCCATAAGCGATCTGGACTGCGACCGCCTCTTCACAGGCTTTCTCAAGCAGCGAGTTGGGGTAGGTTCGCTGCAGCAGCAGGGGCATCAGGTACTCGAACATCGTCCCCGTCCAGCTGAGCAGAACCCGCCGCCTCCCGATGGAGTTATACGGCCGGCCCATGGAGAGCCAATGCTCGACCGGGACGTCGCCGCGGGCAATGGCCACAAAGCTTCCCAGGCGCGCCTCGCTGGCCAGCAGGTCATAGTAGGCACTGTCCAATCGCCCTTCGGAGGCGTTAAAGCCGACCGAGAATAGACGCCGCTGGGGGTCATACAGGAAGCCCATGTTGATTCCATCTGCAAACTGCCTGACCTCCAGGATGAGCCGCTCGGCCGCAGCCAGCATTTCGCCCGCCAACCACCGGGAGTCCTGGAAGGCCTGCATCAAGCGCTCCAGCCAACCCTGGAGCAGTGGGTCCGTGGGATGGGAGACCGCCAGGGCTCTCTGGATGGTCGAGATGCTGGCGGCCTGGCCTGCCGCCAGGGCTGCCAGTGAGGGCACCTGGCGCAGGTCAGCCTGTGTCGCGCGCGTGACCTCCAGACCGAGGGCGGCCAGCTCGGCCTCCGTCTTTTCCCCCAGGATCTCGACCCAGCGCAGGTAGCGATCGACGGATCCCAGCCAGGCGGCCGTCTGGCGTTCGACCTGCCGCGCCCACTCCGTGGAAGCAGCATCCTCGCCGGCCTGCTGCCGCACCTGTTCGGTGAGGGCCGCGCTGCGTCCGCTGAGCTGGCGCAGCCACTTCATGCTGTCCAGGGCGCGGTCGGGAACTCCCTCCCGGTGTGAGAGCAGCTCGCGTGCCCAGGCGGGCTGCAGATCGTCCAGGCCCTCCTGATGGAGGTTCTCCGCCATGATCCCCAGGGCGTCGCGCAGGCCCGACAGAGACTTCCTGTCCAGCAGAGGAGCGTGAGTAAGCTCCGCCAGGCCCTGCTCCAGAGCCCACATGGCGGCGAGCAGATTGCCGCTGTCAACCGAGGAGACGTAGCGGGGCTCCAGCGGCTGCAGAGTCCGCAAGTCGTACCAATTCAACAGGTGCCCCTCGTAGCGCTGCAGGGAACCCAGGGTCTGCATGGTCCGGCCGAGCCGCTCGATCACCTGGTCCCCGTTCAGGTAGCCGAAATCACAGGCCGCCAGGAGGCTGAGCACCCACATCCCGATGTTGGTCGGGCTGGTCCGCAGGGTGAGCCGATCCTGGTGCGAGACCTGGTAATTGTCCGGAGGCAGCCAGGAGGTCTGTTCGCCGACGAATTCGTCGAAGAAGCGCCAGGTCCGCCGGGCGATCCGCCGCAACTGCCTGCGCTCGCTCCCCGAGAGCTGGGCCGCCCTCGGCGCCGGGCGCGGCCGGCTGCTCAGCTCCCAGCCGATCAGCGGTGTGAGTGCCCACAGACCAAGCCAGGGCGCGGCGAGCGGGAGGCTCTCCGGCCGGGCGAGGTAGACCACCCAGCCCAGAGCCAGGGTCAGCGCGGTCACCAGGCTCAGCTTGCGCACAAGGGCAGCCAGGTTTCCCGCCGAGTCCCACTGAGCCATCTGTGCCGGATTCCACTCCAGCAGCTTGCGTTTGGACACCCAGCGCCGGTACCAGACAGTGGCGATGGCCTCCGTGGCCAACCAGGCCTGGTGGGCGAGCAGCGCGGCTTCGACCAGCGCCCGCAGCAGGTCGTGCCCGACCTGCTTCAAGGACGGGCCCGGCAAAGCGTGCGGAGTGGTCGCCCAGGTGAAGGGCTGCGCCAGCGGCCGGAAGAGTATGGTGGCCGCGATCAAGCCGGATGAGACCAGCGCTGCCTGCGGGCCGGCCAGCCAGGAGGCCAACAGCAGACCGAGGCTGGCCGCCGGGAGCAGGCTTCGCCGCAAATTGTCGAAGACCTTCCAGCGGTTGAGCACGGACAACGGATTGGGGCCGCGCCTTTCGTCCGGCAGGGGCACCCGCGGCAGCATCCAATCGGCAATCTGCCAGTCCCCGCGAATCCAGCGGTGTTGCCGCAGGGCGTAGCTGCCGTAGTCGGACGGGAACTCATCGAAGAGTTCGATGTCGCTCGCCAATCCGACCCGGAGATGGGCGCCTTCGATCAGATCGTGGCTGAGCAGCCGCTGCTCTGGAAAGCGACCGGAGAGCACTCGGCTGAAGGCGCGCGGATCGTAGATCCCTTTTCCGTGGTAGGAGCCTTCGCCCGAAAGATCCTGATAGACCTCCGATACGGCCTTGGTGTAGGGGTCGATTCCGACCGGATCGGTGAACAGCCGGCTGAAGGCCGTGGAGGTTGCGCTGGGCAGGGTGGGGCTGACCCGCGGTTGAATGATGGCGTAGCTGCCGGCTGCGATCATCCCCCGCGAATCGAAGCGCGGTAGGTTGAGCGGATGGGCCAGGGTTTCAATCATGCGCCGGGCGCTGTCGCGGGGGAGCCCGGTGTCGCTGTCCACGGTGATCACGAAGCGCACGTCGGCCAGGCGGTCAGGGTCGCCCACGTACACCAGCTGGGGAGCCTTCGGGGGACGAGTGCCCTCGATAAGTTGGTTCAACTCTTCCAGCTTGCCACGCTTGCGCTCCCAGCCGATGTACTTGGCCTCCGTTTCGACCCAGGTTCGACCCCGGTGGAAGAGGAAGAACCGTCCGTCTCCGTGGCGTTGGTTGAGCGCCTGGATGCTCTCGACCGCGGTCTGCAACAGGGCCGCATCCCCCGGAAGGGTCGGGTGGTCGGCATCGCCGAAATCGGTGAACAAGCTGAAGAGTAAGTTGGGTTCTGGATTGGCCAGGTAGCGTATCTCGAGCCGCTCCGCTTCCTGCTGAACCGTGCGTTGGTCGGTCATCAGGATCGGCGCCACCACCATGGTGCGGAATGCGTCGGGGATGCCCGTTTGCTGGAAGTCCATCTTGGGCAGAGTCCGGGGAGGCAGCAAGCGGGTCACCAGGTAGTTCACGACCTCCTGGGCGATCTGGGTGCTGGGTCCCAGCAGCAGGATTCCCAGGCCGACACCCAGCCAGCCCGTTAAGCTGCGGCCGGCCAGGCGGACCCACAGCGCCAGACTGAATGTCGCCAGCAGGGCGATCGCCGAGAGGTAGACCGCGGTGTGATGCCGGTAGACCCACTGCCGCAGGCGAAATCCGGCCGGCTCGCGGCAGTTCAAGGCTGCCCTGAGCTCCGATCGGCCCGCGCCGATCAGGTAATGGCCCACGTGCCGCCGGGGGTCCGCTGCGTCTCCCATTTGGGATAGGCGGGAGGCCAGTCCGACGGCGACCCGGGCTATCTGCAGCTCATCGAGGCCGGAGGCGCGGGAGAGCTGTTCGACTGCGCGGCGGTAGGAATCGCGGGTATCGAAGTCCATGGCGGCATGCGCCCAGGCAGGCTCCAGCCGCAGGACGCGTTCGACCCGGCTCTGGGCCTCGAAGACCTCCCTCCAATCCAGTAGTGCGAGTTGGCGCAGGCTGGTAATCGCATTGCCGATCGAGACCTGGTCCCTTCCCTGGCGGCTCTGTTCCCGCAGATTGACCTCGGTGAGCGGTCTCCGCAGCGTGCGTTCCAGCCAGCTCTGTGCGGGCACCAAGGCGGACACCTCGTCGTAGAGATGCCCGATGATCTGAGCCGCGAAGTAGGGTGCCGGGTCGGGCACGTCTTCGGCCAGCTCCGCCAGCACGGCGAATAACTGATTGGGATCCCTCCTGGCCGTGGCGAGCAGCCGGTTACCCCAGAAATCCGCCAACTCACTCTGGCGCAGCTCCGCCATGGCCCTCACCGCCAGGACCTGGATTCTCTCGATGAGCACCAGCCGTAGCAGCAGCGGGAGCGCCCAAAGCTCGGCGATGGTCAGCGGCTGGACGTCTTGATAACCATCCAGGAACTCGAGCAGGACCTGGCGCTCCAGGCGCAGCTGTGTGTGGGCGGCCAGCTCCTTGGCCAGGCTGTACACGCGGGGATGGCCTCGGTCGGGACCGCTCGCCAGGACCGGAAGCAGGCGGTAGAACCGGTCGGGGAGGTTGGTTCGTATCTCCAGGGCGTGGCTTTCGACCAGATACTCGTTGTCCAGGAGCCATTCCGACGCCCCGCCGACGGTCTGCTCGAGGTGCACGGCGTTCTGCAAATCCTCGACGATGGTGTGGATCGAGCTCCTGGCTGCTTCCAAGCGATCCAGCAGGGCATGCTCCCCGGGCGCGGCCGGCCTGATTTCGTGCCCCGAAGCCAGGGTTGCTGCATGCAGCTGGACCTGGGTCGTCGGCAGCGGCAGGCGTACAAGGTCGGGCTGTTCTTCGGGGAGCTCGCGCTCGGGGTGCAGCACGAACGTTGCCGGATGCGCCTCACCCGTACCGCTCAGGGTGGGTACCGCCCAGCGCAGCCGGGCCAGCGGGTCCTGCAAGATCACCAGCGTTTCTTCGGCAACCAGCCACCGGGAATGTCTCTGGAGCTGCTTCCGGTCGACGCTGGGCCTGAGGCGCCTGGCCAGCAGCCAGCCAACCAGCAAACCGAAGCCGCTGCTCAGGATCAGAATGAGGGGGGCGAGCAACGTGCTTCGTTCGTCCGGAAGGGCGCTCGATCGGGAGCTGAACGCGGCTGAGGCTGCGCCCAACAGCAAGCCGGAGAGCGAAATGAAGGCCGCCCGCGTCCGCCTGGGGGGGTCGATCAGGCGGACCTTCCCCTCCGCCGGGCGGTGCAGCAAGGCCAGGCGTAGGAAGCCCTTCCGGCGCAGCGCCTGAAGCGCCGACCTGGCGTCCTCCCTCCTTGCGTAGTAGCCGAGCAGCAGTCCTGCCCTTAGCATGGGATTCAGTCGGCCGACCTCCGGTAGGTGGATGAAGGCGAGCCCGCGCCCCCATGATACTCGGACTGCCGGAGGCGAGTACCCCCTCAGGGGCAGTATAATGGCCGGCTTGTCCAACCAGGCCCTGTACTAGCGGGTACCGGGGATCCCAGATGATCGATGCCGTCCTGAACGAAGACCTGAGCACGCTGAATCGGATTGCGGAGACCCTCAACCGGGCCACCGACGTGGAGGGCGCGCTGAACTCCGCCCTGGCGCAGCTGGTTCGCCTGATGGGGCTCGAGAGCGGTTGGATCGCGCGAGTGAAGCCCTCTCCACTGAGAAACGCCGGCCGGGAGGAGTTCTCCCTGGCCGCTCACTACAATCTGCCTCCCGGGCTCGCCCCCGGACTCCCTGAGGTGTGGAACCGCACCTGCAAGTGTCAGGACCTGTTCCGGGAGGGCGATCTTGCCCAGGCCTATACCGAAGTCCACTGCAGCCGGCTCGAATCCGCCAGGGGTGACTGCCGAGGGCTGACCGTTCACGCTTCCGCACCGTTGGTCTCCGGCGACCGGCGGCTCGGGATTCTCAACATCGCCGGGCGGGACTGGACCTCCTTCACTCCGCGATCCCTGTCCCTATTGACGATTGTGGGCAACCATATCGGGATCGCCCTGGAGCGGGCGGAGTTGTTCTCTGCGCTGAAGGAGAAGCGGTTCAACGAGCAGGCCACGTTGCTGGATTTCTCCAATCAACTGCTGCGCCGGCTCGATCGAGAGGACCTGACCAGGCTGCTGGTCAGCCAGATTGCCGGCCTGCTGGAGGCCGATGCCTGCAGCCTGCTCCTGACCGACGAAGGGAACCGCTGGCTCAAGTTCGTGGCAGCCAGCGGATGGAAGCAGGATCCGGTTGAGCTCGAGCGGACGGTCCCCCTGGAAGGTGGCAGCGGGCCGGGATGGGTCATGCGCGTTCAGAAGCCGCTGCTGGTGGAGGATCTGCAGAAGAGCGACCCGACCTCCTGGTCGCCGGCCTGGCTGCAAACTGAGGGTTTCCGAGGACATGCGGTGGTCCCGCTGGTGGTGGAAGAGCATGCCATCGGCGCGCTGGTCATGAACAACCGCAGCCCGCGCCGGCTGACCGACGACGAATTGCGCCTGCTGCAGCTGATGGCCAACCAGGCTGCGATCGCTATCGAAACGGCCCGCCTGCACAGTGAGGACATCCATCGGCTGCGCATGGAACAGGAGTTGGACATTGGCCGGCAGATGCAGCGAAGCCTGTTGCCGGCCGAGTACCCGCACCTGCCGGGGTACGAGTTCGGTGTGCTCTACCAGGCCGCCCGTCAAGTGGGCGGCGACTTCTATGACTTTTGCCGGGTAGGGGGAAAGGACGGGAAGCTGGGACTGATCATCGGGGACGTCTCAGGCAAGGGGGTGCCTGCCGCACTCTTCATGGCGATGTGCCGCACCAACATCCGGGCGGCCGTTTTAAGCGGCCGCAGCCCTTCCGAGGCGCTCAGGCGGGCCAACGAACTGATCCTAAACGACAGCCGCTCGGATGTGTTCCTCACCGCCGTGTGCGCTTTGCTGACGCCCCAGACCGGCCGCCTGACCTATGCCAACGGCGGGCACAACCGGCCCCTGTTCGTCCACGCTGCCAGCGGGCAAGTGCGCGAGCTGTCGGCGGGCGGGATCATCCTGGGCCGGTTCGAGGAGGTCGAACTCGAAGAGAAGCAGGTCGAGTTCGCTCCGGGGGACATGCTGGTTCTCTATACCGACGGGGTCACCGAGGCGATCGATGCCGAGCAGCAGCCGTTCGGTGAAGAGCGGCTCAAGGCAGTCCTCCAATCCCACCCCCGCGCCCGGCCGGAGGAGATGGTGTCAGCGATTGCTGCGGCGGTCACCGGCTTCGCCGGTGCAGAACCTCAAGCCGATGATTTCGCCATCGTGGCGGTCGCCAGGACGGTAGCATCCTGACCGGCTTCGCCGCTCACCCCAACGGAAAGAAAAGAGCCCCCACGTGGTGGGGGCTCTCTGTCGAGGGTTCAGTTGGGTTAGACGACGGTGACGCTTACGGCCTGCCAGCCCTTGGGGCCCTTCTCGACCGCAAACTCGACCCGCTGCCCTTCCTGCAGGCTGCGGAAGCCATCGGCCAGGATGGCCGAGTGATGTACGAAGACATCCTCGGCGCCTTCCCGAGCGATGAAGCCATAGCCCTTGTCCGCATTGAACCACTTGACCGTACCGGTAACTCTTTCCGACATGTTGCTTGT
>Ga0209342_10005333_pt1 | contig 13198 bp, 13 predicted proteins | sample RifCSP16_2_FD_184023 | JGI IMG/M metagenome (GOLD analysis project Ga0209342, IMG submission 184023) | Soil microbial communities from Rifle, Colorado - Rifle CSP2_sed 16_2 (SPAdes) (version 2) | ecosystem: Environmental > Terrestrial > Deep subsurface > Rock core/Sediment | place: Rifle... | reverse complement strand
TACGCTGTGTAAAAATTTTGATGCGCCTGTAGCTCAGCCGGATAGAGCGTCGGACTTCGAATCCGCAGGCCGCAGGTTCGACTCCTGCCAGGCGCGCCATTTCTTTCAAGAAAATAGGGACAGCGACTATTTATTTGTCGCTCACATGGGTTACATCTGTAAAATAAATAGTCGCTGTCCCTATTTTCTCCACTATTGCAATTTTGCGAGATTATGTTTAAGATGGTTGTTTGATATGGACAGGCGCCTGTAGCTCAACGGATAGAGCATCGGCCTCCGGAGCCGTGTGTTGGAGGTTCAATTCCTCTCAGGCGCGCCAAGAAAGCCCAATAAATTGGGCAACTACAGAAGGCAGGGATTTTCAATACCGGGCCGTTAGCTCAGTTGGTAGAGCAGCTGACTCTTAATCAGCGGGTCGGAGGTTCGATCCCTCCACGGCTCACCAGGATTTTTAAGGGGTTATGGCATTTTGCTGTAACCCTTTTTCATTGGATTGTGCTAAATTTGTGCTAATTTTATCCAAAACCTCTACCCCGCCTCTAAGACTTTCAGGACAATGATGAGCATACCGCTGACTCATCTTTATATCTTTATGCCCAAGTAACTTTGATACTGTATAGAGGTCTACGTTTGCCTGAACCAGCCTTGTTGCAAAAGTATGGCGAAGGTCATGGAATTTGAAATCTGTAATCCCTGCTTTCTCTAAGGCAGCGTAAAAACCCCTTCTCAGGTTTCTATCATGTATCTTAGTCCCTGCCTCACTTGGGAAAACATGATTATCTATAATATCCCTTACCTTTGCTTTGACCTTCAGGAGTTCAAATACCCTCTGGTTCATGGGGATGGTTCTCTTCTCCCCATTTTTTGACCTCATTATGGTTAGGGTCTTTCTGAAAAGGTCTACATCAGGCCATCTAAGCGATAAAATCTCATCCTGCCTCATACCTGTATTCAGGGCAAAGATTACGATCTCCTGTAACCAGTAGTGGGGCACTTTTATATTGTCTTTCCTTGTCACATATATAACACAGGCATCCAGCAGCTTCCTTTCTTCTTCATATGTAAGCCATCTGTCCCTTGCGTTATTGATCTTTTCCATCTTAACCTTTGTGACAGGATTTTCAGTAACCCATTCCCACTCCCTCGTTGCAATATTGAAGGCGTGCCTTAAGACAGCAAGACGATACCTGATTGATGCAGGTGCAAGACCTTTTTCTCTGCAAGCGGTTTTATATGCAGCTATCCTTTTAGGGGTAATCTCTTTTAACAGCGTATCGCCGAAAAAACCGAGAAGGTCTTTCTTTATTCCTGTATCCAGCTTCACTGTTTTGGGAGATTTATTAACGCTGGCATATTCCTTGATGTATTTTTCCATTAAGTCTCCCAGTGTCTTATCCTCCCCAGGTTGCCGTTCAAACCACTTGCCTTCAGCTATTTGTGCCATAACCGTATGGTAGACCTTTATTGCAAGTTTCTTATCATTTGTTTCTGTAGACCTGCGGACTTGCTTGCCATTGTATGTAAACCTCATCCACCAGGCTTGGCCTCTCTTAAAAAGTCCCATATCAACCCTCCTTCCTGAGACCTTGTCTTGGGCCTGGCTTCCCTTTGGATGAAGTATACCCTGTACCCCATATATCGTCCACAGCTTTTTTGACAATGGTGTCTATCTTTGTTTTACCTTGTTTATCAAGGTTTCTTATAATATCCCTGGCCTTTTTCTCAATAGATACCGGCTGTCTCTTTAAGCCATCCATCCAGAGGTCTATGTCGCTCTTCTTGAATCTTATGAGACGATCTATCTTGTAATGAGGAATATCTCCTCTTTCTACTTTGGCATAGAGACTGGATTTCTTTATGCCTAAGTATTCGGAGAGTTCATCTATGGTGAGAAATTCCCTCATTAGCCTTTTTTATCCTTAATAAGAAACTCAATAATTGCCTTGTCCTTCTTAATATTCTCAATCAATATCACCCCAATCCGCCTTGCAACATCAAAATATCTCAACCTGCATGAAGGGCTACAAAATATATGATCCTTTCTCTTAGGGGTAAAGTTCCTGTTACACAGCTTGCATGGAAGTTCCCCTAATGAAGCGTGCATGTTTGTCTGATTGGTTTTTCTATTGCTATCCATGTTCCTCTATACCCTCACATGGGGAGAGGCTTTAAACCGTTTTTAAAAGCATCTCGATTAATGCTAAAGCCTTCTCAAATATTCTCATCTCTTCATCCAGCAATGAGTCTTTTTGTGTCCCATCTGAAGTAAAATGACCATACCATTGCCGTTGCAGGTCTTGGAGACTACTAAACATCTTAAGTAAGACCTCTCGATTGGTCTCTTCAGACGAAATACATTTTTCAATGGTTTCATAATCTCTTTTAAGGGCCAGAAATATATTCCCCCACTTCAGTGCGTGTTTTTTCAGGTCAGGCGATATTTCAATGTTATGGATAAGATGAACCGTACTTGCCTGATCTTGAGCGGTATACTTAAGTCTTAAAATGGTAATAAGTAGTTCATTCAGCAGGCTTCGTTCATCTTTCTTTAAATCCGCCTTTTTTTGCTTAGACTGTGCCTCCCGAAACTCCCAGTAAGCCCACTGTGCTTTTGTTTTTGGGTCAGGGGAAAATGATGAGGGGGCAGGTGGGTTATATTCTTCATCAGGCGAGGGATTGTCTTCGGTATCATTTATCTCCATTTGACTATCATGAATAGAAAGATATTTACGAACTGTTGCTCTGGAAATATTAAGCTCCTTAGCAATGTGAGATATGGATAAGCCCTTACTATTTAGTTCCTGTATCTTTGTGATTAATTTTCCATCCAACATACATATCTTCCTTCAAAAAATGAGTGCTGATAATAATTGTTCACTTAGCCACCCCGCATGCGGGTGGTAAAATTTACCAACTGATATGAAATGTTTACCATGTAAAGTTGCCAGTATTGTTTTTTGATCATACATGTAGTATAAAAAACGTAATTTTCTATTTCAAATAAAGTTAATACAAAATGTTCGTTTTCATATTGAGGATTGATGAGAAGGGGAGGCCATTTCAGATAGAGAAATGACCTCCCCAGCCAGAGCGATTAGTCACCCTCCGAATCCTCGGAGTCATATCCGAGAATTTCGCCCAAGTCTTCATAAATATCCTCAAGCTTTTCCAAAATCTCTTCTTTTGTCATTCTGCCTCACCTCCTTTCTTTTTCTAATCCAATCTATTGCATCTTTTTTATAGTAAATTTTTGGGCCTATCTTTCGATAGGGCAGCCCCTGTTTTCTCCACCGCCAGATGGTAGTGCGGAATATTTTGAATAATCGCATTAAGTCTATTGCATCACTAAATCTTAGAATCCCCTCCCTTGCAAAAATGTAACATCGAGTGTTACAATTCTCCCAATATTCTTACCTCATGCTGGGAGAAATTAACAGAAAACGAATCAAATAAATTCAGGATTCATTTTTCATATGATAGACAGACAGGCTATATATGATATTGCCAAACAGGTGAAAGACTGTGATCCAGACTTTATTTTATGGGTCGCAGAGTTACTATCACTATCAAAGAAAAACGCCATGCCTACTTTGACCGAGAAACCAAGTGAATATTGGTCAGAGAAGGTGGAACACCTAAAAGAGAGTATTGAGACTGCAAAAATATTTTATCCGCCTGATCACATATTTATTAGACATGGAGAAGAGTTAATTAAGATATGTCAGAGTAACGAAAAGAATAATATCCGTATATGGGAAACGGAAAATGGAAGACTTTTTGAAAAGGCACTCACACCCAAGCAGGGAGGTCAATCTGAGAGCTATTTAAATTTAATGATTTTGTTGCTGTATGAACATTTCAAGGAAAGGACAGGAGGAGACCCTAACTGGGAGGTAATTGCGGATATTTTAAACCTGATTAAAATAAAGAAAGATGTACTATATGATGCAATAAATGTTGCATCACGTTGGAATACTCGACTTAGAAAATGGAAAAAAGAACTACCTAAAGGCAGTCCAGAACTGCCCCCAGACCAGTATTACCTTCAATGGTATAAGGCGTATGAAAAATCAAAAGGGTTCTAAAGACAGCGGTATAGGTGGTCTTCAACAATTGTAATCAGTGGTCAAGGTAGGCAGGAAGAGGCAAAAAGGAATAAGCATCATCATAGAAAGCTACTACCGTGAAGAATGAATGGACAATAAAGAAGGCTTTCAGAGAGTGAGAATAGTTTTATTTATTCGATTACGTTCTTGATGATTTTGAATAAAATCTGAAGCTGTCTCAGATCGTTTCTCTTAAGAAGGTCTGCAATCTTTTGCCTCAAGACCTTCTCATTATCTTCTGTATGTTCAAACCTGAAAAGATCGGATAATTCAACTTCCAGTGCTCTGGCTACCTCAGTAAGTACCTTAAATGATGGGTTTTGCTCCCCCCTTTCTATAGAGCCAAGATATTTATCATTAATCCCTGCCCTTTCAGCCAGTTGCTCGATAGTCATTTGGTGAGTTCTCCTCAGTTCCCTAATCCTTTTCCCAAGTAATTGTTCTGGTTTCATTACCCCTCCTTTTGATACTAATAAGGTACAAAGGAGGGGACGTTATTAAAACCCCATATATGCAACTATTAATTGATAAAAGACTAATATATATGATAAATACTCCGACATTACTTCTTATGGACGGTAAATAAGCCAATAAAACCCTTTATTTACTTCTTTCAGGAAAGGGTTATTAGAGAACAGTCTATATACGAGGAGGAATTGGTTATGAAACTAAGAAGACCCGCTTCAAATGTTTTTTTATTGCTTATTACTTCCTTATCTCTATCTCTCATTGCTGGTTGCAGTGGCGGGGGTGGAGGAGGGACAACTACAACAGATACCACAACTTCAACTGCAAAATACACAGTCATGGTCTACATGGTTGGGTCTGACCTGGAGAGTGACGATAATGCAGGGACAACTGATCTTGCTGAAATGATGCAGGTTGGTTCAACAGACAACCTCAAGGTAATAGTAACAACAGGCGGTGCAAATAAGGATGGATGGAGGACAGTAAAGAGGAGACTCATCAATCAGGGAAGCGAAACAGAAATCTCAGACCTGGGCAATCTAAACATGGGGCAACCTGCAACTCTTCAAGACTTTATTGAATGGGCCGTTGAGAACTACCCTGCCGACAAATATGCCCTGATTATGTGGGATCACGGCGGTGGGGCAATAGGTGGAGAACCATACAATATAGCTTTTGGTAATGATGAAAATAATAACGACGGACTCTCGTTGCCAGAAATCAGACAAGCCCTTCAGAGTGCTTATGCTACTACTGGAAAGAAATTCGACCTTATTGGTTTTGATGCCTGTTTAATGGCCACCCTTGAGACAGCCTCAATAATGAGTTCATTTGGTGATTATATGGTAGCCTCAGAAGAACTTGAACCTGGGCATGGCTGGGATTATGCATCAATACTGTCAGCATTAAAGTCTAATACAGATATAAGTGGTACTGTCCTCGGCCAGACTATTGCCGATAGCTATAAAAGCCATGCACAGACGAAAAGTCCATCATCAGCCCCAGAAATAACCCTATCCGTAATAGACCTTTCAAAAGTATCAAATATAGTTACAAGTCTTGAATTTTTAGCCACTGCCGCTGGGGCAAACTTACAGAACTCAGGACAGACGGCATGGAGCACTATTGCAGATGGCAGGAGTAAGGCAGAAGATTATGGTGGTGAAGCTGAAACTGATATGGCGGACTTAAAGCACATTGCTCAAAATATTACAACTGCATACCCGACAGAAGCAAATGCCCTGATAGCAGCTATAGATCAGGCAGTGCTATATAAAATAAAGGGAGCTGCAAGACCTAACGCCAACGGTCTATCTATATTTCTCCCGCATAAGAATATGAACAACCAAGGTTTAGCTGATATGATAACAGCCTATGACAATATAGACTTTTCACAGACATATGAAGACTTCGTCCGTGAGTATTCTGATGTAGGTGATCAGGATGATACCGCCCCTGCCTTTGCCAATGAAAGCCTCTCAGGGGATGTTTACAGTGCAGAGGTTCAGGGAGATGATGATGTTGACACTGTCTATGCGGTAATTACGCAGAGCGATCCATCAAGCGGAACTATTGAAATCATTGGAATGGTTGCGGTGGAAGAGGATGTTGATGGGAACGTAAGTTATGAATGGGATGGCCAGTGGGTTACTATGAACGGTAATTTTGTATCCCTGATTCTCGATGATGAAGATGATGAGATAACTACATACACTATACCTGCCTTACTCAATGGTGAAGAAGTAAGCATATTGGTTATGATTGAGAATGACACAGGTGATTATTCAATCCTCGGTGCATGGCCTGGAATGGTAAATGGGGTTGCAGCAAAAGAGATTCTCCCAATCGAAGAAGGTGATGAGATAACCCCCCTTTTTATAAGCTATGACTCGACTACAGATGAAGAAACATATGTGGAAGGAGACTCTTTCGTTGTAGGAGTTGAAGGCATTGATTTATCGTTTTCAGATTTGCCAGCAGGCACATACCAACTTGGTTTCATAGCTGAAGACTATGCCCAGAATCAAGAGATTTCAGATTTTGTTGAGATGACAGTGCCTTAATCATATTTAAAAGAATCTTCTTGTTATTTTTGCTGAACAGTTGTCTTGACAACCTGTTAAGAAAGGAGGTGACTTAATGAAAAAGATTGCATTTGCTCTGATAATTCTGTTTTTTGCTGTCGGCTGTGGCTCTACCAGGACAGCCATACGAACAGAGCCGCCAGGGGCAGCAGTAATGGTTGGAGAGAAAGAGAAGACCATCGGAAAGACACCCATGTATTATGACCTTGATAAAGAGCTGGGATTTGGTCAGGCGCTCGGATTGGGAACCAGCGAGCTACTGTTGAAATTCCGTCTGGACGGTTACGAGGACGAGGCATCAACGATTCAAAAAGGCGGAGGTTCGATAATCGAAAGCCCCCGCTGGCCTTCAGATATTTTCATCCGATTAAGGAAGAAATAGTAGTAATAGAATAACAGTTGATGCCATAAAGTTTACCCCCTTGAATGAAATAAACTTTTTGTCGTTCAAGGGGGTGTTGTTTTCTTAACAAAGTAACCGAATTCATCGTGACTTGCAAGATATCTATTAGACCTTTATAATATATCCAGTTATTATTTGTAAAAGTTATACTGCTCTAATAGATATTGTAAGTATTGCTGAAGACTATAGTGGAATAGGCACTTAATTCAGAGGAGAGATTTATGTCATCAATTGAAGTTTTAAAGAAAAAAGTCAGAGAATTTCAGCAAAGGACAAATTTTGGAAGGTCAGATGAAGATAATTTTACCCCTTGGTGGTTACAACAAAGATTTAAACTTGCAGACGATGAAGCAACAAAGCTTTGTTCAGACGGGAATTTTGATTTTGGTTTAGATGGATTCCATATTATGGAATTACAAGATAAAACAATTTTAAGTCTTGTTCAAAGCAAGTTTAGTGAAGATTTTAGTCAAATAAAAAAAGGGATTAATGATATTAACAGATTTATGCCAACCCTTTCAAAAATGTTAAAAGGACTTGAATCAGATAGTGTTAATGAAAATATCTTGATTACAAGACTGAGACCTAAAGTTGGAAAGATTCAAATTTCTGATAATAGACCACTTGAAATTAATGCCTATGTAATTTGTCTGAGTGATTCACCTAAAGAATATATTGAATCAAGAGCAGAAACTAATATAGCTGAGCTTAATGCTACGATAAGACATAAATATGACAATCATAACATTTATTTTTCCTTTAAAGTAGTTGGCCTTCATGATTTAATTGAAGATAACAAGTCAATCAGTTATCGTCCTTCAAAACCATACGAAATATACTTTAATGGTTCTGATGAAATTGATATGAATGGGTCAATATTTTTATCTGGTCTTGGTAAACTATCAGACTTTGTTGAACTTTATAAAGATAAAGGGAATCAGTTATTTGCTAAAAATGTTAGATTATATTTATATGGAAAGAAAAATGAAACTATAGGGCCTGCTGGGAAGATCAAAGAAACATTATTATCAATTAATTCTGGAAGTACACATCCAGAAAAATTTGCCTTCTTGCATAATGGGATCACGATATATGCCAATAAAATAAACATTAACAGAGAAAATAAAAACATTGAAATCTCAGACCCTTCAATCCTTAATGGCTGTCAAACAATAAAATCTTCATTTTTCTTTTATCAAGACCAAATAGAAAAGGATAGATTAAATTATGATATTTGGAAGTCGATTCCTGTTTCTATTAGATTTGTAGTAACAGAGGATGATGAATTGTGGAGAGAAGTTGCAGAATCTAATAACAGGCAAAATTCAATGAAGGCTTCTGCGTTGAGAGCAAACGATAAAATTCAAATTGAATTAGAAAATCAATTTGAAGACATGAAAATATTCTATCAAAGACAAGAAAAAGCGTTTGCAAACATTTCAAGGTCTGAACAAGATATGATTGAAGAATATTTTTCTAATAGTCCTGATGTACCCATTTCAATAGAAACCCTTGCACAAACAATTGTATGTGCATCTGACCTCCCTTTATCCTATGCGTCAAGGCAAAATGAAATATTTGAATCTTATGCCCTTTATTCGAAAGTCTTTTCAAATAAACACCTAATAAATCTTTCTTTTCTTGTGTTTGCCCACAATGTCAGAAGTATAGTTGATTTAGCAATTAAGAAAGCTATTCCAGAAGATACTAAAAAATATAAGCATATGAAACATAAAGAAAAAAATTATAAAGATTTATTTACCCGTTTATTACTAAAAATTATCATTAAAGAAAAACTTTCTTGGTTAATCGATGAATATAACACAACAGTCATAAAAAGAAGAGGTTTGCAGGCAGTGAATTTAACTGAAGAATTGAGAAAAATTATTAAGTCCCAAGATACTCCTGTATTTAAACTTATCGGTGAACACTATTGGGACGACGAAAACAATAAATGTCATCCTCAAGATAATCAGGGATTATTGGATTTGATTATTAATAAGCTAAAACTTAGGGATATTGATGTGTTTCAAAGGGTTACGTAAGGAGACCATAAAATAGAGTAGCCTTGAATTAGCTACAATTTATTAGAAGGAGGTATTAAATGTTAGGGGCTTTAAAACTTCAGGTAAAACAGGAAGAAATTATTGAAGCCATAAAAGGTATGAAAAAAAAGGAGAGAGATGCTTTCCTCGAAGACATACTTGCAGCTACATCTCCAGAGTATCTTAAGAGTATTAAGGAAGCCAGGGCCGATTATAAGGCAAAAAGAGTAAAGACCCATGAAGAGGTCTTCGGGAAGTGAAATATGACCTTGTTTATACCCAGAGGGCTGTAAAAGATATTGAAGGGTTAGACCATAAAATAAAAGACAGAATAGGTAAGACTCTTCTCCGTTATAAGGTTGATCCTTTACGCCATGCTGAAAGACTCACTGACTCCAGCCTGGGTTCATATCGTTTTAGGGTAGGAGATTACAGGATTGTTTTTGATATAGAGAAAGATAAGATTGTTGTCTTGAGGGTAGGGCATAGAAGAGAGATTTACAGAAAAAAATAGAAATGATTTTGTGGTGATTTTTGATAAACATTACTGTGCTAAAATTGTGCTAATTTTGTGCTAAAACAGGTCTGAACAGATAGAATTAACTGGAAGCAACTGGAATAGATATAAAGCCTTAACCCTTTGATTCTTAATATAAAAAGGGAAACCAGACCAAAAATCAAGGAGTTATATGTTTTCCAGTCAATCAAGCTCTTAATCAGCGGGTCGGAGGTTCGATCCCTCCACGGCTCACCAGAGAATTGTATGGGGGGTGACCCCCATTATCTTTTTATAGCGGCCAGAAGATTGGTATGAAAATCATGGATATGAGGAACACCACCAGTGTCAGCGGAAGCCCTACCCGGATAAAGTCGCTGAAGCGGTATCTGCCGGGGCCATAGATAAGCACTGACGCGGGCTCAAGGGGAGTAATGAATGAACAGGATGCCGCAATGGTAATCGTCATGGCAAAGGTCTTTGGATTGAGACCTAATTGAATGGCCGTGTGGACAGCAATGGGTAATATGAGGAGGGCCGCGGCCACATTGGACATCGATTGTGTCAGCATCACGGTCAGTATAAAAAAGGCGCTCATCAGGGTATAGATGCCAAAGGGTTGTGTCGTCTGGATTAATTTATCCGCAAGGAACTGTGCCGTCCCTGATTGCTCAACTGCAATGCCGAGGGATATCATTCCGCCTATCAGCACAAGCAGATGCATGTTCACCGCCTGGTATATCTCATCTGCATAGAGGCATTTCGTGAGAACCATCAATACCGCCCCCACGAGAAAAGAGACCGATATCGGCAATAAACCAACACCGCCGGCTATGACAGCCCCAATAAAGATGGCGGCCGCCATGCCCGCCTTTTGGGTGCGGAACTGCTCCGGGGTCACATCGCCTATGACGATCAGCTTTAAAATATCTTTCAATGCCTCAATGCGTTCTTTCTCCCCCTGAAGCAAGAGGACATCTCCCACGCGCAGGAGGATTCTTCCCACCTTCTCCCGCAGGCAGATCCCTTGCCGGTAGATAGCGATTACAGAAAGGCCATAGGTGTGTCTGAAGTTGACCTCCTTGAGGTTCTTCCACTCTAAGAGCGAGTCTGCGGCAATGACCGCCTCCACCATGCGGAGATTTCCAGATTCCAAATCCTCTTCACTGCGTTTGAGTCCGGATTTTAGCTCTACGCCCTTTATCTGCCCTGCCTTCGCAAGATTCTCAATACTTCCCATGACGAGCAGTGAATCTCCTCCTTCAATAGTATAGTGCTCTCCCGGAATATAGATGTTCTTGCCGTCCCGGTAAATCCCTACAATCGTAAGATCAGGTCCTCCCCCGAAGGTGCCTTCGGATATCGTGGTTCCCACAAGCAGGGAGCCGCTCACTACCTTCAACTCTGATAAATATTCCCGGATTCCATACTCTTCTATGATGGCCTCTTTTTCCCGGTCAGGGAGGAGCATAGGACCCACGGTAATAAAAAAGAGCACTCCGCAGATAAAGATCAGCAAGCCTATGGGGGTAAATTCAAACAATGAAAACGGGGCGATCTTGTATGTCGTCAGGGCCTCTGAAACAGCGACATTGGTGGACGTCCCTATCAGAGTACACATCCCTCCGAGCATGGAGCCGAATGACAGGGGCATCAGGAGTCTGGATGGATTGATCTTCGCCATCCTGGCCACGCTGACTGCTGCCGGAAGGAGTATGGCCGTTGCTGCCACATTGTTAATGAATGCCGAAATCAAACCCACTGTTATCAGAAACAGGAACATGAGCCTTGTAGGGTGGGTGCCTGCCCGTTTCAGGATAAAGTGTGCGATCCTGTCTGCAACACCCGCCTTAATCAAGGCGGTAGTCATGACAAGGACACTGGCTATCATGACCAGTGCGGTGCTGCTAAATCCGATGAATGCCTTCTCCGGTGACAGGATGCGGAAAAAGATCAGTGCAAGGACTATTAAAATAGATACGAGGTCTACAGAAAGTATCTCAATAGAAAAGAGGACAACCGCAGTCAGCATAATGATGAGGGTTATAAGGATGTTGGTATCAGGCATGGCAGGCATTATACTTGACAATTCTCTCTGTTTTCAAGTAAATTAGCATGGAAGCTGTAACATGTAGATGGAATCCCTGCATTGCGATTGTGTTCAAAAAGGTTCAGATGCAAGGAAGGAGTGAAAATTTGAGCTGAGGCGTACTGTGTTGTACGTTGAAGCACAAATTTTCACTCCTGACGCCGCAGATGGACCTTTTTCAACACAATCGCGCGAGAGTGGCGGAACTGGCAGACGCACTGGACTTAGGATCCAGCGGGCAACCATGGGGGTTCAACTCCCCCCTCTCGCACCAGGGAAGGAACTTAATATGAAAATGGACATGAAAGAGGTCTCCATGACAAAGCGGGTCTTTACTATAGAAGTCCCTTCTGATGTGGTCTCAAAGGGATTTTCTGATGCCTATGATGACCTGAGGAAGCGGGTGAAGGTCCCCGGCTTCAGGCCCGGAAAGGCCCCTCTCACCCTTCTGGAGCGCCGGTACGCCAAAGAGGTAGAGGCGGATCTGATAAAGAGACTCGTCCCGGATTATTATCTGAAGGCGGTTAAGGAGAGCAGGGTTGTTCCTGTGGATATGCCGGAGATAGACCATGTGGACCTGCAACGGGACGGACCCTTGAAATTCACCGCCACGGTCGAGGTCCAGCCCAAGATAGGGCAGGTGGTCTATGAGGGGATAGAGTTAAAAAAGGAAGAGGTCACTGTTACTGAGAAAGACATAGAGGATAGGATTGAAGAGCTAAGAACTTATCATGCCCAGTTGGAGGTGACCGGGGAAGGACATGTCATCGAGGAAGGCGACTATGTCCAGGTGGATTATACGGGTCTCAGAGATGGTAAGCCCGTGAAAGGGGTCGAGCGAAAAGGGGTGGTATTCCAGATCGGGTCATCAACCATCCCCAACTTTGATAAGGGGCTAATCGGGGCCCGGAAGGGTGAAGACCGGGAGATCGAGTATTCTGAACAAAATCTCCTCCTGAAGATCAAGGTCGCAGAGATCAAAAAGAAGGTACTGCCTGAGGTCAACGATGACTTTGCAAAAGTGGTTGGTGGATATAACTCCCTTGCGGAACTAAGGGGAGGGTTGAAAAGGTCCATCCTGGAGGAGAAGGGGGAGGCGCAAAAGGCCCATTATAAGGAAGAGGTTATCAAAAGGCTTATCGAACGGAATCCTGTAGAGGCGCCGCCATCCCTTGTTGAAAGAGAGATGAAAAGATTTTTGGCAAGGACAAAGAGATTTATGGGAAAGAAAGGGGAGTTTGAGCCGGAAGAAGAAAAATCTTTCAGAGAGAAATATATGCCTCACGCTGAAGAACAGATCAAGGGCTATCTGCTATTAACAGCGATAGGAGAACATAAGGGGATAAGCGCTTCAGAGGAGGATGTGGAGGAGGAGATAAATAAGATAGCGCAGAATAACGGTCAGGAGGTGCGGCAGGTCAGGAAATCCTTAGAGTCTATGGATGAAGGCCTGGAAGGGCTGAAATCCAGGATTGTAGAGGATAAGGTGATTAAATGGATCATGGAC
>Ga0209342_10005331_pt1 | contig 13201 bp, 10 predicted proteins | sample RifCSP16_2_FD_184023 | JGI IMG/M metagenome (GOLD analysis project Ga0209342, IMG submission 184023) | Soil microbial communities from Rifle, Colorado - Rifle CSP2_sed 16_2 (SPAdes) (version 2) | ecosystem: Environmental > Terrestrial > Deep subsurface > Rock core/Sediment | place: Rifle... | reverse complement strand
CTCCTCCTCACCCGATGTGGATCTGCTCGGCGTCGACCTTCACCAGCTGCTCGGCCGTGACGAGCGCGTTGCGGCCGCGCAGGTGCGCGTTCTTCTCCGCCGCGTAGTCTATCTGCTCCGCGCGGACGTGATCCACTTCCTCCACGAAGCGATACGAGCGCTTCACCCTCTGCCAGAAGCGGTCCAGCACCGAGTCGAGGGAGCCGGCGAAGACCTTCACCCGCTCGACCTCGGCGTGGACGAAGCGACCCAGGAACGACAGGCGATCGAGCCGGATCCCCGCCTCGGCGGCCATGACGCGCAGCGTTCCGGAGGTGATGGAGGCCTCTTGTGCCGTCGCGAGGTCGATGCCCTCCTGCGCGGCCACCGAGAAGCGGCCCTTGCGCAGGCGAACGGCCAGATCGCCGTCGGCCTCGAGCCGGATGGCAGCACCCTCTCGCCGCTCGAGCACGGCCAGGATGAAGGCGCGGCCGTTCTGCACCGTGGCCAGCAGCACCTCGTCACCGACCTCTGGCGCCACCAGGCAGCTCACCGCGCGCCGCGCCTCGTGGTCACCCGAGACGGTCCTGACGGTCCAGGCAGACTCGCCTCCAGCCGCGACCGTTCCGATCTCCTGGGACAGCTCCGGATCCTGCTCGAGCTTCCGCACTGCCTTCAGCATGATCACCTCGTCGCCGCGCCAAGGGGCGGCGGTTGGAAGTCCTCCGCCTCGGCGAGCTCGGGGTCATCCCCCAGTGCCGCCGCGCGGTCGGTGAAGCGTGCACCCTCGCCCTTGATCCGGTGGAGCTTGGTCCTGAAGAGCTTCGCTCCGGAGAGGTCGGCCGACGTCAGGTCGGCATGGGAGAGGTCCGCGTAGGTGAGGTCGGCGTTCACGAACCTCGCCCCCGCGCAGAGGGCCTTCTGGAGAATCGCCTGCTGCATGTCCGCGCCGGAGAGGTCCGCTCCCGTGAGGTCGCTATCCATGAATATCGCCTGCTCGAGCGACGCACGGGCGAGGCTCGCCCTCGCGAGCTTCGCCCCCACGAAGAGCGAGTTGTCCGCGCGGGCACCGTCGAGCCGGGCTTCGCCGAGCTTCGCGTCCTTGAAGTTGCAGCCGGTGAGGTCCGCCTCTCGCAGGTCGCAGCCGGTGAGGTCCGCGTTCATGAGCTGGGACCGGGCGAGGCTCATCCCGCGCAGGCTTCGCCCCGCCAGCCGCGCGTCGATGAGGATGGCCTGGTCGAACGTCGTGCCTTCGAGGTTCGATGCCGTGAGGTCCGCCTTGAGCAGCGTGACCTGCCGGAGGACCGTTCCCGAGAGATCCAGACCAGCCGTCTTCGAGTCGACGAACACCGTCCGGTCCAGGCGGGAGCGCGAGAGGCGGGCGCCTTCCAGGTTGCAGCCGCTGACCGCCGCCAGGGTGAGGTCGGACTCGCCCAGATCGGCCCCTGCGAGATTGACCTCGGCCAGCTTCGCGGCCGCGAGGCTGGCGCGTGCGAGTCGGGCGCGCCGCAGCCCGCACTTGTGCATCGTGAACCGCTGCAGCTGGGCCGACTCGAGATCGGCCTCTCCGAGGTCGCAGCCCATCAGGATCGACTCCTTGAAGCTCGCGCCCGTGAGGCGGCAACCCCGGAAGCACACCTCCTCGAAGATGCCGCCGGACAGGTTCGCGCCTGAGAGATCGACGCCCGAGAGATCCAGCCGGGCGAGGTTCTCGCCCGACTGCACCAGGGCCTGGAGCTCGTCGCAGGTCACCGGACCCTCTTCGGATCCAGGCGGACCTTCTTCATGTTCGCGCCGACGAGCTTCGTCCGTTCATCGCTCAGAGCGCGCGCCATGTCCGCCTGGTAGAGGCTCGCCCCTTCGAGGTCGGCGCCGGGGAGCTTCGCCTTCTGCATCACCGCGCCCATGAGGTTTGCACCGGTGAGGACCGCCTCGCCGAGGTCCGCCTTGACGAAGCGCGTCTCGCGGGCAACGGCGCCCTCGAAGCGGGAGAGCCGCAGGTCACACTCCGAGAGGTCGGCACCGGAGAGGTGGGCGCGGGAGAAGTCGCACCCCGCGAGCTTGCTGCCGCGCAGATTGGCGCCTGTGAGGTCCGCGTCGCTGAAGTCGGCCTTCTCGAAGGAGCACTCCTGGACGAACCTGAGGTTCTTCAGGCGCGCCCCCCGGAAGATGGCGCCTCGGCCTCGCGCGCCGAGGAACGTGGCCGACTCGAGGCAGGCCTCCGAGAAGTCCGTGCCTTCGGCCGTCACCTCGAGGAAGATGGCCTGCTCGAGATGGGCGCCGCTCAACCTGACCCCGGAGAGGTCCGTCTTCATGAAGACGACCTGCGGCGCGTGGATCCCCGAGAGGTCCGCGCCCGCGAGCGCAGCCTCGGAGAGGTCGGCCTTGGCGAGCTTGGCGCCTTGGAGGTCGGCTCGAGACAGATCGGCCTTGGAAAGGATCGCCTCCTCCAGATTCGCCTCCGCCGCCTTCGCCTCCTTCAGGATCGCGCTCCCCAGATTTGCGCGGGAGAGGCGGGCGCCGCGCAGGTTTGCGCCGGTGAGGTCGGCACGGGCCAGGACCGCACGGGAGAGGTCCGCGCCCGACAGGTTTGTGCCGGTGAGCTTGGCGCCTTCCATGAACGCGCCCGCCAGGTTCGCACCAGGGAGTTCGATGCCGGAGAGATCGGCGCCGGTCAGGTCTCGGTCCCGGAAGCTCTCGTTCGCACGGACAGAGGCGAGCACGGCCTCGCGAAGGTTAGCCGAGGACTCGCCATCGAGGGCACGAGCGGGAGGCGACAGGTGCGCCGTTTTTTGGTAAGCGTCGCGTAACCGCTGTTCCCCCTCCACCATACGCTTCTCGAATTCCGGATCTGAAACCATCGCGGCGACCGGCGCCGCGTCTTCCCCCGCCAGGGTCAGCCGTTCGGTCAGCGCGCGGAGCTTCTGCAACTCCGCCTGGGCTGAGAACCGAGGCGGACCGCCAGGCGGATTGCGCATCTGTTCGACCAAGGGCTCCGGGTCCAGACCTTGGGCCCGGAGCTTGCGGCGCAGCTCCTCCTCGTGGTTGGCCCGCTCGACCTCAAGCACCTTCCTCTGCGTCTCGGCGTCCTCGCGGGCTTTCGTGCTCATCTCGAACAGTTGCTCGACGCTCGGTGGAGGCGCATCGGGTGGGAGCGAGGGCAGGGCGTACAGGGCTGGATCGAGCCCCCGCGAGACGAGGTAAGCGCGCTGCTTCTCCAGTTCGCGCTCCGCTCTCTTCCTGATGTTCTTCCTGAGGAGGTCCTCGCTCGCGACTGCTTGCATGTCGCTCCCGTCCGGGCCGTCCGATGCCCCGGGCCAGGCCGGCATCAGATCACCCTCGCGCAGAGCGGCGATGGCTCCCTTCTCCTTGTCGAGGCGCGCGGCGAGCACGCTTCGGTAGTGTTCGACCGGGCGCGGCGCGCCCAGCTCCTCGCAGGCTGCCACGATCTGGAGGACGTCGGAGGCGTCGTCCTCGGCAACCTTGGTGGAACCATGGAAGACCAGGACGCCCCGCTCCGCGTGCGGGAAGAACCAGATGGTGTCGAGCTGGGTGGCGATCTCCCGGAAGACCTCACCGTCGGGCGTTTTCCGATTCACGAAGCAACGCGCGGCGGCTCCGGGGAGCCGCCCCTGGACCAGCGACTTCGAAGGATGCATGCATTCGAACGCAAAGGCCTCGTCGCCTCGGAAGGCGCCCTCCATCTGCTGGTCATCTGGCGCGGCGTTGAACATTGTCCAGTCGATGTCCGCGGCGAACCCAGGGAAGCGCTCCTTCAACCACCTCGCGTCGTAGGTGCCCGCCTTGTCGAAACGCTGCGGCCACATGAGTTCGTACGGACCGAACCCCGCCGGCGGGGGCTTGTCCTCGGGCGATTGCACCAGTCGCCGAGGATCCTCGATGTTGGGGAGCGACTGGACCAAGCCGCTCTCTACGGGAACGGGAACAGCGCCTTTGCCGAGGGGATTCGGTTTGTGCTCCGGACCGCCGAATGCGTTCTCCCACGTGATCGGCATCTCGAAGAACTGTTCCGGAGGTGAGGGGGCGCCGTTCTTCCAGACCCGGTTTCCCGTGACACGAAGCGTCTTCTCGATCGGGCCCACCTGCACGCGCGGCGCGCAGGCGGTCCCCGGCTTTCCAGCGCGCGGGAAGGCGCTCGCCTTGATCAGGAACTCGGCGCGCGCCTTCGGCATGCAGCCGTCCAGCGCTGTGTCGCCCAGTTCGGCCGGGACGAACTTCCACAGGCTCACCTCGGGGAGGAGCTTCCGCGGCTCGTCGAACGGGAAGAACAAGACGACGGTGACGGAGAGCAGGCAGTCGTTCCCGAACTCGTAGCTTCGAGTCAGCAGCGCCAGCTTGTTGGGCTTGATGATCTTCACTTCCTCACCGGATTCCCTCGGCGTTCAGCAACTCTAGCCGGCCCTGGCATCTCGCAATCGGGTTCGTATGCGTTGCGTCACAGGCTATGGCGCCATGAGAGCGACTCGGCTCGGATCGTTCGGATCAACTAGGACCTTCACTGTCGCGCCCGGCTGGCACTTGTGTAGCGCGAGAATGGAAACATGTTTTGCCGCGCTCGCCTTGTAAGGGGGGCCCTCCTTCGGCCGCACCTCTAGGACGAATGCTAGCTTGGGAACCTCGTTCAGTCTGCCACCCGTGTCCCGAGCCTCCAAGATGATCGCCTCCATTGGGACGCCCGTACCAGCGAGAACTCGCTCCAAATCACGGGGCTGTTTGTGCTCCCGCCAGAACGCTAACCCAGTCACAATCAGTGCCATCACTGTCGCCACCACTGCGATGACGGGAACGAAACTATCGCGCCACATAAATAGCCCGGTAAGAATGAACGCCCACGTCACGGTACCCGCCGCGATGATCGTCGCTCTTACGTGGCCTTTCGTAGTCCATCTGGAGTGGCCCATTCCGCAGCTCACAGAAAGCTGATGATGCCGAAGGTGCAGAGGTTCGCGAAGCCAATCTCGATCGCCTGGCCAGTGCTCTTGATGTCGGTGGATGGGGTGTTCTGGAAGCGGGCTCCTGTGAAATCGATCTTCATGGCTGAAATTGCCACCTGATTGACCGCCTGTTGGAACTTCAGAGCTCCGACGACTTCTGCCACCGTTCCATACATGCTCATCTTAGCGCCGACCATGTCAAACTTGTACCCCGTGAAATCGCTATGCGACTTCGGCGCATGAGTCTCGATCCCCGCAGGCGCCATGATCTGACACATACCAGCAGTCTCGAGCCTGATCCCCGCATTGGCGAATAGCGAAAACTCGCCCGTCTCGATCTTGTGCTTCGCGTCGCCCTTCGTGACCCTCTGGTCGACCCCGGCCTCGTAGATCTGGAGCACGTTGCCCTTGACGTTCTCCATGTGGAAACCGTCGACGGTGACGTCCAGTTCCTTCCCGGTGTGGATGAGCCCATTCCCCTTCGTGGACAGGGCAAAGTTGTGCACCTCGCGTTCTGCATCCTCTGGCGGGGGGCCGTCGGACTTCCGGAGCTCGCCCATGTGCAGGAGCGTGTCCTGCCCGGGGGTGGAGATGCGCACGTACTCATTGTCCTTCGTATCCTCGATCTCGATCCGGCTGAGCCCCCCGGTCTGGATCACGTTCTGCGTCGAGCTAGGCCTCGTCACCGGGCTCGCCGTGCACGCGTTCGGCGCCACCCCGGCGATGACCGGCCGGTCCGGGTCGCCCCCCAGGAAGACCAGCATCACCTCCGTCCCCTTGCGGAGCGGGAAGTGGAACCCCTCCCGCGACCCGCCGTGCGGCTGCAGCATGCGGACCCACATCGACGCCCGCCCGTCCTTCAGCCCGCTCTCGTCGAAGTCGATCTTGACCAGGTATCGTCCGTGCTCGTCGATCTGCGCGTACTCCTCGTTGTACGGGCCGTCCACGATCGCGCGCTCCACCCCCTCGATCCGCGGCCGCGGCGTGCGCCGCTCCGGCCGGTACTGCACGTCCGCCGGGATGCCCGCCACCTCCGCCCGGTACCCCGTCCTCGCATCGCCCCCGAGCAGGCCGTGGTGGGTCACCTCCGTTACCAGGACCTCCGCCTTCCGGCTGTCTCCCGGGAAGCCGATCACGGTGATGAAGTAGCCGGGCCGCAGACCGTAGACCGGTCCCTCCCCCCGGTACTGCACCCGCCGCGCCTCCACCTCCTCCTTGCGGACCGTCGCCAGCCGCGCCGCCTGCTCCGAGGTCTTCACGTTCTCGTCGGGGAAGGAGAGCGTCGGGCCCTCCTCCCCCGCGGAATCGGACTCCACCGGCGAGTGCGGGTTCAGGTAGTCGTAGCCCCTCACCGCGACGCCCGCTCCTCCCACGTGCTTCTCGCGGAACGACCAGAACGACTCCTCCAGGTTCCGGTCCGTGGGGCTCCGCGGCGAGTAGAGCTTAGGCGCGGGCCCCGGCTTACCGTCCTTGCGCCGCGCCAGCGTCGTGTGCCGCTTCATGTGGTCGGTGATGACCACCTTCTCCCGCTCCTTGCCCTGCTCGAAGAAGTAGTAGACCCCCTCCCGCTCCATGAGCCGCGTGAGGAAGCGGAGATCGCTCTCCTTGTACTGGCACACGTGATCGAGCGCCGGGTACTTCGCGTGCAGCGCGAGCTCGTAGTCCTCGCCCTCCTTCCACCCGTTCAGCTTGTCCAGCACCTCGTGCAGGATCTCGAGGAAGCCCTTGCCCACGTACACGCGGCTGCGCCGGTTCTGCCCGAGCGAGGCTAGCTTCGGGACCAGGACCGCCCGGTAGAGCAGGTCGTCCTGCAGCCCCTCGAGCAGCTCGATCACAGCGATCTGACCGTGGATCTGGCCGCGCTCCCTCTCCTCCAGGTCGAAGAAGGTGAGCGTCGTGCGCTGGTTCACCACCTCCTTCATCTCCAGATAGGGCGTCGCCGAGAGCGGCTTCTCCATCTGGAGATGGACCTCGAAGGCATACGGCCTCGACATCGCCTCGTTCCCTCGCAGCGAGACGATGCGCGCTGAGGAAGGGATGGCCTTGCAGGTGATCGTGAAGAGCGGCGCGTTGGCGTCCTTCGGAATCGGTACGTCGGGAGGCTCGGGCAGCCGGGCGGGCACCTCCTTCGCCACCGGCGAACCGCCGCCCGATGGCGCAGGCATGTCGGCGCCCCGCGTCCCAGGGGGCGCCGGAGCAGCGGGTGCGGGCACCGGCGCGGATGTAGGCACGGATGATGTAGCCACGGATGCGGGTGCGGCCCGCCGGGCGTCGGCGAAGGCCTTGGCCATCGCCCCTACGGCCAGCGCCTTCCCGGCGACCGCGGTCATGTCCCCGACCTTCGACGTCACATTGGCTGCCGCTCCACCCGCCAGGCCTCCTGCCAGCCCGGCGGCGCTGCCGGCGATGCCCGTCGCCGCCATCCCCGCGTCCAGCTTCGAGCCCGTTCTCGCCGCCCCGACCACGGTCCCTACCTTGTCGCCCACGTCCCCACCGCCGCTCGGCCTGGCGGCCTCGGCCGCGTTAGCCACCTCGGCACCAGTCTTGACGCTCGGATCGTCGGCCATGCGCCCCCCTGAAAGAGCCAGCGGGGAGGGAGGATACACGCCGAGAAGAAAGGTCACAACGCCCAGTCCGCCAGGGCACGGATGCTTGCCCAGAGCAGACGCCCGAGCAGAAGAGGGCAGAACCTGCACGTTTGTGACGCGTGACGACTGGCAGAGTGCCGCTGGCCGCGGGGCGCGCCGCCCGCTGCATCGACACACGAGCCAATCCCGGTCGGCGCGCCGCGCATGTGGCGAATCGCGGTCGGCCAACCTCGGCGCAGGCGCACACGCGTGGTAACGTACGGCTTCGAGGAGGAGGGCATGCCCGAGAACGAGTGGCACATCGCGGAGTACGTGCTCTCGTACTATCCGTTCGGGCAACCGCTCTCCACGCCCGCCGACAGACGTCGCCTCTCCGAGGCGCACGCGCTCTTGCGGCTCGATGACTGGGTGCGCTTCCAGGAGCAAGCGCTGCTGGACATGTACTGGAAGATGGGCGACGGGTTGGGTCTCGGCATCGTACCCATCCGCTCGCCACCGAAGTCGTTCGACCAGATCCGCGGACGTCTCGCCGAGGCCATCAGCCATGGCGAGCTGGTGGTGTATGCGAGGGAGCTCCCCACGCTCCGTCGCACGGCCCCCCCGATCCCTCCGCCGCCGCCGGCCCTCGTGTCAGCGTCCCCGAGCAAGGTCCAGGACTGGCGCATCGAGTGCGGTCACCACGCCGAGCAGGGCAAGCGCGCCGTCATCCAGCGCGGCACGCACATCGAGATCGTGCCGTCCAAGGGGGAGCTGGTGGACGTCGTCAAGTTCCACGTCCGGGATGACGAGAACGGGATGCCCCAGTCGCTCAACACGGGCACCGTGAACGTCCCCAAGGTCGGCATGTCGGGGAAGTACGCCGTCTACGCCCTCCAGGCGAAGTACACGGGGGGCACGGGCAACAGGTCTTTCCCGCTCCTCTCGTTCTGGGACGCCTTCGCGGGCGTCACCACCTACCGGGTGAGGGGCGCGCCCTCGACCATCCAGGTCGACGTCTATCACCCGAGCCAGTACAAGTTCGAACTCTCGGTGCCGCCGTTCAGGAGGTACAAGACCGGCTCCAAGCTGTCGAAGATGGACAAGGCCGGCAAGGACATCGAGGTCAAGGAGGCTGCCGTCGTCAGGTGCGACCATCCGGTCCGCTGGGAGATCAAGGAGAAGTCCGGCTGGAGCCGCTCCAAGCTGGAGCTGAGGAAGAAGAAGACCGCGACCCGGGCTGGCGACACCGCGCCCACGGCCACGTCCGAGGAGACCCTCGCAGCCGAGAGCGAATCCGTAGCGTTCTCGATCGACGGCACGCAGGTGAAGATCGATGCCGTCGAGCTCCTGAAGAGCATCCGCAAGATACACGACGATGTGAAGAGCATCATCACCACGATCGACGACGCGGTCCCGAACGTCGGGTGGTACGCTGATTTCGACCTCCAGTTTCTCCACGGGAGCCTCGCCGCCGAGTGGTACTGGAAGGAGCACACCGATCACCGGGTCTTCCAGTACATCGACGTCAACGCCGACATGCAGCTCATCAGCGCCGAGCTGGAGCTTGGCATCGGGCTGAAGGCGCTCATGTTCCGCGCCCAGGCGTACGTGAAGCTCGCCGGATCGGTGTCGCTGATAGCGGGCGCGAGGCGGGACGGGCCGGAGACGCCCGAGCTTTCGGTCGGCTTCGGAGGGAAGATCTCGGGCACGGTTGGCGTGCGCTTCGAGGCGGGCAACTACATCAAACCGCAGCTGAAGGGCGAGAGCGCCCTCGACATCAAGGGCAAGCTCAATCTGGCCACGGGCCAGAGCCAGCCGTGGAGTATCGGCTACGAGATCGAGTGGACGGGCATCAAGGTCACGGCGGAGGTAGAGCTGGCGAGCGAGAGCCGGGACGGGATGTTCGACCAGCCGTGGGACTGGGAGCTGGCGGGGCCGAAAAAGCTCGGGGAATGGCGGTTGCCCGCCGCCCCCGCCCCCGCGAGCCCGACGTGGGTGAGCCGGGACAGGATCCAGCAGGTGCTCCTCGACGTCATCACCAAGGGGTTCGACCTGGAGGTCGTCAAGCGGCTTCCCGACGTGCAGGTGCTGGGGGTGATGGCGCGACAAGAAGTCACCCTCGACCCGAAAGTAATCGCGAGTGAGATGGCGGACGAGATCGACAAGCACGACACCTTTGACAGAAGCGAGAAGGCGGTCCAGGGGCTCGCGCACGCCATCCGGCAGGACCTCGAGAAGATGGGATACAGAGGGCTCCTGCACCCCTGCGTCGAGGAGTCCAAGTACCAGGGCTATTTGAAGGGCAAGGGCTTGAAGGACCGCCTGGACGCCATGGTCCCCGCTGCTCCGAATGCGGCCGGGCAGGCGAAGGTCATCTAGCGTACCCACCGCGCTCGAGGGACATCATGGGCCATCCCATCTTCCATCTGGAGCTGGCGGTTCGATCGTGCGAGGGAGAGCTGCGGCTCAACGGCTTTCCGGTCATCCCGTCCCTGTCCTCGCTGAGCCTGCCCGTTTCGTTCGCGCCGCCGGTGAATCCCTATCTGGCGGGCGCGCGGAATACCGTCGAGCTGACGCTCCGGTCGGCGACGGCTCCCGATGGCCACGAGGCCCCGTTCGTGGCAGCCGACTTCGAGATGAACGTGCGCCGGTTCGAGAAGGGCGACATCGTCGAGCCGGGCGCCGGGGAGATCGTGACGGTCGTCTCGCTCCCCGACGAGCTACGGGAACGCATCCGCAAGGGCGAACGGAAGCCTCCGGTGATTATCTCTCATGCGTTCGCCAACGAGATGGTCGACTTCTCGGCTGAACTGCTCGATGCGCCCCCGTTCGAAGATGAAGAAGCCGTTGCCGGTTACGCCATGCATCTGCGTGACCTGATGGCTGCTGGTGACGTGGACGCGCTGGTCGCGGAGTACGAACCCACCATCCGGGTGGGGGCCACGGCTTACGGCAATCCGTACGAGACGATTGCGCAGAACACCCGGCAGGGCCTGGCGAGATTCATTCGCAACGGGCCGGAGCTGGACTTCGATCGCTCCGACCTCGCCGTGCGCCCTTACTGCGGCCGCCGGATCTGGGGACTGCTTCGCCGAGGCGGCTTGCCCTTCGCGCGCAGCAGCGGAGGGCGAACACGGTGTGTCATCTACGTGGCACCCAGGGACAGCGCTCTGCGCGTTGTCCGTTGACCGATCCGGCCGAGCTGCAACAAACGGGTCGCAGCCTGTCAGCGGACGACACGCAGCTTGCCGTCTCTGGAACCCACGAAGACCATGGCTCTGGTCCTACCATCGGCCGTTCGTAGAAACTCCTTGCCGCCCTTGCGAGAGAGTTGCCAGATCCGTCCACCGCACCACGGATGGAGATCGAGATCCGCCGGTCCGAAGGCCAGGTCCGGCATTCTCTTGATGAACCTGGCCAGGCCATCTCGAGTGTTGTTCCAGATCTTCTGGTACGGGTTGCCATAGGCCTCAGCCCCCACCCGGATCGTCGACTCGTACTCTGCCATCAGGCCGTCCAGGTCCCCCTTGGCCATCAGGTCGCGCAGGTGCACGGCGTAATCGGCGACCGCCTTCTTGTCCGTGAACGGCCGCGCGTCGAGCAGCTCCGCCGAGAAGTCGATGCCTCCCCCGTTCGCGAAGGTGTGCGTGAACTTGAGCGGCGGCTTCTTCTTCCCCTTCCGGATCTGCTCCCGCACGCCGGCCGGCATCGAGAACCTGGTCACCGGCCCGCCGCCGCCCGGCTCGACGATGTCCCCCTCCTTGTACTCTTGCACCTCCATGGTGAAGTAGGCGTCGGCGAACGGTAGCTCGGTGCCGTCGGCGCGCACCGCAGGCCGAAGCTCGATCTCGACCGTGTTCCGCTTGCCCGCGAGGTATGGATTCACGGGAGGAGAGAAGGAGACGGGTTGCTCGTTCTGCGCAGACAGGGAGAGGAGCGGGAAGCCGTTGAGCAGGAGCTCCGCCTGGCAGGAGCGGATCGTCAGCTCCAGGTGGTAAATGGGCTTGGGACGGCTTTCGGCTGGCCTGGCGGCAGGGGCTGGCGGCTCGCCGCGGGCCTTCATCGGCAGTCCGCCGAACAGGAGCAGCATCGACACCGCACCGAGTGCCAGCGCGTTCTTCTTGCTGTGGCCTGGCCCAGCCATCACGTGCCCCCTTCTCACCCTGCCTTCTTCACGCTCCCGACACCCACCGTATCATAGCCGTCACCAGCTGCCCGAGGCGCCGCCTCCACCCGAGCTCCCACCGCCCCCGCTCCAGCTGCCGCTGCTGCTACTGCTACTGCTACTGCTACTGCTACTGCTGCTGCTACTGCTACTGCTACTGCTACTGCTACTGCTACTGCTGCTGCTACTACTGCTGCTACTACTGCTCCAGCCGCTGTCCCTGGAGAAGCTCCACCCGCTGCCACCCTGGGATTCCGGCACGGCCCAGGGCCACTCGCCGTGGATCATCTTGCGGATGCCGCGGATGATGTCGCGGATCCCCTGAAAGATCGCGCAGCCAAAGAGGAAGATGAAGAGCAACATCCCCGGCAGCCACACCGCGATGACGACTATCAGCCATGGTGGCGTCGGCCTCCGGCCTCGTTGGACCAGTCCGTCGGTGGCCATCTCCCGGCCTGGCCCGCCCACGGCCTTACCGGTGATCACCGGGCCAGGATCGCCCGCGCCCTGGCTAACCACCTCCGGCGGCATCGCTCCGAGGATGGTCAGGATCCAGACTCCGGCCCTGTACAGTCCGTCCCCATGCCGCCCCTCGCGGAAGGCAGGCGCGAGGGTGTCCCTGATGATCCGCCCCGACTGCGCGTCGGTGAGCGCGCCCTCTGCGCCGTAGCCGACCTCGATCCGGATCTTCCGGTCGTCGCGCGCGACGACGACCAGCACCCCGTTGTCCCTGCCCTTGTCGCCGAGCTTCCAGGCCTCGAAGACACGAACTGCGAAGCCCTCCAGGTCTTCTCCGTCGAGCGAGGGCACGAGCAGGTATTGCAGCTGGACCCGCTGCTCCACCGGCAGAGCCCAGGCCCCGCGCGAGAGCGCGGTCAGCCTCTCCCGATCTCTTCCCCCGAGCATGCCCGCCTCGTCCACGACAGGCCCCGACAGCGCGGGTATCTCTCGCGCGACCGCCTGCACCGGCGGTCCCGCCAGCATGAGCGCCGCGAGGGCAACGACCGTCCTCGACATGGGCCCCCCTTGGCTGTCAGCTCACGTCAACCCTGCCCCCCGGCCGAACCGCGGTGGACATCCGGACCGCCGTCGCTCCCCGGCCCACGCGCTTCGCGAAGATCTCGAAGCGCAGCAGAAGGTCACCGTTCGCCGGCACGTGGCGCACATCCACCTCGCACAGCCTGGGCTCGTGCGCGAGGATCGTGTCGCGGATGGCGTTGGCGAGAGTCTGCTTCTCGCCGGGAAAAGTGTGAACGATGTCGGCGGTACTGGGGATCCCCAGCGTCGGCGCGCAGACCGCGTCGCCGGCGCGCGTGTTGAGAAGCGCGCGGACGTGCTCGACGATGGACTCGAGCTCGTCCCTCGGCCCTGGTCCCGCGATCCTGGAGAGGAGTCCCCTGCCGGCCATGCGCTCGCTCCACGGGCGCCGGGCCACGCGAGGCGCCGACGCCCACGGCCCCCCTCTCCCTGGCCCTCTCCCCTTGCCGGGGAGAGGGGAGGGCTCCTGCGGTGCTCTACCGGTTCCCGCTCCAGGT
>Ga0209342_10005330_pt1 | contig 13201 bp, 18 predicted proteins | sample RifCSP16_2_FD_184023 | JGI IMG/M metagenome (GOLD analysis project Ga0209342, IMG submission 184023) | Soil microbial communities from Rifle, Colorado - Rifle CSP2_sed 16_2 (SPAdes) (version 2) | ecosystem: Environmental > Terrestrial > Deep subsurface > Rock core/Sediment | place: Rifle... | reverse complement strand
TTAAAGGAGGGAGCGCAGACTATTTCAAGGAGCGCAACGCGGCCATTCGCGCGCAGGCGAGCCGGATCCGGCGGTCGGCGTAGACGACGACGGCGAGGACGCACCCCGCGAAGAAGGTGAGGAGCAGCCCTGTCGGCGGGCCTTCAGTGGGGCCAGCGGCGGTCATCACCGAAGTGGCGACGAAGAAGGCGGAGGAGAGTACCGCCAGCCCCAGGACTGTGCGCGGCCCCATCCGTGGCAGCATCACGGACCAGATGGTCCCACCTCGAACGACATGAGAGGGTATCCCAGCTCCGGCACATAGCGCAGGCGCCCGTGGACGAGGCTCTCCCCATACCGGATGCGCACGGACGCATCGATCATCTCGCCGGTCAGCGAACTCTCGTCGTAGGGCCGGGGCCCCGGGCGGAGGGCTTTGCGGTCGAGGCGCACCTCAGCGCTCTCCACGAACGGCTGCGTGCGGAGGCTCGCCTCCATGGCGCGCTCGAGGGAATCCACGCTCTCCGCGTTCACCGCCGCGCCGACGAACTGGTGGTACAGGGCCCCCAGCTTGACGCCCGCCTCGAAGGCGGCGCGCTCAGCGCTCGTGCACTGGAACCACTTCTTCGCCGGGTCGGACTCGGGCAAAGAACGGCCCTCCTGCCAGATAGGCCACGCCGATCGCCAGGGTGAGGATGAAGAGCACCAGGCTCGCGAGGCCCTCCCGGACCCCCAGGGCCACGGTGGCGGCGAACAGGACGCCGACGATCCCGCCGGCGACGATCAGGAGGATCCGGGACGCGTCGCCCACCTTCGGGTAGGGGACCTCGCTCACCATGAGGAAGGAGGCGAGCAAGCTGACGCCGAGGACCAGGCCGTCGGCCCGCGCGAGCAGCGCGTCCGGCCCGAAGAGCTGGACGAGGCTCACGAGCAGGAGGGCGTTCGCGGGCGTGGGAAAGCCGACGAAGTTCCGTTCCTGGCTGTCCCCGGTGACGAAGCGTGCGAGGCGCGCGATGCCGAAGATCGCGACCAAGGTGGCGGCAATCACAGCCAAGGCGTTGGGCAGGTCCCCCCACGCCGGTCCCCGCGCCGGGTCGTAGAACACCGTGTAGAGAAGGAGCGCCGGGGCGAGGCAGAAGGAAATCGCGTCCGCGACGCTGTCGAGGATGGCGCCGCGGTGGTGCGTCGTCCCGAAGCGGCGGGCCGCCCAGCCGTCCAGCCCGTCCACCAGGATCGCCACGAGGATGAGGATGGAGGCCTCCGTCAGCCGCTTGTCGATCACGTAGGTGATCGCGAGGAACCCGAGGACCGCGTTCCCCAGGGTGAGGTAGTCGGCTACGGAGAGGCGGCGCACCCAGTTCATCGACCCACCACCGCGATCGTCGTCTGCCCCGCCAGGACGCGGTCCCCGCGCGCCACGACGATGCGCAGCCCCGGGGGGAGGCCGACCTCCACGCGGGACCCGAACCGGATGAGCCCGATGCGCTGGCCCTTCCGGACGCGCTGCCCCGACTGGATGTAGGGAACGATGCGCCGCGCGACCGCCCCGGAGACCTGCGTCAGGTGGAGCGGACCGAGGGAGGTCGAGAGCCGCGTCTCGAGGCGCTCGTTCTGCACGGCCTCGTCGCGGTCGGCGGAGACGTGACCCCCGGTCCGGTACTTCATGGCCACAACGACCCCGCCCAGCGGCGCGCGGTTCACATGCACGTTGTGGAGGTTCATGAAGATCGAGAGGCGACCCATGACCCGGTCGACCTGGAGGACGCGGCCGTCCGCGGGACTGACGACCTGGTCCCCCACCGGGCGCTCCGGGTCGCGGAAGAAGAGGAGGAACGCGAACCCGAGAAGGGTCAGGACGAGGGAGAGGGCGAGGAAGGCGGCCAGCGTCGCCGGGGCCGGGAAGGCCGCGTACCCCCCCGCCGCCACGACCTCGATGAGGAAGGGGGCGAGGACCCAGCGCGGGGTGCCCCGGGCCAGCATGCCGCCGCCAAGGACCGCGGACCTATGAAAGCCTTTCCGCCCTCACCCAGCTGCGGAGCGGATGGTCACTTCACCCAGACCGTCGTCCGGAGAACTGCCATGAGGGTCACCTGCCCGCACGAGAGGTACCCCTGTTCGAACTTCAGACCGAAAAAGCCTTGGTGGTTTCGGACACTCGCGGGGGGTGGTCACGCCCAGCCTTCTCCTGTTCTTCCTCTTCCTCGTCGGAGCGGCCATCGCTCTCTTCCTCCTGGGAGTGCGGGCGCACGAGAGTCCAAACCGCCGCCGCCGTGCCGCCGCCCTCATGCTGGGTGGGGGAGCCTTCCTCATCGTGGCCACCTTGGTGACTCCTGCCCTGTTCTCACCCGGGTGCGGCTGTGCCCTGGCCACATTCGAGGTGAGACCTGAGTCGGTCGTCATCGACATGGAGCGCCTGAACCTCACGCCTTCGGTGTCCGAGAACCTCACGGACGACACGTTCGATCTCGTCTTGGGCCTCGACGGCGGACCGGAAACGACAGTCGATCTTCGGATTCTCCGAAGCCCGAACCTGGTTGCCACCCTCGACGATCGCCATGGCTACCCCGCAGTCTGGGGGTCATGGGAGGCCGGTTCTTCCCGGGTGTTCCATCTCCGGCTCGTGGTCCTCTCGTCCCACCCCGAGATCCTGGCCCTCAGCTTCTTCGGGGCAGAGAACACGGCGCAGGCCACCTACCAGATGGGCGAGACGACGGGCACGATCGTAGTGGACCCGAGTTCGGGGTTCACGGTCACCCCCCTCACTTCGGCACCGCTTCTCCAGATTCCCGTTCGCGGCGGGGGCAGCCTGAAATTCCGGTTCCTCGAGCAGGTCGTCTGCTGCTAGAAAGAGTCCCAATTCGACCCAGAAGTCCGGAACCCCGAGCCCTCACTCCAGCTCGATGCGCTCGACGGCCAGGCGCGTGCAGTGCGCCGCCATGGAAGCCTTCCCCATCGTCCGGTAGACGACGGCCTTGGCGTGCCAGACGCCCGGGTACTGGGGGTCGAGGTCCGTGACCATGTGGAGGTAGTGGATCGCCCGCAGGTGGTCCCCCGCGCGCAGGAGGAAGAGCGCCTTCGTGAACATCGCGTCGCGGTTCAAGGGCTCGTCCCGGAGCGTCTCGTCGCAGAGGTGGAGGAGGGCGGAGAGCTCGCGGAGGATCTGGTCGACCGGGGTCGTGCTCGGGGCGGTCACGGGATTCCTTCCTCCGCCGCGGTCTTAAGCGTTTCTTGGATGCCGCACTGGTATGATTCCTGAAAACGCTCGGTTCACCGCCAGCTTCAAGAGGGGTCGGTCACTCGCGCAAGCGTGATTATCGGCGTGGTGGGGGGCCAGACGCCGCCACCGGAGGCGATTCCTCTCGCGGAGCGCGTGGGGGAGCTCGTCGCGCGCTCGGGGGCAGCCCTGGTTTGCGGCGGACTTGGCGGGGTGATGGAGGCGGCCTGCCGGGGGGCGAAACGCGCCGGCGGGACCACGGTGGGGATCCTTCCGGGCGGCTCCGCGTCGGAGGCGAACCCCCATGTGGACATCCCGATCGTCACCGCCATGGGGACCGCGCGGAACGCCATCGTCGTGCGCACCTCGGACGCCGTGATCGCCATCGACGGCTCCTTCGGGACGCTCACCGAGATCGCGTACGCGCTCGACCTCGGGAAGAAGGTGTTCGCCCTGCGCTCCTGGAATCTTCCCGACGACCCAGTCCTCCGCGAACAGTACGTCCATGTCGCGAGCCCGGAGGAAGCCGTGCGACTCGCCGTGGAAGACGCGCGGCGCCGCTGACGCCGATTGGGCTGGTCCTCGACCCGAGCAAGCCGGGGGCCCTCCTGTTCATATTATCATGATAACATGAACTCCAGCCTGCCCCGGACTATGACTCCCAGGGGGGGCTCAAGGGCTATCGCCCCCGCGCCTCGAGATACCGCCGCGCCAGCTCCTTGGTGGTCATCGTCTTGCCCGGGCCCGCTTGCGGGAGCTCCGGGACGAGGACGACGTCGTGGACGTGGGCGAGCAGCGGGTTCAGGTGCTCCTTGATCTCCCGGGCGAAGGCCGCCTTCAGCGCCTCGCGCAACGCCGGCGAGTCGATGACGTCCGGTCCAGCGGGCACGGCGAACACGACAAGGCGATGCTGCCCGCTGCGGTCCACGTCGACCGCGATCGGTTTGGCGTCGCGCACTCGAGGATCGCGGAGCACATGGCGGATCTCCTCGGAGCTCGTCTTCACCCCGTGGAGGTTGATCATGTCGTCCATCCGCCCGTGGTGGCGGTAGTAGCCGCCGCCGAGGCGCTCGGCCTGGTCCCCGTGCCGGCGGAGGACCTCGCCCTTCGGCCCGCGCGGCATCCCCGCGAAGTACTCCTCGAAGTGGTCGTAGTTCAGAAGCTCCGTGGAGAGGCCGATCGAGGGCGGGACGAGCGCTACCTCGCCGCGGTCGGCGGGCTGCCCGGTGTCGTCGAGGAGGTAGAGGTCGAGTCCGAGAGCGGGGGTCGTGAAGGTACCGGGCGCGGCGGGCTGGAGGAGTGTCCCGGTGAGGTACCCGCCGCCGATCTCCGTTCCGCCGCAATACTCGATGATCGGCCGGTACCCCGCCAAGTGCATGAGGTAGAGCATGTCGCTCGCGTCCGAGGTCTCCGCCGTCGAGCTGAAGAGGCGGATCCGCGACCAGTCCAGACCCTCCATGGCCTTCGACTCCCGCCACGCGCGCACGAGCTTGGGAACGACGCCGAGCATCGTGACGCCCGCCTTGGAGACGAACTCCCCGAAGCCGCGGGAGAGCGGACTCCCGACATAGAGTGCCAACGCCGCCTGGTTGACGAGGCTGCCATAGGTGAGCCAGGGTCCCATCATCCAACCGAAGGACGTGGGCCAGGCGAGCACATCCGCGGGGTGGACGTCGTGGTGGAGGTAGGCGTCCGCGGCGCACTTGATCGGGGTCGCGTGCGTCCAGGGGATGGCCTTCGGGTCCTTCGTGGTGCCCGAAGAGAAGAGGACATTCGTCTGGTCCCCCGGAGCGCACTCGGCGGAATCCGTGGGCTTGTCGGACCCGAGGAAGGACTTCCACTCGAGGTCCCCCGGGCGAACATCCTCCACCCAATGCGACCCCTCGGCGGGCGTGACGACGCATCGCGGGGCGTCCGCCTCTTTCGCCTTCGCGTAGACGCGCACCTCCTTGTCGTCGCGGCGGTAGGCGTCGGCGGTGAAGACCAGCGTGGCGCCGCCGAGGTCGAGGCGCTTGCGCAGCTCCGGGGCGGCGGAGGCATCGGCAATCCCTACGACGGCCCCTCCCACGTGGATTACCCCGAGGTAAGCCGCGACGCTCTCCGGGGTCATCGGCATGTAGATGGCCGCGCGGGAGCCCTTGCCGAAACCGATCTGTCGAAGCCCGGCCGCCACACTCCACACGAGGTGATGGAGATCCCCGTAGGTCATCCGACGTACCCCGCCGATCCGCTCCCCGCCATGGAGGATGGCGGTCTTCCCAGGGTCCGCCTGGAAGCAGGCGTCGACGATGTTCATGGAGGCGCCAGGGAACCAATAGGGCCGGACGACGTCGCTGGCGGGGTCGAGGAGGTCCGTCGCCCGCTTCTTGAACGGGACGCGGAGCTTCTCGAGGAGGAGGCCCCAGAAGGTGAGGCGCTGGTCCGCGCTCCAGCGATGGAGGCCCCGGTAGTCGGTGAGGCCCCGCTCCCGCAAGAGGGCGCCGAGGTTGGTGCCAGCGATCTCGGAGTCCCCCGGGATCCAGGCGGGACCGGGGCCCGCCTCGCGAGACCGCCCCGCGTAGGCCGCCTGGTAGAGCAATTCGTGCACCGGGAAGGGAGACGGATGGGTTCTCAACAGGCCCTGGAACTCCCGCCACAACGCGACTTGGCCCTCGGGGGTGGCCGGCTGAAGCCGCCGGGCCTCCGCCACCGCCGCGGCGAGGCGACCCGCCTGATCCGGGGGAAGCCCACCGGCGGTGAGCGCCTTCGCATCGACCGCCGCCATGGAGGGGACACCCGGCGTGCGCTACTTCAGCCTTGCGCGCAGGGCAGGGTCGCCACTCCGAAAATATTAAGTAATACCTTAGAGTATATCCCAATACGAATGACGCAAGCCATTACGACTGTGACGTCGAAATACCAGGTGACAATCCCCCTGCGGGTCCGGAAGCGCCTGGGGATCAAAGGGGGCGACCGGGTCGCCTTCGTCGAAACCCCAGACGGGTTCGTCCTCCGGCGATCCGACGAGCTGCTGGCTTGGCTGGCCGAGACCATGGAGGACGTCGAGGAGACCGTTGCGGAGAGCCGGCGGGGCTTTCGGCCTCGGTGACGGACCATGGTCGCGCTGGTCCTCGATACGAACGTCCTGGCGAACCTGGGGTTCCTTCAGTGGCTGCGCGAGAACCCGCGGGAGGCCCTCCTCCCGGCGGTGGCCTACATGGAGGCCAAGTACCACGCGCTGAAACGGCGGCGGCCGGTTGACTGGCTCGACCAGGGCCTGGAGGCAGCGGGAATCTCGGTGGTCGATTTCGACCGGGAGCAGGCCGGGGCGGCGGCCGAGGCGGTCATCGGCCGATGGGACTTTGCGGAGAACGCCCGGGACTATGCCATCGGAGCTCTCGCCAAGGCCCGGAAGGGCCTCATGGTCACCGAAAACAAGAAACACTTCACTTGGCTGCCGGAGGTGCAGACCCCGCAAGAGGTCATGCGCCGAAGCCGCTAAGTCGGCGCGCCTTCGTGCCGGAACACCCGCAAGCTTGATTCACCCTGGAGGGAGTGGGCGTCCGTGCGCCTCGACTACGACGTCCTGGTCATCGGCGCCGGGCCCGGCGGGAGCACCGCCGCCCGGTACGCCGCCGAGGGCGGGGCCCGGACCCTCCTCATCGAGAAGCGCACGGAGATTGGGACGCCGGTACGCTGCGGCGAGGGCGTCCTGAAGACCTGGCTCGACGAGATTGGGCTGAGACCCTCGAAGGAGTTCGTCGCACACGAGGTCGGCGGCGCCCGCGTGATCGCCCCGGACGGGAGCGTCTTCGTCGTGAACGCGCCGCGCGCGGGGAACGAGATCGGGTACGTCCTTGAGCGGGACCTCTTCGACCGCCACCTCGCGAAGCTCGCGGCCAGGGCGGGGGCCGCGATCCGCGTGCATTGCGCCGCCACCGCGCTGATTCAGGAGAACGGGCGGGTGGTCGGGGCGCGCTGCAACCACCTCGGCGAGGACCTCGAGGTGCACGCACGTGTGGTCATCGGGGCGGACGGCTTCGAGTCCCAGGTCGGACGCTGGGCCGGCCTGGAGACGCAGCTCCGTGCGCGAGACATCGAGGCCTGCCTCCAATACACGCTGGTTGGCATCGACGGGGACCCGCGCTACAGCGACTTCTATCTCGGATCCTGCGCGCCGGGCGGCTACGCGTGGGTCTTCTGGAAGGGGCCGGGGATCGCGAACGTCGGCCTCGGGGTCAACCTCTCCCGGGTGAAGGACAAGGCGGAGGCGAGGACCTACTTGGACCGGTTCATCGCGTCGCGCCCCGAGCTGGCGAAGGGGCGGGTCCTCGAGGAGATGGCCGGGGCGGTCTCGGTGTCGTTGCCCTTGGAGAGGACAGTGGCGGCGGGGTTCCTGCTCGTAGGCGACGCGGCCCGGCTCATCGACCCGTTGACCGGCGGGGGCATCCTCCAGGCCATGGTGAGCGGGAAGTACGCGGGCCAGGTGGCCGCGCAGGCTATGCGCGCCGAGGACGCCTCGGAGAAGTTCCTCCTGGGTTACGAGCGACTGTGGCGGGCCCGGTTCGAGGAGGGGCTCGTGCGCAACTACCTCGTGAAGGAAAGGCTGCGGAACCTGGACGACGAGACGATCTCAAAGTTCATCCGCGCTTTGGGAGACTGCAATCCAGGCCAGTTAACGATCCCGGCGGTGCTGGAGGCCCTGCGCGCGAAGCACCCGGAGCTCCTAAGCGAGTTCGGGGTCTCTTTCTGACCGATATCACGGGCGAGGGTCCTCGCCCTCCCCTCCCAGCATGGACCAGACTGCCTACTTCTTGAACCAGCCCCGGGCCCCGCCGCCCGCGGACCGCCCGCCGCCGAAGGAACCTCGCTTCCATGTGATCCCCCGGCGGCCGGAGAATAAGCCCGGGCTCAGAATGACCCGTCCCCTGGTGAGGATGGCAATCGCCCCGCTGACGGCGATCCCGCCCAGGATGGGCGTCCAGTCCGCCTTCCAGGGCTGGGGCTTGTTCGGTCGGGCCGCCTCGTAGTTGTCCACGATCTCCACGCCGATGTCGTAGACCGTGTCATAGAGCCCCTGGGCGAGGAAGAGCCAAGTCTGATTCACCAGAATCGGCTCCAAGTAGGTTCGGCCGATCTGGCCGACCTTGGAATCGGTGAGCACGTAGTCGATCCCCACGCCGACCTCGATCCGCCACCGCGCCTCGTCGAGGCTCACGAGGACGAGGACGCCATTGTCCAGGCCGGCCTTCCCGATGCCATTCTCGTTGAACGTCTCCACGGCGAAGGTGTCGATGTCCATCGGCTGCGTCGTGTTGACGATCAGGACGGCGATCTCCGCGGACGTCTCAGAGTCGACGGTGAAGCAGACATCCTCGATGGCCGACCACTCGTCGTACAGGAGGAACCGCGGTTCGGTCAGGTCATTCACGTAGAGAAAGACCTCGGGGACGTGGTCGCCCGCGACGGGGGGGGCAAGGGCTAGGAACGCCCCCAGGGCAAACAGGAGCCCGGCGATTCGCAGCGGCTCCGCCCCCTCATGGGCCGCACTTGCCCGCGATGCGCTGGAAGCCGAACCACCCGGCGACCATGTTGTCCGGGAACTGCTGGATCTTCACGTTGTAGTCCCGAGCCTTGAGGATGTACTGCCCCTGCGCATAGGTGATCCGATTCTCCGTCCCCTCCACCGCGGTGAAGAGGTCTTGGTTGATCCAGATGGAGTTCAGGGTCGGGTAGTTCTCGTTGTTCACGCGGACCCCCAGGATGGTCTGGTCAAGCTGCTGCGAGTAGTTGAAGCGCTGGTCAATCGTGGTCGCATTCAGCCACTGGGATCGAAGCCGAGTGATTATTGATGAGGACGTTCGCCTCGAACGAGTTGACCTGGACCGTGATGGCCAACAACTGGGGGATGAGTGTGAGCTTCCGGTCCAGCTGGTTCTCCACCTCGACGCACTGGGCGATGGCCCCCTCCCGTCGGGAGACGAGGCCGTTGTACGCCGCGCCCATCCAGAGCAGGAAAATGACGGGAATCAGGATGATCACAAGGAGGAGGATCATGACGAACGGTCGCTTGGCCAGTCCAGAGAGGAAGCCCATGGGACACCCAGGACCGCTCGATATCCGGGTTGGTCTTGAATCTTTCGTGGGCCCGCCGGCGCCTTCCCCGGCCTAGTCCGGCCGCACGTCGTCGCCGCCCGCGAAGACCTGCTGGACAAGCGAGTAGATGTCGTCGAACCCGTACGGGATGTCCGAGGACACGGGCGTGAGACGCTTGTAGACGCCCATCTCGTCCATGGCCCGGAAGAACTCCGTGTCCAGAAGCATCTTCGCGGACCCGGGCTCCTCCCCGAGGGCCTCGTAGAGCGCGAAGGGGTTCTCGGACCAGTTCACGAGACGCTTGAGGTCCTCCTCCTCGAGGAGGTCCGCCTTGGAGAGGACGTGGAGGAACGGGAGGGAGTGGCGGAACTGCGTCGTCACCGCCAAGAGCGTCGCGGAGACGAAACCGGAAGGCCGCCGCGCCGTCTGCGGGTCCGTGAGGAAGATCAACGCCGACTCCTCGCGCCCGAACCCGTCGATGATCACCGTCGAGGCCTCGCGGAGGACGAACAGCTCGAGCTGCCCGGGCGTGTCGATCAGGAAGAACGGCGTCTCGTATTTGTCGAGGACCTCGGCGACCTCCTTGGTGTTCAGGGCGAGCATGTCCGCGGCGGCGATCTGCGCGCCGTTCGGACCCAGGCCCTGCTCCTTCATGATCTCCGGCACGGAGATCCAGTCGCGGATGTCCACGTCGGGCTCGTAGGGGAGCTGGTCCACGCCCGGGTCGAGGTTCACCTTGATGCAGTCGAGACCCTGGCTGTTCAACCAGGTCGCGAAGGCGCCGACCATCGTGGTCTTTCCGCTCCCCGCCGTGCCGACGAAGTAGAGGTTCCGGCCCACACGTGGGGAAGGGCGGCAGCGGTTAAGGTTGGCGGCACGAAGGCTGAAGTAGGTCGTGGGGTTGCGCGCCTGTGGACACCGTCACCGCTTGCGTCGCTGGACCGGCCGATCTCGCCGCCAAGCTCGCGAAGAAGGGGACGGACTCCGACTTCACCCTTTACAACGTGAAGCGGGACGACAAGGTCCTCGTCGTGACGCACGGCTCCCGCGGTCCGGAGAAGCCGACCTCGTTGCTCTTCGCCGCCGAGCTCGCGGACGTCGGCGTCCTCGTCGCGGAGAAGCTCGACGCCTCCCTCGGCGAGGCGATCGTCGCCTTCGACCTGCTGCACGTGCCCGCCGGATTCGTCGTCCTCCGGGGCCTCGTCCCGGAACAGATCAAGCCCTTCCTCGGGGGGACCCGGCTCGAGGGCTGGCCCGTCGTCGACGAGAAGACGCTTCAGGACCGGCTCCTCGCGGTGCCGCCACGGCGGGAGGAAGGCCCGGTCCGGGTCCCCATCGACCACTTCTTCCCCGTGAAGGGTGTGGGGACCGTTGCCCTCGGGCAGGTCCGGAGAGGGGTCCTCCGCCGCCACTCCGAGGTGGAGTGCGCCCCCCTCGGGAAACGCGCCCAGGTCCGCTCGATCCAACTCCAGGACGAGGACGTCGCGGAGGCGCCGACGGGGTCACGCCCCGGAGCGGCGCTCAAGGGGGTCGAAGCGACCGAGCTCGACCGGGGCCACGTCCTCTGTGAGCCGGACAGCCTGCTCGTGTCCGCCCCGCTCACCTCCTTGATCACGCCTCACCGGCTGTTCCGAGGGAAGCCGGGCGCGGGTGGGGTGGGGTTGAACCTGTTCCTGGGCCTGCAGCTCCGAGCCGTCACCATCCAGGGCGAGTGGCCTGCCCCGGGGGCGTCGGGCGAGGTCTCGCTGGTCGCGGACAAGCCGGTGGCCTACGCTCCGGGCGACCAGGGCCTCCTCCTCGACATGGGCGGGAAGGGCCTTCGGTACGCTGCGGGCGTAGAAATCATGGAGTGAGCAGGGCCGCCGACATCGACCCCACGGAGAGGCTACGGGCCCGAAGGGATTCGAACCCTTGGCCTGTCGGTTAAGAGCCGACCGCTCTACCTAGCTAAGCTACGGGCCCGTGGGCCGCGCACCGGGGCCAACGACATAAACCTATCGAGGCTCAGCAGTTCACGGTGTAGCGCGCCGCGTCCACAAGCACGCCTTCCCGGTAGAGCTCCAGGGAGTACTCGCCGGGACTCATGCAGAAGACACCGAAAGAATCGCCGGGGTTCATGCGCCCGTCGCCGTTCCCATCGAGGTAGAAGATGGTCCCGCGGGGCCCGGACGACCAGGCGACCACGGGCTCGAGGCGGGCGACCTCGTTCCCTGCCGAGTCCTGGACCGCCGCCGCGAACTCCCCGAGAGGACGCACGTTGGAAGCGGACCGGATCTCGAAGCGATACGAACCTCCGACGTTCTGAGCGTCGCCGAGGAGGACCCGGGGCGGCGCGGTCCCCACGAAGGCCACGACGAGCGCAATCCCGGTGGAAGACATCGCCACGAGGAAGGAGAGGAGGAAGATCGCCATGCGAGACGCCAGACGCCCCTCCTCAGTCTCCGCCACGGGCATCGGAGGCGGGCGGACATTGCCGCGTCGAAGCCAGAAGAGGAGGTCCATCGTCGTATCGCCATGGCACGTTCGCGGCTTGAGGGTTTCTCACGGGAATTGGAAGTGGGCGATCCGCGCGTCGGAGGGCAGGTGGTAGAGGACGAACACATAACGGTGGCCTGTCGACACGCTCACGTTCACGAAATCCCCCCTGGAGAGCAGTCCGTTCCCGTCCGTGTCGGTGAACCCCGGAAGACTGGCGAGGGCCGTGCGGTTCACGAGGAGAGCCCCATCCCGTAAGATCTCCGCCTTGAAGCGAGACAGCGGCACCGCGGCGGACACCGAGGTCACGTTGATCACCGCCGGGTAGGGATCCACCGGAAGGGAAGACGGCACGAACTGGAGCGTGACCCGTGGCGCCTGCCGCCCCTCCCAGTCCAGGCCGCGCGGGACGAAGACGACGGCGAGAACGATGATGAGGAGGACCCCCGCCATGGAGGAGGTGAAGAGGAGTCGGGTCGCCTGGGGCGTCGGTCGGCTTCGACGCGTGAAGGGCTTGTCCTCCTTGGGTACCTTCTTCGGTCGGAGCATGGTCACTCCACCAGGATCGCCGGGCGGCCCGGGAACGCCTGCTTCGCCTTACTATGGGTGCGCTCCGCGGCGGCGTCCGCCACCGCCACCGTCACGGGTGCCCCCAGGGCCTTGGAGAGGAACCCGGCGGCCTCCCGGAGGATAGCGGCCTCATCCAGACCGCCACGGACCGCGGCTTCCTCCGGCGAGACCCCTCGGAGCGCGTCGACCACCCTCTTGGCGAAGGGCGCCACGACCGCGGCCATCCCCTTCAGTTCCGGATCCCCGAGGGCCCGGTCCATGAGAGCCTTCATGTCCAGGGGCTTCCCCGCCAACTCGACCCCCACGCCGTGGACGCGGACCTTCCACGCCGGGGCGACGTAGAGGCGGACCGCCGCCGCCGGACGCTTCAGGATCTTGAAGATCTCCCGGACGTCCGCCAGGACCGCACGGACGAGCTCCTCGGAGGCCTCGGCGGCGGCGTCGATCGCCGCCGGGTCCGCCTCCGGGTACCGGGCGTGGCTGGCGAACCCTTTCCCGCCGCGCCGCTCCCAGATCTCCTCGGCCAAGTGGGGGACGAAGGGGGCCAGGAGGAGGGTCTGCGTAGTGATGAACGTCTCGAGGACCTCCCGCTGGGGGTCGCCACCCCGCTGGAGGTACCAGTCCCAGGCGGCCTGGAGGTCGAAGAAGCCCCTCTTGAGGGCCGTGCGGTGGTTCAGCCCCTCCATGGCCTCCGTCGCTCCGCGGACGCACCGGGCCATGACGGATCGCACGGCGGCGTCGGGACCAGAGGTCCCCTCCCGGGTCTTGTGGGTCGCCGTGGCGTACTCGTGCCACGCCCGGAGACGGCGGTCGATGGTCTCCGCGAAGTCCGTGTCGAAGTTGGGGTCGTCGAGGCCCTCCGCGCCGTTCGCGAGCCCGATCCGGGTC
>Ga0209342_10005328_pt1 | contig 13206 bp, 10 predicted proteins | sample RifCSP16_2_FD_184023 | JGI IMG/M metagenome (GOLD analysis project Ga0209342, IMG submission 184023) | Soil microbial communities from Rifle, Colorado - Rifle CSP2_sed 16_2 (SPAdes) (version 2) | ecosystem: Environmental > Terrestrial > Deep subsurface > Rock core/Sediment | place: Rifle... | reverse complement strand
CGCCAGCAGGATCGCCGTCTTCACCTGGGCGCTCGCCACGGGAAGGTCGTGCGCGAAGCCGCGCAGCGAGCCACCCACGACCGTGAGCGGGGCGCAGCCGTCGGTGGTCTCGACGCTCGCGCCCATGGCGCGCAACGGAGTGGCCACGCGCTCGAGCGGGCGCTTCCTGAGCGAGGCGTCGCCCGTGAGTGTCGCGCGGAACGGCCGGCCGGCGAGCGCTCCCGCCAGCATCCGGATCGTCGAGCCAGAGTTGCCGGCGTCGAGCACGGCCGCGGGCGCGCGCCAGGACGAGAGCCCGCCCTCGATCACGAGCTCCTGGCCTTCGGTTCGGATCGCCACGCCGAGCCCGCGCAGGCATGCGAGCGTCGAGGCGCAGTCGGCCGCGCTCGAGAAGTTGCGCACGCGCGTCTTGCCGCTGGCCATCGCGCCGATGAGCGCGGCGCGGTGCGAGATGGACTTGTCGCCGGGAACGGTGAAGCTGCCGCGGACGAAGGAAGCCGGCTCGATCCTCATCAGCCGCGCGGGATGGTAGCACGGGCCTAGAATGCTCCCGTCCAAAGGAGGTCCATGCGGCTCGCGCGTGTCGCCGGCCCCGTCGTTCTCGCGACGATCGTCGCCCTGAGCCTCGCCTCGGGCCTGCGCGCGGCGGACGCGCCCGCGCTGCCGGGCGTCAAGCGTTTCACGCTCGCGGCCTCCCCGATCGGCCTCGTGGGCGACGTGCGCCCGCAGCAGTACCTCGGCGTGGTGGGTCCCCGCTCGGCGTGGCTCGGGTCCGAGACCGGCGAAGCCGAGCTCTGGGTCCACCCGCTGAAGCTCGCGAGTGGCTTCAGGCTCGACTTCCGGATCCCCGACTACGCCGAGCCCGTGCGGGGCCGAGACGTGGCCAGGAGCGTCGAGGTGCGGCCCGAGGCGACCACGATCAGCTACAGCCACGCGGCCTTCACCGTCCGCCAGCACATCCTGGCGCCGCTCGACGAGCCCGGGCTGCTGGTGCTGCTCGAGATCGACGCGAGCCGGCCGCTCGAGGTGGTGGCGAGCTTCCGCAGCGTGCTGCAGTACGCCTGGCCCGGCGGGCTCGGCGGCCAGTACGCGTTCTGGAGCGACGAGGACAAGGCGTTCGTGCTGTCGGAGAGCCTGCGCCGTCGAAACGCCTTCATCGGATCGCCCTGGGCCGCGAGCGCGACGAGCCACCCGGCCCACGCGCTGCCGGACGCGCCCAGCAGCTTCACGATTCCGATCGACCCGGCACGGACGGCGCGCGAGCTGGTGCCGATCGCGATCGCCGCCTCGACCGCGCCGCGGGCCGACGTGGCTTTGGCCTACCGGCGGCTCGTCACGCGTGCCCGGGAGATCTACGACGCCCGCGTTGCCCATGCGCGGCGGCTGCGGGAGGAGTCGCTGCGGATCGATTCGCCCGACGACCGCCTCGATCTTGCCTTCGAGTGGGCCAAGGTCAACCTCGACGAGCAGACCGTCTGCAACCCCGACCTCGGCTGCGGGCTGGTGGCCGGCTGGGGGCCCTCGGGCGAGGGCGCCCGCCCCGGCTTCGGCTGGTTCTTCGGCGGCGACGCCGCGATCAACTCGCTGGCGATGGCGGCGACGGGGCAGTGGTCGCCCGCGTGGGACGGCCTGCGCTTCCTGGCCAGGTACCAGCGCGCCGATGGCAAGGTCCCGCACGAGGTGTCGCAGTCTGCGGGTGTCGTTCCCTGGTTCGACCAGTATCCCTACGCCTACTACCACGCCGACACGACGCCGTTCTTCCTGCTGGCGCTCCACCGGCAATGGCGGGCGAGCGGCGATGCCCGCGCGCTCGCTGAGCTCTGGCCCGCGGCGCGCAAGGCCTGGGCCTGGTGCCTGCCGCACGACACGGACGGCGACGGGATCATCGAGAACACCACGGGCGGCCTCGGTGCGATCGAGGTGGGGGCGATCGGCGACGAAATCCACCAGGACGTGTACCTCGCCGCCGTGTTCGCGCGCGCCGCGGGCGCCGTGGCGGAGATGGCTGCTGCGCGTGGCGAGGGCGAGCTCGCGGCGCAGGCGGGTGAGATCGCCGCGCGGGCCCGGACATCGATCGAGTCGCGCTACTGGATCGAGGCGGCGGGGCACCACGCCTTCGGTGTGCTGCGCACGGGGCGCACGAACGACACCCTCACCGTGTGGCCCGCCACGGCAGCTGCTTTCGGTCTCCTCGAGCCGGCGCACGCGCGGTTGACCCTGTCGGCGCTCGCTTCGCACGCCCTCACCGCCGACTGGGGCGCGCGCATGCTCTCGACCGCGAGCCCGCTCTACGACCCCGCGCACTACAACATGGGAGCCGTGTGGCCCTTCGTCACCGGCTTCCTGGCACTCGGCCACTACCAGTACGAGCGGCCCTGGGCCGGCTACCCGCTCGTCGACGCGCTCGCGCGGCTCGGCTTCGACTGGGCGCGCGGCCGCCATCCGGAGCTGCTCTCGGGCGACCGCTACCGCCCACTCGACACGGCGGTGCCGCAGCAGTTCTTCGCGACCTCGATGCTCGTGAGCCCGATCGCCTACGGGCTCCTGGGCTTCGAGCCTGACGCGCCTTCTGCCCGCGCTCGACTCGCGCCGCAGCTGCCGCCCGAATGGGAGACGCTGCGGGTCACCGGACTCGCCGTGGGGAAGAGCCGGCTCGACGCGCGCTTCGAGCGCCGCGCGTCTGCGCTGCGAATCCAGCTGGTGCCCAAGGGCCCCCCGCTGCTGCTGGAGCTACGACCGATGCCGCCGCGTGGGGCGCGCGCCCTGACCGCCCGTCTCGACGGCCGGCAGGTCCCCGCGCGCCCCTTCGTGAGCGTGACGCTCGACGGCTTGCCGCGCGTCGTGGACCTGCGGTGGGAGGGCGGCCTCGAGCTCGAGGCGCCCCAGGCTGCGCTCACGCCGGGCCAGCCGGACCAGGGGATCCGGGTCCTCGATTTCGCCGCGCTCGACGGGGGCTTTCGCCTCGCCGTCGAAGGCCTCTCGGGCTCGACCGCGACCCTGCGGCTTCACGGCGAGCGACCCGCGGGAGCCGACTCCGGCACCCTGCGGGCCGGCGCTGGCGTGACTGAGCTCGAGGTGACGTTCCCCACGTCGGGGGCGCGGTTCTCGAGGACCGAGGTCCGCCTGCGGCGTCCTTGACCCTCCCCCGACCCCATGCTAGCTTCCCGCCACGAAACCGCCTGTCCAAAAATCTGAAGGTGTGACCCCCACCCGATGACCAAGGCCCACCACGAGCGGACGGTCACCCTCGACGTCGCCAGTCGCTTCGAGATGCTGGACATCGTCCAGACAGTGCTCGTTCAGTGCTGCGGTCTCGTGGGTTTCGACGACGAGGCGACGCACTACATGTCGGTGGCCGTGCGCGAGTCCGTGGTGAACGCGATCAAGCACGGCAACAAGCAGGACGAGTCGAAGCGGGTTCACGTACAGTTCGTGCTCCAGGAGCGCGCGCTCGAGGTGCAGGTCAAGGACCAGGGCGCGGGCTTCGATCTTTCCGATGTCGCGGACCCGCTCGCGCCCGAGAACCTGCTGAAGGCCTACGGCCGGGGCATCTTCTTCATGCGCCAGTTCATGGACGAGGTGCAGCACTCGTTCCCGCCCAAGGGCGGGACGGTCGTGCGGATGCTGAAGCGGGTGCCTGCCTGAGAGCCGGAGCTAGCGAGCCGGAACCAGCCGCACGATCCGGCCCGGCTGGTTGAGCGCCACGTACAGGTAGCCGTCGGGCCCGTCCACCACGTCGCGCACGCGGCCGAGCCCGCGGAACAGCACCTCCTGGTGGGTCACGCGGCCGCCCTCGATCACGAGCCGACGCAGCTGCTTCCCGACGAGACCGCCAACGAACAGGTCGTTCTTCCAGCCAGGGAAGCGGTCCCCGGTGTAGAACGCGATTCCGCACACGGCGAGCGACGGCGTCCACTGAACGACGGGCGACTCCATGCCCTCCTGCTCGGTACGATCGCTGATCGGTGTGCCGTCGTAGTTGATGCCGTGGGTGACGGCCGGCCAGCCGTAGTTCCGGCCCCTCGCGATGCGGTTGAGCTCGTCGCCGCCGCGCGGGCCGTGCTCCGAGGCCCAGAGCTCGCGGGTGACCGGGTGGAATGCGAGCCCCTGGGGGTTGCGGTGGCCGTAGCTCCAGATGCTGGCGAGGGCACCCGCACGGCCCACGAAAGGGTTGTCCTTCGGGACGCTGCCGTCGTCGAAGACGCGGTGGATCTTCCCGTTCGGGTTGGCGAGGCTCTGGGCGTCGTCCGGTCGCCCGCGCTCGCCGATCGAATAGAAGAGGTGCCCCGCGCGGTCGAACAGGAAGCGCAGGCCGTAGTGGTCGTTGGCCGGGCCGTAGAGCTCAGGCGTCGGGCGATACACGAACTCCTGGTCCACCCAGGCGCCGTCCTGGACGCGGCCGCGCACGAGCGCCGTCATCGAGGTCTCGCCCGGGCCCTGGGTCGAATAGCCGAGGTAGATCCAGCCGTTCCGCGCGTAGTCGGGGTGGAGCGCCACGTCGAGGAGCCCCCCGTCCTGCTTAACCCACACGCGCGGCACGCCGCGAATCGGCTCACCCAGGCCCCGGCCCGGCGTGACGAAGCGAAGCCGACCGGGGCGTTCGCTGACCAGGATGCGGCCGTCGGGCAGGAACTCGAAACCCCACGGCGTGTCGAGCCCGTCCGCCACGGTCTCGATCCGGAAGGCTTGCCGCTCGCTGCTGCGGACCGCGTCGAGCGGCGGCGGGGCCGCGGCGGCCTCGACCCGGGCCTTCTCGGCGAGCTCGCGGACGAGGACGACGAGCGAGCGGATCTGCTGCTCATCGAGCGTGGCCTTGAAGGGCGGCATGAGTGTGCCGGGCCGTCCGTCGCGGACGCTCGCGGCCAAGTCCGCGTCGCTGCCGCCGAAGACCCACGTCTCGTCGAGCAGGCTCGACGCGCGCCCGCCGCGCAGGTCGTCGCCGTGGCAGCTCGCGCACAGATCGGTCGAGAGCTTCGCGGCCGCCCCCTCGCCGACGCCGTAGGCGACCGCGGGCTCCTGCGCCGTCGAGCCGGAGGCGGTCTCCCGGACGGCGAGCGCGCACAGCATGCAGACCCCGACCGCCACCGCAGAGCGCCCCGCGCGGCTCACCACGCAGAGCCGCCGCGCCGCTCGACGCGCAGCAGGGCGTTCTGCCGCGGCCCCTCCGCGAGCACGTGCACCTCGACCCCGCCCATCGCTTCGAGCCGCCGCCTTTCCCCGGGGCCCGCGAGGACGAGCGTCGGGCCCTGGGCCGCCGCCGCCAGCACCTCGCTCGCGCCCGAGACCTCGCGCACGCGACCGTCGTTGTAGAAGTAGCCGGCCATCCACGCGGTGCGCCAGGCGCCCCAGACCAGCACCTCGCGCCCCATCGCGGGGATGAAGAGCGTGCGGCCGGACTCGCGGCGCGCCAGGATCGGCGGAGCGGCGATCGCGACCAGGACGAGCAGTCCGGCCGCCCCGACGCGGAGCACGTGCAGACCGCCGGCGGGATCGAGGCCCACGCGGCGCGAGAAGAAGAACGTGACGACCAGCGCCCACACGCCGAGCGGCACGGCCGAGCGCCACAGCGGCTCCTGCAGCCGGAAGAGCGCCGCCGGCGCCGCGGCGCCGAGAGCGCCGATCACGAGGCCCACGAGGGCCACCACCCGCCCCGACAGCCAGCGCTCCGGCGTGCCTGCCTCGCGGATCAGGCGATCGGCGGCCCGGCCCATCAGGATCGCGAGCGGCGGCACGCACGGGAGGATGTAGCCCGGCAGCTTGGAAGCGGCGAGCGAGAAGAAGACGAGCGGGAGCAGCAGCCAGAGCAGCACGAACCTGTCACTCAGCGACTCGCGGGCGGCCGTGCGCACCAGCCCCGGGACCGCGAGCCCCGACCAGGGGAAGAGCCCGAGCAGCAGCAACGGGATGTAGTACCAGATCGGCCCGGGGTGGTTGTGGATCGTCGAGGTGAAGCGCTGCACGTTGTGGTCGAGGATGAAGACGTCCACGAAGTGCCGCCCCTGGTCACGCAGGATCGCCACGTACCAGGGCGCGGCCACGAGGAAGAAGGCGACGAATGCGCCCGGTGCGAGCACCTCACGCAGGCGCCGCCACTCGTGGGTGCTGAGCAGGTAGCCCCCGACCACCAGGCCCGGGAGCAGCAGGCCGAGCGGGCCCTTGGCGAGCGTCGCGAGCCCGGCGGCGGCGGCGGCGCCCACGCAGGCGGTACGCCCGGCGATCCCCACGAGCCGCAGGCCCGAGAGGCCGATCGCGAGCGTGACGGTCGCCGCGAGCAGCATGTCCATCGAGGCCGCCCGGCCGTAGGCGAACGGCAAGAGCGCGGTGCCCGCCACGAAGCCGGCATGGAGACCCGCCGCGGAGCCGTAGAGGCGCGCGCCGAAGAGGGCCGTGGCGCCGGTCAGCAGCAGCAGGGCGAGGACGGAGGGGACGCGGGCCGCCGCCTCCGTTTCGCCGAGGGCCCTGAACGCGGCGCCCGCGAGCCAATAGTAGAGTGGCGGCTTCTCGAGCCAGGGCTCGCCCTGGAGCGTCGGCCGCACCCACGCCGAGGCGCGCTGCATCTCGACCGCGACGCGGGCGTAGCGCGGCTCGTCGGGCCCCAGGAGCGGCACGCTGCCGAGCCGCAGGACCGCCAGGGCCGCTACCAGGGCCAGCAGCAGCGCGGTCGCCCGCGGCGGGAGAGCCATCGGCATACGGCGCCGATCGTAATGCGCGGGCGTGCGAAAAGGGAAACGGACAACGGAAACGGACAACCGAAACAACAGCCAGACGGCCGGGGCTGAGCAAGAGGGGGGGCATCCCCCCCCCGGGGGATCAGTCCTCGCGCGAGAGGTAGAGCCGCAGCACGTACCAGAACAGCAGCGCCACCGAGGCGAACAGCTCGAGCGAGGCCGCGACGTAGCGGTCCTCGGGGAAGTGGTGCAGCACCTTCGAGGTGTCGTGCAGGATGGCGCCGCCGGCAAGCGCGATCATCGCCACCGAGAAGAAGGTACCGAGCTCGAAGCCGAAGATCGCGCCCGAGACGATCAGCAGCAGCGCCACGACGCCGCACCAGCCCAGGATCGAGCCCAGGAACGAGAAGTCCTTGCGCGTCGCGAACACCACGACGCTCAGGCCGGTGAAGCCGAAGAGCGTCACCGCGGCCGCGCTCTGGATCACCCCGGGCGCGGCGACCTGCGCGATCAGCAGCAGCGGAACGAAGATGATCGACTCGGCGATCACGTAGCCGCCGAGCGCCGCGTACTGCACGGCCGGCGCCTCGGCCACGTGGGCGATCCGCGAGGCGAGCCAGCTCACGACCACGAAGCCGCCCAGCACCAGCAGCCAGGAGGTGGAGAGCATCGCCTGCGCCATCGGCAGCGCCAGGCCGCTCGTGAAGTAGGCCATCTCCAGCAGCGTGAAGGCGAGAATGGCCCCGAACAGGTGCATGTAGGTGCGGGTGATGAAGGTCGCGCGCGTCTCCTCCGACCGCAGCGCGACCGGCTGGCCGCTGCCGTCGAAGCCGGACGGCCTGGCGCTGAAGCGCGACGCGGGACGCATGGGCGGACGTGGGGTGTTGAGGCTCATGGCTACTTCTTCTCCTGGTCCACGCTGAAGTACTCCTCGCCCGCACGCGAGTTGATGCACTTCACGAGCGTGCTTTCGTCGAGCCTCGACGACTGGCGCCGGCCTCCCATCTTGTAGGACGAGTCGAAGCACGCGTCGTAGTGCGTGCGTACGGCCGTCTGGCAGGCGTCGTCGCCTTCGCACAGCTGGATGAGCTGGGCCTGCACGTTGTCGTGCGCCGAGGCCTTGTTGTAGAACTTCATGCCCACGATCGCGACTATGGCGACGAGCGCCCCTGCGAGTCTCTTCATGTCCCCCTCCACCCCTGGCTCTCCCGAATCCGGACGGAGCCCTGGCGGAAACGGGAGAGATGCAAGACCCCTGCCTGTCCTGAACAAGCCTGTGATGAGACACTTGTGGGCGTGCCTTTGAGGACCGGCCAGTGCCGGTGTCCGATCCCCGGCCGGCGGAGCCGCCTCCCGGCCGGGCTACAATCGACGCCAAGGGAGGCTCGTTCGGTCACGTGAGCTGGCGATACCTGGCGGTCGCGACGGAAGCGGTGGTGCGGGCGGGGCGCATCCAGCGGGAGCGCTACGCGAGCGGCGTGGCGATCGAGTACAAGGGCGAGATCGACCTCGTCACCGAGGTGGACCGCGCCTGCGAGCTCGCGATCCTGGAGACGATCCGCGGGCGCTATCCCGAGCACGACATCGTCACCGAGGAGACCGACCTCGCCCGCAGCGGCTCGCGCTTCGTGTGGTTCATCGACCCGCTCGACGGGACGGTCAACTTCGCGCACAGCTATCCGTTCTTCTCCGCCTCGGTGGCGCTCGCGATGGACGGCGAGATCGTGGCCGGGGCGGTCTTCGACCCGCTGCGGGACGAGCTCTTCTCCGCAGAGCGCGGCGCGGGTGCGCACCTGAACGGCGGGCCGCTGCGCGTCTCGGGCGCGCGCCGCTTGATCGAGAGCCTGCTGATCACGGGATTCCCCTACGACACGCACCAGAGGCTCGAGGAACGGCTGCGCTTCTTCAACCGCGTCATGGGCCTCGCGCGCGCCGTGCGCCGCGACGGCTCGGCGGCACTCGACCTGTGCTACGTGGCCGCGGGCCGGGCCGACGGCTTCTGGGAGGAGATCCTCAAGCCCTGGGACATGCACGCGGGGCGGCTGATCGTGGAGGAGGCCGGGGGCAAGGCGACGCGCCTCGATGGCACGCCGCTCGGCCTCGGGCCCGACGGTGTCGTCGCCACCAACGGACTCATCCAGGACGCCCTCATCGAGGCGTTACGCGAGGAGAAGCCCGCGCTCGTCTAGTCGCAACTGGGTGAGCGCCGAGGGGGCGCGTGCGCCGCTATCTGCCCCTCGAACTCGACCACATCAACGGCAATCCGCGAGATAATCGCTTCGAGAACCTCAGAGTCCTCTGTCCGAACTGTCACAGCTTGAAGCCGACACATCGAGGTCGCAACCGCAGACGACGCCCGGGTGGTGTAACTGGCAGCCACGCGACACTTAAAATGTCGTGAGCGAAAGCTCGTGTCGGTTCGATTCCGACCCCGGGCACACTCTGACGACGGCCCAAACCCGCCTCAGCCCCTTGACGCGACGCCCCTGTGATGCCCGCGCAGAAACGTCAGGCATGAGCCCCGGCTCCGGGCAGGGGGTTGAGCCGGCACCGCAGGGTGCTACAGTCCCTTCTCACCCGTGAAGGACACCTCCTTCGTACGCCCGGGCAGCGGGACTGCGCCAGACGAGCGCGAGTCTACGGCCAGGCGCCGCTCCTCGTGGCGGCTTTGGCTGCTGGGGCGCCCGCTGCCCACGGCCGACGCACCCCACGAGGCGATCGGCAAGACGCTCGGCCTCGCGGTGTTCTCCTCGGACGCGCTGTCGTCGACGGCGTACGCGACCCAGGAGATGCTGATGATCCTGGCGTTCGCGGGCACCGCCGCCTTCTCGCTGGTGTTCCCGATCTCGATCGCGATCGTGGGGCTGCTGGCGCTGGTCACGATCTCCTACGAGCAGACGATCCACGCCTACCCGGGCGGCGGCGGCGCCTACATCGTGGCGCGCGACAACCTGGGCGATCTGGCGGCCCAGGTCGCCGGCGCGGCGCTGCTGATGGACTACATCCTGACCGTCGCCGTGTCGATGTCCTCCGGCGTCGCGCAGCTCGTCTCGGCGTTCCCGGGACTGCTCCCGTACCGGGTCGGGATCGCGGTCGCGCTCGTGGGCCTGGTGATGGTGATCAACCTGCGCGGGGTGCGCGAATCGGGCCGCGTGGTCGCGGTGCCGACCTTCTTCTTCATCGGCGTCATGTACCTGACGGTCGGGACCGCGCTCGTCCGGCAATTCATGGGCTCGCTCGGCGCCGTGGTCGACCCGCCGCCGCTGCACGACGCCGCGCACGTGGGCGGGGTGACGCTGTTCCTGCTGCTGCACGCGTTCTCGAGCGGGACCACGGCGCTCACGGGCGTCGAGGCGATCTCGAACGGCATCCCGGCCTTCAAGGAGCCGCGCAGCCGCAACGCCGGCATCACGCTGCTGTGGATGTCCGGCATCCTCGGGTCGCTGTTCCTCGCGATCAGCTACCTGGCGGTGCCGATCGGGGCGGTGCCGTCCGAGGTCGAGACCGTGATCTCGCAGCTCGCGCGCACCGCCTTCGGCGGCCGCGGTGCCTTCTACCTGATGGCGATCGCCGCCACGACCCTGATCCTGGTGATGGCCGCGAACACCGCCTACGCCGGCTTCCCACGGCTCGCGGCGCTGCAGGCCCAGGACGGCTTCCTGCCGCGCCAGTTGACCTACCGCGGCAGCCGGCTCGTCTACTCGCGCGGGATCATGGCGCTGGCGCTCGTCGCCTCGGCGCTGATCTGGGTGTTCGACGCCAGCGTCACGGCGCTCATCCCGCTCTACGCAATCGGTGTCTTCCTCTCGTTCACGCTGTCACAGGCCGGGATGGCCCACCGCTGGTGGAAATCGGGGCGCATCGCGCGCGGCCAGGAGCTGCGCGAGCGCGGCTCGCGGCTGCACCACGACCCGCGCTGGCGCGTGAAGATGATCGTCAACGCCACGGGCGCCTCGGTCACGGCGGTGGTCACGGTGATCTTTGCGCTCACCAAGTTCCACGACGGCGCGTGGGTCGTGATCCTGGTGATCCCGGCGCTGGTGGCGGCGTTCTACCGGGTCCATGGCCACTACCTGGCGCTCGCGCGGCAGCTCTCGCTCGAGGACTTCGGCCCGCCGGCACGCGTCGACCGCCACCGCGTGATCCTGCCGATCAGCGGCGTCCACCGCGGGGTCGTGGCCGGGCTGCGCTACGCGCGGGCGCTCTCCGACGACGTCACGGCCGTCTACGTCTCGTCGGACCCCGAGCAGGCGGCGGCGGTCCAGAAGAAGTGGGGCCTGTGGGGCGCCGGGGTGCGGCTGGTGGTGCTGAGCTCGCCCTACCGGCTGCTGGTCGAGCCGATCGTCGCGTACATCAAGGAGATCGCCGCCCAGCGCCAGCCGAACGAGGTGATCACGGTGGTGGTGCCGCAGTTCGTGCCGCGCAAGACCTGGCACAACCTGCTGCACGCGCAGACCGCGATCCTGCTGCGGCTCGCGCTGCTGTTCGAGCGCGGGATCGTGATCACGAGCGTGCCGTACCAGGTGGGAGATGAGGGGGAGTAGGCCATGTACGTGATCGTGGTGGGCTGCGGCCGGGTGGGATCGGAGCTCGCGATGATGCTGAGCCGGCGCGACCACGAGGTCACCGTGATCGACCACGTGGGATCTTCGTTCTCGCATCTCGACCCGGCCTGGCGCGGGCGCACCATCGAGGCGGAGGCGATGGCCGAGGGAGTCCTCGAGCGCGCGGGCATCGCGCAGGCGGAAGGCCTCGCCGCGGTCACGAACGCCGACGCGGTGAACGCCGTGGTCGCGCACGTGGCGCGCACGGTGTACCGGGTCCCGAACGTGGTGTCGCGCAACTACGACCCGCGCTGGCGACCGCTGCACGAGGCGATGGGGCTGCAGACGGTCAGCTCCACCGCCTGGGGCGCGCAGCGGCTCGAGGAGCTGATCGAGGGCGGGCGCATGCGGCCCGTGCTGTCGGCGGGCAACGGCGAGGTGGAGGTCTACGAGCTGGCCGTGCCCGACGCCTGGCGTGGCCGCGCGCTCGCGGAGCTCGTGTCCGGAGTCGAGTGCGCGCCGGTGAGCCTGACCCGTGGTGGGCGCGCCTCGCTGCCGATCGCGGGCGCTCGCCTGGAGTCGGGCGACGTGCTTCAGGTGAGCGCCAGCCAGGCGGGCGCCACCACGCTGCGGGCCCGGCTGTTCGGAGAGGCCTGAGCATGTACGTCCTGATCGCCGGCGGCGGCCGCACCGGAGCCACACTCGCGCTCACGCTCTCCGCGGAGAAGCACGAGGTGCGGCTGATCGAGCACCGCCCGCAGGTGCTCGCCCACATCCACCGCGAGCTGCCGACCGAGCTCATCTACGAGGGCAACGCCACCGACCCGCGCACGCTCGAGCTCGCGGGGCTGGGGCGGGCGCAGGTGCTGGTCGCGTCGATGGCGAGCGACGCCGAGAACCTCTCGCTGTGCTTCATCGCCCGCGAGCGTTTCAAGGTCGCGCGCACGATCGCGACCATCAACGACCCGCGTAACGCCTGGCTGTTCGACGCCAAGTTCCGAGTGGACGTGGCGCTCAACCAGTCCGACATCCTGGCGAGCCTGATCGAGCAGGAGATGTCGCTCGGCGACATGATGACGCTGCTCAAGCTGCGGCGCGGCAGCCACTCGCTCGTGAGCGAGACGCTGCTGCGGGGCGCCCGGGCCGTGGGCCTCACGATCCAGGAGCTGCCCCTGCCGCGCAGCTCCGTCATCTGCGCCATCCTGCGCGGCAGCGAGGTGGTGATCCCGCGCGGCAACGTACGGCTCGAGGCGGGCGACGACGTGCTGGCGCTGGTCGACGAGGCCTCGGCCCCGGAGCTGGCGGCCCTCTTCGGCCCGCCGCGGGCGGAGGGCGCGGGCTAGAGCGGGCAGCAGAGCAGCGCCGCTCGGGGATGTGGCATTATCGGTTCCGCAGATGCTCGACCGGCTCCCTGCCGTTCCCACCGCCGCCGGGCCGATCCGGCTGTTCGCCGCGTACCGCTCGGCGGAATCGCTGCTGCGCGAGCTGTCGCGCGCGATCAGCCAGGGGCAGACGCTGCTCAAGGCCGACAGCGGGCTCCCGGCTGGCACGCGGCTGGTGATGGTGATGTCGACCCCGTCGCTCAGCGCGCCGATCGAGGTGCACGGCACCGTCACGCACTGCCGGCCGCAGGGGCAGAAGATGGCGATGCGGCTGCGCTACGACTTCGACCCCGCGCCGCAGCGCCGCCGCCTGCGCGAGGCGATGGCCGAGTTGCGCCGCGACACGCGCCGGCCGCGCCGGGAGCCGCGCGTGCCGCTCGCGCTTCGAACCGAGGCGAAGGCGCTCGTGCGCGGGCTCTGCGCGACCGTCCACAACGCCAGCCGGACGGGCGCCCGGCTGGAGCTCGTCGGCCGCCGCCTGCCGGAGGTGGCCTCGGGCGACCGTCTGGTGATGCGGCTCGCGGGCAGCCAGCGCGGCACGCGCCGGCCGGCGCGCCTGGTGCTCGAAGCCCTGTGGGTGGGCAGGCGGCGGCGCACGGGGGCCGTGCGGCG
>Ga0209342_10005327_pt1 | contig 13207 bp, 10 predicted proteins | sample RifCSP16_2_FD_184023 | JGI IMG/M metagenome (GOLD analysis project Ga0209342, IMG submission 184023) | Soil microbial communities from Rifle, Colorado - Rifle CSP2_sed 16_2 (SPAdes) (version 2) | ecosystem: Environmental > Terrestrial > Deep subsurface > Rock core/Sediment | place: Rifle... | reverse complement strand
CGTACGTCCTCGGGCAAGGTGCTGACGACGGTCGGGTTCGCGAGCCCCGAGGACGTACGGGCAGCGGCGAAGGCGGCCGCGGCGGCGCAGCCCGCGTGGGCCGCGACGCCCGCCGACCAGCGCGCGGCGGTGCTGCGGCGAGCGGCGCAGCTGCTCGAAGCGCATGCCGAGGCGCTCCGACCCTGGATCGTGCGCGAGACCGGCGGCATTCCGCCCAAGGCCGACTTCGAGTTGCACTTCGTCACCAGCATCCTGATCGAGGCCGCGGCGATCGCCACCCAGCCGCCGGGGCAGATGCTGCCGAGCGGTGCGAAGCGGCTGAGCTTCGCGCGGCGCGTGCCGCACGGCGTGGTCGGGGTCATCTCGCCGTTCAACTTCCCGCTGATCCTGTCGACGCGCGCGGTGGCGCCGGCGCTGGCGCTCGGGAACGCGGTGGTGCTCAAGCCCGACCCGCAGACGCCGGTGACCGGCGGGTTCATCCTCGCGCGGTTGTTCGAGGCGGCGGGGTTGCCGCCGGGGCTGCTGCACGTGCTTCCGGGCGGCGTCGCCGCCGGCGAGGCGCTAGTCACGGACCCGGACGTGAAGATGATCTCGTTCACCGGCTCGACCGCGGCGGGCAGGCGGGTCGGGGAGCTCGCGAGCAAGCACTTGAAGAAGGTGACGCTCGAGCTCGGCGGCAAGAACTCGACCATCGTGCTCGACGATGCCGACCTCGACGTGGCGGCCTCCAGCGTCGCGTGGAGCGCCTACCTGCACCAGGGGCAGATCTGCATGGCGACCGGGACGGTGCTCGCGCACCGCAAGGTGGCTCGTGATCTGACCGAGCGTCTGGTCGACAAGGCGAAGAAGCTGCCGGTCGGCGATCCGAACAGCCAGCAGTGCGCGCTGGGGCCGCTCATCAACGAGCGCCAGCTCGAGCGCGTCGAAGGCATCGTGAAGGACGCGATGGCAAAGGGCGCGGTGCTGCGCGCGGGCGGCACCTACGACAAGCTCTTCTACCAGCCGACCGTGCTCGAGGAAGTGAAGCCCGGGATGCGCGTGCTCGACGAGGAGGTGTTCGGCCCGGTCGTCGCCATCGTCCCGTTCGACACCGACGAGGAGGCGATCGCGCTCGCGAACGGCACGGAGTACGGACTGTCGACCGGGGTGATCACGCAGTCGCTCGAGCGCGCGATGCACTTCGCGAGCCGGTTGAAAAGCGGGATCATCCACGTCAACGACCAGACGGTCGCCGACGAGCCGTGGGTGCCGTTTGGGGGAACCGGCGCCTCCGGGAACGGCGGGCGGCACGGCGGCGCGGCGAACTGGGAGGAGTTCACCCAGTGGCAGTGGGTGACGATCCAGGACCGGGCGACGCCGTATCCGTTCTGAGCACACGGATCGACCGGGCGCGCGCTGGCCGGTACCCGGAATAACCCGCCGGCGGGATCCGTTGGCGTGGCAGCGGCCACCGCCGCATTCTCTGATGATGACAACGAACCGAGAGGGGTTTTCATGTATCGCGCGATGCAACGAACGTTGTTGGTCATGACCGGTCTGTCCGCTTTGTTCGGCTGCGCGACCGAGTCGGTGCCGCCAGGCCCCGGCAACATGACGTTCTTCGTGACCAGCGCCGGGCCGGGAAAGGGCGCAGACCTGGGGGGCCTCGCGGGCGCCGACCGGTACTGCCAGTCGCTCGCCAGCGCGGCGGGGGCCGGCAACCGCACCTGGCGCGCCTACTTGAGCACGCAGGCGCCGGCGCTCAACGATCCGAAGTTCGTGAATGCCCGCGACCGGATCGGCACCGGCCCCTGGCACAACGCCAAGGGGGTCATGGTCGCGAAGAGCGTCGAGGACCTGCACTCGGCCAGCAACAACCTGACCAAGCAGACGGCACTGGACGAGCGGGGCAACCTCGTCAACGGCCGCACCGAGAAACCCAACAAGCACGACATCCTGACCGGTTCTCGGGAAGACGGCACAGCCTTCGCGGGGGCGTCGTTTATGCCCGACATGACCTGCGGCAACTGGACGAAGAGCGGAAACGACGGGTCGGCGATGACGGGTCATCACGACCGCGCAGCCCCGATCGATGCCCCGTGGGGAACGTCCTGGAACTCCTCACACCCGACGATCGGTTGCAGCCAGGAGTTGCTGGTGAAGACGGGCGGGGCTGGTCTGCTTTACTGTTTTGCGGTGAAGTAACGGCGCACATTTCGGGCCGAGGGAGCGAGCGGCGCTCCCTCGGTTTCTTCGCCGCTGGCAATACAAGCCGCCTTCCGCCCTTGCGTTTGGCGGCGCAGCACCTCGCCTTCGAAGACGTCATCCGGGCCATCCCCAACCACCAAGGAGGAGTCGATGAACGACCGCGCAACGACAACCATGCCGCTCTCGCTTCGCGGCAGAAGAACAGTTGCCGCCCTGCCAATCCTGGCGCTCGGAGCGAGCCTCGCCTTCCCCGTCCTCGGCCAGACGATCGTGGACGAGTGGGCAACCGTCAAGGCACCGTCACCACCCGAACTCAAGCCAGCGAAGATCGAACCGAAGGAGACGGCCCTGCTCATGCTCGATTTCGTGAAGCAGATCTGCGGCGCCCGGCCTCGGTGTGTGGCGTCCATCCCCAAGGTGCAGCGCCTGCTGACCGAGGCGAGGCAGAAGGGCGTTCCGGTCGTCTATAGCCTCGGCGCCGGAACGTCCGTAGCCGATATCTTTCCCGAGGTTGCCCCGCGCGCCGGGGAGCCGTCGGTCACCTCGGGACCGGACAAGTACGTGAACACGGACCTGGAGAAAATCCTCAGGGAAAAGGGGGTCAAGACGGTGATCGTCGTCGGAACTGCCGCGGAGGGTGCGGCGCTTCACACGGCTGCCGGGTCGGCCTTCCGGGGATTCAAGGTTGTGGTCCCCATCGACGGCGTGTCTTCGTCGAACACCTATGCCGAGCAATACACGGCGTGGCATTTGACCACTGCGCCCCGGGTGGGACCGCAGGTCACTCTGACCCGGATCGACCTCGTCGGGTACTAGGGCCGGGAGACGCGAGAAGGCTGGTCTTCTAGGATCCCGACGGCGGCTGCACGTTACACGTCCTGTCGAGGAAGCCCCGCGATCGCGGCGGGGCTTTCGCGTTTGCGTGCCTGGCTCGATCCAGCGGCGCCACGTAGGGAAGGCCGAGGCGCTCGAGCGGTTCGACGAACGGCGCGAACGGGTCAGGAGCCGGCATAAAGGAGCGACCGGCGCGCCTCGCGCTCGAGGCGCTCGTCCGACCAGTCGGGATGGGTAAGGCGCAAGCCCGCCATCCGCTGCCGGATCTCAGTCTCGTAGAGCTGCGCGACCCTCTCCAGCTTCTGGGCGGGCGTCATACGCCTGAGGCGCTCGATCTGGAGCAGGTCAATCGGGTCGAGCATTCGGACACGTCATCCGTTCGCGGTTCGCCAGAGCTCACCGATCGCGGGTCGCCGCCTTCCTGGGTCGCCCGCGCGGCGGGTGCCGTCGCCACGCCGTAGGAGCATCCGCGTATGCGGGAGCGGGCTCGCGCACGTCCAGCGTAAATGGGCTGCGGACTGTCACGCCGCCGAAGACCGCGCCGTCCTGAAGATCCTCCGTGAGCAGCAGCGCGCAGTCCTGCAGTTGCGCTGCAGCGACGACCATGCTGTCCCACCAGCTCAGGCGCCACCGCTGTTCGATCTCTCGCGCGCGCCTGAGGAGCACCTCGTCGACCGGGTGCGGCCCCCAGGCAAAGTAGGTGGCTACGTCCTGCCAAGCCTGTTCCGGGGGCAAGCCCGGGCGGAGCTTACGCGTGACATTAACGTAGTACTCCGAGAGTACCTGCATGCTCGTGCGCCCGACGCGATCGCGCCACGCTCGCTCGAGCCACGCCTTCGCGCGCGGCTGCTTGGCCGGTTCACTCGCGTCGTGCGCGTAGAGCAGGACGTTAGCGTCGACGAAGACCGGGCCGATCGTAGAGCTCCTCCCGGGTCGGGTAGCGTTCCCCGGAGTGCTTCAGCTTGACGGGCTTCCGGTCCAGGAAACGCCGCATCGCTTCCTCGTACTCACGCGACTCGCGCATGTGCTGCCGCAGAAGTTCGCCCACGTAGCGCGAGAGACTCACGTTCCGCCTCGCCGCGTGCACACGCGCCCAGGCGGCGGTCTCTTCATCGAGGGTGATCGTGACGTTCTTCACTGGCCTGGGTCCAACAGCAATTTGACACAAGGACAGTGTAGCACGGGATTCGTGTATTTTGGTCCCTCGCTAGACACCGGCGCCGGCGAACCGCGCCGCGTTCGCGCCGGCGAGCCGGCCGAACACCGACCCGTTCGTGAGCCCGGTCCCGCCCGGGTAGTTGAAGTAGAAGATCCCGCCGACGAGCTCGCCGGCGGCGTACAGCCCCCGAATCGAGTCGCCGTCGGTCGAGATCACCTGCGCGTCGGTATCGATGCGCAAGCCGCCGAAGGTGAACGTGATCCCGCAAGTCACCGCGTACGCCTCGAAGGGCGGGGTATCTATAGTGTTGGCCCAGTTGGACTTGTTCACGGCCAGGCCGACCGTCCCTCGCCCATCCTTGACGTTCGGGTCGAACGGCACCTCGGTGCGAACCGCCGCGTTGTAGGCCTTGATCTCGGCGAGCGCCGCCTCGGCATCCACGTCGTCGAGCTGCTTGACGAGATCCTCGAGCGTGTTCGCCGTCCGCTTCGTCACCTGCTTGATGCGGTACTCGTCGCGGAGCAGGTGGATCACCTTCTTGTCGAAGACCTGCCACGCGAACTGGCCCGGCTGCGAGAGAACGACGCGGCCGTACTTCGCGTACGTGTAGTTCCGGAAATCGGCACCCTCGTCGACGAACCGCTTGCCGTCGGCGTTGATGTAGATGCCCCACGGGTAGCTGTGCTTCTGGAATGCGTCGCCGACTGCGAGATCGCCAAACTCGGGCGCGTTGCGCTCCCAGGCGACCGCATGGCAGCCGGACCAATTGCCGACAGCGGCAGCGCCGACCTCGAGCGCCATCTTGATGCCATCGCCGGTATTGAAGCGCGTGCCGCGGACCTTCGCGAGCTCCCAGCCGGGCCCGAGATAACGCGTCCGCCACTCGGGGTTCGCCTGGAACCCGCCGGCGGCAAGTACCACCGACTTGCCGCGGACGTCGATGGTCTTCCCCGCCCGCTTCACGCGCACGCCGTGCACGCCTTCGTCATCACTGATGAGCGCCAACGCACGCGCCGAGTACCAGATCTCGATGCCTTGCGCGCGCGCCGCCTTGGTGAGCGCCTCGACCAGCCCCGGGCCGCCGCCCCAGGCTTCCACTGTCAACCCGCCCCAGAACTTGAACCGGCCATCCACCTTGAACGCCTGCCGTCCCCAGATCGGCACGAAGCGCACGCCCTTGGTGCGCATCCACGCGAGCGCGTCGAAGCTCCGCCGGACGAGGATCTCGGTCAGGTCGGGATCGCAGCGGTACTGCGTGATCCGGCCCATGTCGTCGAAGAACTGGTCGGCGGTGTAGGTGCCGAAGTCGGTGCGCCCGATCTCCTCCGGCGTGAGATCCGGGATCAGCTTCTTCAGGTCCTCGACGCCGTTGTAGACGACGCGCATCGCGCCGGCGGTGAAGCGCGAGTTGCCGCCGGCTTCATCCTCCGGCGCGCGCTCCAGCACCAGGATCCGCTGGACCGTCTCGCGCCCCGCCAGCGCCGCACACAGCGCGGCGTTCCCGGCGCCGACGACGATGACGTCGTAGTCGGTCATCCGGTCACTCCACCCTGACCCCGGCCTTGCGGATCACTTCGCTCCAGCGCGTCTGCTCCTCCCGGATGAACTCGGAGAACTCGGCCGGCGTCGACCCGACGGCGAGCGCGCTGTCGGCGGCGAAGCGCTCGAGCACCGGCTGCGTTTTCACCGCCTTCGCGGCTTCCGCGCTCAGTCGCCTCACCACCGCGTCGGGGGTCTTCGCCGGCGCGATGATGCCGTACCACTGCGAGGTCTCGAAGCCCGGGAAGCCCTGCTCGGCGACCGTTCCGACGTCCGGGAGCACCGCGATCCGCTGCGGCGTGCCGACCGCGATGGCACGAAGCTTCCCGGCCTTGATGTGCGGAAGCAGCGGTGGCGTGCCGGCCGAGGACGCGTCGGTGCGCCCGGCGAGCAGGTCCGTGAGCTGCGGCCCGGTCCCCTTGTACGGGACATGCGTCACGTCGACCTTCGCCACGAGCTTCAGGTACTCGAAGGCGAGGTGCCCCGCGCTGCCGTTGCCCGCCGAGCCGTAGTTCAGCTGGCCCGGCTTCGCCCGCGCGAGCGCGATGAACCCGGCGAGGTCCTTCGCCGGCACGTTCGCGTTGACCACGAAGATGTTGGGCACCTTCGTGAGCAGGGACACCGCGACGAAGTCCTTGTTCACGTCGAACGGCAGCTTCGAGAAGATGAACGGGTTCACCGCCAGCGTTCCGATGTGGCCGATGATGAGCGTGTAGCCGTCGGGGTCGGCGCGTGCGACCTCGAGCATCGCGACGTTGCCCCCGCCGCCGGGCTTGTTGTCGATCACGATCTGCTGTCCGAGCTCCTTCGACATCTCGGCGCCCACGACGCGCGCGACGATCGACGAGCTTCCGCCCGGCGCGAACGGCACGACCAGGCGGATCGGCTTGGACGGGTAGGGCTGGGCTTCGGCGGCCAGCGCGATCGCGCCGGCGACGAGGGCGACGATGAATCGCATGGACCTCTCTCCTCAGAATTGATAGCGCCGCAATCCGCCGTCGACGGGGATCACCACGCCGGTGATGTAGCGCGCGAGCGGCGACGCGAGGAAGCAGACCAGGTGCGCGATGTCCTCGGGCTGGCCGTACTCGCCGACGGGGATCTCGTGCTCGGACTGCCACTTGCGGTAGTCGGGCGAGTAGTTGCGCAGGATCTGCTCGCTCATGATGCGACCCGGCGGGACCGAGTTGACGGTGATCCCGTGCTTTCCGACCTCGCGCGAGAGGCCCTTCGCCCACGAGTGCATCGCGGCCTTGGCGCAGAACGCGCCGTTGAGGCCTTCCGGCTCGGACTTGCCGGTGATGTTGACGATCCGGCCCCAGCGCCGCTCGATCATCTGCGGCAGCAGCCGTTGCGCGAGCTGCCGCTGCCGCGTGAAGTTGAGCGTCAGCGCCTCCTGCCACTGCTCCTCGGTCGAGTCGAGGTCGAACTTGCGGCTGCCGCCGGCGTTGTTGACCAGGATCTCGACCGGGCCGAGACCGGCGAGGGCTGCGTCCGCGATTTTCTGCGGCGCGTCCTCGCGCATGAAGTCCGCTTCGATGATGACGGGTGCGTGGCCGCCGCGCGCGACGATCTCGCGAGCGACCTCCTCGAGGCGGTCCGCGCGGCGCGCGGTGATCGCGAGCCGCACACGTTCGGCGCCCAGCGCGAGTGCGATGCCGCGGCCGATGCCCGCGCTCGCACCAGTGACGAGCGCGGTCTTGCCGGAGATCAGAAGGTCCATTGCGGATCGAGCGGGGTCGCGAGGGCGCTACGATACCGCGAAGCCGGTATCGCGCCCAGACCGGCCTTACTCGTCCGGCCTGAGGATCTGGAAGGTGGCGCTCGCGCGGGCGATCCGGTCGGCGCCGTGGTAGACGAAGCAGTTGACGAAGGCGACGCGGTTGCCCGGCCGCATGACGTCGATGCGCGCCTCGATCCAGTCGCCCGGCCGGGCGTTGCCCGCGAAGTCGACCGAGAGGGTGGTCGTCACGAGCTTGCGCGGGGCGCCGGTGGCGGTGCTCGCCGCATGCCCCATCGCGAAATCGGCGAGGGTGCAGACCATGCCGCCGTGGACGATGCCGCGGCGGTTCTTGTGCTTTTCCGCAACCGGCAGCCCGATCGTGACCGCACCACCCTCGCGCTTCTCGTAGAGCGGGCCGACCAGCTCGTGAAAGGGGCTCGTCGGGTCGAGCTCCGTGAAGCCGGGCGGGATCGCGCTCACGCCGCTTTTGCGGGCGACCGGGGCGAGCGGAACGCGGCCAGCAGATCGGCCTCGTTCGCCTTCGCGGTCTTCAGCGTGCGCAGCTTGATGTGACCGTAGCCACGGATCTCGTCGGGAACGCTGGCGATTGCTACTGCCGTCGCGTGGTTGTCGCGGTCGAGCTTCGCGAGGAGGTCGTCGACCGTCTTCTCGTAGTCGACGATCAGCTGCCGCTCCATCTGGCGCTCCTCGGTCCGGCCGAAGACGTCGAGCGCCGTGCCCCGGAGGCCGCGCAGCTTTGCGAGCACCTTGAACGCGGTCATCACCCAAGGTCCGAACTCGCGCTTCCGCGGCACGCCGGTCACCGGGTCCGGCTTCGCGAGGATCGGCGGTGCGAGGTGGAACTTGACCGAGTAGTCGCCCTCGAACGCCGCCTGCAGGCGCTGCTTGAACTCCGGCCGGGTGAAGAGGCGGGCGACCTCGTACTCGTCCTTGTACGCCATGAGCTTGAAGAAGTAGCGTGCGACCGCCTCGGTGAGCTTCGCGCCGAGGCCCCGATCGCCCTCGATCTGCCGGACGCGGCTCACGAGCGCCCGGTAGCGGCCGGCGTACGCGGCGTCCTGATAGTCGGTCAGGAACTCGGCGCGGCGCGCGATCAGCTCGTCGAGCGAGCGCGAGAGGTGCTGCGAGATCGGGATGATCTCGGCGGGCGTCGCGACCTTCTCGACCCGCGCAGGCTCGTGCGCGGCGCGGCGACCCCAGAGGAAGCTCTGCTTGTTCGCCTCGACCGCGACGCCGTTCAGCTCGATCGCGCGCTCGATCGCGGCGGCGGAGACGGGCACGAGGCCCTTCTGGTACGCGAACCCGAGCATGAACGGATTGGTCGCGATCGCATCGCCCATCAGCGCGGTGGCGAGCCGCGTCGCGTCGACGAACTCGGCGTTGGCGGCACCCACCGCCGCCTTCAGCTCCGACTGCATATCGGCTCCGGGGAACAGCCAGTTCGGGTTGCGGGTGAACTCGGCGGTCGGCACCTCGGCGCTGTTGATCACGAGCCGCGTGTGGCCCGCTTGCATCTTCGACTGCGCCTCGGCGCCGGCAGCGACCACCATGTCGCAGCCGATGACGCAGTCCGCTTCGCCGGCGGCGATGCGCACCGCGTGGATGTCCTCGGGCCGCTGCGCGATCCGCACGTGCGACATCACCGCCCCGTTCTTCTGCGCGAGCCCGGTCATGTCGAGGACGCTGACGCCCTTGCCCTCGATGTGCGCCGCCATGCCGAGCAGCGCGCCGACCGTGATCACGCCGGTGCCGCCGATGCCGGTGACGAGGATGCCGTTGGGCCGGTCGGCCGACGCCGGCACCGGCTCGGGGAGTGGCGGCCATCCGTCCGCGCCTTCGGCGAGCGCCTTGCCGCGGCGCACGCGCCCGCCCTCGACGGTCACGAAGCTCGGGCAGAACCCCTTCACGCACGAGTAGTCCTTGTTGCACGAGGACTGGTTGATCGATCGCTTCCGGCCGAACTCGGTCTCGAGCGGCTCCACGGACACGCAGTTCGACTGCACGCTGCAGTCGCCGCAGCCCTCGCAGACGAGCTCGTTGATGAACGCGCGCTTCTGCGGATCGGGGAACGTGCCGCGCTTGCGGCGGCGGCGCTTCTCGGCGGCGCAGGTCTGGTCGTAGACGAGGATCGAGACGCCGGGGTACTCGCGCAGCTCCCGCTGGACGAGGTCGAGGTCGTCGCGATGCCGCACCGGCACCGCCGGCTTGAGGGCGACGCCGTGATACTTCTCCGGCTCGTCGGTGACGATGACGATCTTCTCGACACCTTCGGCCGCGACCTGGCTGACGATCATCGGTACGCTGAGCGGGCCGTCGACGCGCTGCCCGCCGGTCATGGCGACCGCGTCGTTGTAGAGGATCTTGTAGGTCATCGGCGCCTTCGCCGCGACGGCGGCGCGGATGGCGAGCAAACCCGAGTGGTAATAGGTGCCGTCCCCCAGGTTGGCGAAGATGTGGCGCTCCTCGGTGAACGGCGCCTGGCCGATCCACGCGACGCCCTCGCCGCCCATGTGGCTGAAGGTCGCGGTGCTGCGATCCATCCACACCGCCATGAAGTGGCAGCCGATGCCGGCGGTCGCGCGGCTGCCCTCCGGGACGCGCGTCGACGTGTTGTGGGGGCACCCGGAGCAGAAGTACGGGACGCGCTGCACCGTGATGCGCGGCTGCGCGAGCGCCTTCTCCTTCGCCTCGAGGAAGGCGAGCCGCGCCTTGATGCGGTCGGAGGTGTAGAAGCGCGCGATGCGCGACGCGATCGCCCTGGCGACGATCCCGGGCGAGAGCTCGTTGGCGGCCGGCAGCAGCCACTGGCTGTGCGGGAACGCCCATTCGCCCTTCTCGTCGAACTTGCCGACGACGCGCGGACGAACGTCCTCGCGCCAGTTGTAGAGCTCCTCCTTGAGCTGGTACTCGATGAACTGCCGCTTCTCCTCGACGACCAGGATCTCCTCGAGCCCCTGGGCGAAGCGGCGCACCCCCTCCGACTCGAGCGGCCAGATCATGCCGCACTTGTAGACGCGCAGCCCGATCTCGGCGGCGAGCCGGTCGTCGATGCCGAGGTCCTCGAGCGCCTGGCGCACGTCCATGTACGCCTTGCCGGAGGTGATGATGCCGAGCCGCGCGCGCGGGCTGTCGATGACGACGCGGTTGAGGTCGTTCGCACGACAGTAGGCGAGCGCGGCGTAGAGCTTGTGATGCAGGAGCCGCTCCTCCTGCACGAGGAACGGGTCGGGCCAGCGGATGTTCAGCCCGTCGGGCGGCAGCGCGACGTCGGTCGGAAGCCGGATCCGGATGCGGTCCGGATCGACGTGCACCGAGGCCGAGCTCTCCACGATGTCGGTCACGCACTTGAACGCGACCCAGCAGCCCGAGTACCGCGACATCGCGTAGCCGTGCACGCCGAGATCGAGGTACTCCTGCACGGACGCCGGATACAGCACCGGCATCATCACGGCCTTGAAGACGTGGTCGGTCTGATGCGGCAGGGTCGAGGATTTCGCCGCGTGATCGTCGCCCGCGCAGACGATGACCCCGCCGTGCCGCGACGTTCCGGCGGCGTTGGCGTGGCGGAACACGTCGCCGCAGCGATCGACGCCCGGCCCCTTGCCGTACCACAGGCCGAACACGCCGTCGTACTTCGCGCCGCGGAAGAGGTTCACCTGCTGGCTGCCCCAGAGCGCGGTTGCCGCCAGGTCCTCGTTGACGCCCGGCTGGAAGACGACGTGGTGCCGGTCGAGGAACTTCTTGGCCCGGAAGAGCGCCTGGTCGAGCCCGCCGAGCGGCGAGCCGCGGTAGCCGGACACGAACCCGGCGGTGTTGAGGCCGGCCGCTACGTCGCGCTGCCGCTGCAGGATCGGTAGCCGGACGAGGGCCTGGATCCCGGTCAGAAAGACCCGACCGCGTTCCAGGGAATACTTGTCGTCGAGCGTGACCGCGCGCAAGGCGTCAGCGGGTGCGTTCATAGGCGGGCAATTCTACTAGCAGCGGTCGCGCGCCTGCGCGGGTGACGCTGCGCTCAGCGTGACAGACCACGCGGCCGCGCGTTGGTTTCCTTCAGCTCTCGAGCGAGCGCCACATTTCGACGTCGCGCTCGGCGGTCCAGATGCGGGGGTTGGCGATGCCGCTCGCCTCGTCGTAGGCGCGCGAGACGTCGAACGGCATGCAGTGCTCGTAGATCGGGTATTGGCCGTACACCGGGTCGAGGCGCGTCCGGGCGTCCTGGTAGACCTGCCTGAGGCTCTTGCGCGCCGCCACGCCTTCCTTGGCGCACTCGTACAGCCGGCGGACGAAGCTCTGCGTGAACTCGATCGCCTTGATCGAGTCGGCGGCGGTTGCGAGCGCCGGTCCACGGCCGGGCACGAGCCGCTCCGGGCCGAGGGCGCGGAGCCGCTCCAGCGTGTCCGGCCACACCTGCAGATGCGCGTCGCCGGTGTAGATCCCGGCGTTGTACTCGACCAGATCGCCCGAGAACAGCACCTTCTGGGCCGGCAGCCAGACGATCGTGTCGCCGCGCGTGTGGCCCGCGCCGACGTGGATGAGCCGGACCTCGAGCTTCCCCATCCAGACCGTAGCCTCGCGGTCGAAGGTGATCGTCGGCCAGGTGAGCCCCGGGATTTCCTCGGCCCCGCGGAAGAGCCGCGGGAACCGGCCGATCTCCGAGTCCATGTCCTCCTTGCCGCGCTCCTTGATCATCTCGTAGGTGGTCTGGCTCGCGATGATCTCGCGGGCGCCGTACCCCGAGGCGCCGAGCACCCGCACGGCGTGGTAATGCGAGAGCACGACGTACTTGATCGGCTTGTCCGTGACCGTGCGGATATGGCGGATCACGTCCTTTGCCATCGCCGGCGTCGCCTGGGCGTCGACGACCATGACCGCGTCGTCGCCCACGACCACGCCCGAGTTCGGGTCGCCTTCGGTGGTATACGCGTAGGCGTTCTCGGAAAGCCGGGTGAAGGTGACCTGCTTCTCGGCGAGATCAGCCTGGGAGGCGAACGCTTTGGTCATTGGCGGAGCTCCGGGTCGGGAATTCGGTTGGCCGGGGCGGCAGCCGGGCCGGACGAGGGGGGAATTCTAACGGCCGGGGCACCTGGGGCCCAACCGCGGGTCGGGGAGGGCGGGAACCACCGCCACGGCCCGTCGGCGCCGCCCCTAGACGTTTGACACGTCAGGGAAAATCCCCCATAATTTTGCGCTTCGTTCGGAGGGGTGCCCGAGCGGCTAAAGGGGGCAGACTGTAAATCTGTTGGCCATGCGCCTACGTAGGTTCGAATCCTACCCCCTCCACCAGGCATGCCCCGCGATTGAAGTCTGATTGAAGTCTTCATGCGCGCTCGGCCCAAGGCGGGTCCCGGAAGGTGAGGGAAATGAGCGGGTGTAGCTCAATGGTAGAGCAGAAGCCTTCCAAGCTTATGACGAGGGTTCGATTCCCTTCACCCGCTCCATGCGCCGGTTCGCGCCGCGGCGGGTGAGGAATCGACCGGAGCCGGACGGATTTCGCCGATGTAGCTCAGTGGTAGAGCACTCCCTTGGTAAGGGAGAGGTCAAGCGTTCAATCCGCTTCATCGGCACCAGCCAGTCGCAACCGTAGTGACCTCGATTTGGTGACCAGGACCCGAAGGTAGTCGAGACATGTCAAAGAGCAAATTCGAGCGCACCAAGCCGCACGTGAATGTGGGCACGATCGGGCACGTCGATCACGGCAAGACGACGCTGACGGCGGCGATGACGCACATTCTGGCGAAGAAGTA
>Ga0209342_10005324_pt1 | contig 13209 bp, 13 predicted proteins | sample RifCSP16_2_FD_184023 | JGI IMG/M metagenome (GOLD analysis project Ga0209342, IMG submission 184023) | Soil microbial communities from Rifle, Colorado - Rifle CSP2_sed 16_2 (SPAdes) (version 2) | ecosystem: Environmental > Terrestrial > Deep subsurface > Rock core/Sediment | place: Rifle... | reverse complement strand
GCAGCGCCCGCACCCGGCGCTCGATCCACGGGCCCTGGGCGCGGCGGGCGATGCGTACGTCCACGAGAGCCCGGGCACGATCGGGCACGACGTTCGTGCGCGTGCCGCCCTCGATGACGCCTGCATTCAGCGTCAGGCCTTGCCGCGGCCGGGCGAATCTCTTCACCCGCAGGAGCTGCGCGGCCAACTCCTCGATGGCGTTCACGCCTTTTTCCGGCTCGATGCCGGCGTGCGCGGCGCGGCCTTCGACCACGAGCTCGAACTCGCCCACGCCCTTGCGCGCGGTCTTGAGCGCTCCGCCGAGGCCGCTGGCCGGCTCGAGCACCAGCACGGCGCGGCTGCGGCGGGCTTCCCGCTCGACCATCGGCCGCCCGGCGGCGCTGCCCGTTTCTTCGTCGCTCGTGAACAGGAAGACCAGCCTGCGGGCCGGCTGCAAGCGCAGGGCTTCCAGCGCTTCCACGGCGAAAAGCGCCTGCACCAGGCCGCTCTTCATGTCCACCGTGCCGGGGCCGCCGGCGCGCCCGCCGCGCACGCGGAAAGGCATGCGCCGCAGCGTGCCGCGCGGATAGACGGTGTCCAGATGGCCGAGAATAAGAAGTTGCCCCTGCGGGCGCCCGCGGCCGAGAAAGATTTCGGCGCGGAGGATGGCGCCCGCGTTTCTCGGATGGAGCAGGCGCACGCGCCCGCTTCGGGCGCGCGCGCTGCGCTGCCGCCACAGCCGCGCCAGGCAGCGAGCCAGGCGGGTCACGGCCGCCTTGTCGGTGGTGGGCGACTCGAGGAGCACGAGCGCCCCGAGCAAGTCCACCATCGCCGGCTGGCGCCGTCGCAGGTAGCGGTGCAGGGAAGAGATGAGGGATGCGGAAGCCATCTTCGGCGCCATCCTAGCCGATGCCGCCGCGCTTCGTCTATAATCGAGCGAATGCGCACGAGACGGAGGCGCGGGTGAGACTCGGCCCGGACGACATCCGAAAGATCCTGCCCCACCGCGAGCCCTTTCTGCTGGTGGACGAAGTGGTGTCGCTGGAGCCGGCCAAGCGCCTGGTGGCGCTGAAGCATGTGCGGGCGAGCGAGCCCTACTTCGCCGGGCACTTTCCCGGCGCGCCGGTGATGCCGGGCGTCTTGATCGTCGAAGCGCTGGCGCAGGCGGGCGCCATCATGCTCCTGCGCGAGATCCCCGAGCGCGACTCCAAGCTCGTCTTCTTCGCCGGCATCAACCAGGCGCGTTTCCGCCAGCCGGTTTTTCCCGGCGACACCCTGCGCCTCGAGATTGAAGTCCTTTCCTGGCGGACCACGCGCAGCAAGATGAGCGGCAAAGCCTACGTGGGCGAGCGCCTGGTGGCCGAAGCCGAGCTGCTGGCCACGGTGGTGGAACGCGACCGCGCCCGCGCGGGCAAAGGCGGGACCCGGCCCGAATGAGCGTTCATCCCACGGCTATCGTTGATCCGAAGGCGCGCCTGGCCTCGAGCGTGCGCGTCGGGCCGTACGCTGTGATCGGCGCCGAGGTCGAGATCGGCGAAGAGACCGAAATCGGCGCCCACGCCGTCGTCGAAGGCCCCATCCGCATCGGCCGCCGCAACCGCATCTTTCCCTTCGCCAGCCTGGGGCTCATCCCGCAGGACCTGAAGTTCCGTGGCGAGCACAGCGAGGTCATCATCGGCGACGACAACCGCATCCGCGAGTTCGTCACCATCCACCGCGGCACCACGGGCGGCGGGGCGCTCACTAAGATCGGGAACGACAACCTGCTGATGGCCTACGTGCACATCGCCCACGACTGTATCCTGGGCGACCACCTCATCCTCGGCAACGCCGCCACGCTGGCCGGCCACGTGGTCATCGAGGATTACGCCACCCTGGGGGCCTTTTGCGGCGTCCACCAGTTCTGCCGCATCGGCCGCCACGCCTTCATCGGCGGCTACTCGGTCATCACCCAGGACGTGTTGCCCTATTCGCGCACCGTGCACGAGCGCGAAACCAAGGTCTACGGCGTGAACGTGGTCGGGCTGCGCCGGCGCGGGTTTTCCGAGGAGCGCATCGAGCGCCTGCACCAGGCCATGCGGCTGCTCACGCAGTCGAAGCTCAACACCAGCCAGGCGCTCGAAAAGATCCGCGCCACGCTCGACCAGGACGAGGACGTGCGCGCGCTGGTCAAGTTCGTCGAATCCGCCGAGCGCGGGGTGATCAAGTGAGCGGCGAACGCTACGCGCTAATTGCCGGCAACGGGCAGTTCCCGCTGCTCGTGCTCAAAGAAGCGCGCCAGCAGGGCGTGGACATGGTGGTGCTGGCGCTGCGCGAGGAAACTCTGCCGGAGATCGAGCAGCTCGGCGCGCGCGTCCACTGGGTCAGCCTGGGCGAGTTGCAGAAGGCGCTCGGCATCCTGCGCCAGGAAGCGGTGCGCAAGGCGGTGCTGGCCGGCCAGGTCCGGCACGACAAGATCTTCAGCGACATTCCGCCGGACACTTTCCTGGCGCAGCTGCTGGCGCGCCTGCCGCAGAAAAACACCGACGCCTTGATCGGCGGCATCGCCGCCGCCTTGCAGGCGGTGGGGATCGAGGTGGTGGACTCGACCGTGTTCCTGCAGCGGCTGCTGCCCGCGCCCGGGCCGCTCACGCGCCGCGCGCCCGACGCCGACGAGTCGGCCGACATCGCCTACGGCCGCCGCATCGGGCGGGAGATCGCCCGGCTCGACCTCGGCCAGACGGTCGTGGTCAGCCAGCGCGCCTGCGTGGCCATCGAGGCGATGGAAGGCACCGACGCCGCCATCGAGCGCGCTGCCGGGCTGGCCCGCGGCCGGCGGCTGGTGGTCGTCAAGGTCTCGAAGCCGAAGCAGGACATGCGCTTCGACGTGCCGGTGGTGGGTCTCGAGACGCTCGAAGTGATGAAGCGGGCGAACGCCACGGCGCTGGCGCTCGACGCCGGGCGCACGCTCGTCTTCGACCGCGAAGAGTTCGTCCGCCGCGCCGACGAGCACGGCATCGCCGTCGCGGCCTTCAGCACCGAGGAAGCTTAAGGGATGGCCGACAAGATCAAGGTCGCGGTAGTGGGCGTAGGGGAGTTCGGGCGGCAGCACGCCCGCGTCTACCGCGCGCTCGAAGACGCCGAGCTCGTCGGCGTCTTCGACATTGAGGGGGCCCGCGCCGCGAGCGTAGCCAAGGAGTACGAGACCCGCTCTTTCGCCTCTCTCGATGAGGTCGCGGCGCAGGCGCGGGCCGTCAGCGTGGCGGTGCCGACGCGCGAGCACGCCCGCGTCGGCCTCGAGCTCCTGCGGCGCGGCTGCGACGTTCTAGTGGAAAAACCCATCGCCGCTTCGCTCGCCGAAGCCGACGAGCTCATCCGCGCCGCCGAGCAAGCCAAGCGCATCTTACAGGTAGGGCACACGGAGCGCTTCAACCCGGCGGTGCAGGCGGCGGCCCGGATTGTGACGCAGCCTCTTTTTTTCGAGGTGCACCGCCTGGGCGGGTTCTCCGGGCGCAGCCTGGACGTGGACGTGATCTTCGACGTGATGATTCACGACCTCGACATCCTGCTCACTTTCGTCAACGCGCCGGTCGAGCAGGTGCACGCCGTCGGCATCCCCATCTTGAGCCCGCGGGTCGACATCGCCAGCGTGCGCCTCGAGTTCGCCAACGGCTGCGTGGCCAACCTCACCGCCAGCCGCGTCTCGACCGACAAAGTCCGCAAGCTGCGTTTCTTCCAGCCCCGCGAGTACGTTTCGGTTGATTACACACGCCGCGACGCCCTGCTTATCCGCCTGAACGAAAAGACTTCGGGCCCGCCGCTGCTGCCCGGACTGCCCGCGGGGCTCGAAATCCGCAAGCTCGAGGCGGAGGCGGAGGAGCCGCTGCGGGCCGAGTTGCGCGCCTTCCTGGAAGCGGTGCGCACGCGCGAGAGCCGCCCCGTGACCGGCGCCGAAGGCCGCCGGGCGCTCGAGCTCGCCGAGCGCGTCGCCGCCGCCATCGCTGCCCACGCCCGCAAGCTGCCGGCGACGCTCACCGCCGCTGCGCCGAGGTAGCCAAGCCGATGGCGACCCGGGACGAATTCGGTTTCCTGGTGGACTGGCAGGAGGACGCGGTTCGCGTCCGCCGCCGCGAGTCGCTGATGGCCGCCGGCGTCCTTCACCTGGGCCTGCTCTTGCTCGCCATCGTCAGTCCCGCCATCTTCGCCGCGCCGAAAGTGGTCCGGCTCATCCCGGTGGAGCCGCGCGAGCTCACCATCCTGACGCTCCCGCCCGACCTCAACCCGAAGCCAAAGGAGCCCGCGTTGACGCCGGACGAGCGCGAGCAGATGGCGCGGCGCCGCTCGCTCACCATCGGCCCGCGCGAGCTCGAAGCCGTCATCCCGCCAGCGAAACCCTCGGAGCCTTCCGACCGCATCGTCATCAACCCGGGCGGCGTGCCCGCGCCCAGTCCCACGCCGGGCGGCGAGCCGGGGACGCCGAGGGGAGGGGATAAGGGGGCGCTCGCGCAGAAAGAGGTCGCGCGCCTGGAAGACCTGCCGCAGCGCAGCGGCGGCGGGCCCAAGCTCGATTTGCCCATGAGCAGCCCGGGGCGCACCATCGAAGAGGGCTTGCGCCGCGGCCAGGGCGGGCCGGGTGGGCCGCCGGGCGGCGAAGCCGGGCCGGTGCAGCCCAACTTCGATACACCCTTACCGCAGATTCTTTCCGACACCCGCGGCGTCGACTTCACGCCCTACCTGATCCGCCTCTTGCGCGAAGTGCGGCGCAACTGGTACGCGGTCATCCCGGAGTCGGCCCGCTGGGGCGAGCAGGGGCGCGTGGTGATCGTCTTTACGATTCTGAAGGACGGCGCGGTGCCGCTGGGCCAGCCGACGGTTGTCCGCAGCTCGGGCCGCTCGCACCTGGACCGGCCGGCCCTGGCCGCCATCCGCGCCGGCCAACCCTTCCCGCCGCTGCCGGCGGAGTTCACCGGCGACAACATCGTCTTGCAGTTCACCTTCCTTTACAATCTCCCGCTGAACTACGACGGGCAGTAGGCCACGCTTTGCCATTCCGAGCGCAGCGCCTGCTCTGCTCGCCCTGAGCGAAGTCGAAGGGAGCGAAGTTGAAGGGAGGAATCTGCATTCTGTGAAGCTCAACCGGACGCAACTGGTGGGGATGCTCGTCCTCCTGGCGCTGGTGCTGCTCGCCACGCTCCTGCGTTACTGGAAGGTCTTTGTCCCGTGAGCGCGCTGCGGCTTTTGATTGTCCTCGTTGGGCCGACGGCGAGCGGGAAGTCGGCGCTGGCGATTCATCTGGCCGAGCGCCTGGGCGGGGAAGTGCTGGTTTGCGACTCGGCCCAGATCTACCGCCACTGCGACATCGGCACCGGCAAAGTCACTGCCGCGGAGCGCGCTCGCGTCTCGCATCACTTGCTTGACCTTTGCGAGCCGACCGAAGAGTTCACCGCAGGCGACTACCAGCGCGCTGCCCGCCGGGTGCTCGCCGAAGTGAGCGCCCGCGGGCGCCTGCCGATTGTTACCGCCGGGACGGGGCTTTATCTCCGAGCCTTCCTCGAAGGGCTGTCGCCCTTGCCGCCGCGCGCCCCCGAGCTGCGCACGCGCTTGCAGGCGGAAGCCGAAGAGCGCGGCCCGGAGCATCTGCACCGGCTGCTGGCGCGCGTGGACCCGGTGTCCGCGCGCGAGATTGGCCCGCGCGACACCCCCAAGCTCATCCGCGCGCTCGAAGTCTGGTTCCAGGCGCGCCGCCCGCGGAGTGAGCTCTTTCAGGCCGGACGCGACCGCCTGGAAGGCTACGCGGTGGTGAAGCTCGGCTTGCTGCCCGAGCGCAAGGCCCTCTATGAGCGCATCGAGCAGCGGGTCGGGCAGATGATGGACGCCGGCTGGCTCGAAGAAACGCGGCGGCTGCGCGAGCGCTTCGGCGACCGGGTGAAACCCTTCGGCTTCCTCGGCTACAAGCAGTTGGCCGCCCACCTGCGCGGCGAGCTTTCAATGAAAGAAGCCGTCAAGCAGACCAAGCACGAGACCCGCCAGTACGCCAAGCGGCAGATCACCTGGTTCCGCAAAGAGCCCGGCGTCACCTGGCTCCCCGGCTTTGGCGACGACGAAGGGACTCGGGAAGCGGCCCTCAAGAGTGCCAGCCGAGTCGCCAGTCCTCGATGAAGATTCAGTGCGCGCGGGAGAAGTGCTCGTGGACGATGCGCCACTGGCCGCGCTGGCGAATCCAGACGTGGGTGCCGCGGCCGCGCACCTGCCAGCCTGGCTCGAGTTGCACCGTCCAGTAGAAAGTGGCCACGGCGGCGTCGCCAAAGACCTGCACGCGCAGTTGGGCGATCCGGTAACGCATCCGAGGTGATTGGCGAATGTAGTAGAGAAAGGTTTTCTTCAGCGCCGCCAGGCCGGCGATGCGGTCGTGGCGTGTCGAAGAAAACCCGACGAAGCCGGAGGCAAAGGGACGGAGGCAAGCGGCCAGCCGGCGCCCATTGAAGTCCCGCTCCTGCTGGCGCTCGAGGCGGAGGATTTCTCGTTGGGCTTTGCTCATAGCGACCTCCGGGGCGGGGGCTGCGGCGAGAATGGTAGCACAACGGCAAGCCCTTCGGCTTCGCCTCAGGGTAAAGAGGCAGGGAAGCAGGAAAAGCAGGTCCCTCGACTCCCCTTCGTCCCGCGGCGCGGGACTCGCGGTCGCTTCCCTCGACTACGCTCCCTTCGGCTTCGCTCAGGGCAGGCGGGACAAGCGGGATTCCAAGAAGTGGGACTATAATGCGGGTATGAACGAGGCGAGGCCGAAGAACCCGAACGAGCGGCCGGCCGAGGCTGTCCAGGACGACTTCCTGAACCGGCTGCGGCGGGAGCAGACGCCGGTGACGGTGCTGCTCACGGACGGCTCGCGGCTGGCCGGGCGCGTCAAGAGCTTCGACCGGTTCTCCATCCTGCTCGAGTCGCAGGGCCAGGAGCAGCTCCTCTTCAAGCACGCCATCGCCAGCATCGCCCCGAGCCCGACGAAAGCCACATGAAAACATTGCGCCCGGTGAGCGTGCCGGAGCGGGCGCTGCTGGTCGGGGTGCACCTGCCGGCAAAGTTCAACGGGACGTCGGAGGAGCGCCTGGCCGAGCTCGAAGCCCTGGCGCGCTCGGCCGGGGCGGACGTCGTCGGCCGGCTCGAGCAGCGCCGCGAGCGCCCCGACCCGGCCACGCTCATCGGCCGCGGGAAACTCGAAGAGCTCCACCGCGAAGCCGAGGCGCGCGCGGCCGAGCTCGTCATCTTCGACCACGAACTTTCGCCCACGCAGCTCCGCAACCTCACCGGCGAGCAGCGGGTCATTGACCGCACCCAGCTCATCCTCGACATCTTCGCCCGGCGGGCGCGCACGCGGGAAGGGCAGTTGCAGGTCGAGCTGGCGCAGTTGAATTATCTGCTGCCGCGGCTGACGGGGAAGGGCGTCGCGATGTCGCGCCTGGGCGGCGGCATCGGCACACGCGGCCCGGGCGAAACGAAGCTCGAAACCGATCGGCGGCGCATCCGGGGCCGCCTCGGCAAGCTCAAGGAGGAGCTGGAGACCGTGCGCCGGCGCCGCGCCCAGCAGCGCCGCGCGCGCCAGCAGACGGCGCTGGGCACGGTGGCGCTCGTCGGGTACACCAACACGGGCAAGTCGACGCTCTTCAACGCGCTCACGGAAGCGGAGGTGAGCGTTTCGCCGAAACTCTTCGCCACGCTCGACCCGACGGTGCGGGCGGTGGCGCTGCCGTCGGGGCGGCGGGCGCTGCTCTCCGACACGGTGGGCTTCATCCGCGATTTGCCCCACGGACTGGTGGCGGCTTTTCGCGCTACGCTCGAAGAAGTGGAGCAGGCGGCGCTCATCCTGCACGTGAGCGACATCTCCAGTCCCGGGCACACCGAGCAGGACGACGCCGTCCGCCAGGTGTTGGCCGAGCTGGGCGTCGAAAAGACCCCGCGGCTGCTCGTCTTCAACAAGACGGACCTGCTCGAGGAGGACGAGCGGCGCGAACTGAAGAATTCCCCGCGCGCGGTGTTCGTTTCGGCGCTCGAAGGCCTCGGTCTGGACGAGCTGCGGGGAGAAATCGAGCGCCTGCTGCCCGGCGACGTGCCGGTGCGGCTGGCCCTGCGCTTCTCCGCGGCCCAAGGACGCGAGCGCGCTCTCGTCCACGAGCGCGGACGAGTCTTGAGCGAGAGTTTTCGCGACGGAATGGTGTGGATCGAAGCCGAAGTGCCTGAATCTCTCGCCCACCAGCTCGGAGAGTACGCCGTCAAGAGCGCCTAGCCGCATCGTGTGGCGATCCTGTGTCACCGCCCTCGGCCTTTTTCCCCGCATTGGCGGCATCTTGCTGCTGGCAAAGGAGTTTTTTCTGTGGAAAAAGATGTGGAAACTCGCCGTGATTGATTTAGCCGCGAAAAATCAAGGCAATCTCGCGTTGCGGTCAAGCACGCGAAAACATGCGTGTAACTTATTGGTTTTCCAGCATGTTATGAGCGCACCGCCGGTGAGGGCGGCGGGGTACGACCCCGGTAGTGGAACGGCTCAAGGAAGCAGTGTGAGCGAAAGTTTTGCACAATTCTGGGGCAGCATCGCGGGAGGTTTGACAGCGCGAGCCGGCCACGGGTATAGTGCCGGAATCGAAACCACGGTGCGCGCTTCCGACTTGATGACGAGAGACCGGCCGAGCACGAACCCGTTCCGCGGACGCCGATGAACCTGCCGAACAGCCTGACCCTGTCCCGAATCGTCCTGGTACCCCCGCTGGTTGTGGTGTTGCTGACCCGGGTCGAGAATTTCGAGCTGTGGGGCGTGCTGATCCTCTTCGGAGCGGCCCTGACGGACTGGTTGGACGGGTTGCTGGCGCGCCGTCGGCGGCAAATCACGCCGCTGGGCGTGCTGCTCGACCCGATTGCCGACAAGCTGCTCATCTCGGCGGCCTTCATCGCGCTGGTCGAGCTCGGGCTGGCCCCGGCGTGGATGGTGGTCATTATCGTCGGGCGCGAATTGGCGGTGCAGGGCCTGCGCACCATCGCCACGGCGGAGGGTTTCATGGTGGCGGTGTCCGAGCTGGGCAAAGCCAAGATGGTGTTGCAGGTGTGGGCGGCGAGCCTGCTGCTGCTCGGTAGCCGCTTTCCCGACCTCCGCTTGATCGGGACCATCGCGCTGTGGCTGGTGGTGGTGTTTTCGCTCTGGAGCGCGGCGCGCTACGCCGCCGAATTCTGGCGCCAGTTGAATGTGCGGCGGCTCGAGCGCCGCGGGGGGCTGACCATCGTCAACCCCCAGAAGAAAGAAGATGTCGCCGCTCGCTAAAGAAGAGCAGCGCTGGCTGCTCGACTGGGCGCGGCAGGCGATGGCCGCAGCCCTGGCGGGCTCGGCGGCGGCGCTGCGAGAAGAAGCGGCGGTTCCCTCGGATAGACTGCGGCAGCCCGGCGCCGCCTTCGTCAGCCTGCACAAGCAGGGCCAATTGCGCGGCTGCGTGGGTTTGCCCCAAGCCCGCGAACCGCTCTACCTGACGGTGGCCGAGGCGGCCATTTCCGCCGCCCTGCACGACCCGCGTTTCCCCCCGGTCGAGGCGGAGGAGTTGCCGGCGCTCGAAATCGAGATCTCGGTGCTCTCGCCGCTGTTTCCCATCCAGCCCGAGCAGGTGGTTCCGGGCGAGCACGGCCTGCTCGTCACCGAAGGGTTCTATCGCGGGCTGCTGCTCCCGCAGGTGGCGCGGGAGCACGGCTGGGACCGGGAGCGATTCCTGGAAGAGACCTGCCTGAAGGCCGGGCTGGAGCGGACGGCGTGGAAGCGCGGCGTCAAGCTCGAAGCCTTTACCGCCTTCGTCTTCTCCGACGCCACCTGCGCGGCCGAGCCGCTGCCCACACGGTCCCTTCTCTAGAGGCCGCGAAGGCTTCTTCCTTCAGGAAGTGCCGGAGCCTATTGCAGGGCGAAGTGGGCCCGGCGATTCAGCGCCCGGCAGGAGTCCTGCGAGGACTCGGTGCAGAAGGGCGCGTCCTTGCCCCGGCTGGTGGTGGCGAGCTGTCCGGCGTTCACGCCGAGCGACACCAGGTAGTTCTTGACCGCTTCCGCGCGCCGGGCGCCGAGCGCCGTGTTGTAGCGGCCGCCGCCGACTTCGTCGCAGTGGCCTTCGATGAGGATCCGCGCGTCCGGGTAGCTGCGCAGGAAACCCGCGGTCTGCTGCAAGCTGGCGGCGGCTTCGGCGGAGATGTCCGACTTGTCGAATTCGAAGAAAACATCCTGCACGCTCTGGGCGAAGAGGTCCTGCATCGAGGGAGCGCGCGCGGGCGCGACCGGCGCCGGCGCTGGCGCGGGCTGGACCACGGTCAAGGTGGCGGTGGCCTGGGTTTCGCCGCCCGGGCCGCGGGCCCGCAGCGTATAGGTGACGGTCTGCGTGGGGTTGACGTTCATGCTCCCGCGCTTCTCCACCGCGCCTAGGCGCGGCTCCAGCGTGATTTCCTGCGCCGCCTGGGCGTGCCAGCTCAACGTGGCCGTAGCGCCGCGCGAGATGCTGGCCGGGGTCACGGTCAGGTGGGCGGCCGGCGGGGCAGGCGGCTCGAGTTCGACAAAGTCACCGGCGTGCATCTCCCGCAAACTCAACGTGACCACACCCGTGGAGGCGTTGCTGTCCACTCGCACCACGAAGACCTCGCCCAGCACTTCCCGCGGCAGGTCCTTGCGCATCTTGGGGAGCTCATACCCGTAGGGCATGCCGCGCAGCTGGCGCATCTGCCCCTGACCTGCCTTGCGGTAGCCTTCGTAGATTGTGCCGCTGCCGTAGCGGTAGGCGCGGAAGTAGTCGCCCACCTTGACTCCCTGGCTCGTCCCCAGGTTGATGTAGACCACGTCGCCCTGTCCGAAAGCCGAGCCGAAATCCTTCCCCATCATGAGCGTGGCTTCCCCGCGCGACTGCATGGGCGCGAAGCGGTCGAAGGTGACCGAAGGTTTGTACTCGGGAACGGGGCGGTTCTCGAAGGGGATGAGCACATCGCCGGCGTTGAGCCCCTCGCAGGCTTCCTGCACCAGGGCGGTAGCGGTGGTCTCATGCACCTGCGTCACTTCCACCCAGCCTAGGTCCATGTAGAGCTGGCCGATGGCCTTGAAGATCGGCTGCTGGCGGGCGAAGGCCTGCACGGGGTTCGGGTCGTTCACCGGGCGCACCACCTGGTAGCGCTGGCCCACCGACACCCCGCCGTTGCGGCCCTGGCTCAAGTAGATGTAGTCATACTGCGAATACAAGACCCCGCCCACCCGGTCTTCGGCCATGACGATGCGCAGGTTGGCCGGCAGGGGACTGGAAGCCACGAAGCCCGAGCAGTAGACGTCCTTGTGGTTCGCCTGTGTCGGCGGCTCGTAGCCTTGGGCGGCCGCCGCCAGGCTCAGGCCGGCGACCAGCAGGCTCAGGATGAGGACACGCCCCAACATTCTCATTGCTACTCCTCCTCGACCGGGGAACCCTCTTTCCCCCGCAGGTTGGGCGCTGCAGTTTGCGTGGGCCGACCGTAGCAAACCCGGCGGGGGTTGTCAACCGAAAACTTTTGCTGGGCTTGGCAGTTGTTTGGCTTTCTCTGGTTTTTCTTGGTTTTTACCCCCGCGGCGGGGGTTGCCTTTACACGCCCCCGGCCGCTGTGCTAGAAACGCGCTTTTACCCTGGAGACAGCGGGATGGCTGTGACCGTGCGAGCTTTTCCGGACCCTGTTGCCTTGGTGCTGGCCGAGCGCACGGCGGGCGCGCTCCTCCGCGCGCTCGGCCGCGCCGCGCGCGTGGCCCGCGTGGTCGAATTGCGGCTGGAATACCTGGGCAGCGTGGCCGAAATCGCGCGCTTCCTCGAAAAGCTGGCCCGCAAACAGCCGCGCACCACGCTCATCGCCACCTGCCGGCGGCGCGTGGAAGGCGGCGAGTTTGCCGGCAGTCCGTCGGCCGAGCTCGCCGTCCTGCAGCTGGCGGCGCGCGCGGGCTGCCGGTGGGTGGATGTGGAGGGCTCGACGCTCGCAGGGTTTCCCGCGCGTCTGCGCGCAGCCCTGCGGCCTCCGGCGGGGCTCATCGTATCTCTCCACGACTTCCGCGGCACGCCCGCCCGCCTGGAGCGGATTTACCGCCGGCTCGCGCGCCTGGGAGCTGACCGCGTCAAGATTGCCGTCACCGCGCGTTCCCAGGCCGACAACCTGGCGGGGCTCGACCTGGCGCGCCGCCACCGCGGGCGCGTCATCGCTTTGAGTATGGGCACGGTGGGAATCCCCGGGCGGGTGTTGGCCCTGCGAGCGGGCAGCGCCCTGGCCTACGCGGTGCCCGACGACAAACCGGCGGTGGCGCCGGGGCAAATCGCCTGGAGCGAGCTCCGGGTCTCGTATCGGGCGCACCGGCTGAACGCGCGCACCCGGGTTTACGGCGTCATCGGCCGGCCCATCGCCCATTCGCTCTCGCCCGCCATGCACAACGCCGCCTTCCGGGCGGCGCGGCTGAACGCGGTCTATCTGCCTTTCGAGGTGGCGAGCCTGCGGGATTTTCTTGACTGCCTCGGGCCGCTCGGCGTTGCCGGCTTCAGCGTCACCTTGCCGTACAAGGAAACCCTCCTTCGTCATCTCGACGGCATTGACCCGCTGGCCGAGCAAATCGGCGCGGTGAACACGGTCGTAGTCCGCGGGGGCCGCCGCCTCTACGGCTACAACACCGACTACGTGGGGATCTTGCGCGCGCTGCAAGGCGCCATACGGTTGCACGCCAGCCGCGTCCTGCTGGTGGGAGCGGGCGGGGCGGCGCGGGCGGTGGCCTTCGCCCTGGCCACCGCTGGGGCCTTCGTCTGCGTGACCGCGCGGCGCCCGGCGGCGGCGCGCGCGCTCGCCCGCGCCGTCAGCGGTGAGGCTCTGCCGCGGGCGGCGCTGCGCCGGCAGCGTTTCGATGCCATCGTCAATTGCACGCCGGTCGGCCAGTCGCCGGAGGCCGACGAGTCTCCCCTGCGAGCCGAAGAGTTGAACTGCCGGGTGGTAGTCGATCTGGTCTACCATCCCCGCCACACCAAGCTGCTGCGGCTGGCGCGCCGCCGCGGCTGCCGCACGGTAGCCGGCTGGCAGATGCTGGTCGAGCAGGGCGCGGCGCAATACGAGATCTGGACGGGCCTGCGCGCTCCGGTGGCCGCCATGCGCCGGGTCGTGCTCGCCCGGCTGCCGAACTGACATGCAATCGGTTGAGCCCGACTTCGCGACTTTTTCCCGGCTGGCGCGGCGGGGGAACATCATCCCCGTGGCGCGGCGCATCAC
>Ga0209342_10005323_pt1 | contig 13211 bp, 12 predicted proteins | sample RifCSP16_2_FD_184023 | JGI IMG/M metagenome (GOLD analysis project Ga0209342, IMG submission 184023) | Soil microbial communities from Rifle, Colorado - Rifle CSP2_sed 16_2 (SPAdes) (version 2) | ecosystem: Environmental > Terrestrial > Deep subsurface > Rock core/Sediment | place: Rifle... | reverse complement strand
GCGGCGCGCCCGAACCGATGCACGCTCGAGGGATTGCCGAAATGTTCCCCCAGATAGGGAAGCATCGCTTCCAGGACTTGCGGGTCCATCGGGGTGGTGGCGTTATGGTCGAGATAAACCGGCATGACCGCCCCGCGCCCGCTCGCCGGCCGCGCTCAGTGCGCCGCGACCGGGATACGGCCCTGCAACCGCGAGGCCACTTCCTGCACGTGCGGCTTGGAGACCAGATCCGCCAGCGAGATGCCGCTCAGGAATTCATAGATACGCACGCTCAAGTCTTCCCAGAGCTGATGCGTCAGGCAGGCCTCGTCGCCGTGGCAGTTCTTCTCGCCCCCGCAGCGCGTGGCGTCGATATTCTCGTTGATCGCCACGATGATCTCGGCCACCGAGATTTTCGCGGGCTCCGTGGCGAGATTATAACCCCCGCCCGGGCCACGGACGCTGTCCACGAGCCCGCTGCGACGCAGCTTCGCGAACAACTGCTCGAGATAGGACAAGGAAATGCCCTGGCGCCGCGCGATGTCGGCGAGCGTAATCGCACCCTTGTCGTAGTGGAGAGCGAGATCCAGCATGGCGGTAACGGCGTAACGCCCTTTCGTGGTCAGTTTCATGGCTTAAATCCTACAAGGGTTGCGGTCTTTATAATTCTACAATCCTGATAACTTTAGTCAACTATTACCTTCGGGCGGTCCCTGCTTATCCCCTGTGGTTGGGTTGCCGTTTTCGAGTGTTTCCACGTCCAGTTCTGGAAGCTCCAGATTGACCTTGATGCCCGCCTGCTTGAGCGCCGATGACAATATCTTCATTTTCTGATCAACGAGATGCATGTGATCCAGCATGCAGTCGATGGCATGGGCAATCGGGTCCTGGCCCTGCTGGGTAAGGCCATAGGCATCGAACCCGATCTTCTTTGCCATGGCCTGGCGCTGCAGCATCTTGGCACCGGTGGGCGTGGGGGTGACCACGCGCCCCGGGATTCCGACCACGGTCGCTCCCGGCGGCACCGATTTGACCACGACGGAGTTGGAGCCGATGCGGGCGTTGTCCCCGATGTGAACCGGCCCGAGAATCTTCGCTCCCGCACCCACGACCACGTTGTTGGCGAGCGTGGGATGGCGCTTCTCCTTCTGCCAGCTCGTGCCGCCCAGGGTCACGCCGTGGTACAGCGTGCAGTCGTCGCCGATCTCCGCGGTCTCCCCGATCACCACCCCCATGCCGTGGTCGATGAAAAACCGCTTGCCGATCTTGGCGGCCGGGTGGATCTCGATGCCGGTGAGCCAGCGCGCGAGGAGCGACAGCCAGCGCGCCAGCCATTTGAGGCGCCAGCGCCAAAACCGGTGCGCGACGCGGTGCAGCGCAAGCGCGTGCACCCCGGGATACGTGGTGAGGACCTCGAACATGGTCCGCGCCGCCGGGTCGCGCTGAAAAACGCTTTGAACGTATTCGCGTAACGACTGAAACATCGCCAAGCCGATCCGGTGAAACCCGAGATTAGGCCGAGTTCCAAGCGTTCGTGTCAAGCATCGCGCCGCGACTGCTGGATGGCGGTCAGGATGCCGCGCAGGATGTTGATCTCGTTCCGGTTGAGGTTGGCGCGGTTAAACAGCCGGCGCAGACGGCGCATGAGCAGGCGCGGATTGTCCGGATCGAGGAACTGCACCTCGACCAGCACCTGCTCGAGGTGGCGATAGAGATGATGCATGTCCTCGCTCGTGCCGGGCGAGGCTTCATGTGTGCGTGCATCGGACTGCGCGGATTGCGCCGCAAGCAGAATCTCATAGGCCAGTATCTGCACCGCTGCGGCGAGGTTGAGCGAGGGGTAGTCCGGAGAGGTCGGAACGGTCACGAGGTAATGGCAGCGATCGAGCTCATCGTTCGTCAGCCCGGTGCGCTCCTGTCCGAACAGCAGCGCCACCGAACCCGACGCCGCCCCCGCCGCGAGCTTCTGCGCGCATCCCCTGGGGTCGAGCGCCGGCCATTCGATGCGCCGCGCGCGGGCGCTCGTGCCGATGACGAGATGGCAGCCGGCGATCGCATCATCCAGCGTCGGGGCTACCCGCGCGCCGTCCAGAATGTCGACCGCGCCGGTGGCGCGCGCCGTGGCCTCCGGATCCGGAAAGCATTCAGGCGCCACCAGCCAGAGGCTGGCGAGCCCCATGTTCTTCATCGCGCGCGCCGCCGCCCCGATGTTGCCCGGGTGCGTGGTGTGCACGAGCACGATGCGGATATCTGCAAGCGCCATGACGGGTTCGAGGTCGAGACGGGCGTTTCGGCAAACCGGATTCTTCACCGCGCTTTTAACCGAAGGCGCGCGCCGATACAATGCCGTCCGCTTCTGCGTCATTTACAAAGAGACTCTGCATGCATCCCCTGCTCAACACGGCGGTCAAGGCCGCGCGCCGCGCCGGCCGCACCATTATGCGCCACCTCGACCGGGTGGAGCGACTCACCGTCGAGTCCAAAGGACCCAATGACTATGTCAGCGAGGTCGACCGTCAGGCGGAGGCCGAGATCATTCATGTGTTGCGCACGGCCTATCCGGATCACGCCATCCTGGCCGAAGAGACGGGGGCACACTCGGGAAACGACTACTGCTGGATCATCGATCCGCTGGACGGCACGACCAATTTCCTGCACGGCTATCCCCAATTCGCCGTTTCGATCGCGCTGCGCCACAGGGACCGGCTCGAGCATGCGGTCGTGTTCGACCCGCACAAGAACGAGCTCTTCACCGCCTCGCGCGGCCACGGCGCGCAGCTTAACGACCGGCGCATCCGCGTCAGCCGCGTGCCTAATCTCGAACATGCCCTGCTCGGCACCGGCTTTCCGTTCCGATCGAACGAACACCTCGAGGTCTGGATCAATACCCTGCGCGAGCTGCTCGTGCGCACGAGCGGCATCCGGCGCGCCGGCTCGGCCGCGCTCGATCTCGCACACGTGGCCTGCGGACGCTTCGACGGCTTCTGGGAATTCGGCCTCTCCGTCTGGGACATGGCCGCGGGGTGTCTCCTGATTCAGGAATCGGGGGGTCTGGTCGGGGATTTATCCGGCGGTCCGAAGTACCTCGAAAGCGGCAACATCGTGGCCGGCAATCCCAAAATCTACGCGGAGATGCTGCGCCACATCCAGCCCTACCTGCCAGCGGACCTCAAGCCGTAGCGGCTTCTAGCGGCACGCAAGTCTCGAACAATCCCGAGCGGGAGAATTTCCGGAGCAAATAAAAAGCCGCCTCGCGGATTACCCACGAGGCGGCTTCCTTACTGTACGGCTACGCGGTTTAGAGCTTAGTGACCGCCACCGGAGGTCTGCTCAGCCTTGAACACGGCCGGATTCGCCGGCCCCTCGACCGCCAGGATGCCGAGGCCGCCCTTGTACAGACGGGTCAGGGCATGGTCCACCAGCAGGTAGGCGCCCGGGACATCGAGCTTGAACTCGACCACGGTCGCGCCGCCCGGCGGCACCACGGTGGTCTGCACATCGGTCAGCGCCGGGGCGGTGAGCGAGGCCTGGTTGTACACGCGGTCGAAGATCTCGCCGATCACGTGGAAGGCGGAGGTATAGTTCGGGCCGCCGACACCCCAGTAGATACGCACCGTCTCGCCAACCTTGGCCTTCATGGTGAGCGAGCTCCCGTCGAGCGGTGCCACACCGCCATGACCGTTGAACACCACGTACTCCGCCTGCTCGGCGGCCATTTTATCCGGGCTGTGGGTCAACAGCGTGCCTTTGGGAGCGCTTCGAATCTTCTCCACGGTGTAGAGCTCGCCCTGCATCACGTAGAACTCGCGGTCAACCTTCTTCATCCCGTTCTTCGGCTCGACCATGATAAGACCGTACATGCCGTTCGAGATGTGCTGGTGAATCAAGTGCGTCGCGCAGTGATACACGTACACACCCGGATTCAGAGCCTTGAAGCTGAAGGTCTTGGACTGACCCGGAGCAGTCTGAGTGGCGACCGCGCCGCCGCCCGGACCGGTCACGGCATGCAGGTCGATGGAGTGCATCAGCTTGCTGTCCGGAGCGTTCTTGAAGGTCAGTTCGACCGTGTCGCCTTCGCGCACACGCAGGAACCGACCCGGAACCTTGCCATCGAAGGTCCAGAAGTTATATTTCGTACCATCCCCGAGGTCAGCGGTAATCTCCTTGGCCTCGATCGTGATCTTGTGCGTTTTCGGCGCGCCCTTCGCCAGAGGTCCGGGCAGATCCGCCGCATCGCGCGAGATGGTGACAAGCCCACCCTCGGCGGCTACGGAAGGCAGCGCGGCGCCAGCAAGCGCAACACCCAGCACGGAAACAAGTCCCGGCAGGATCCCTGTAAGGATTTTCTGTTTTGGCATTACGATCTCCTTCAAGCGATTTTATGGATTAAGGATTTTAAGGATTATTTTTCAGGCGTATCGAAGGTAACTGGTGAAGCACGAGTCTGCCTGGGTACAGACGGGTGGAATTAGTATCAAATCCAAGACCGGAATACTAGGTCTTTCCTCAAGATACTTTTTGACATACATCAAGCGGGTACCCTTTGAAGATCATTACCGGTGAGCGGCCCGCATCTTTATAATCATTTGCTAATACTATGTCATCGGTCATCGCGCTATTTTTTTAACGATGCAGTTTTCAAGATCAAATTTGTTTCGCTACAGCGAAAGCGAACAGGTCGAAGCCGTCGGCGCGCTCAAGGAATTTCAACAACCGCGCCGTGCGTAGCGACTGATCGCCGTCGCGCAGCGACAGACTCATTCCCGGTTCATACAGTCCGCGCGAAACGAGCAGCGCGGGCGGGTTGTTTACGGCCGCTACCGCGGGCAGCAACAGTGCCGGCGCGTAGCGCGGATGCAGCGAATGAACCTCCGACACCGGGGCCGCCATCACCGCCGTGACCTCGGGCGCCAACAGCTCCACGCCGATTTCAATACGGTCTACCTCGGGATGCTTGAACCAGCGCACGACACCGGCGCTCCAGCGTCCGATCGCATTGACCCGCTGCACACCGATTACGTCGCCGATCCGAACGGCCGTCGCCACGTCGACGACGCGGCTCGAAAGCGCCAGGCCCTGCGGGCCGATGTCCCGGATCTGCCAGCGGTCGATGCGATACAGTGCACGCGCGGGCGCCGCGTTCGCGGAATCGGACGCGATGCCCTCCTCCGCTGGCGCAAACGCGTGCCCCTCGGTGTCCGGTTCAGCCTGCGCGGGTTCGGACGCAGGTCGGCCGCTGCTGAAGAAATGAAGCGCCGGCACGCCGGAGCACAGCGAGAGATAGCCGCGGCGTTTCATGCGCGTATGCTGACGCCGCGCCGCTGCCCCCCAGGCACGCATCATACGGCGCAGGAGGTCCAGACAGGCCTGACCGGTGCAATCGAGACGCAGGTCCCCGGACGAAACGGACTCGCCCTTTTGCAAGCGCAGCATGAAGACGTGGATCGTCTGCACGAGTTCGATGGTGTGCAGTACGCGATGGCCCGTGTCGGTCGACGGCGTCGTATCCGATGAGACGGGAAAAGGAGGCGCATCCGTCGACGTATCCACGAGAAAACAGCCTGCGGCGCCGGCGGGCCGATTTCGCTGCAACCGCGCCTTGGCGGACCAGGTTTCCAGAAACCGATGAATCTGGAAACCCGCGCCCTGCGGCAACTGGTATGGGTTACACAGGCCGAGCAGCAGTATCTGGAGGTAACGCCGCTCGAGGGTAAGCGGCGTCACGTCCGGACCGCCGTCGGGATTATCGAGCGGCTCGTCAAGCCAGCCGTTCGCCTCCGAGTAAAGATACAGCGCGTGGATCTCTTTCCAGACGCCGGCGGGATACGGCAGGTACGCCTGATACGACCGCAGCAGCACCTCGCCGAGCGCGCGCATGGCCCGCTCGGCGGATGCGGCGAGCATCCGGCGTTTCCCCGGGAGCCGCCAGGACTGCTGCATATCCTGCAACGTGCACTTATAGCCGTAGGCCATCTCCCGGTGCAGTTCGCGTGCAAGTTCAGCCCGCGGTCGCATCCGGGCGGTGAGCGCGAGCGGAAGCCGCGCATAGTCGGACAGCAATGCGGAGGAAACCTGCGCCACGGGATCGCGATGCAGCTCCATGAGGTCGAAGCGCCGGGAAGCGTCGAGCTTCATCCGGTTAAGCGCATAGAGTGACTGGTAGAGTTCGCGCGCCGTCTCGGCGGCATCCGCCAGCGGCAGCGTTGCCAGCCAGGCGCGCGCCGCTTTCGGCTCAGTCTCCGCGCTCCAGGCCGATACTCGTTTCGCCGGGATGGAGAAGGTAAATTCCACCGCACAGGCCTCCGAGATCATGGGTGCAGTTGACTGAATTTTTCCGCGCCAATCATACACTACGCGACACCGGCAATAATTACCGGAAACACGCGCGGCCACGATCCATACGGTTATCGCGGCGCCGCGAGGTTACCCGCCGGTGCGGAAATTTGCGCGCCGCACAACGTGCAAACCCCCGGCTTCGATCGGCGAAAGATGTGGCCGCACACTGCCAATTGATCGCGATCAAGTTACGATACGGCCCCGCTCCGTACAATTCGACCGCGCAAGCGGGGTACGCGCCTCGCGGGTATTCAACCATGCAGACGAAGTTTGTATCATTCGCACGCGTTTTTTTATCTGGAGAGAGGAAATGGCTTACGTCGTCACCGAAAACTGCATCCGCTGCAAATACACCGACTGCGTGGAGGTCTGTCCCGTGGACTGCTTCCACGAGGGGCCGAATTTTCTGGTGATCGACCCGGACGAGTGCATCGACTGCACGCTGTGCGTGCCCGAATGCCCGGTGAACGCAATCTTCGCCGAAGACGACCTGCCCGAGAATCAGAAACACTTCACCCCGATCAACGCCGAGCTGGCCAAGAAATGGCCCGTGATTACCGAGAAAAAAGACGCGCCGCCGGACGCTGCGGAATGGGATAACAAACCCGACAAACTCAAATACCTCGATCGCTGACCGCGCGGTTGCGCGCACCGCTTCTGCGTTACGCGCAAATCGCCTCACCGACCCACAGGCCCGCGCGTGTCGCGTGCCCTCTCCAACCGGCGCATCTTCACGGCTTATTTCGCCAGCGAGAACCGTCCCGACGGCGAAGCCGCCGCCACTCCGAAAAACCCGAACGATCGGGGGTGGGGGGTCCGTAAGGACCGCGGGATAAAAAAAGGCGGCCATCGCGGCCGCCTTTGGGTACTTCAGGGTAACCGACTTACCCTCCACCAGTGAAGCTTCCCTGCTTCATGGGGACATCCCTGCAAAAACTCTAGTGATAATCTGGCTTACATCCATGTTGGCGTCCTTGCCATGACAATCACTATAGACAGGGCGGAAAAAAAATCAAGAATGACTTTGGAGCTATTCAATAAATATATTTTTTTCCTTTAACGACAATAACTTGGCTATAGCACACTATATTCAAAAAAATGAATATAAGTCCTGTGTCCGCGGGTTATTTACGCACCAAAATCGCAGATGAACTCTAAGCATGGGTCTCGGAGCGAGTGACGACGCGGTTGCGCCCAGTCCGCTTGGCGGCATAAAGCGCGGTATCAGCCTCCCGGAACAGCCATTCTCCCGACGCCGCCCGCTCGGGCGCCGGGCCCGCGGTTAGACAGGCCAATCCGATGCTCACGGTGATGTGGATCGGACTTCGTTCGGGCCCCGGAAACGCTCCGGCGGCCACCCGGGAACGCAGACGGTCGGCGATCATGAACCCATGTTGCTCGGTGGTGCCGGGCAAGAGCAGCACGAACTCCTCTCCCCCATAACGCGCGAGTACGTCGGAGCCGCGCAGATCCTGGCCCAACAGCTCGGCCACCCGCTTGAGTGCGTTGTCGCCGATCTGATGCCCGTAGCGGTCGTTGATGTGCTTGAAATGATCGACGTCCACCAGCATGCACGTCAGAGGTTCCTGATGTCGCTCCCAGCGCTCCACCTCCTCGGCCATGCGGCGCTCGAAAAAGCGCCGGTTGGCCACGGCGGTGAGCGGGTCGGTCAGACCGTCGAGCTTCAGGCGTTCGTGGCTCACGGCATTGTCGACGCACAACGCGGTGATCGCCGCAAGGTGCTCCAGGAGGTCCGTCGCCGTGTCCGTCGCGAAATGCAGCGGATCCATACTTGCCTGGTTGAGACAGCCGATCAGCTTCTCCCGCAGCACCAGCGGCGCGAGCGCCATCGACGCCGCCGGCCGGGGAAGGCCCGGGAATAGGAGCGCGCGCATCCGCTCATCCCCACGACCTAGCCGCGGGGTCCAGGGAACAGGGAAAAGCGCATCCAGGGCTTCACGCGTGAGTGGGATAAAAGCGCTCGTCTCGAAATCCTGCGGCTGACCACCCTGCTCCAGGAGGCGCGCCAGCTCGTACTCGGGATCGAGACAGGCAATCGTCACACAATCGATTCCGGGGAAGGCCCCGGGAATATCCGTGATGAGCACGGAGATCAGCTCCCGCAGGGATTGCGAGGCGACCATTTTGAGCTCGATCCGTCGGAAACCGGACCAGATCCGTTCGTTGTCGCGGATCTGTTTGTTGAGTCTTACGATCTCTGGGTCCAGAAAGACGCCTCCTTGGGACGCGGGGCGAACTCAAGGTTCCAATAGCACCGCAGTCCCGACGATCAGGGCGTCGTGGCGGCCCGCGGCGCGGCCTTAAGGCCGAGCATCGCCAACAATCTATCCGGTGGCACGTACCCCGGGACGCGCTTCCCATTGTCCAGGAAGATCGTCGGCGTGCCGCTTATGCCCAGGCGCACGCCCAGGGAGTAGATCCGGGAGACCGGATTGTTGCAGGTCTTCATCTCCACTTTACCTCCCGCTTTGGCGATCCCGACCGCCTTCACCCGGTCGGCCGCGCACCATACGGCCACTGAGCGCTTATAGGTCTCCGACTCCAGCCCGTTACGGGGATACAGCAGGTATCGCACCTTCACACCATGCTTTGTAAGCTCGGGTACATCGAGGTGGAGCTTGGCGCAATACTGACAGTCGACGTCGGTGAAGACGGTGATCGTGCGCTTGGGGTTGTCGGGCCCCATGAGGATCATGTTTTGATCGCCGACCTCGTCAAACAGCTTCAAAACCACTCTCTCACGCCTGCGTTCCGTCAGATTCGCGTGGGTGTTGATTTCGATCATATCTCCGACCAGGAGATGCTTTCCGTCGGCGCTGACATAAAAGATCTGTCCGCCCAGGTCCACTTCATACAGACTGGGTATCGCCGAAGGCGTAAGCCTGAGCCCGGAAAAATCCGTGTCCGGAAACGTCTTGGCGAGCGCCGCCTTAAGCTGGTCGATATCGGGCTCTGCGGAAAGAACGGGGCCGGAAAGCATCACGCTCAGGGACAACACAAGTAGGGTTCGCAGCATTTTTCGTGAATTTAGGGTCAGATTGCTGTGGGAGGTAAGGGGACGGCCTTGAAGATGATGATAGCTACGCAGTGCGCCCAAGGCCAGCGCCAAAGCTCTAAGCCTGCATGACGGAGTAGACAAAGCCAGCATCTCCTGCCGACCGGTCGTTTTACTTGGGCGCGAACCGCGCGCCGCAACACTCGCCGTCGGTATGCCCCCATCAGCCGCCGTATTCTGCCCCGACTCTGCGAAATCCCTCTGCATCTATCGGGACGAAATAGACAAGGATTGATAGCCGCGCTGAGCGACCGTGCGTTGGATGCAGGTAGTTTCCCGCGGGTGCGGATAAAGTGATCTGTTGACAGATGGGGTTGATTACACAACAATATTCAATAGAGTTTTTGAATAGTTATAGATATATCAATATCTTCAATATGTTCTGGCTTATTATTAATGTAGATAATCATCCTTTATCGCCTCCGCGCACAGCACGGTGTCGTTTTAAACCTGGAAAAAGCAGTTGTCCGCAGATTTCGCAGATTAACGCAGATGAATCATTTGGTTTGAATGACTGCCTGGTGCACCCGTATGGTGAGAGAAGGAGAGTCAATAACATTCTTACTTAAAATCTGCGGATGCAATCGCTGTTTTTTTGGTTAAATGCTTCTGCTTAAACTAACGATCCGAACAATAGGCACATATCATGACCGGTAAAATAATACTGATATTGGGCGGCGGCATCGGCGGCGTAGTGGCTGCGCGTCGTCTGCGCAAACGTCTGGCGCGCGCGCATCGCGTCATTCTCGTCGAGCGTGAATCGCACCACGTGTTTCAACCCTCCCTGCTCTGGCTCATGGCCGGAACCCGCGTGGAAAACCAGATCTCGCGTCCGATTGCGCATCTTGAAAAATCAGGCATCGAGCTGCTGCACGGCGAGATCGAGCGGATCAATCCGAAGACCCGCAGCATCCACGTCGCCGGCCAGGAGATAGCCGCCGATTACCTCGTGGTTGCGCTCGGTGCGGAGCTCGCGCCCGAGACCGTTCCGGGCCTGCGCGAGAGCGGCCACAACTTCTATACACTGGAAGGCGCGCAGACCCTGGATCGGGCGCGCCGTGAATTACGCCAGGGGCACCTCGTGGTGCTGGTCAGCGGCGTCCCGTTCAAGTGCCCGGCGGCGCCGTACGAGGCGTCCATGCTGCTCGAGGCCGATCTGCGCCTGCGCGACGTGCGCGGCCGCGTGAGCGTGGACCTGTACACGCCCGAGCCCGGCCCGATGCCGACTGCGGGGCCAGAGGTTTCGGCGCGGATTCGTCAGATGGTCGAAGGAAAAGGTGTGCGCTTCCATCCCGAGCACGCCGTGACGCATGTGGATCCCGCCAGCCGCCTGATCCACTTCAAGAACGGTGCGACCGCACTCTTCGACCTGCTCGCTTACGTACCGCCGCATCGCGCCCCCGCCGTCGTGCGCGAGTCCGGCCTCACGGGCGAATCCGGCTGGGTGCCGGTCGACAAGCGCACGCTCGAGACTAAATTCCCCGGGGTGTACGCCATCGGCGATGTGACCGGCATTACCCTGGCCAACGGCCGACCCCTGCCCAAGGCCGGCGTATTCGCACACGGCGAGGCCGAGGTGGTGGCCCACAACATCGTTCGTGCCATCACCGGAAAGGGCGAGCCGCACGCCTTCGGCGGTAAGGGCGCATGCTTCGTCGAAACCGGCGACGGCCGCGCGGGCTTCGGGGACGGTGAATTTTTTGCGGAGCCGGCACCGCAGGTCGAACTGAAACCTCCGAGCCGCTGGCTGCATCTCGCCAAGGTGCTCTACGAGAAGTACTGGCTGTACCGATGGTTCTGACTGGACGGCCACGACCACGAACGCGGCGACATGCGCTACAGTTGGTACAGGAACGCCGCCAGGCCATCCATAGAACCATGGCAAAACACGAATCGCCCAAGAAGCAGCTCTACACGCACTTCGCCCGCGTCTCCAAGGCGATGGCGAGCCCCAATCGCCTGGAGCTTCTCGAAACGCTTGCGCAGGGGGAGCGCTCCGTGGAAAAACTCGCGGACACAACCGGCATGTCCGTCGCCAACACCTCGCACCATTTGCAAGTGCTGCGCGAGGGCGGACTGGTGCGCGCGCGCAAGGAAGGCGTGCAGGTCATCTATCGTCTCTCGGACGACGGGATCCCCGAACTGCTTGCCGGCCTGCGGAGTATCGCGGAGCGCCACGTGGCGGAAGTCGAGCGCATCGTCCGCGAGCATTTCGCCAACGAAGACGACCTCAAGCCCGTCGGCCACGATGAGCTGCTGGCGCTGCTCGATTCCGGTGAAGGCGTGGTGATCGATGTGCGCCCGGAAACCGAATACGAGGCCGGCCATATTCCGGGGGCGGTCAATGTGCCGCTCGACGCCCTGCCCCGGCGCCTCGCCGAGCTCTCGCGCAACAAGGAGGTCGTGGCCTACTGCCGCGGCCCCTACTGCATGCTCGCCTACGAGGCCGTAAAGCAGTTGCGCGAACACGGCCTCAAGGCGCGCCGTCTCGTGGACGGCTTTCCGGAGTGGAGGGCAAACCACCGGCCGATCGCGCTCGGCCGGAAGGCCAAGTAACCGGCAAAACGAGCAACCGCAAAGAATCGAGCTTCAGGCATTATTCCAACGTTCGTATGACGATTCGACCATAGAGGATTCCGCATGAAATACCTGTTCATTCTCAACGACCAACCCTACGGCACCGAGCGCAGCTACAACGGCATCCGCCTGGCGCGCGAGCTGCTGAAAAACAAAGAAGCGGCGAACGAAGTGAAGGTGTTCCTGATCGGCGACGCCGCCTCCTGCGCGAAGGGTAACCAGAAGGTTCCCCAGGGCTACTACAACATCGGCCAGATGCTGCAGATGCTCGCGCACCACAACGCCGAGATCGGCGTCTGCGGCACCTGCATGGACGCGCGCGGGCTCGCCGACACCGATCTCGTCGAAGGGGCCTTGCGCGGCAGCATGGCGGAGCTCGCCTCGTGGACCGACTGGGCCGAGAAGGTGGTCGTCTTTTGACGCCTTTAGTTTCTTAGAGCCTCCGGCGCGCGATCTCGGCGATCTCGGCGTCGGTGAGCAGCACCGGATTGGTCTTCATGCTCGAACCGCGTGCGTTGGCGACAAGCTTCGCCACGTGGTTTTCCGTGACGCCGTAGTCACCGAGACGGCGCAAATTTAACCGCTCGGTCCATTCGGCCAGCTTTTCGACCAGCGTTGACAAGGCCTCCTCCCGATCGCGCGGCGGTTCGTCCGAAAGCAGCGCCCCGATGCGCGCATACTTTTCGAGCGCGGGGCTGTCCGGGGCGCGCTCGCGCAGCGCGCGGAGGTTGACCTCGGTGGCCACGGCGAGGATCGTACCGCACACCACCCCATGCGGTATGGGAAAAAACGCACCGAGCGGCGAGGCCAACCCGTGCACCGAGCCCAGGCCCGCCTGCGCGAGCGTGATGCCGGAAAGGTGCGCCGCGTAGGACATGCATGTGCGCCCGCGTCTTGCCTCCGCGCCATCACCGCCCTTCCAAGCGGCGAAGAAACCCTCGCGCACGGCCTCCATGCCGGAGACCGCCAGCGCATCGGTGAAGGGGTTGGCCTTCATCGAGACATAGGACTCGAGCAACTGCGTGAAGGCGTCCATGCCGTTCGCCGCCATGATCTCCGGCGGACAGCCGGCGAGCAACTCCGGGTCCACTACCGCCACCTGCGCGACCAGCCGGTCGTCACGGAACGACTTCTTGTAGCCGTTCGCGCCCTGCACCGAGAGCACCGCGTTCTTGGTCGCCTCGCTCCCGGTCCCCGCGGTCGTGGGCACGGCAATGAACGGCGTTGCCGGACCCGCGTAAGG
>Ga0209342_10005322_pt1 | contig 13213 bp, 17 predicted proteins | sample RifCSP16_2_FD_184023 | JGI IMG/M metagenome (GOLD analysis project Ga0209342, IMG submission 184023) | Soil microbial communities from Rifle, Colorado - Rifle CSP2_sed 16_2 (SPAdes) (version 2) | ecosystem: Environmental > Terrestrial > Deep subsurface > Rock core/Sediment | place: Rifle... | reverse complement strand
AACCGCACCACCATTTAATTTGTAAAAAATGCGAACAGGAATTTGATATCGACAGCCAAACGGCGAACAATTTCTACGAATTGCTGCGGCGAGAGTACGGCTACGAGGTGACCATGGACCATTTGGTATTATCCGGCCTATGCCCCGATTGCCGGGAAAAATCTTGAGAGCCTTTTGAAACCGTAGGAATTAGCTGGCTTGCGGCCGCTTCGATGACCTTCCTTACAAATACTTTACGAACTTATTGTCTTCATCCACCAACACGAATTTAGGTTTCACCGGCTGGTCACTGAGCTCGAAGGCCATGATGATGACCTCTTCGCCTTTTTTGATCACGCGGGCTGCGGCGCCGTTGGTGGCCACGATGCCGGAGCCGCGCGGCCCGACGATGACGTAAGTCTCCAGGCGTTCGCCGGTGGCGTTGCTCACCACCATCACCTTTTCGCCAGGCCACAGGCCAGCGCGTTCGATCAAGTCTTCGTCGATGGTGATGCTGCCGATGTAATCGACATCGGCTTCGGTGATTGTGGCTTTGTGTATCTTCGAACGGATCAGGATGCGCATGCCATTTCCTTTGGGATTGCTATTCTACACGACGAAAATCAGAAAAATTCAAACGAGATCCACGTTTTTAACCTGAGTTACAAGGTTCTTCGCCCGGATTTTGGCGGGAGGGTCTGAGACCCTCCTCTACAAAAAACTATATGGGCCTTGGTGGGAAGGTTCGAGCTGCGCTCGCTATAATAGCTCTTCGTGTATCCTCGCAACCTCCTGACGTTCGTATCTGCCTTGCTCTTACTGGCGGCCCTCTCTGGCTGCCGGGTGACCTTTGCACCGGCTGCGCCCAGTGAGACGCCGACGCCGACAGCTACTTCCACGCCAACTACCTTGTGGTTCCCGCCCACGGCAACAGCCAGCCCATTCCCCACGCCAAATGCCACCCCCACGCCGGACCTGCGGCCCGGCATCGGCGAGCTGCTGCTAGAGGATGATTTCAGCGACGCGGCAGCCTGGGCCACAGGCCGTGATGACGAAGGGGTGGCGCAGGTATCCGGCGGCGCGATGCTACTGGGCTTGAATGCCGGGCACAGTTATTTGTTCAGCACGCGAACCTCTCCCGTGTTCAAGGATTTTTATGCGGAGCTCACCGCCAGCCCCAGTTTGTGCCGCGGGGAGGATGAATACGGGCTGCTGATCCGCAATGTGGGTGGGGACCATTACCGTTTTGCGCTGAGCTGCGATGGGCGCGCCAAGGTGGACCGCTACCTGGGCGGCAGCTTGAGCCGCCAGGCCGGCTGGGTGCAGAACCAAGCCATCCCTTCGGTAATACCCGGCAGCAGCCGCCTGGGGGTGTGGGCGTCTGGCGGCCAAGTGCACTTCTTTGTCAACGACTTGTATCTGTTCAGCGTGAGCGATACACAGCTCTACCTGGGCACGCTGGGCGTGTTCGTGCATACTTCCGGGGATGGCGATGTTTCGGTGAGCTTTTCCGATTTAAGCGTTTGGTCTATTTTGGAATAATATTCTCCAAAACGAAAGTAGAATGTCCAGTGTCTAGAGACTGGATACTATAAGAGGTACTTTATGGGAGCTGCCAAATTTGTAATCGAAGGTGCTATTGAAGAATCGCTGGGAGAATTAAGTGGATTTTCAAGAGAAATTTGGAAATTCTCAAATGACTTATTAAGTCTTGTCGAAATTTCAAATATGATAATGAGCTATGTAGAAAACGAACATCAAACTACAAGGCAAAAGACTATTAAAATTTTACAAGATTTATCGCTTAAGACCGAAATCCTCGATGAAAAGAAACTTACAAGGTATTCAATCCCCATTGAAAAACTAGAGCATATTTCAAAATATATACAAATTACCAATGATACAAATACCGCTCTTGAAATGCTTCCGGGAACGCTGTTGATGCTTCTTGTAAGTCGGATGGATGAGCTAATTGGAAATTTACTACGTGTGATTTTTGAGGTACAACCTAATTTACTAAAGTCTAGAGCCGAGGGTTTGCAAATTACGCCGGAACAGTTGTTAACAGAGGCTCTTGATTTAGATGAATTAAAAAACCGGATGGTCGAAAAGGAAATAGATAGAGTAGTGAGGGAGAGTCATACTTATCATTTCAAATATATTGAAGAACTTCTCAACATAAAATTGCGGGTCGAGCTAGATGTATGGCCCATTTATATAGAAGCAACAGAGCGGCGAAACCTTTTTGCTCACGTTGGAGGAAGGGTAAGCAGACAATACTTGAACGTATGTTCCCAAAATGGAATTGACGTAGGTTCGACTATAAAGGTGGGAGATACACTGAAAATAAACGGCGAGTATTTTGGAAAAGTAATAGAGGCCTTCATCGAAATAGGGACTAAACTGGGTTTGGTAGTATGGAGAAATCTGATACCGGACGATTCTGAAAAATCACACGCCTCCTACAGCGAATTGTGTTACCTGTTAATCAAAAAATCCTACTACCCCTTTGCTGCAAAAATGCTTGAATTTGCTTTTACTCCAAAAATGCAACAAGATGTTACCGAATATAACAAGCTCAAATATGTAATTAACAGTGCACAAGCTTGTAAATGGATGGGAGATATGGCTGAATGTGAACGAATCTTGGCTCTACATGATTGGAGTGCTGCTGGGGTAGTGTTTAACTTAGCTATTCATGTATTGCGCGATGAATTTGAAGAGGCAGCAAAATTAATGGCTCCGATTAAGGACCTGGGTAGTCCGCCCAGCTACGCTTATCGGGAATGGCCACTATTTCAAAAATTTAGAGAAACTGACGTATTCAAAGCTACCTACGCTAATCTTTATGGTCGTGGTTTTGAAGTTAGCATATAACCAAGCTGCTTTCCCAAACGTCGCACCGTACTCGAGCAGTATTGAACCACCGATCAATCGTTTTGTTGCGCTTGACTTTACACGGTAAACCTTGTATCCTTGCACGGTCTTATCAACTATCATATATTCGGCAGTCGCCGCCGCTGTTATCGTTTGAACCCAGCCTTTCGCCTTGTTCATTCCCCAGCTTCCGCTTGACTTCTGAATAAAAAGGAAACAATGAAATTTTCTGAGTTCAATCTCGATGCACGCCTACAAGCGGGCATCCAACGCGCCGGCTACAGCCAGCCCACGCCTATCCAGATCCAGGCCATTCCCATGGCCATGGCTGGAGAGGACTTGATCGGCACGGCCCAAACCGGCACGGGCAAGACAGCGGCTTTCGTGCTGCCCATCTTGCACAAGCTGCTCAAAGGGCCGCGCGGCAAGACGCGCGTGCTGATCGTCACACCGACCCGCGAACTAGCCGAGCAAATCCACGAGGCTATTCGCGATCTGGCCGCCGGCACCGGCCTGCGCTCCACCACCGTTTACGGCGGCGTGGGCGCCAACCCGCAGATCAAAGCCCTGCGCACCGGCGTAGACATCGTAGTGGCCTGCCCCGGCCGTTTGCTGGACCTGGTCTCGCAGCGCGCCGCTAAGCTGGATGGAATTGAAATTCTCGTCCTGGACGAGGCGGATCGCATGTTCGACATGGGCTTCCTACCGGATGTGAAGCGCATCCTCAAACTACTCCCCACCCAGCGCCAGAGCATGCTCTTTTCGGCTACCTTCCCCAAGGAAGTCGAAGGGCTGGTGCGAGAATCTTTACGCAATCCCAAGCGCGTGGCTGTTGGCATCAGCGCCCCTGCGCACACCGTATCGCACGCCTTGTACCCGGTGCCCGGCGCTTCGAAAACCCGGCTGCTGGTTGAGTTGCTCAGGCGCACGGATACCAATTCCGTATTGGTCTTCACCCGCACCAAGCACCGCGCCCAGAAGTTGGCGCGCCAGGTGGAGCAAGAAGGCTTTAGCGTGACTAGCCTGCACGGCAACCGCAGCCAGGGCCAGCGCCAATCCGCGCTGAAGGGCTTTAAAGCCGGCCGTTACCAGGTGATGATCGCCACCGACATTGCTGCCCGCGGCCTGGACGTGGAAAATATCTCGCACGTGATCAACTATGACATGCCGGATACCACCGATGCTTACATCCATCGCATCGGCCGCACCGGCCGCGCCGAACGCCTTGGTGATGCCTTCACCCTGGTGACACCTGAAGACGGCAGCGCTCTGCGCGCTCTGGAGAAGGTAATGGGCAAACCAATCGAACGCCGCAAACTGGATGGCTTCGATTACGGAGCCGCCCCGTTCGTCCCGCAGCGTGAGCCCGCCTATGCCAGCCCAGCAGCCCGCCGGCCGCGCAACAATCAGCGCCGCGGCGAAGCCTTTGCTAAACGGCTGGCTTCCTATCGCTAGGTCAAAAAAGATAGCCTTGAACGTGAAAGCGCGGAAAACTCCGCGCTTTTTGTTTTAAGCTTCGGCATTGCGAGGACGATGTCAGAGAAAATGCCAGGCAACACACCGCTAAGGCCGGGGAAAAATGGCTAAATTGCTCACCCTGGTTGAACACCAACTTCTGCTGGGGGCAAATTAGAGTCAAATTCGGGGTCTAGATTGATTGGGGAAATCTGTATATCCTTTAGCCGAAATACTGAACTTAGGAGAAGGCATGCTTACATCGTTTTTACTTGCCTGGCGTGAAGGACTGGAAATTGCCTTGATCGTCGGCATTATTTTTGGCGCGTTATATCGCTTTAAACGCGAAGACCTGTTTGTCACCGTGGAACTTGGAATCGCCTCGGCGATTGCCACCAGCCTGGTTGTGGCCATTGCACTCAACATCATGGGCGCGTCGTTCGAAGGGGATAGCGAAGCCATTTTTGAGGGCGTGATGATGTGGATGGCCGCCGGATTGCTGACCTGGATGATCTTGTGGATGCAAGCCCGCGCCGCCCAGATCAAGAACCTGATCCAGGAAGATGTGCGTTTAGCGAGCAGGGCCGGCAAACTGTCCATATTCGTGCTGGCGTTTGTAGCCGTGGTGCGCGAGGGCATCGAGCTGGCTTTTTTCCTGACCGCCTCTGTGTTCACGTCCAATCTCTCCCAAACCCTGCTGGGGGCAGTGGGCGGGTTAGCGCTAGCTTTGCTCATGGGCTGGGGCTTATATCGCGCCACAATTCGCCTGAATTTGAGGTCTTTTTTCCGAGTGACCAGCATCCTGCTGATCTTTTTTGCGGCCGGGTTGGTCGCTCATGGAACGCACGAGTTCAATGAGGTCGGCTTTATTCCTGGGATCATAGAACCGTTATGGGATGTAAACAACATCCTCCCAGAGGATTCACTGGTGGGGCAGGTAGCCAAGACCCTGTTCGGTTACAACGGGAATCCCACGCTGACCGAAGTCATTAGCTATTTGATGTACTTTGCGGCCTTGTACCTGGCCGCAAGGCCACGCAAGGTTAGCTTACCTGCAAGCCAAGAGGTGCCAACCTCTGGATAACAAAGAAGGGCCGGGAAACCAGGCCCTTTTCTTTTGGCAACCATTGACTTTTTTCGCACAAATGGTCTATAATCAGCGTAGCCGGTGAGTGAACAGAACTGAGTACCGGGCGGCGTTCGCCCGGGAACAAAACTAAAAGCACTCATCCGAAAAGGAGCCCCATTTCCCAACAACTGAATAGCAAGGCTTTCACCTCTGTGCTGGCGGCAGCGCCAGCCGTTTTACCGCGAGTGCAAGTCCCAACAGGCAAATCTCTAATACAGACCGGGAGATTGCTTGGTTGGCTTTGCTGCGCAGCGCGCGGCAGCACTCCTCGCAATGACCAAATAAAAAGGAGCTAACCATGTCGTATCACAAGATCGTTGTTGTCGGAAATCTGGGCCGCGACCCCGAAATGCGCTACACCCCGGCGGGCCAGGCTGTAACCAATTTCTCCATGGCTTCCAATCGCCAATACACCAACTCCAATGGGGAGAAGATCAAAGAGACCGTCTGGTTCCGCGTTTCCGCCTGGGGCAAACAGGCCGAGATCTGCAACCAATACTTGAAGTCCGGCCGCCAGGTGTTGGTGGAAGGGCGCATCACTCCGGACAAGAATACCGGCGGCCCACGCGTGTGGACCCGCCAGGATGGCAGCACGGCGGCCTCTTACGAGATCACCGCCGAGCGCGTCGTCTTCCTCGGCCGCGGGGACGGCGGCGACGGCGGCGGCCAGACTGAGTATCAGGGCGCGCCCGCCGAACCCGACAGCATGGTGGAAGACGAGATCCCATTCTAGCCTGATCAATAGCGAGCGAAGCAATCTCCCAGACCCTACAGGGAGATTGCTTCGTCAGCTTTGCTCTGCAAAGCTTCTTCGCAATGACGATAGTTGAGGAGCCCAATGGCTGATCTAAAACAACCCCCAAAAGGTGTGGCCGGTAAACCAGCTGTCCCGCCTCGCCCCCGGTTGATCCTGGCACCTGGTCAGGATGCCATCTATAGCAACGTAGTGCGCATCTCGCACTCGCTATCCGAGCTAGTCTTCGATTTCGGGCGGTTGCTGCCGGGGGAAGCCGATGTTTACGTCAAAGCCCGCGTGATGATGTCGCCGCTCAGCGCCAAGCTGCTGCAGCGCGCGTTGGCCGATAACATCGCCAAGTACGAAACCACCTTCGGCGAGATCAAGATCCCGCAGGGCAAATCGCTGGCAGACGACCTGTTCCACTCGCTGCAGCCACCGGAACCTCCCAAGCCCACCAAACCGGAAGGCCTGGCATGAGCCGCCTGGAGCAGATCGCTGAAGACATTCGCGCCGATTTCGACGCGCAGACTGCGGCGCGGGACGCCGCCCTGGCGCAAACTCGCCAGCTCACCCGGCATTGCGCCCAAGCTATCCGCGCCATCCACCGCGACGAGCGCGACAACGCCGCCGCCGAATTGGACGCGGCCCGCGACCTGGCCGTGGCCCTGGTGGCGGGGCTCAAAGATTTCCCCGACCTATATTTTGCAGGCTACACCCAAGACGCGCTCAAGGAATATGCCGAAGCCAGCCTGGTGACCGCCCTGGTACAGGGCGGCGAAATACCCCGCCCACAAGACCTCAACGTGGAATCGGCCACCTATTTGCAAGGTCTCGCAGAGGCGGCGGGTGAATTGCGCCGCCGCTGCCTGGATATTTTGCGCCACGGCCATTCCGATGAAGCCGAGCGCCTGCTGGGAGAGATGGACGAGATCTATGCGGTGTTGGTGACCATGGACTATCCGGATGCGGTCACCCGCGGCCTACGCCGCCTCACCGATATCTGCCGCAGCCTGGTGGAACGCACGCGTGGCGATATGACCATCAGCCTGCGCCAGAAAGGGCTGGAAAACAGCCTGCGCCGGTTGGAAGAGCAACTGGGCAGGCCCGGCGGCGAGTGACGACGAAATTTAATGTGGAAGGATCCACAAAAATGAAAGACGGCCAGATTCATCACGTTGAGCTCTATATTTCAAATCTTGCGGCTTCCGCGGAGTTTTGGGGATGGCTTCTGGCAAAACTGGGTTATGAAGAGTTCCAGGCCTGGCCGGACGGTAAGAGTTGGATCATGGATGGCACCTACATTACCTTAGTGCAAGTGGAGAAGGAATACGGGGAGCCTCCCTACCATAGGAAACATGTGGGTTTAAACCACCTTGCGTTCGCGGTCTCTGCTGAAAAACTTAGCCAACTAAGGGGCGAGCTGCAAGCCAAAGGGGTCGGAATCCTTTACGAAGCGGAGAACTTTGCAGACAAAGTGTTTTTTGAAGACACCGACAGGATAAAGATCGAACTTGCCAACTATTAGTAGACCCATCCGTCTGCCCGCTTTACTCTCAGGACCTGCTTAATGGACCGCCGCTGGATCCGCGCTTCGGACATTGGCGACTATCTGTATTGCCAGCGCTCCTGGTGGTACAGGTTGCGCGGGGCGCGCAGCACCAACACTGCTGAGCTGGCCTTGGGCACAGCCCAGCATGCTCACCACGGCCGCGGCCTGCGTGCCATCTCATGGGTGCGCCTCATCGCCATCGGGCTGATCTTGCTGGCCCTCCTGATGGTATGGATGGAGCTGGCAAGCTAGTAATTAGGTATTGGTAAGACTGTTTACCAAGGCCACTTTCCAATAACATGAATCTTTTTCTCCCTCTCCTGCTGCTATCCCTCGCTTTCCTGCTGCTCTGGCTTTCTACGCAGCAGCGGCGCGGCTTGGGCGTGCCCGAAGGCCGCCTGTTATATGAAGATAGTGGCGTGCAACGGCGGCTGGAGCAGCCGCTGCTGGCCGAAGACCTGGACCTGGTGGGGAAACCGGATTACCTGATCCAAAGCAAACAGGGGTTAATCCCGGTGGAGGTGAAAACCGGGCGAACCCCGGCGCGCCCCTTCGAATCGCACGTGTTCCAGGTGGCGGCATATTGTGCGCTGGTGGAGCGCAATTTCAAGCAGCGGCCGCCTTACGGCATCATCCGCTACCCGGAGCGCAGCTTTACCGTGGAATTCAGCCGAACGCTGGAGGAGGAACTGCTCAGCTTGCTAGCGCAGATGCAAGGCGCGTTAAGCGCTGACGAAATGCATCGTTCACATGATATGGCGGCGCGCTGCCAGGCATGCGGTTATGTCCACCTGTGTGAGGAGCGCCTGTAAATCAGCGACGGCGGTAAGATAAGGCATATGGCGAAACCAACCCAACCAGCGTTCAAACATATCGCGGTGCTCTCGCGCAGCGCAGACGGCGAGCCCATGGAGCAAACCCGCCAGGTGGCAGCTTTCCTTGGCGAGCTGAAGCTCAAAGCCAGCGCTTTGTACATGCATCACGCCTCGGTTCCCAAACGCGTGGAAGCGGGCGAGTTTGACCTGGTGATTGCGGTGGGTGGAGACGGCACCATGCTGCGCGCCGGCCATTTGTGCGCTCCACTGGGCATCCCCTTGTTGGGCATCAACGAGGGCCACTTCGGCTTTCTGATTGAACTGGAGCGCGAGGACTGGCATGCGACGCTGCCGCGTCTGGTCAGCGGCGATTACCGGTTGGAAAAACGCATGCTGCTGCACGTGGAGCTGTGGCGCCAAGGAAAAATGTTCGGTGGCTGGGAAGCAGTGAACGAAGCCCTGGTGGGCCGCGGCCGCCTGGCGCGGCCGGTGCATTTGGCCGCCAACCTGGATGGCAAGCCGCTTACCACCTACGTCGCCGACGGCCTAATCATCGCCACCGCCACCGGGTCCACAGCCTATGCCCTGGCCGCAGGTGGGCCGGTGCTGCCGCCCACCTTGCGCAACCTGGTGCTGGTGCCGGTGGCAGCCCACCTGAGTTTGGACCGCGCCATTGTGCTGGCTGAAGGCGCCGCCATCCGCGTGGAGTTGCTGCGCGGCGAAGATGCCTTGCTCAGCGTGGACGGGCAACAGCCAATCACTGTGCGGCTAGGTGATTGGGTGGACCTGCGCGCCAGCGAACACAACCTGCATTTCCTGCGCTTCCACGAGCCCAGCCATTTCTATACGCGCTTACTGCGTATCATGGACAACAATCCCTCCACAGGTGACATCGACTCATGAGCGAAGCAGCCACCTATTGTGCCAACCATCCAGACATTGAAACTAGCCTGCGTTGCAACAACTGCGGAAAATATATTTGTCCCAAGTGCGCGGTGCGTACCCCCACTGGCTACCGCTGCCGGGAGTGCGTACGCGGCCACCAGAAGGTGTTCGAAACAGCCCAACCCCTCGATTACCTGGTTGGGTTTGGCTTGTCTCTAGTCCTATCCGCCATCGGCGGTTTGCTGGTTTCGCGCCTCGGGTTTTTCACGATCTTACTGGCTCCCGCTGCAGGGGGCATCATTGCCGAGGTAGTGAGGCAAGCCACCGGCCGCAGGCGCTCGCCAAGGCTATTTCAGTTGGTGGCGATCGGCGTGGCGGCGGGCGGCGCACCCTTTGCCATCCAGCCGCTTTTCCTGGCGTTGTTCGGGGACCTGCGCTTTTTATTGGCTGCGCTGTGGCCGCTGCTGTATGTCGTGCTGGCCACCTCGACCGCCTATTACCGTTTATCGGGCATTGAAATCGGACGCCGTTGAGCCATGCTGACCGAATTGCGCATCCAAAATTTCGCCATTATCGAGGACCTTTCGCTTGACCTGCGCGAAGGCTTGATCACGCTAAGCGGCGAAACCGGGGCGGGCAAATCCATCCTGGTGGATGCGGTCGAAACCTTGCTAGGTGTAAGAGCTGATATTAATCTGATCCGCAGCGGCCAAGAACGCGCCAGTGTGGAAGGTACCTTCAAGATTCCTGAGCCGATCAAAGTCTCAGTTCATGCCATCCTGCAGCGTGAAGACCTGCTGGATGATGCTAATTACCTCAATATGCAGCGCGAGTTCCGCCGCCAAGGCCGCAACGTGGCGCGGGTAAATGGCCGCCCTGCCACCCTGGCCCTGGTGAAGGAACTCGGCGAACTGCTTATTGACCTGCACGGTCAATCCGAACATCTTTCCCTGCTGCGCGTGCCGGCCCACCGCGGCCTTCTGGATCGCTATGCCGGCATCGAGGCGGAGCTTAGCGCTTATCAGGCCACCTACGCCCAGCTTATGGAGCTGCGCCGCGAGTTGACCAGCCTGCAGGCGGCCGAGCTGGATGCAGTCAGGCGGGTGGAGCTGCTCACCTTCCAGGTGCAAGAGATCGAGGCGGCAAGGCTGCAAGTGGACGAAGAGCAGGAACTGAAAGGCGAACGCACCCGCCTGGCTAACGCCGAAGCCCTGGCAAGCCAGGCCAACCTGGCGCTGGCGGCGTTGGATGAGAGCAACCCGGAGGCGCCTGCCGCCAACGACCGTCTGGGGGCGGCCGTGGAGGCCCTGGGGCAGTTGGCCAAGGTGGATTCCAGCCAGGCAGCCTTGGAAAACCGTGCGCAAGATTTATTCGACAGCATGACCGACCTGGCGCGTGAGCTGCGCGCTTACCTGGAACAGATCGAATTCAACCCCCGGCGGCTGGAAGAGGTTGAAGAACGCCTGGCTTTACTGCAAAACCTCAAACGCAAATATGGGGAAAGCATCCCTGCCATCTTGGCTTATGGAGAGCGGGCGCGCAAAGACTTGGACAATATCAGCCATGCCGAAGAGCGCCTGGCTGAATTGAGCGCGGGTGAAACCAAACTGGTGGACCAGCTTGCCGAGCAAGCCAAAGCCTTATCAACCAAACGGCATGCCGCGGCGCAATCTTTGAGCCGCGCCATCGAAACGGAGTTGGACGATCTTAAAATGGGGGCCGCCCATTTCGGTGTTGATTTCAAAACTCGTGAAGATGCGCAGGGACTGCTCGTGGATGGGGGGCGGGCGGCGTTTGATTCCTTCGGACATGAAACGATCGAATTCCTGGTGGCGCCAAACCCCGGTGAAGGATTGAAACCGCTGGTGAAAATTGCTTCCGGCGGCGAGACCGCCCGCTTGATGCTGGCCCTCAAGAACGTGCTGGCCCGCGCCGATCAAACGCCCACGTTGATCTTCGACGAGATCGACCAGGGCATCGGCGGCCGCGTGGGCGCGGTGGTGGGGCAGAAGTTGTGGCGCCTGGGGCGGCAGCACCAAGTATTGTGCGTCACTCACTTGCCGCAACTGGCGGCATACGGCGACCAGCATTTCAAAGTGGAGAAACGCGTTCAAGACGGCCGCACCATCACGCGGGTCGTGAAACTCGAAGGCCAACTTCGTCTGCAAGAGCTTGCCAACATGTTAGGCGAAGTAAGCGAGGGGACCTTGCAATCCGCTCACGAAATTTTAGAGCAGGTGCGCGCCACCACCGCAACGCCCTGACCGTGTTATAAATGGGGTAGCAGCACCCTTTTATGCTGACGTTATTATTCGCTCCAGATCCTGACGAAGCTGCCATCCTCACGTTAATCCTCGAGCGGGCGGGTTTTGAAGTGCGCCTGATCTCTGAAGCCGATCGTGTGGCGCAGGCCTGGCAAGATCGCCCGGTGGAATTATTTTTGTTCGCGTTTGTGGATGACAAGGCGCTCACTCCCGAATACATCAGCCAATTGCGTTTGGAGAATCAGGCACCTATCGTGCTGCTGTTGGAACGCAGCGACGAACGCAGGCAGGTCTCGCTCATCGAAGCGGGCGCGGACCTGATCTTCGCCCGGCCTTTCAGTCCGCGGCTGCTGGTGGCCCAATTGCGCGCGCTGATGCGCCGCAGCTCCGGATTGCCTTACTTCAGCCTTCCGGCGCTCAGCCAGGCGGGCGTCACATTGGATCCTTCCAAGCGCAGTGTGCAGGTGAGCGACCGGGCGGCAGCCAGGCTGACTCAGCTGGAGTTCCGTTTGCTCTACGCGCTGATGACCCATCCGGGCCGGGTGGTGCCATCTGAGAACCTGGTGGAGTATGTTTGGGGTTATGGCGGGGAGGGCAACCAAAGCTTGGTGCGGGGACTCATCAGCCGGCTGCGCAGTAAACTGGAGCCGGATCCATCCAGCCCGCGCTACATCCTCACCGAAGCCGGGATCGGGTATTTCTTTGAGCCGGAGCCGGACCAGCAACGGCTATTCCCAAAAACTGAAACGCAATTTACATAGGTTTTCAATACCTTTTGATGCTGTACTCTGTATAGTTCCGCCACCAACGGCCATTCCCAAACAGTTTGAAAGGAAATTCAGCAATGAGCGAATCCGTATGCCCATCGTGTGGCGCGCAGATCACGGTGAAAGGCACTCCCAAGATCGGGGCGCATGTCACCTGCAAATCGTGCGACACGGAAGTAGAAGTGGTGTGGCTGGACCCGCTGGAACTTGACTGGCCGATGGATCAATTAGAGGACGAGCTGGAAGACGAGTTGGACAGCGCGTTTGAGGATGAAGAGTAGGTCGGAGACTAGAGATGGGAGATTAGAGATCGGAGACCTGCCCGGCTAAGCCGGGTAGATTCACTTAACTGCCACCCAGATATTCGCGCAGCTGGTGGCTGCGGGTGGGGTGGCGTAATTTGCGCAGGGCTTTAGCTTCGATCTGCCGAATGCGTTCGCGGGTCACGTTGAAATACTGGCCCACTTCTTCCAAGGTGTGGTCCTTGCCGTCCACCAAGCCATAACGCAGTTCCAATACCTCGCGCTCACGGTCGGTGAGGGCAGCCAGCGCATTCTGAACCTGCTCGCGCAACATCTCGCGGGCGGCGGCGTCCATGGGGGCCAGCGCATCCTCGTCCTGAATAAAGTCGGCCAGCTCGCTGCCATCCCCGGCGCCTACCGGGCTCTCCAGAGACATGGGTTCTTCTGCGCTGCGCAAGGTCTGCTCCACTTTGGTGGTGGCCCGCGCCCAGCGGCGCCGCAGGTCGGCGGGG
>Ga0209342_10005320_pt1 | contig 13214 bp, 18 predicted proteins | sample RifCSP16_2_FD_184023 | JGI IMG/M metagenome (GOLD analysis project Ga0209342, IMG submission 184023) | Soil microbial communities from Rifle, Colorado - Rifle CSP2_sed 16_2 (SPAdes) (version 2) | ecosystem: Environmental > Terrestrial > Deep subsurface > Rock core/Sediment | place: Rifle... | reverse complement strand
CCTCCTCCGAGAAGTCGAGCAGTAGATCCGAGGTGGTGGGCGGCTCCTGCTTGCTCCCGGCCATCGCATGCAACGTCGCGAGGAGCTGGTGCGTCTGATAGGCCACGCGCCAGTCCGCCCGATCGTCACCACGAGGAAAGAGCGCCCAGGCCGCCAGCATCTCCGATACCTGCGACGAGGTCAGCTCGGCGACGAGCTCTTCGGGGTTTCGGAGTCCGAGGGCGAAGGCGAGCTCGTAGCACCCGAGCCGGTACGGATCGGCTCGGAGCTCTCTTTTCCCTCGTCCAGATCCTCATCGCCCATTGGCGAGAGTTCCAGCGCCTTGTTCACGATCCGATCAAAGACGCTCGCCGGAATGTTCGCCTCGATGATCTCGTCGGGCGTGTACTGCACGCGCCCATTCGCGTCCTTCAGCGACCACGCCACGAGCTTCAGCGTCGCGTCGGCGAACGTGGACTCGATCACCATCTCGCGCAGCTGCTTGCGCTTGCCGCCGATCGGGATGCGCTGCTTCCGGTCGGTCATCGCTTGCTTGTAGGCGATCTGCTCCGGGCCCGTGAGCTCCCAGACGAGGACGCGAAGGCCGTGGTCATGGAAGACCAGCTCTTCGCGTTTCAGCGCCTTGTTGCCGCGGAACGCCGAAAGGAACTCCTCCCGGGTAGAGACGTTGGAGCTGCCGTTGTGCTTCGCCATTTCTTTGCGGACCTCAGCGCGCTGGGGTGCGAACGAGTTGCCGCCAGCGCGCTGCGAGCGGCACCCGAGAACGGTTGCGTCGTTCCTACGGCGTGGCGTCCTCGACGGGGAGCCCCGTGACGCGCAGTCGCACCGCGTACTGGATCGCGCCGGTCACGTCGGCCGTGCGGTCGAAGCCGGAGACGAAGGCCGTGAAGGTGGTGGCCGGAGCGGCCGCTCCCGGCAGCAGCACGCGGTAGGTGCGCACGAGCGGAGGATTGGCGTCGCGATCGGTAATGAGCTGCGCGAGCACCGCGTCGGCAGGGATGTAGTTCCCGTTCGTGGTGACTTCGCCGAAGTCCTGATCGCCGATCAGGAACTCCTTGGCGCGCCCGGCAGAGTCCTGGTTCGTGACATCCACCTCGGCCGAGGTGGGGTTCGGCCAGCGATGTCCTTCGCCTCGGGGATGGCGATGAAGGTCCCGGAGCCGGCAGAGATCTCGCGCTGGAGCTTCGTACCTCGAGCGAGAATGGCGGATGACATCGTGTCTCCCTCGTGCGCGGACACACGTTCGGCCGCCACGCCTAGGCGGCGCGCGTCACGGAGTCCGGGTTAGGTTGTGGTGGCGTTGCTAGTTGGAAGGCTGCCGTAGCACGGCGAGAAGCAGTGTCGAAGGCGCGGCGGTGTCGATGTAGATCTTCCCGTCCGTCTGTGCCCAGCCGGTCGCATCGAGAGGCCCAATCACACGGATCTGAGAGGCTCCCACCGAGATCACCTCATCGAGGACGCGCCCGAACGGATCCGCCACGGATTTCAACGTGACCGTCTGGGATCCGGCACCATTCCAGAGCATGAGCATATCGCGAGGCGCGAATACCCATTCGTGATCGTTCGTTGCATCTGCGAGGGTGAACGATGCGTCGGCACCGGGGTTCGCGGGATTCTTGGAACCCTTGAGCTGGTTGATCGCAATCGCCACGCGAGCCATTGGTCGCCTCCTTCTTCTAGTCGCTTGATACGATTGATACGATCACGTCGGGCGCAGTCGCCTCGACGTGGTAGTCGATCTCGAAGCGTTGGCGGATCGCGAAGTAGGACCGCTCGCCGTCGCCCTCTTGGAAATCCGCGCGCACGTAGCGCCGCGCGTAGCCTGGACGCGCCGTATTCACGATCGCGACCTTGACCTCAAGCGCAGACACGTCGCGCGCGGCGAGCGTCAAACAGATGCTCGTGATCTCGACGCCGAGCCGGTGGAGCTCGAGGTGATCGTCCGTGTCGGACGACGGCCAGCGATCCACTACGTCGTCATCGCGCGCCTGCACCGCGAGCGCCGCAATCTGGCCCGAGTCGAGCGCCGCCGTCGGGCTCTCGAAGACCCTCGTCCCGGTCGTCACGAGGCCCGTCACCGCCGCTACGACCTGGTCGAGCATCAACCGGTAGGCGTCGGGCAACGCCTAGACCCGGCGCAGTTTCAGCAGCGCCATCCCGTGTCCGTCCGGCTCGATCTCCGTCACCGTGTATGAGATGCCGCGCACCTGGATCCCGGCACCTACTGCGACGACTCCACCGGGTATCTCCGCGAGCTGCACGGCGATCCGCGGGCCGACGGTCTGCACCGCGACGCCGCTATCAATCTCGACCTGCACCGCCGCCGCGTCGTACTCGCCGGAGATCAGCACCGGCGAGCCGAGCGGGACGGTGTAGGTAGCCTCCTCGGCGAAGATGGAGCGGGTCGCATCCTGCACGAGCTCGGCCAGGTCGAGCCACGCCACGGATCACTCGACCGGCTCGTCGTCGTCCTTCGACCGCCTCGCCTGCCGCTGGTACGGCTTCTCCACCACGTCCTCAACCACGACGTTGACGTGAGATCGGATGCTCTCGGCAAGCTCGTCCGGGAGATCGAGGCCGTTGCCGTCGAGGACGAAATCCTCGCCCTCGTGGCGCAGCCTGAGCGCTCCCGTCTTCGTGCGGCAGTGCTTCACGACGCGCCCCCTAGCTGGCCGTCGCGTTGCGAAGCGTCTGGACGAGCAGCATGTTGCAGGTCGTCTCGCCGGCACCGTTGCTCGTGGACGAGTAGGCAACGCCTACTTCCTTCGTGGTGTTGGTCGTGTTCACGACCTTACCCGTGTCGTCCCAGTAGAGCGTGTCGCCGATGGCAACCGCGAGTGTGCCGGCCTTCTTGATCTGCACGGCCCCGCGCACGCGCAGCTGAAACGGCGCCGCGACCGTCGTCGCCGGGATGTCGAGCTCGGCGATCCCGAAGAGCTTCCCGACCAGCACGCCCCCGCCTGCGGGGATCGAGGATGCCGTCGAGAATGCGACCTCGATGACGTTTCCAACGGACTGACGAACGAGCTTGGACATGTAGATGCTCCTGTTCTCGAACGACGCCCAATGCGCCGTTCATCGGAGGTGTAAAAGCGAAGGGCCCGGCCGAAGCCGAGCCCTTGCTGGTGGAATGAAGTTGGGAGCTAGTGGACTACGCGCCTGCTCCACTAACAGATCCACGGAAATCGATGGCGCCCACGCCGAAGTCATGCACGGCCTTGACCTGGACGCCCTCCACCTCGAAGCCTTGCCGCACCTCGAACCTCGGTCCGAGTCCGCCCACGCTCCCGTAGATATAGTTCTGGATCGCGCCCGGGTCGGCGATGACGTAGAACCTCGCTCCCGACAGGTTGGCGTCGTAGATCGGCTCGAGCATGCCGGAGAAGACGTTCACGTTCGACGCCTGCGCCGGGAAGATCGAGGTCAGGAGCGTCCGCGCCGTGATGTGCGACGTGGGAGACGTGAGCACGTAGCGCGGTCCAACGTTGATCTTCAGACCATCGATCGAGGTCTGCGCCGCCATCAGGGCGAAGGCCTCGCCGAGCAGCGTATTCGAGAGCGCGCCGGCGGCAGTGACATTCCCGTGCGCCGCGTTGTGGACGGCGACACCGTCCGCGAGATTCGGCCCGAGGCCGGAGCCGGCCGCGATGCAGGTCGCGTAGAAGAGCGCGCTCTCTCGATCCACGATCCGCCGTGCGACCTGCCCGCCGAAATCGGCGAAGGCGTTCACGTCGTCGTTGACGAGCACCTCCCACAGGATGTTCAGGATGCGGCCGTACTTGAGCGCGGTCACCGTCTCGGACCCTTCGCCCATCGACCCCTCGGTGACCTCGCCGCCCTCTCCCACCTGCATGGTCAGCGGGAAGTCGCCGGCCCGCACGAACTTGTGCGGACGGTAGTCCCGGAATTGGCGCGCTGCCGCGATCGTGCGGAACGATGCCGGAGCCGCCGTGTAGGCCGGCATCAGCGTCTTGTTCAGCACGTTCGCGAGCAGGCCCGGAAAGTCCGTGGTACCCATCGCGAGCTTGACCACGTCGAGGGGCGCGCGCAGCGGGTCGAGCATGCGGCCCCGCGTCTTGCCCTCCTGCTCCAGCAGCACGAAGGCGCACTCGGCGATCGTCGAGCGCACCCACTGGCGCGCCGGCTCCGGGCACGCCTGGCCCATCGCCCTCGCGGACAGCGCCTCGGTCATCCGAGCCTGCTTCCAGCCGATCGACTCGTAGTCGTTCCCCATCGTGAGGCGACCATCGATGTCGGGAGCCTTCTTGGCGGCGCGCTGGATCCCGTCCGCTCTCGCGATGGCGACTGTGCTGCCGAGCTTGATGTGGCGCTGCGCCCAGAGCTCGTCCTCCTCGAAGTGGATCATGAGCTCGCGGATGCGCCCGGCGCGCTTGGCCTCGGAGAGCTTGAAGTCCTCGAGCTCTCGGTCCTCGCTCCTGTCGTCGGCGATCGCGGTGCCGCTCGGGCGTGCCGCGACGACCGAGAGCTCCTGCGAGTGCAGCTCCTCGTCGAACTCGTCGTCCTTGATCTCGATCGTCTCGTTCGTGCTGAGCAGTCGTACCTTCATGTTGCCCTCCGTGCGCCTGTTGGCGACTGCCACAGCGCTCAAGGTGATGGTGCAGGGAAACTCTCGTTCGCTCGAAAGAAACTGGGCGCCCGGATCCGCACCCGTACCCACAAGCGCGACGGCGATTGGCTCCCAGTCCGTGGCTAGGAGCGTGGGGATCTTGTCGCCCTTCTTCGTGATCTCCGTGAGCTGGTAGGGGATCGCCTCCATGCTCACGTTGGTCAGTATGCCGTCGCGAATGTCCTGAATGATCGGGGCGAGATCCTCGCGCTGCGAGAACCGGATCAGCGCTCGGCCACCATCGGCTCCGAGCGAAGCCGACTCGATCACGCCCAGCACCGCATTGACATCGTCGGGAGCTGCGTGCCCTGCCTTCATGGGAGCGCGCCCGCTCTGGATCCTCTCCATCCGAACCGCTTTCGGTTCCATGCTGAACTGGAGCATGTAGGGGCCATCGAAGAATGAGCTTCGGATGAAGGGGGCGCCGGTGTACCAGCGCATCTCGATCGTGCGCGCCTCAGCGTCGAAGGTCTGCGGCTCCATCGAAGCGCGTAGGAACTGGGGATGCACGCGGATCTCTTGCGTCTTCGGCTTCATGCTCCACCCTTCTGCGGTCGCCACGTACTCACGAGATCCTGTGCCGCCTCGCGGTAGTAGCGGGTCGCAAACTGCTGGAACTCCTGATTGCGGAGTGCGATCGGAGGATCCAGCGTGGTGCCCCACTCGACCACGAAGTCACAGGTGTAGTCGTCGCAGGTGTGCGGCGCGTTCGCCTCACGCCATGCGCGCGAGAGGTACAGGAACCAGAACTCTGACACGGGCGGCCACTGGTGCGTCAGGTCGCCGTAGGCCCGTCCGCTCGCGTAGTGCGGCACGATGATCTCGGCCGTTCCGTCGGGCTTCAGGACGCGGTAGAGCTCGTTCGCGAAGTGGATCCGATCCGGCGCCGCCAGATGCTCTACGAAGTGATTCGCGTAGACCTCGTCGACGCTTCCGTCATCCCACTTCCAGGGCCCGCGCAGGTCGCAGACGAGGATGTCGGAGCGCCCGTAGTCGCGGATGTCGGCGCCGATGAAACCTTCCTTCGGCTTCGGTCCGCATCCGAGGTCGAGGCGCAGCGGCGCTACCATACGAACCCAGCTTCATCGAGATGGCCCACCTTCACCGCGCAGTCCACCGCGCAGCGGTAGCCCTTCTCGCGCGCGTCCTCCCAGAAAAAGAGATCCTGACTCATCATCGGCTCACGCTGCGTCTGGAACCACGGCCGGCGCAATCTCTGGTCGCGGAACATCGCGAGCCGGAACAACGTGAAGCCCATTCCGATCGCGCAGCACTCGACGAGCTCGCCGTTGACCGGCGGCTGCGGTCGGAAGTTCAGCAACGGATCCTTCGGGTCGCCCCAGATCTGCGGCCAGCCGCCCTCGCCCTTCTGGAAATAGAGCCCGGAGATCGCGTGGATCTCGGGGTGCGCCTCCATGCGCGCGAGCACCCGAAGCAGGCTGTTAGGCCGAGGCAAGTTATCCCACTCGACGGTGAGCATGTACTCCCAGTCGGACAGCGCCGGCTCGGAGAGGATCCCATCCACAGCGTTCGAGTACGCCTCGCCTACCTCCATCCCGATCGCGAGAATCCGCATCACGGGATTATTCGGCGGCGTCGAGAGGTTCCAGAGCGAGAGCGCGACCTTCGACGGGATCGACGGTCCCGCCGGGATCACCATCACGATGCGCTGGCGCTTCCAGCTCCCGCCTTCGATGACGCGCGACCGGCCTTGCTCGAGCTCGCCGTTATGCCAGCCCGCGAAGTCCTGCACGATGAGACTCATGCTGCGGCCGGCTCCTCTACTTCATCCGCTTCATCTTCCGGCGCCGGAGCGGGCGGCGGCGCGATGCTCGTCAGGTTGATACCGCGGCGCCTGAACTCCGCGCGCTCGGCTTCGATCTCATCGAGCACCTTCGCAGGATCGTCACCTTCGCGGCGAATCGTGTCCGTCCAGCTTCGCAGCCCGGCCTGGATCGACTTCTCCATCGCCGGGATTTCCTTCGCCGGATCGAGGAGACCGAAGCGCGGAGGCGTGAACTTCGCCGGCACCGCACCGACCGACGGACTCATCAGCGAGTCGCGCACGAAGCGATCCCAGATCGGTCGGCAGAGCTGCGGAATCACAAGTTGCCACTGGTCCGCCTCGACCGCCGCGCGGAACTGGACGAGCCCGCCGCGATGGCTCGTGTAGGTGACTTCCGATAGATCGCCGGTCAGGAGCTCGTAGGGAATGCCGAGACCCGCGGAGATCGCGTGCAGCTCGACCCCGAAGAACTCTCCGTAGCCCTCGCTCGGCTTCGGGTCGAGGAACTCGATCCCCTCGCCGGGCTTCAGGTAGTGGTACATCCCCGGCGCCATCTGCTCTTCGCGCCGTCCATCGCTCCCGATCGTGGTCGGCGCGAGGCTCGTTGCCGGGAGCCCGGCCGGTGTCGTCACCGCGGCGACCGAACACGCGGCGATCCGCTTGCGCATCAGCTCCGCGTCGGCGTAGGCATCGAGATCGTTCATGCGACGGATCACCGGCGCTAGCTCGGTCACGCCCGTTAGTTGCCCGGGCCGCGACACCCGGTAGTAGTGCAGGATCTCCGAGGCCGGTACTCGGACGCTGCGAACCGACATCGGCAGCACCGGAGCGTTGTCGCCCGGGTGCGTCGGGAAGAGCCAGTAGGCGACGGCGATCCCGCCGCTGTACTCGATCCCCTCTCGGATCTCAGAGCCGCTATCCATCCGCTCGTTTCGCGTCGTGTCGAGGTAGTCCGGCTCGAGTACCTGGAGCCGCAGCGGAACGTCGTCGCTTGCCGCCTCATCCAGACGGATCAGACGCACGAAGCACTCGCCGGATTCGATTCGCGCGCTCTCGGCAAGAGCCTCAAGGCCGTATAGGTCGGTCTTCCCGTGGACGTCGCAGCGGTCGATCCACCGCTCCCACGAGGCGTTGACTCGGCGATTGAGCCGGTCGTTCGCTCCCTCGGCCGCAGCGAGGATGCCCGTCCCGATGCGATTCGAGACCAGCGTGGCGACCGCCTTCGCCGCGTAGGCGTTGTTGCGCCGCAGATCGCGTGCACGATCGCGAAGCATCAGCCTAGCGGTCGATATCTCGGCGTTCGCCGAAGTCCCGATGCCGGGAACCCAGCCCTGCTCTCTTCGGCTGACCCTCGCGCCCTCGTAGGAGAGCGTCTCGATCATGCGACGCGCTGCCAGCCGCTTCGCTCCAAGCGTGGGCGAGAGGTAGGCGAGCAGACGATCGAGGCGCGACGAGTCAATCACGACGCGGAGCCGCGAAGGTAGAGCGACCGATGGAGGTGGTTCCAGCGGCGCCAGGTCCGTCCGCCTCCATCGCGGCGATCGCTTTGAGCTGCTGATCGACATCGTGAAAGGACACGTTCCGATCGCCATAGGCGACGGATTTCACGAGCTTCGCGAGCTGGGCCTTGGCAGCGTCTATCTGCGCCTGCGTGTAGGGCATCGCTGCTACTCCGTATCCGCCGGCACGATCATCTCGACCCACTGCTCAAGCTTGTCGCTCGTGCTGAGCGTCGCGACGACGGAGATCAGATATTCCGACTTCGGCGTCCCCGCCTGCAGCCGGTAGCGGATCGCCTTAGAGCTATCGACGATCGTCGGTGATCCCGTCAGGATCTCCGCCGTCGCATCTGCTCCACTGGTACGGTTGAGCGCCGTTACCGACGCTGCCGTGATCGTCTCGCCCACCGCGAGCGAAGCGGTGAAGTCAACCTTCTGGTTGAATAGCTCCTGCGGAAACTTCTCAAAGACGGGAATCGCGCGGATCATTTCAGCCCCCGCCCACCACCGCCAGCACCGCCACCCGAGCCGCCTCCCGCAATCCCGGTGACGCGGTCGATGAACGAGTGCGGCACGCTCGCGAGCTGGTTAGTGTCAGACAGGATCACACGAAGCGCGTCCGCAAAGATCCAGGTAGTTCCCACTACCGTGATAGCTCCTGAATCAAAGACGAGCGTTGCATCGTGGCAGGTCAGAGCGAATGCGCCGTGTAGCGCGGCGAGCAGTCTGCCGCGCAATAAGGCTGTGGATTGACCAGTGAGTGCAAAGGAGCTCGAGGCGCCGCTGAGCAGATGACCGAAGAGGAGAGCAGTAGTTTCACCCGCCAGCGTGAACGATCCAGATGCCGAGCTGATCAAGTGACCGAAGAGGAGCCCAGTAGTTTGCCCGGCAAGCGTGAAGGATCCCGAGGCAGCAGGAAACGCGTAGCCTTGCAGCAGCGATGCAGTCTGCCCGGTGAGTGCGAACGATCCCGAGGCGGCGGTGAGTGTGTAAGCTGCAGCCGCAGATGGGTGGATCGCGAACGTCCACGCCGACCAGCCCACGGTGGCGCCGGCACCTCCGATCGTCCATGTACCCGGCTCTTCGCTCGCTGCGTTCGCGGCCCGCTGGCAGCAGGCGACGCTGGCGTTACCGGAAGCCGCGCCCGTCGAGGATGCGCCGGTGACTGCATTCGAGTAGCCGGATGGGGCCGTGCCGACTACCTCCACGCCGTCATAAGTCGCGACCAGGAGCCAGAGATAATCTTTCGCGCCACCCGTCGGGGTGAGACTCACCGGGTCGATGGTCGCGCCGGTGCCGACGGTGACGGTCGAATGTTGTGGCGCCTGCGTCGCCGGGTCGATCGCACCGCTAATCTTGTAGGCGACGTAGGCTGATTTGACCGACGAGCTGAGCGTTAGATCGATCGTGTTCCCGGTATCGCCCCAGCCTTCGGTTCCATCGACTCGGCGATATGCGACCGCCGTGACATCGTTCGATGCGTCGCTGCCATCCTCGAAGAGCTCGACCCAGGCTGGCGAGGCCGGCCAGGTGACCGTGACCGTCTGCCCGGTACGGATAGCGATCAGCATCAGGTCGCCGACCGCTGCATTGTCCGGCAAGGCGATGGTCGGAGTGGAATCGCCTGTGCTGTTGCCGCCACTTGTCGCAACCGCAGTCGGGAACGCCACTGCCTAGACCAGCTGGAGCAGGCCCGCGCTCCCGTCGAAATCGACGGTGAACGTCTCGCCGCTTGCGAGCGTCACGTCGGAGCCGTAGTCGTACCAGCCGATCAGCTCATCGTTGGTCGCCGTGTCGTTGTAGACCACGACGTAACGGAAGGTAGCGACGGCACCGGATGCGGTGAGTACGAGGTCCGTCAACGTGAGCTTGTAGGTCCCGCTCGTCTGCGCGCTCGACGTGGTCGTAATCACGCGCGCGCTCAGGTTCGTGTAGCTGATCTGCGTGAGGTTCGCGAGCACCGTATTCGTGGCCACGGGAGCGTTTGCGGCGGCGCAGAGCGCGACCGTAAGCGTATCTGCACCGAGGTTATGCACCTTCTCGGCGAGTGCCTCAACGAACGAGTTGAACTTGTTGAAGCTCGCCATCGTCTAGCTACCGGAGCCAAGGATCTCGATCAGGAACTCATCAATCCGCAGCGGGCCGCGCTCCACTACGGCCGTGGTGTTGAGCTCGAGCATCGCGCCGCCGTGCTGACCAGACACGTCGCAGTCGAAGACGGTATCCCCGTCGCCGTCCTTGAAGCGTGCCCAGCTTGCTTGACCACTGGCCCGCGCACGCTTCTCCTCCTCGATCTCGGAGAGGCGCAACGTGCCATCGGTCGGGTCGTCGGCGCAGGGCTCGGAGCAGGTCAGGATGCCGAGGAGCAGCCCGCCGGCGGCGGCATCGGCACCGTCCGGGAGCTTGCCCGAGCGGACCTCTACCGTGGCGGGGCCCTCGCCTCCGTCCAGTAGCTCGCGGAACGTCTTCGCCAGCGCCGTTCGTGCGCGCTTCGACAAATGCAGGATCATGCCGACTCCCTGAGCGCCGCAATCCGCCCGGCGCCGTCTCGTTCGACCACGAAATGCCGCTCGGCCTCGGCCTTGGCACGCCGCCTGGCCCGATAGCGCTGGCGTAGCTTGATGTGTGCCACGCGCTCCGACCGCTCGTCGTCCTCGGGCTCGTCCTCATCATCCTCTGCCGGATCGGCAGGAGGCGCCGGTGTCGTACCAGGCACCACCGGAGGCCGGTTCGCCCGCTCGGCCGCGACCACCGGATCGAACGGCACATCGGCCGAGGTCCCGATCGGATCTTCTCCCCATGCAACCGGGTCGAGCCCGCGATCGGTCCGCACCTGATTGACGCTCCGCACCATCTGGACCAGATCCTGCGCCTCGCGCTTGAGCTCGTGGTCCTTGTCCTCGGAGACGAACGGGCAGAACTGGACCTTGATGCGTGAGTCGTAGTCGGTAGCGAGTTGATGCGTCAGCGCATCGGAGATCAGCTCGGCTACGGGCAGCACCGCGTAGCGATCGAAGACCCATTGGTTCGTCTCGGCGCTGGATCGATCGCCGCTCACCACCTGGCCGAGCACGCTGCGCGGGACCATGTAGGCCATGAGCAGGTCGTCGCGGAAGTATTCGAGCAGCGGCTTGATCTCGGCTCCGGTCTGCATCGCAAGCTCGACGAGCTTGTAGCCGGCTGGGGTGATGGCAGGCAGCCCCGCGCGCGAGCCCGTGCGCGAGGAGAAATGCTCGCGCCATAGCGCGTAGAATCGATCCTTCGCGTCGGTGTCGAAGCCTTGCGCCTCGGCGCTTGCCTCGAGCACGGTCTTTGGCGTCGCATCGAATGCGTAGTGTGCGCGCAGATGCTGCGACGCGAACTTGTGTGCATCGGCCTGGATGCCTGAGGGTCCGAGGTAGCCCTCGCTGCGCCAGGGGTTCTCGGGATCTGGGAACCAGAAGCGCACGAAATCGCGCGGCGGCTTCCGCTCCTGCCGCCCGTTGGCGTCGGTGACGAGGTAGCCGACGATCACGTTACCGGCCACGATCGGCTCGACCATCGTCGGAGGCACTGGGTGAAGCTCGACCGGCATGCCGAGGCGATTGCCGACCTTGATCCAGTACGCCTCGCCCACGGTCACGATGTATTGAGCCGTCAAGCGCAACAACGAGCGGCGCGAGAAGTTGGGATGCGGGTTATCGAGTAGAGCCTTGAGCGGGTGATCGTCGAGGATCTCGTCTTCCTCGGTGCCGCTCGTCCGGCTCGAGATGAGCTTGATCTCCGGGTCGAGTGTCGAGATGCGGTTCGCGATCGCTCTAGCTGCGGCATCGGGGATGCCGATGGACTCGCGCAGTAGCGTCGAGTGGGAGACTTGCGGGAAGACACCGGGACCGAAGTAGTGGACACCGGAGGGCACGATATCGATCGGGCCCCCGCCTGGGCTAGGCCCACCCTTTCCCCCACCGGGCATGCGCGCCGCGAGCCACGTCCAGAGGCTCATGTAACTAGCGAGCCGTGCGCGCCGTAGAGATCATTCGGGTGCGCGCTGCCGCGGATCAGCAGCAGATCGGTCGCGGCCCAGACGAGCGCATCGGCGCGGTTCGGCGAGCTTACGCCCTGGTAACCATCGGCACTGAATCCGGTTACCTCGTCCTCGAGCTCTGGCATTGCACCTACAATGTGCAGGCGTCCCTGCTCGAAGAGCGCACCGACCGGTTCGAAGCGCACATGCTTGCCACGGGTGGCGGTGACCATGCGCAGCGGCAGCGAGCGGTCAACGGTGCGAAGTGTGCTCTCGACCATGTCGCCCCCGTAGTTCCGTTCTGCGACCACACGATCGGCCCCGAGACGGGATGCGAGCTCGCAGACGCGGCGACCCCAGCCGTCGGGCGAGAGGCACGCGGTGGCATCGGCGAGGATGTAGCCGTGCCCGTCCATGCCCTTGCCGACGGCCACGATGCCCTGCTCGTCGCTACCGCCGGAGGGATCGACGCCGATCACCACGCGCGTGAGCTCAGGGGCCGCTGTCACACGGCCGGCCTCGAGCATGGCACGCGTCACGATCGCGCCCTCTACGTCCTCGACGACTTCGCCGGCGAGCTCTTGCCGCTCGAGCCAGGAGCCGGCGTAAGCGGCCTTGAGGGCATCGACCGTACCGACAGCGAGGTTCGCTGCATTCTCGCTCGAGTGGCCGCGTGTCAGCACGACGTCGGGACGCGAGGAGATCTGCGAGACCAGGCCCCCACGGCGCGGAGTCGAGGTGAAGGTGAACTGCGCCGGCTCGATCCGGACGCACGGCTCGATGACGGCGATGAGCGCCTCCATCGGTCGCATCTGCTCCGTGCGCCAGTAGTCGATCTCGTCGCCCCAGCAGTAGCCCACCTCGAGGCCACGGCAGCGGTCGGGACGCTGTCCGGAGCGGAGGTGGATCATGGCTCCGCCCGCCTGGATATTCGGTGCATCCGCCGTTGCGCGGTAGGTGGGCGAAAGGTCCGCGAGTACGCGGAGCAGCATCGGCACCATCACGTCGTGGACGTCTGCGGCCGTTGGCCCGATGGCGAGGAAGTGACGGCAGCCGGCTAGCAGAGCACGGCGTAGGTCCTCTGCGGCACTGCGCGTTTTCCCCCAGCCGCGGCCGGTCTGGATCAACCAGATGCGGGCGTTAGGCGGCCGGCGTTGCTTCGGTCGTGCGGCACGATCCCACTTCGCGAGCTCGGCTTTGATGACCTGGCGATGACGGAGGATCAGCTCGAGGCGGCGCCGATCAGTGCTCGACGTTGCCTCGGCCATTCGCCGCTCCGTTGCCGCGTTCGACGTTCAT
>Ga0209342_10005319_pt1 | contig 13216 bp, 30 predicted proteins | sample RifCSP16_2_FD_184023 | JGI IMG/M metagenome (GOLD analysis project Ga0209342, IMG submission 184023) | Soil microbial communities from Rifle, Colorado - Rifle CSP2_sed 16_2 (SPAdes) (version 2) | ecosystem: Environmental > Terrestrial > Deep subsurface > Rock core/Sediment | place: Rifle... | reverse complement strand
TATCCTATCTTTTATGGAGTCTAGTGCTTCCTGTACCCTACTCATATCATCAAATAGAGTTACCCATCCTTTGCCTGACATGGTAACACAAACTAGATTGCCGGTAGGTCTATGCAACCTATTCTTATCCATGCCGGTAAGCTCAGTATCAATTGCTACACTCGACCCTACAATAGCTAATGCAGGTAACGTATTATATGGTAGTACTGTCACCCGCTTCAATAATTGACTCGATGACATTCTTTAACCCTTTCTCCATAGAATCCATACGAAACTTACGAAGTACTACAGCCGTTCCATAAATCTCAGCGTCTGCACAGCGTTTAAAGCTGCGCCTAGCTGGCTTCTCTACACGCCCCATGATATCAACTAAAATAGGGCGATAGGCTTTCAACCCTCTAGCCTTATCTACCTCTTTTCTCGTTCGTACAATCAATCTGTTATCCATTGAGCCTCCTATAGTGGCCTCATCTGTCCTGGGGATGTACCCCAACCTGCGATTCCATCCCACTGGACCTCTATGGCAAACCTTCCGTAGCCTGGATAGTTATGCCCATATCTGGACTTTCCCATGATGATGTAGCCAGTATTAGGCTTTCTAGGTAAGGCCCCCTTACTATCCTGTGCCACAAAAACTGCCGAGGGATTGTAGATAAGCAAGATCAGACTAGCTAGTGCCTCTGCCATTCCAGTATAGCGTAAGTGTGTAATTTGCGGAATCGAATCTTGGTAGTCCCTATTTAATTGAGAGAGAAGTACAATAGGAACGTTTAGCATCTTAGCCGTTGTAGCTAGAATTCTATATACCTCTGCCATTATAGACTCTGAGCTACTATTTTTCCCCCCGCCCCCAAACATTAGTTCTGCAAAGTCAACGCCAATAAACCATATATCTTTACCTACCGTTGCCGCCAATGTAGAAAGCTCAGTGGGAGATATGATATCGTCACAAATGCTAATGAGAGACTTTTGCTCCTCTGTTATGGAGCTATCAAGCTGCAAAAAACGATACATCAATTGTCTGTTCGTCATTTCCATAGAAAACAACATAGTAGGTTTCCCATTCTTAGCCGCCTGAATAGCCATACGAATAAGAAGGGATGTCTTACCAACCCCAGGCGGTGCCCCGATTACTGTCAAGCCCGATTCTGGTATTCCTCCTATATGCACATCAATAGGGTCCCAATATGTCTTTCTAAATGGTACTATACCGGGATCAACTTCATTGCCTTTTATGATACGAAACTCTGATTGATCCAGCCTATACGCTGTATGTATAAGTCTTCCTACATCTATATGTTCTCCCCGTATAAGAGAATCTGCCGCATCCTTAAAGTCCTTACCTACCTCGTATCGGATAGAGGATTGTCTAAGTAGCTTGGCCCAATCTGCATCTAATGTTTCAACGCTTGTTGCCGCCTCGATAGCTTTGTTATAGATAAAAAATCCTACCTCCTCCAGTATCATTTCTGGAGTCCAGTTAGACTTTTGTGTTAGCTCTACTATTCTATTAAATGGTGCTGATACGTCTTTTGCATCTACTGATGTTGGTATTATCTTACCTAAAAGTATTTTACCTGCGATAACCTCGCTATACTCATCCTTATTCATACTCTAAAACTTCTCCTCCGTCGGGTTTTTTATGTAACGAGTTATAAGTCCTACACTACCTAGCTTAGCGGCCTTAAGAAACCCCTCTATGACAGCTACCAACATTATACCATACCAATAGCTGCACTGATCTACGTTAATGTAAATAGCGAAGGCATACCTACCCTCCGGCTGCTTGTAGCAGCTTTGTAAGCTTTCCCTTTCCCATGGTTGTAGCGAAGTCGTTCGGGTCCTTGGTATTTGTGCCATCGTAATTTATCTCCAGTATTCTGCCCCTAAGTCCCAGCCTACTTACCAGTATTAGGGCGTCTTTTTCTTCCCCTTTATCTGGTATAATATGGATCATTTTATTGATCTCATCAAACCATCTAGGGTTTACCGAATCCTTACCTACGGTTGGGGTGCAAGAAGCAAACCCTAGGCTCCGCACAGTAAGGGCATCGAAAATACCAAAGGTTAAAAATAGATGATTAGACTGCTCTAACAATTTCCAGTCTGGAACATATAGCATGGGAGGCTGACCATGTGGAGTATCAAACCGCATTTTCTTGTCCGTACAATTTGATCCGGCCCGAGCTATACCACCTATCAACCCCCCATCTTTATCTAATACTGGGATAGTATACATATTATTATACCACCCTAACTTACACAACACACTAAGATCGTCTACTCCGCGCTTCTGTAGGTAGTAATGAAGGTGTGAAGATGCCATTAAACGATCATGTGCAGATAGAAGCAGATCGGAAATGGCGTCCAGATCATCGTATCCTGGGAACATACTTTTACGTCCATGCTTCTCTAATGGTTTATCCGCCCGCATAGACATTGGACTTAGCTTATCTTGCAGGGACGATAAGTTTCCTTTGGCCCCACATGACTTACATTTATAACCCCTGTCCGTTACCTGTAAAGATGGATTATGGTCTTCGTGAAAGGGACATAAACCCATGGCATAGTGTCCATAGTCATGTCCATCAACCAACATAGGAAGTATGTCTATCTTTTTAACCACCCTATCTCCTTATACTATGCGCTGGAAACGTAACTCAAAAGTAAAGCTATCTCCCCTTTCCCATTTGATTGGGTAGTTATTCTCAAGTCTGTTCCACTGACTCGTCTCAAGCATTCCAAATACAGGCTCCATATAAATCTCTGAGTTTGCATCATTCTCGTCAAAAATCTGTAGATGAACATTGCCTCCAGACACACCGCGCTGATGGTAGCCTCTATTGATTTTCATTGCCCCAACAGCGCATTTATACACATCATACTTTCTTTCCGGTTTTAGGTCTCCAACAAACTTTAGTGCCCATTCTCCACCCGGCAATTCATTGTCATCTTCATCTTCTGAGTACGTACCATTTATAGTAATGCGTCCCTGTATTCTAGCTTCCGGGCCATCTAAAACTCCCTGAATAAGTTTGTAGCAGGGAATGACGGCCCCTCCTCTAGTCAAAAGAGAAAACTTAGACGACAGATTTAGCATTTCCGTAGTGCCGGTAGGAATTGGGGTAGGGTCCGTTGTAGATGATACAAGCTCCTCGCTATCCACCCATGTCTCTACAAACGATATACTTGCATCCGAGTTTAATACTTCTTGCAGTATTTTAATCTTCATTTTTTCTCCGCTCTCTCATTATTTTTCTAGCGTCCACGATAGCCTTAAATAAAACATCATTTGATATACGTAATTTCTTGGTAAGCCAATAAGCTAAGTATACACGATCATCCTTAGCATTCTGTAGTCTACTTGAAAGGGTTACAATTATGGCCCTAAGTCTCTTACGTTCTTGTAGTAATCCAGAAATCCATAGGGCAGCATCATCTGCTGATAGTTCGCCTCCATTTCCGTACTCCTCCCAGGCTTTCTTAACATCCTCTGGAAAGGACATGCCGAGGATGAAGCCCTGCCATATTTCTCTTTCTCGCTTCATCCCCTCGGCTATGCACTCTTGTCTTTCTTTTTCTGTTAGAGAATTATACAACATTCTATACTACATCCTTCTTAGCTCTAGCCTTTTTAGGATCATCAATCTCGATAGCTATTTTTACTTCCGTCTTCATCGTTCCCTGCTCTACCAATTTATATATAGCTACCTTCCTACCCTCTCCTGTAAAATCATCTGCTGTAAAACTTTGTAACTCTTTAGCGTCCCTAAAGCACAAAAGAGTAGCAAACTTAGGATCATCCTCATCGTCCCATAAAACGTAAATCTGTTCAGAAAACTCTAATGCTTTAGCCATTTTAACCTCCTAGGTTATGACACGGACTACGGAGCAAAGGCAAACGCTGAGACGTACCCATCGTTTACAATTGCCATAAAGGTTCTGCCCCGCTCTACAATAACCTTCTCAAGCCAGGGTAAAATATTCTCGCTTAGAGGAATTGTATCAGTATCGAAATCCAGCCCTGCACACTCCAAGAATACTACTGCTGTAGAGTTATGCTTTCCGCCAAGCTCTAGGGATGCACTCTCCCCGTCTCCTGAATCAACAAAAGTGTAGTGAACATTCACCGGAACGACTGTACCAGTCCATGCTCCAGTCACTACCTCAAGTAGAACGGTATAAGCATCATATACCCATAAACGCTTTCCCCCATCCACGGGAATTTCATAATGGCGGGGTGATGGTAGCTGATCTGGGCCCTTTGCAAACTCCTTTACCTTGACGAAAAAGGTTCCAACAAGCGGCCTGACACTCATAAGTTTTTCTTTATCAGATGAAATGTCAACGAAAACCCTACCATCTAGGGTAGTAGCAGGATCGAAAAGAACCTTATCGGAACCTGCCTGAAAGGTAAGCTCCTCATCCAGATCGTCGATTACTACTACTAGATCGTTACCTGTCTTTCTATACGTCGCAGCCCCAGAAATCTTGGACCGCCTTTTCGAGTTTTTCTTGGTACTAATTGCCATTGTATCCTCCTAGTCGGTTTCGTATTTTGCTGAGATATTAAATCTTATGGCTTTTGCCATTTGACTAAGTATAGCACAAACTCCCTCTGGAGTCAAAACGACTGCCGCCGTTGGAGGTAACTCGGATGCCCCTACTAACACGGTGTCATCCGGTATGTCAAACTTCACATAGATGTTTTCCCCAACCAACCTCGGAGAGTATGGCTTATACTGCACCGGATCAGTTACGCATTCCTCAAATCTTAAGTATACGCTTTTCATTCGTCTGTGCCTCCAAAAGCTGGGATATAGAATTACGAACATAGGTACTGAATTCTTTAGATGCTGGAGCATCGGCTATAATAGCTTTCAATTCGTCGTCTCCGTCCCTAAACTTATTAGCCAGTAGCCACCCCAAGATAAAGGTAGCATATAGTTTATCCGCCATAGTCAGTCCAGACAGGGCGTTTTCTGCCATTACTGTTACAGCTATACAAGTAAGGCCAGAGCTACTTTCAAACAGGGCCGCTGTCTCATCGAAATTGCCCGGCCCCCCGTTCCTTTTTATGACCTCTCTGATACGCTCCTCAAATTTTACTAGATCGAGCCTACTCGTCATCTTCTTCCTCTTCCATACCTAAATCAGAAAGCAGACGATTGAATTCCCCACCCGCATCTGAATCATCGTCAAAAGATAGTGCCCCCAATATCCACATACGAGCACAAAGATTTGGTATCCCTACGTCTTCACCCTCAATCGCATACATTTCTATTACATGCTTAAGGACTTCATGCCATTCCTCACTGTCGCACATATCCTCAAATATGACCTCGTTCTCATTTAATATGCGTCTTAGCGTTTTTCTGTTCTGCTTATTCATCATCTGTCCTTTCTGGTCTAAGTACCCACATAGATATTTCATCGTCGTAAGTATACCCCATTCTTACAAGGTCCAATCTAGATACAGATGGATCGTATTTAGCTGTACGACTATCGAAATCGAAAAACCAGTCTGACGTGCTACTTACGTCTTTGGCGTCCCTTTCTCTGAGTGCTTTGGCTATTGCATCAAAATCTATCTCTCTTGTGTTACCTGTCTTATCTATATACCTAGCCATTACCATTTCCTCATGCCATCAATCAGCATTTCCAGAATATCCCTTACTTCTCTAACATGAGAATATAGCATTGTCTTTTGGTCTCTAGAAAGCTCCTCAATACGAGCATCCTTATTTCCCATCATATCATACAATTCTTGTACCCATTCCACATACTCTGAACCAGCGTCCGTAATATCTACTGCCCATCCGGGTAAGGTTGTAGGAGCCGGGCCAATGATTTCTTTGCTACGCATTTCTAATGCAGTGGAAAAACTGTCATTGCTTTTAATTCCGATTTCAGCAGGAAGATTAATGATCTGCCGTCGTTGCGTGTCATTAGATGCCCGCTGATAATGGTCCACCCATACGTCAACCTCATCGCTACTAAAAAGACCCTTATCGTAAACAGGGAGCGCAGACTTTGGTAGGTCCTTTTCTACGATCTTGCGAGCCTCCTTGCGATCCTGCTCAGTAAACCATTCTTTACCATGGCGAATGGCTGCTCGCCTGGACAGGTCTCCAGTAGCCCTAGCCTGAGCTATCCAGGCCTCAAATACCTTATCCGGCATATTAGCCAGAGGGTACCACTCCGTAGCCACGGTCTTATGAGAAAGACCAAGCTCCTCCAAAACCTGCGTAAACTCGTCTTGACCTCCAGACGGGTTTCCCCTACCCCCCTTATTCTTCTCCATACCCCTGAAAAACTGCCCGGCCTTACGTTCGGCCCTAAGCTGTAGCTCTTTGGCCTGAGCGGCGATCTCCGAGGCCCCCTTAGCCGCCATATATACCTCAAGAGCCTTAGCCCTATCCTTGACTTCTAGGACCTCATAGACGCTCTCAGCCTTAGCTAGAGCCTTCTGTATCTCATCTAGTACCATAAGTCCCTTACTCATAACCTACCTCCAAGTTAGTTTACCCCTAACATATGGCCCAATATTACAGGCCACAAGATATACAAAAGTATACCATAGGAAACCTGCTCAGTCCAATGCCCGACGATCAGGGCCTTTCCAGGGTTTAGGGATATCCAGTATCCCACGGTGAACATAAACCCAAACAGCCAAGGCACTCCCCATGAAAATGAATTTCTAATAATGATCTTATCTTTATTATCCATCAGTAAATCCCTCCTCCATGAGTTTGTTCTTGTACCACTCAGGCAGGCCCCTTGTTACGCCCCGCCTAATGTCCGGCCAAAACCTCTTGAAAAGAGCGTCTTTGATTTCGTCCTCACACTCCTTGAGTATATCATCTGGGACCTCTCTAATCAAGCCGCCGATGTCTCTGGGAGAGCCCTCTAGCTTGTCCTGATCCCGAAGATGCTGGACCGCCTTTTCCCATCGAGCCTCAGTAGTAAGGTTATCAATCAAAACCTGAATGCTTTCCTTACCGCTCGGATTGTTCATCTTCCATGATGTAGAATGCTTTTCCTTGAATGACTCGGATACATATTTACCCATCATGGCCTTCTTCTCATGCTCAGTAAACTTGAAGTAGCTTTTGATTACTATTCCCTCGATCTTTGTTCCCCCCAGGATGCTTTCAGTATCCATAAAGGTCATTAGCATTTCAGGTGATGTTACAAACCCCTCGTACAGAAGTGGCACACAATCAATACCTAGCCTAGCCGCCTCTGCCTTCTTTTCTGCATAGGGCATGTATATCTGATCCCCTATCTCTACATCGAACAGGATCAAATGATTAGAAGGAACGGTATTGTATGCTAAGGTATTATGCTTTGGTTTCTGTAGATACTCGCATCTGTATACATACCCCGCAATAAGAGGCAGCATCTTAGCCACTCTTACAGCGTTGGCAAACATGCCGTCTGGGTTATCTATATACAGCGTAGCATTCTTGGACTTAAGTTCGTAGCCAGTATCGAGGGACCACTTCATAGAGAATTGACTGCCGTCTACCTTCTCCTCTATCTGTACTATGTCAGAGAAGATTCCATCAAGGGCCTTATGACCTATATTGTAGATGGATGGATAAGAGCCTATGTGTGTCATTGGTATTTTCTCCTTCCAGCATCGCCCGAAGAATGAACAAAACTCAGGGCAAATACAATCATCGTCCGAAGTACGCATTCCAGGCCAGCGTTCTGAATTCCTTGTCATTGATAGAGCCGTCGATGCGCATAGATAAGGCATCCTTTAGCGAGAGCTTTCTGCCTATGTCCTTCGAAAAGTTGTCCTTTACGCTACACCTAGCGGAACCTTTGAACATCAATTCCATTTCCGTCCTATTCTTACCTCTCAGAATTTCGCAGTCCGTATACTTAACTGGGATAGGCTTATTCCTATGGATCTCAGTAAAAGTTTTATGGAAAAACTTAATGTGGTACGTCTCACCCATAAACTCAAATTTCAATCCGCTATTCATTTTCATCCTCCTGGTCCCATCTACGTATGGTTGGGTATATCATAACCCAATAGACGATTTGTATTGCAGCAAGAAACTCTATTAAATTCATACCTTTTTTGCCGCCTCTTTCTCCACGATATCAAACCCAGAAAAGCGTACTGTTGCCATAAATACGACATCCTCAAAGTTTCCAGCCTCCAGTATTACACTACTCAGGAATAGAAATGCATTTGTAGTACAAAACTGCAATACCCAACATACTACATATAGTACATAATCCAGAGCTTTGACTATCCATCTAAGCAGGAAAACAAACAGTGCCCAAATTCTTATCATGGCTCTGGCGATAAGAAAAACAGCTAATCCTGTGATTGGCCGGATTGCTCCTCCACCCTTTGTATCTGCGATGCTGTACCTTTTCATCTAGCCTCCTCTGGCCCTAATGAATCCCCTACAATTGGTACAATGGTCGTTATCGTAGCAATCTAGACAGATACCATGCCCGCAATCCTCATCATATGGCATGGATCGGTTGCACATACCGCAAGTAAATCCTGGCTTGTCCTCTAAATCGAATATACTCTGAATAGACTCGGATTGTGCCCACTTGGGTATGCTTACATCATACCTAATTGCGCCCGCCATGGGCCCGTTGATAAAATCATGATTCAGAAACTCACTAGCGGCCTTCCTGGCCTCATTGTCATCCCTATCATCATATACGAATTCAATGCTAATGGCTTTCATGTTTCTCCTCTTCTCTAAGCACTGCCACGTCCAAAGACATATCCGCCAGCAGTATATCCAGCCATTCGGGTATCTCATTGGACGGGTGTTTGGGGCATTCATCCATGATCTTATAGCATGTAGCTTTTAGCCTGAGTAGCTTAACTATACCGCCCGATTGCTTAATCATTTCCCTCCCTCAAATTTATCTTTTAACCTAAGATATGTGGCAAGGTCGTCTGCTTCTTTACGTATCTCTTTCTCTTTATCAGCTTGTCTTTTATTTTTCTCTTTTTCTAGACGTAAAAACCGCTCCTTATCCGTCTCTACACGATATCCATATAACTCAAATTTATAGTGGTCGCCATTATATGCACTAACCACACTCATAGTAATATCTGAAACACCTAAAGTTTCTGCATAACATAGAATACTCACTAATTTTTCTACAATATCATGTAGAGGAGCCTCAAAATCATCTATAGAAAGAGGTCCAAAATAATGCTTTACATAATGCTTTACCATTTTTTCCTTCATCGACAATTCTCCAGGGTAAGGACGTACTGCTCATTGCCCCCGAACAGGTACAGTATACCGCCTATAGTCAGAGGAATAATTCCTACACCGAATACGCACAGGGTCAGGAATCCTATAGTAATACATGAGCTACCCAGACGCTTGTTCTTGCTTACCCGCCCGAGTCTGGTTGAAAAGAAGTCCTTATCCTGTGAGAGTATATGCCACCCATCATTCTGCATTTCCCTCAGACGAGTGGAATACATTTCTTTTAGAGCCCAGTCCTCACGATCCCTTGCTTTGGCCGCTGTGGCACGCGCTTGAGCGGCAATGGCTGATTCTTTCTGAGTAGAAGCTGCCTGCGATCTCAAGATGTCATCATTCATTTTCATCATCCTCATCACTAAGAATTGCGGCGGCAAGAACAGTAGCAAGAACGTCCCGTTGCTCGTCCGTCAAATGATCTGTTGCGCCTTTATTATCAATGATGGACTCGCAAGCATCCTTCACTATGGTATTGATATAGGCTTCCTCAAACTTGTTCATCTTCTAGGTCTCCATAAAGTAGCAACCAGTCGGGGCAGTCATCCGCGTGTCCGTAACGCCCAGCTGTTTGCATGTTGCATGAGGGACAGTACTCATGCTGATCGAGAAGCCTTCTAGCAGCTTTCTTATACTCATCTTTCTTACTTCGCAGGTTATCTATTGTCTCCATGTCAACAGTATAGCACCTTTTGGGGCAATGTCAATAGAACACCTGTTCTACCTAGAGTCTATTCAGACCTCTTTAGTCCGATTCCGCCTATAGTTATATACTAACTATAGTTAATATAGGTTATATACTTATACATACTATATAACCTAAGAAGAACTATTACTGTCTCTCTACCTATATTAGGGTCCTATATGTCCCTTTACCCGCGTACTGCAACCTATTATAAGCAGATTTTTGTGTCCTGTCAAGCATAACATAAACCCGTCTGGAGGTCAAGACGAGTTTATGGGCCTAACTACCCCATCTTTTTCCTAGTGGTCCCTTTTGTAGCCTAGATTCTGCTCGTTTTATAGTGTTGCAATTTGCGCATAGGACCTGATAGCCCTCTGTGTTACCTGCTAGTATATTTTTGCTGGCTAGGTAATTTCCCCCTGGACGTTTATATTTATTGCCGCCCCTAGCTCCAGAATACATAGTATATCTTTCTATATTACCGTCTTCATATATATGATCTATTTGTAATGCTCTAATATCTGCATCGTAGCCGCAATAGCAACATTTTGCCCCTAGTATGCCAATAGCTTTTATACGATTAGCCTTACAAAGACTCATCCCCATATCTGCTGTCTTTTGACGTGCCCTCTGCCTACAGCATTCTTTACAGGTCCTACCGTGAGTTGGATAGAATTCTTTAGAGAGCTTTTCCTTGCCACACTTATTACAAGTAATATTTTTCATTTAATATCCTCCTTACATAATATTACCACCAAATGATAGAAACGTCAAGCGGAAAATATGATAGAACCATGATACTGTTCCGTTTGACATAAACTACATCCCGTGCTATGCTCATGTCAGATAAAGGTCCCCTACTAGCTACCCAAAAGGTTGACCGCTTTAGGTCTGCGCTCGGCGCTAGGTTTTGTGAGTAGCGGGGGACCTCTGTTACAGGAGAGTAATGAGCGGCGAGGATTTGCATGTTGTACCACAGGGGGATATTTTACCTCATTATGATGAGGCAGACTGCTGGTGTGATCCTACTGTAGAAGTAGTAGGAGCGCACCTATTGATAATTCATAACTCCTTTGATGGTAGGGAAGAAGATGAGTAGGGAAGCCATCTACTGTGTGCTGTGCTTAGACTACGCTAATTCTCAGCATCATATAGTGCCTAAGAGTGCGGGGGGATTAGATACAGAAGATAACAAGGCTCCTCTCTGTGTTGAATGTCACGATATGGTGACTCCAGAGTGGGAGAAGTGGGCTGATACGATTAGATTGAGAAAGGAGCAGATTAGGAATGCGCTATACGTCTGACCAGGAGTTTGGTTCCATCCCCCTGCCATTAAAGTTATCTGCATCGTCTATGTCATCTTTTCTAAATTGTAGGGGTAAGTATTATCTATCGAGATTTATCCAGCCTACTGGGGGTACTACATCTGAGAGCCTTCAAATGGGGCTAGATACGCATGAGATAATGTCCGGGGAAAAGCCCATTAAGGATGCATCGAATCAATTTGTAAGGGCTATGGCAGGATCGCTACAGGACTTATGTGAAAGTCTACATATAACTACTGTTGCTACTGAAATAACGCAAGTCTTCCCTCTTGATCCCCCTTATGAGGATATTTTGTTTGAGCGTCGAATTGATGCTTTAGGGATAGATAAGAATGGGATACCGATTATCATAGACTGGAAGACATCTAGGAATGGTTGGGGGAAGGCAGATAAACCAGCGTCCATGTACTCACTACAAACTGTAGGTTATTTCCTTAAGCCTCCAGAATACCTTATGAATGAGCTAAAAGAATCTATAGGGTGGGACGATCCATGGCCCACTAAAATGATGTACATGGTAGTTAGTAGGGCCGGACAGGCAAAACCATATACTATAACAAAGGGAGAGTACTTTCCGATAAAGGACTTCTATAATGTAGTAGAGGATATGCTTCTAGTGACGGGCGTACCCACCTTCCTGTATCAGAATAGGGGATATAATTGTGGCTTCTGTGACTTTTACAAGTATTGCTACTCTGATACTCCTTGGACGACGGCCTATGAGCTTAGAGAAAAGAAAGGGATAGGAGAAGAAAATGCCAAGCCTTAGGACAATGAATCCTTACTCCAAAAGCGGCAAGCACAGACAAGTTACGGCGGATTCGGTTACTGATGCTAGATGGAATTTAGTTGTCCCACCACTAACGAGTACAGTCCATATGCCGGGCTATTCTGGACAAATAAACGCAGGTACCGTTAGTTACACTAATATGACTACAGGACCACAAAAAACGCCCGCCCGGTTTTGTAAGAAATGTGGAAGCCCTCTTATTGTAATTAATAGAGCGTACATATATAATGTTTACAATGGAACACCAGAGGAAATTATGTTTAGTAGTGCGTGTGAGAAGATAGCTTGGATATGTAGGATAAAGTTTGTGGGTAGAATTATATCACATAGTCCATTGTTTGGCGCTGGATTTGGGGCTACTGTATTTGGTCATACAATAGACGAATACTCTGGGCCGTTTATAGATGTTTGACTTGACAAGGAGGCTGGAAAGGTGTATAAAGATAGTGACGGTTCTTACTAAGGCCGTTTATGTCCGTTTTCTTTTTAACCTCCTTTCTCAGCAGGGTCGTACCGAACCCCCTATTCGGCTTGCGGCCCTGCTTCTTTTAGACTATATGTTGGAGGATGTATGAAGGATAGAGTAAAGGGACTGATAAGGATTAGGGCAAAGGACCTAGCGCCCAACCCCAATAATTGGCGGGAGCATCCGATAGAGCAGGTAGCTGCCTTTAGAAAGGTATTAAATGACGTAGGGTTTGCAGATGTTCTATTGGTATATGAAAGTAGCGAGGGTAAGTATACCCTGATAGACGGACACATGAGGGCGGGCCTATTGCAGAATGAGGAATTGCCCGCCGTGGTACTGGACGTAACGGAGAAAGAGGCCAACGATATTCTAGTGACTCTCGATCCTATTGCGGCTATGGCTAAGACGAACCAGGAAAAGCTGGAGGAGTTGAAGGCCGTAGTAGGTATTGATATTACAGGAGTATTGAGTAGGCTACCGACTATGATTAAGGATATGGAAAAGAAGAACGCATCTGCTCAACCCATCAAGCAGCATCAACGATGGCATGTAACCTGTCCAGCTTGCGGCGAGGAATTCTTCCCGGGGGATAATAATGAGCGCGACTAAATTCCCCTGGGATAAGATGGATAATGAGCCATCTGTTTGGTTTGAGAGGTTTGATCGTTTCTACAGGCCGCTTAC